>Ga0255095_1000533_pt1 | contig 19003 bp, 3 predicted proteins | sample Colum_Law_RepC_8_2_FD_188435 | JGI IMG/M metagenome (GOLD analysis project Ga0255095, IMG submission 188435) | Freshwater microbial communities from Columbia River, Oregon, United States - Colum_Law_RepC_8d | ecosystem: Environmental > Aquatic > Freshwater > River | place: USA: Oregon | collected...
TTTTGGCACAGATCTCCTCTTCGGGACTGCGGGAGGCACCCACACTGTTCGTCTCCACCAATTTCATCGCACCGTTTTACACTCCGGGACTGACGGCCGCAGGGCAGGGCTTGCCGGTGGGAGCGGCTCAGTCCAATCAGTGGTACTCGGCCTTGGCCAACGTCTCCTACCTGTATCAGGGCCGTGGGTTCGACCTGAACAACACCGCCGAGATCCTCGAATACCGGGGGATGCTGGCCAACTTGTACTACGATCCCCGGGTTCCCGTGGTCGCCCGCACGGGTCGCTTGGATACCCGTGCCGATTCCTTCGAAGACCGCTTCTACCTCGACCTCAACCGCAACGGTCGGTTCGACACCAACGGGTACATCCTGCAGCGCAATGTCCAGGGTGTGGCGATCGGCACCAACCGCTTGTGGCATGTGGGCGACCCGGAATGGATTGGTGTTCTCGCCGATCCGGACCGTCCGCACTCCGGCAACAACCGCTTCCTGTACCGCATCGCCTATCTGGTGGTTCCGGCCGACCAGACGGTGGATCTGAACTTTGCCCACAATCAGGCGCGCAATCTGGATGATACGACCACCAGTCGGTTCTTCCGCAACCAGGGTGTGGCGGCCTGGGAACTCAATATGGCGGGCCTGTTCCGCGACCTGAACACCAATCTCTGGCAGACTTACGCTTATTCCACCAATGCGGCCAACACGGGCCTGACCTTTGATCACGCCCTCAATGTGTGGCTCAATCGCCGGGTGGCGACGGTGGCGGGTCGCGCCACCGCGCAAGACATCCTCACAGAAGATTCGCGACCGCAGTTGGGTTCCGCCGGTGACGCCACCGCGGCTTCCCGTGTGTTGCCAGTCAACGGCGTGGATGATTTGTCCGATGGCCCGCTTATTCAGAGCTTGGCTCAGGTGCGCAACCCGCGCCTCCTGCCTGAGAACGATCTGGTCACCCGTCGGTGGTCTGGCGGCGACGTCGCCAACCCCTACCTGACACCGTTCCCGCTGCTCAGTGATCCGAACTTGCTCCTGCTGGGGCCCAACCGGGTCATCTGGACCAATCTCGACACCCGTCGCAGTGGATTCGCCGGACAGTTGATGTCGACGGTGCAGGCCTCCAATTCCACCTACAACGCCTACACCTTCTACCGCTTGCTGGGATCGGTGGGCACCGACAGCTCCGATGGCCGCATCGAGGTCGGCGTGGATTTGGCCAACCGCTACTACCGTCGGGCCAAACTGAACCTCAACTACCAGGTGCTGGATCCAGAAGGAACCCAGTCCTACAGCGCCAATGTGGTCACCACCAATGGGGCCTCGGGCTCCGCGGCCCGTGCGACGGCACTCGTTCCTTGGACTGCTCGTACCTGGGTTCAACTGGCCGGTGACCGACTGCTCCGCAAGGAGTTTTCCAATGGCTTGCCCGAGCTGGCTCATTTCGATTTCTACGATCCGGCCAAACCGAGCACCAAGCTGGCCGTTCCGAAGGCCCGGGAGACCGCCGCCCATGGCATCGCCATCGCCGGCAGCTACTGGGTGACCAACGCCGTGGGTTCCCGCGCGCAAAGAACGGCTGTCTCCCAGACCAACCATGTCTGGTCGGCCAAGCTGCACCGGCTCCTCCAGTTGGCCGCCAACATCCACGAGGTGCGGACCAACATCGTGGGCGGGCTCAACACCGAACCCTTCCCGCCGCATGTCTTCCGTCCGACCTTCTACCGCGAAGATCAGGATGACCCGCGCAACCCGGGCAAGAAGATCTCGGTCGTCCGCTTGGCCGGGCTGGAAGAGGTGACCAATGCCGTCACCCAGGTGCTGAACACCGCCTGGACCAACTGGATGGATTTCGAGAATTCCGTGGATGTGGCCAACCTGAGCATTGATCCGTCATTGCCCACCCGGACCAACGTCTTCGGCATTCCTTATCTCGTTGGAACCAAACAGAACCAGACGGGCCCCACGGCGCTGGGCTTGCCGAAGTTCAATGAAGCTTTCTGGCAGACCCGTGTGCGGACCGGTCGACGTCTGCTCCTGGAGCGCCAGCCGAATGGGGCCGTTCGGTCGACCAATGAAACCACCCTCAGTGCCCTCGGTGTGGTGAAATACGGCCAGTACACCTTCCAGGTCATCAACACGACGGGGGCCGAGGGTTGGAATTCGTACCTGCAGGCCTTCCCGGCCAATCGACCGTTGCGGCTTATCGCCACCAACTGGACCGAGATTTGCCTCTACGACTCCAGCCTAGCGACGGTGGCGCAGCCCTTGGGTCAGCCGCTCGTCATCCCTCAACCGGTCAACCCGAACCTCCCGCTGAGCGTTCAGAATCCGATGGTTTACACCCGGACCAATTACGCCATCCAGGTGGGTAATGTGGTTCGCATCGGCAGTGGCAACACCGGGTACAAATCCCGGTGGGATGCCCAAGAATATATTCCGGCGCTCAACACCAACACGGCCTTCGGCTTGGTCTATAATCCGGTGCTGGGACGCATTTTCCCGCTCTCTGAGACCAACAATCCCATCGCTGCGTTCCCCTTGCCGGGAACTCGGCCGGACCGCCTGATGCCGAAGCTGACCTTGGCGGTCACCAACCGGTTGGTCTTCGCCATCGTGGACGACAGTTTTGTGCCGGCCCGCCTGCTGGACTTCGTCAACCTCAAGAGCGGGACCGTCGAGAGCAACTTGCTCGAAAACTTGATGTACACGGCGAACGGAACGTTGCCTGGCAATTCGGGTGATGCCGGAATCGATCAGGGCTTCGACAACACCGGTGGTGGTTTGGGCGCAGGCGCAGGATCCGCTCGCCCGTTCCGGATGGCGGATTTGTGGCAAACCAATTTGCTGGCCGGTCGGGTGATTCCTCTGGGCTTTGAGAACCAGTTTTCGGCCTCGCTCAATCCGCTGCGCGTGCTCCAGTTCTGGGAGGCACCTGTGGTGCCCGGGATTGTGACGACCGGGGATCCTCGTTTGGATGCCAGCCTGGGATTGCGGGCCTTCTTGTATGGCATCAACTCGGTGCCGCGCAGCTCGCAAGTCATCGCCCGACGTGAACTGGATCGAATGCTGGCCTCGGGTGGCAACCCGAATGGCAACCGGATCCAAGTGGGTTTCAACCCCGTGGGCGAGGTTCACTTGACGGACCGCCGGATGGCCAACGATCCGATGGTCCATTATACGAAGGAGGACTTGCAGCCCGGAGGTTTGGTTTACACCTACCCGGAGGGATACTGGAAGTTCTACGCCGACGTTTATCACGATCGCCGGCCCGAGATGTTCCAAGGCTTGCAGTTGGATCCGTCCATTTCCGAGAGCCGAATTGCCGAGGCGAGTGGCGATTTCCTGGTGACGTACGTGAATCGCACCAATCGCGTGGCGGCCCCCTCGAAATTCATCAACGCTTTTTCGCCTTGGGGTATCAGCGCCAACCTGGGAACGGGGATTCCCTCGCCGGCCTTGGCTGTGGACATGGCCTACAAGGATCCGTTGGTGACCAACAGCGCCGCGTGGTCCTTCCCGACTCCGACCAATGATTTTGCTTCCATTGGCCAACTGGGCCGGATTCACCGGGGCACGCCGTGGCAGACGGTTTACTTGAAGAGCCCGATCGCCAACATCGAGAGCGATGGTGAAGACCACATCTCAGACCGCCATCACTGGAAGTGGTGGTCGGGCAGCTATGGCACGCACCCCACCAATGACTGGGCCTTGCTCGATACCTTCTCGACGGCACTCACCGAGAATGCGGCGCGATCTCAGATTGGCGTGAACCAGACCAACTTGTCGGCCTGGTCGGCGATCTTGTCGGGTGTTCCGGCCCTGCGCCGCCTCAACAGCGATGGCACCAATTTGGTGGCCACTGTGCTGGACCCAGCCGGGGGCAACGGTTTGTCGTTCCTCCAGAAGATCGTCGCCGGTTACACCAACAACGGCGTGTTCCGTCACGGCATCGCATCGGGCTTCATCCACACGAATGGTTGGCCGGGAGATCCGCTCGTCACCGTCACCGGAACGGACGGCAAGCCGCTGACAATCCCCAAGGCGCGCCGCTCGCTGCCCCGGTTCCGATCGGTCGGCGAGATTTGCTCGATCGAGACTCTTTCGGTGGGCTCACCCTTGTTGGAAAATGTGGAGTACGACGAGGCCAATCCTGCCCGCTTCCGAGCGGTCCCCGACGAAGTGGTCGAGCGCATCCCGCAGCAAATCCTCTCGCTGCTCAAGGCCGAGGAACCGCGTTATGTGGTTTACTCCTGGGCTCAGACCCTCAAGCCGGCACCGGGAGCGGTGGTCACGGCACCGGGTCGCTTCTTCGGACTTTCCACCAATTACGTTGTCACCGGCGAGTTCGCCACCAAGACCGTCCTGCGATTCGAGGGAGCCCTCTCCACGAACGTACCGGTCACCCAAACCCTGCGCTCGGTGGTGGAAGACCACCGCGTGCTGACCACGGACTGAACGCCGTTATCCCGTTTTCGTCATGCGCCCGTCTCGAAGCCTGATCGTTGCCATCGCCCTGGCGGTGGGTTCCCTGGGGCTGTACCGCTGGGTACAGCCGCCGGCCGTGAACCTTGGTTCGTCGGCCACCGGGCTGACTGCGACGTCCGCCGACGCCGTCTCGCCCTTGGGTCGCTCCATGGCCGTGTCGGCCCATGTGGCCGCCAAGCGGTTGCGCATCCGCCCGCTGGATGCCGGTCAACGCCCCGCGCCCCAAGATCCAGAGTTCCCGTGGCGCGCCCGCAACACCGCCAAGACGGTGGACCAGTTGCGGTCCGACCCGCGGGCGCTGGTGCTGCGCAATGCGCTCATCGATACCCGCACGGGGGATCCGTTGCCCTTGCCCGAATCTTTGGTCGCTGGGGCGGAACCGGGTTTCCATATCGTGCAATTTGCTCACGAGCCGAACGCCGAGTCGCGGCGTCGCTTGGAGGAGCAGCAGTTGCAAGTGGTTTCGTACCTGCCGGTCAACGCCTTCCTGGTGAAGGGTTCGGATGAGTCGCTCGAGCGATTGGCCCTCGATACCGATGTGGCCTCGGTTTCCCCATGGCATCCGGCCTTCAAATTGGAGCCGGAGCTCCTGACCCGGGTGATGGATGGCCGTCCGCTCGATGCGGGCGATCGCCTCATGCTCTCCCTTTCCGATCCTGAGGCTCTCCCGCGGCTCGAATCTCTCGGAGTCCGCGAGGTGTCTCGTCAGCGCAGCCCGTTCGGCACACTCGTCACGGTGGATGTGCCGGCGGATGCGTTGGTGGCCCTGGCCCAATCGCCCGAGGTGCACCTCATCGAGAAGGCTTATCGCCGCGAGCTGCTCAACGACCGGTCCGCCTACCTTTTGGGCAGCGCCACTGACGTCACCAACACGACCTCGTACAAGGGGCTCACCGGCAGCAATGTCGTTGTGAACATCAACGACTCGGGCATCGACTGGACCCATCCCGACCTCACCACCAACCGTGTGTTCACGGTCGGTTCCCAGACCCAACTTCTGATCGACCGCGATGGCCACGGAACCCATGTAGCCGGGACTATCGCCGGCAGCGGGGCCAGTTCGCTCGGCATCCAAGGCCCGGCTCAAGGTTCGGTGACCAATGCCTTGTTCCGCGGACACGCGCCCAACGCCAAGTTGTTCATCCTGCCCATCGATCTTCAGACCGGCCCCACCATTTCGGACGCCTTCCTGCAGGAACAGGCGGCGATGACCAACGCGCTGATTTCCAACAACAGCTGGGGCTACCCAGCGGCCCGCGAATACAATTCCATTTCAGCCAGCTATGACGCGGCCTCGCGGGATGCACTGCCGGAGATCACCGGTGAGCAACCGGTGGTTTTCGTTTTTGCCGCGGGCAATTCCGGACAGGGCGGCAACAACGGTGTCGGCGGTTTGCGCGGGTCGGTCACTGTGCCGGGCAACGCCAAGAACGTCATCACCGTGGGTGCCTTGGAGAGCAAGCGGAACCTCACCAACGCCGTGGTGACCGACGATGAAGGCCGCGTGATTTGGGCCGGCGGCAAGCAATTCCGCGAGCCGGGCACCAATGCCGAGTTGACCACCAATCTCGTGCTGCGCGCCGCCACCGACACCGACACCGAGGTGGCCAATTTCTCCAGTCGCGGCAATGTGGGCATTGGCATCGAAGGCAGCTACGGCCGCTTCAAGCCCGACGTCGTCGCCCCGGGTTCCCAAATTCTTTCCGCGCGCTCTGCCCAATGGAAGCTGGAGGATGAGTATGACACCAATTCGGTGCAGTACGCCCTCTTTGAAGATCTGAACCGTCCGGTGGCCCCGTGGTACCGGTTCCTGTCGGGTACCAGCATGGCAGCCCCGGCCATTTCCGGCATGCTGGCCCAGATCCAGGAATTCTGGCAGCGGCCCGGTGTCAGCCTGCCAAAGCACATCGCAGCGGCGGCCTACAAGGCGCTGCTCATCAACAGCGCCCGCCCCTCATCCACGCTTTATACGCCCAACTTCCGCTCGGTGATGAACTACGCGGGATGGGGCCAACCCAGCCTGCCTCGGGCCCTCGACAGCGGTGTCCGCTTGTCCCGCACCGACGGAGCGGTCGTTGAATTGGCCGGTTTTGCCGGTGAACTCACCACCGGTGCCAGCCAATCGTTGCGACTGAAGCTCACCACCAATGAGGTGGCCTCCACGGGAGCCTTCCATTTCACTCTCGTCTGGACGGATCCGCCGGGCAATCCCGCCGCCGGTTTGAAGCTGGTCAACGACCTGGATCTGGTGGTCTCCAACACGGTCACCGGAGAGGTTTTCATCGGCAATGATCTGGGCGGCAACGGCTACACGGCCGCCCGGCCGGGCACGAACGCGGTCGAGGTGGTGGAGGCCGGTGTGACCAATTCGGTGTATGACTCGGTGAACAACGTGGAACGCGTGGTGCTCGAGCCCCCGCTGGCCAGCGAGTACGTCATCCACGTGGTGGCCCGTCGGGTGAATGTGAACGCCGTTGCTCCCCGTGAGCTGCAGCACCTCCAGAATCGCACCAACATCGTGCAGGATTTCGTGGTGGCGCTTTCTTCCGATGCCGCTGCCGAAGACACCGTGGTCGCCACGGCGGAGTACATCGCCGACGCCTCGGGCGGATTTGGTCCGGTTCAACCGCAAGCCGTCACGGTCGTGGCCACCAATGGCATCCCGGTTTCTGCATCGCGTGTGGGTGCGCAGTCGCCGTTGGTCGGTGGCGCGGCGGGTCAGGCCTCTCAATGGCATTTCTTCGTCTTCACCAACCTCTTCAATGCCGAGGCTGCGGCGGCCACGGGCCTGACCAATGGTCAGTACGTCGAATTCGTCATCGCTTCGGCGGCCAATTTGGCGCGCCCCCGCGGACCGGGTGGTTCCGGCAATCGTCTGCGGGATCGTCTGCTCGGACCCGATCTGGACCTCTACATGTCCACCGATCCCGGTTTGACCAATCTTCAGGCATCCGCGCTGGCCTCTGCGTACCGGTCTACGTTGCAAGGGTTCGAAGAGCGCATCGAGATCACCAATGCGCCCGCCAATGGCGAGGTCTACTACATCGGTGTGAAGGCCGAGGATCAGCAGGCCGGTGAGTTCGAATTGGTGGTTCGAAGCAGCGACCAACCCTTCCATGTCCTGGGGGCCAATGGGTACAGCCTCCTCATGACGCCCATCGGTGGACGGGTCATTCCGGATGGTGCTCCGGATGCGCCCAGCGTCGTCCGTTATTTCGGCACCGGTCCGTCCGGCATCACCCGGAACGTCACCTTCACCCAGTCGCTCTTCCACGACAACTTCTTCGACCTTCAGGGGACGCTCATCCACGCGGGCTACGGCGTGACCATCAACAACCGGCGCTCCATCCGCGATTACGGAACAGGCAACACCCTTGTTTCGGGTCCGGTCACGGGTCTCTACGATGACATTCCGGGCATTCGCTTCAGCGGCGGCCAGCCGACGGATGGTCCGAGCACCACCCTGCTCGACTTTTCGGGTCTCGGCAGCACCGGTTCCTGGAACTACCTCCTGCAAGACGACGTTCTCGGCGGTTCCGGCGGCCTGACTTCCGTGCAACTTCAAGTCCAGCCTCAGGTGTTGCCGGCCTTCGATGAACGGGTTTTCGAGAACATCTGTCTCGGACCGCGTGGCTATGATTTCCGCCTGCGCATCGTGCCGCCGGATGCCAGTCGCTTGATTGTCGAGGTGACCAACATGGTCCCGGCCAATTTGCCGCTCGAAGTGTATATCCGCCGCGAAGCCTTTCCTGACCCGGACAATTTGGACGTCAACGACCGCGTGGCCATCCTGCAAGGGCCCGGCATCGTCAGCATTTCCGTGCGCGACGTTCCGGCGCTGCAGTCGGGCACTTACTTCGTCCTCTTCCACAACCCGTCGGGCGTGAATCTGTGTTTCGACGTCGCCATCTACGGTGAACGCAACCTGTCTTCCAAGTTCACGCGGACCATCGAGGGATCTTCGGTCACGCTGGCGGACGTCGCCCGCACCGTGGCTTCGGTGCAGGTCGATGATGGTCGTCCGGTGTCTGATGTGCAGGTGGGTGTCCGCGCCGAGCATGCCCGTGTGTCCGATCTGGCCTTGCGGTTGGTGACTCCGGGTGGTGCCAGTGCGCTGCTCTTCGAGAATCGCGGACTCACCACCACCAATGGCTTGGGTGGCGTGTTCATTTCGAGCAATTACCAGCATGTCGCCTTGTCGCTCGATCGGGCCGCAGGAGTCGCTCGCATTTACTTCAATGGTGAGATTGTGGCTCAGCAATCGGTTGCCCTTTCGGCGAGCAACAATCCGACGTCGTTCCATCTGGGTGCGATGGGTCCTGCGAATTTGCCGGGCAGCCCTGTCCAACTGGACGACATCGGTCTTTGGCGACGTTCTTTGCGCGATGGCGAAATCCGCCAGATCTACGAGGAAGGTTCCTTCGGCAAGGCCAAGTCGCCCGACCTCATGAAGTCGGGCTTGGCAGCCCTGTGGCCCCTCGATGGATTCGGTTTCGACACCTTGCCGGGCCAGACCATCAACTTGGCCAATATCGGGATCAAGGTGGATGGACAGATGAATTTCGGAATGCGTTTGTCGGGAAATGGAACGGGCGCCACCACCAGCGATTCCCGGGTCCGAGACGTCGGTAATCTGCCCGGTTTCACTCTCGAGGGATGGGTCAAACCCGAATCCGGCAATCAACGCATGGTGGTTGGAGGTTGGTACGACAGGGTCACTAGGCAGGTGGGCCCGGTGTTGTTGTTGGGTCAATCGGCTCCGTGGGGCAACGGCCCCGGTTCCTTGAGCGCGGTCTTCACGGATGACAAAGGTCAGCAGGTGGTCCTCAAGTCCACGGCGGGTCTGCTTCCGGCCAGCGGGTTGGTCACCAATCGGGCTTTCGCGATCTTCGGAGACAGCACCAATCGCGCCTACACGCCCATCAAGTTTGCTCAACCACCTTACCTCAGCCGGGTGCAGCCTCAGGTGTTGTATTCCAATGATTGGGAGACCCTCAACTTGGGTGAGTACTTGTCCGGAACGAACAGCCTGGAAGGCTGGACCGTGCTGACCAATCGGGTGTCGATCCTGGCGGGTGGTTCGGAAGGTCAGGTGCTGGACCTGCGCAATGCCGCTGTGGAACGGCAGTACGATCTCAATATCGGCCAGACTTACCGGTTGTTCTTCACCAGCCGCAAATCACCCTCGGCCAAGAGCGTGGTCAACGCCCAGGTCTGGGTGGATGGAGGGGTGCAATTGGACATCATCGATGCGAGTCCATCGGCTTGGCAGACCAACAAAACGGTGTTCGTCGCGAAGTCCTCGCGAACGTCCATCGGATTGGTGTCTGTTTTACCGCGCGCCTCCGACACCAACTTCCCCTCTGGATTGGAAATTGGACAAGTCTGGTTGGATCAGGATGGCGCCACGTTGTTGTACCAGCCGGAGGAACCGTTGCGTCCGCTGATGGGTCAACCGGGTACCGGATTGTGGCAGCTCCAGACGACGGACGCTCGGGGCGGTCAGACGGGCTTACTGCTCGACTGGCAGTTGCGTTTCACCTTCATGCCCACCAATCCGCCGACCTTCCGGTTGACCAACGGCGTGGCCTTCACCACCAACATCGTGGGTGAGGATATCCGGTACTTTGTGGTCGACGTGCCGCTCGAGGCGGAACGCGCCACCAATACGCTCATCAACCTCTCCGGGGGACCGCTATCGCTGCTGTACAGCGATTCGGGTCTGCCGGATCCCACGGAGTCCGACACGGTGACGTTGGTGTCGCGCATGCCGGCCGGCCGGACCTTTGCTGGATTCCTCGACGGCAACCTTCCGCCGTTGCTGCCGCGTGGCCAGCGCTACTATCTGGCGGTGCGCGGTGCCGGTGGAACCTCATCCAACCAGTTCTCGCTGCAGACGGATTTCGGCGTGCGTATCACACCCTTGACCCATCGGGTCGCTATCCGCGCCACCAACAGCACCCCGATCTTGCAGGACTACTATTCCTATCAAGTGCCCGCCAGCAATGTGCTCGGAGTCACCTTCACGGTCACCGCCCAGACGGGGGATGTGGACCTCTACGCCATCCGGGCGCCCAAGCTGCCCGGGATCGGTCAATTTGATTATGCTTCGGTCACGCCGGACGGCACCAATGAGACTCTGGTGATCCATCTCGACAGTCAGCCGGTCCGGTTGGCTCCGGGTTTGTGGTACTTGGCGGTGACCAACACCTCCGGCATTCCGGGTGTGGCCTATACCATCACCGCTACCGAGCAGCGCGGTCGGATACAAGAATTGAAGCTGGGGCAGGTGATCTCGGCCAATCGCTCGGGTGTCGATGACGACTTCTACTACGTCACGCTCCCGGACGATGCCTTGGCCTTGCGGGTTCTGACCCGCGGAGCCAGTGGTGACTTGATCCTCAGCTCACGCAACCGCCTGCCGGTGCCCACGGTTTCCGACTTCCAATACCAGAGCGACAAGCCTGGCTCGGGTGACGAGGACATCCTCATCACCACCGATTCGTTGCCGGTGGCCTTGGAGGGCGGACGCTGGTATTTCGGGGTCTCTGGTGTGGCCACCAATTATTTGATTTCGGCCGATTATCGTCGGAAGGATGCCGTCTTTGAGACGCTGAACACCGATGTCTGGTTTGAGGCTGAGGCCACCAATGGTCCGGTGGACCTCGAGTTCATCTACCGGAATCCGGGCAAGGTGAGCGGGATCAACTTCGACTTGGATCAGTTGACCGGTGAAGCCGACTTGGAGGTCAGTCCCGCACAGCCTTTGCCGTTGTCGGTGGTTTCCTTTGCCAATGTCCGACCGGGCACCCAGCCGGAAACCATCACGGTTTTGGAAGGTCGCGATCAACCCACGCTGGATCAGGACTGGTACCTACGGGTCCGATTGCCCTCGGCCGGACCGGTGCGCTTCCGTATCCGAGCCAGTCTGAACCGCCCGCCGGTCTGGACCGATGTGGGCACTCGCCGGGTCACCGAAGGCTCGTCGCTGAGGCTGACTCTCAAGGCGACCGATCCGGACACTTTTGGGCAAGTGGTCACTTACGGGTTGGTCGATGGGCCGGTGGGGCTGACGGTGAGCACCAATGGTGTTCTGACTTGGCAGCCGACGGAGGCCCAGGGACCGAGCACAAATTCGGTGCGTGTCTTCGCCAGCGATGGGATCGCATCCGCAACCCATGAGTTTCTCATCCTTGTCCGAGAGCAGAACTTGCCGCCGGTGTGGGTGGCGGCTGCCAATCGCCGGGTGACCGAAGGGCTCCAGTTGACCTTTACCCTCAGGGCCACCGATGCCGACTTGCCGGTGCAGGCGTTGAATTTCGCTCTGGTGAGCGGTCCCGAGGGGCTGACCGTGAGCACCAATGGTGTTTTGAATTGGCAGCCGACGGAGGCCCAGGGACCGAGCACCAATCGGGTGACGGTGACCGTGACAGACGGAGTGGTTGCGGTGCCGCAGGAGTTTGATGTGGTGGTGCTCGAGTCCAACCGGTTGCCGGTCTGGACGAACTTGATTCCCACCCGGCGGGTGGCCGAAGGATTGTTGCTGACCTTCAATGTCCAAGCCACGGACGGTGACATTCCTGTCCAGCCGTTGAGCTATCGTTTGGTCAGTGGTCCGACCGGCCTAGTGGTAACGACCAATGGCGCGGTGTCCTGGCGACCCACGGAAGAACAAGGGCCGAGCACCAACCGGGTGAAGATCGGCGTGTCCGATGGTGTGGCCAGTGTGGCTCAGGAGTTCGACATCATCGTGGCCGAAAAGAATGAGCCGCCGGTGTGGGTGGCGACGGCCAACCGCCGGGTGACCGAAGGGCTCCAGTTGACCTTCACCCTCAAGGCCACCGATGCCGACCTGCCGGTGCAAACCTTGAAGTTCACGTTGGTGAGTGGTCCGGAGGGTCTGACCGTGAGCACCAATGGTGTCTTGAATTGGCAGCCGACGGAGGCCCAGGGACCGAGCACCAACCGGGTGACGGTGACCGTGACAGACGGAGTGGTTGCGGTGCCGCAGGAGTTTGATGTGGTGGTGCTCGAGTCCAACCGGTTGCCGGTCTGGACGAACTTGATTCCCACCCGGCGAGTGGCCGAAGGATTGTTGCTGACCTTCAATGTCCAGGCCACGGACGGTGACATTCCTGTCCAGCCGTTGAGCTATCGTTTGGTCAGTGGTCCGACCGGCCTAGTGGTAACGACCAATGGCGCGGTGTCCTGGCGACCCACGGAAGCACAAGGGCCTAGCACCAACCGGGTGAAGATCGGCGTGTCCGATGGTGTGGCCAGTGTGGCTCAGGAGTTTGACGTCATCGTGGCCGAACAGAACCAGCCGCCGGTGTGGGTGGCGACGGCCAACCGCCGGGTGACCGAAGGGCTCCAGTTGACCTTCACCCTCAAGGCCACCGATGCCGACCTGCCTGCGCAAACCTTGAAGTACAGCTTCGTCCAAGGCCCGACCGGATTGACGGTGTCCACCAACGGTGTGTTGACCTGGAAGCCCACCGAGGCTCAGGGACCGAGCACCAACCGTGTGCAAGTGAGCGTGAGCGATGGGTTTGTCTCCGTCCCGCAGGAGTTCACCATCGTGGTGCTGGCATCGACGACCGTTCAACCCAAGCTGTCGCTGGTCGTGTCGTCACCAGGAGGCGGATTCGAGCTCGTGTTGTTCGCGCCGCTGGGTAGTCGGCATGTTCTTCAACAACGTGCAACCTTGTCTGGTCCATGGACACCGGTCATCAGCGCGACGAACCCCATCATCGGTGCCGGCATGTCGGTGCCGGTTTCCGTGAAGATTCCGGCCCCAGCTCCCACGAACAACTCCTTCTTCTACCAGATCGTCAAACCGTAGCCGGAGGGGAGGGGGCTCACTGGATGGAGCCCCCCGTTGCCCAGGACATTGAGCCCGAGCGGGCGGGGTGAGAGGCTGAAATTCAGCGCTTGCCGCGCAACTTGCTCAACGCCTTGGGCTTCAGGATGCCGTGGGGAGTGATGATGCCCGTGATGAGTTCGGGCGGAGTCACGTCGAAGCCGGGATTGCGGGCTGTGCTGGTGGGGTTGGCGATGCGCACATAAACCCGTTTGCCAAGCTTCCCACTCTTGCCGGGAATCACTCCCCAGGCTCCGAGCACTTCATCGCCGGAGCGGTCTTCGATGGGGATTTCCAAACCGGAGCCCAAATCCCAATCGATGGTGGACAGCGGAATGGCCACGTAGAAGGGGATGCCATGTCGGTGGGCCAAGACAGCCTTGGTGTAGGTGCCGATCTTGTTGGCGACTTCACCGGTTTTCCCCAGCACGCGGTCGCTGCCCACGATGACCATGTCGATCTCGCCGCGGCTCATGAGGAATCCGGCCGCGGAGTCGGCGATGATTTGGTGGCTGATGCCCTGTTGAGCCAGTTCCCAAGCGGTCAGCGATGCGCCCTGGCAACGCGGACGGGTTTCATCGCAGTAGACATGGAATTTCCGGCCAGCGGCCTGGGCCGCATAAATCGGGGCCGTGGCCGTACCGATGTCCACGAAGGCGAGCCAGCCTGCATTGCAATGGGTGAGGACCCGCATGCCGTCCTGGATCAGAGATGCGCCGTGTTCACCCAGTGCTCGGCAATGTTCGACGTCTTCTTCGGCAAATCGGGAGGCCGCGGCAAAGGCGATGTCCTGACGTTCCGAAACCGTCTCGCCCATGGCCATTTCTTCCCGGATGGCGTTCATGGCGTTCACGGGATCCACGGCGGTGGGCCGCGCGTGTTTGAGGGTTTGATACACCGCTTCGATATGCGTCTCGAATCGGTCCAGTCGGCTGCCCCGGAAGGCCCGGGCTCCTTGCGCCAGGCCATAGGCAGCCGTCGCACCGATGGCTCCGGCTCCGCGGACCACCATGGTGGTGATGGCCTCGGCGGTTTCGCGGTAGTCGCGGGTCTTGACCAGACGGAACTCGTGGGGCAGCAGGCGCTGCTCGATGAGCACCACCGAATTGGACAGGGCGTCGAAGGAGACCGTGCGGTGATGCTGGCGCTTGCCGCGAAGCGTGACGTTCATGGCCTGACGCTACGGCAGGAGGGTGTTGTACCCAAGTCTGGAGGCGGAACCGTGGATTCCGCCTCCCGGAGTCGACTTTCGTTCGCCAGGGTCAGGCGACCTTGGCTTTGATGCGCTTGCCACCGAACTCGGCGCGCTTGAGGCGTGAGACGAAGGACGCCGCCCGGTCGCCCGGAACTTCCACGAAGGTGTGACGTTCGCGGATGTCGATGCGGCCCACTGAAGCAACGGGCTCACCGGTGGTGCCCAGGATGAAATCCCGCATGGCATCGGCGGTCGCGCCCTGCTCTTCGCCGGCACTGATCCACAGACGGGTGACTCCCACGGTCGGGGGGGTGGCCGGGGACTTGGAGTCTAAGGCTTCGGCCTCATTCGCACGTGGCGTGATCGGAGCCGGAGGAGCCTTGGGCGTCTTGGGGGTTGCTGAAGGAGCGGCCGGTTCAGCGGAATCGGCGGCCACGGAGGAGATAGGCGTGGTGGCCGGGGCTGGCGCCTTGGCAGCGCGGGCGCGCGGGGCAGCGGGGGGCGCGACGGGAATGACCGCATCGCTCTTCGGGATCGCCGGCGGAACAAATGGAGCAGGCGACGGAGGCGTGGTTTTGATGGCGCGAGGCAACTGGTGCTGGGCGCGTTCAGGGCGAGCGGCTTCTACGGCGCGAGGTTCGAACTTGCGGGGAGCGGGTTCGGCGGGTGCGACCGGGGACTTGGCTGCCCTGGGAGCAATGACTCTCGCAGGAGCCTCGGCCGCAGGCGGACGCGGTGCTGCAGGTGCGACGGTTGGAGGAAAAAACGGTACCGACGCTGAGGGAGCAGGTATGGCGGAAAGCGGGGTTCCGACCGGCAATGCGGCTGAGGGGGCTGATGGGGCTGCACTGGTGGCTTTGGCTGCCTTGGCAGGCTTGCCAGCCTTCGGAGCTTCGTCACCGGGTTTGCTGATGAGTCGGTGGATGGCGGCGCTGGCTACGTCCAGAGAATCGAAACCTTCTTCCAACAGCGCTTCGATGACGTGATCGTAATGGCGGAAATCGCCGGCCTGAAGCGTTTCGCGGAGACTCTTGAGGAACTGATCGCGGCGCGCGTCTTCGATTTCGCTCGTGCTGGGAATGTCGCCGCGGCGCATCCGCTGGCGGGTGAAGCGTTCGATGTCGCGGATGAGGAACACCTCTCGGCCGCTGGCGAAGGAAATGCCGATTCCGCTGCGTCCGGCGCGCCCGGTGCGCCCGATGCGGTGCACGTAGTCTTCCGCGTCGTAGGGGAGATCGAAATTGAACACCACCTGGATGTCGTCGACATCGATGCCGCGGGCCGCCACGTCGGTGGCCACCAGGAATCGGAGTCCGCCGGAGCGGAACTTGCTCATAACGCGGTCGCGGGAGGCCTGGGGCATGCCGCCGTGGATGCAGTCGGCCGTGTAGCCCGCGCCCATGAGTTGCTCGGTCAGTTCATTCACCACGCGCTGGGTGTTGGCGAAGATGATGGCCAGCGTCACGTCGTGCAGGTCGATGAGCCGGGTGAGGGCCTCGAACTTCCAACGGCGATCCACTTCGAAATACACCTGCTCGATGGTCGGCACGGTGAGAGCCTTGGCCTCGATGCGGACCCGCACCGGTTGGCGGGTGTAGCGGGCGATGAGTTCTTCGATGGGACGCGGCACGGTGGCCGAGAACATCACGGTCTGGCGCTCCGGAGGGGTGGACGAGAGGATCTTCTCGATATCGTCGCGGAAGCCCATGTTGAGCATCTCGTCGGCCTCATCGAGGATGACGGTCTTGATGCCGCCCAGTTGCAGGGTCTTGCGGTCGATGTGGTCGATGATGCGGCCTGGGGTGCCGATGATGACGTTGGCGCCGGCTCGCAATCCGGAGAACTGCCGCTCGTAGCTTTGTCCGCCGTAGATGGGCAGGGGTTTCACTCCGCGCTTGAAGAACGCCAGCTTGTGGACTTCTTCGCTGACCTGGATGGCCAATTCGCGGGTGGGGCAGAGGATCAACACTTGGGGGCCGGCGGCCTTGGGATCCATCCGTTCGATGGCCGGGATGGCGAAAGCCGCGGTCTTCCCTGAACCCGTCTGGGATTGCCCGACGATATCCTTGCCCGTCATCAGCACCGGGATGGCCTCGGCCTGGATGGGGGAGGCCTGTTCGAATCCCAGGCGTTGCACGGCCTTGAGGATCTCTTCAGACAGACCGAGTTCAGAAAACAGCTTCGTACTCATTCGCAGGGACAGAGTCTAGCAGACCCCGCCACCCCACCGCGAAGCTTTTCGCACGCCCACCCCAATCAAAAGGGGTCGAAAAGGGGTCGGTCCCGCATATTTACACAAAAAGTGTCAGTCCACCACAAATTTGACGGTTGGCTTGCCTTGGCTGCCGCTAGGGGTGGGTGCCTTGAGCGCTCCGCGGGATCGGTTCTGCGCTCGCTGAGGAAGCTCTGGAGAGGATTGGGCTTTCGCGCTGTGCGCGAGGGGCTTTGGTGATCGCTTCCAAGGCTCGCTACGGACCGATCCCGCTCCGCTTGGCGTATATGTGTGGCTCCGCGGGATAGGTCCTGCGCGCTGAGGAGGCTCAGGGGAGGTGGGCTTTTGCGCTGCGCGCTGGGGATTTTGGTGATTGCCTCCAAGGCTCGCTGCGGACCGATCCCGCTCCGCTGGGGTGCCTTTGGTTGGGGATAGGTCCTCCGCTCGCAGGGAACGTTGGGGGTGAGTTGGGCTTTCGCGCGGAGAGTGCGAGGGGGGCGCGGATCGGGTCAGAGCCGCGGTGGGGGCGGCAAAACCGGCGGTGCCGCGGGAGAAACTCCTTGGGTCTGAACCGTCCGTCGCCAGATGTGCCCGTCGGCCAACAGGTGCAACTGGTTGCGCATCGGTCCGCCGAAAGTGATGCCTTGGATGTTCGTGAGACGCTGGGGAGGTGCGATGATGCCATTGACTCGTCCGGCCTGGTCGAAGACCTGGATGCCCATGGGGGTGGCCGCATAAAGGCGTCCCGCGGAGTCGACGCACAGGCCACCCACGCCAGAGCCGTCGGCGTCGTCGGGCAGGTGCAGATGGAAGTAGGGTTGTTCGAGCGTGGGAATTCCGTCCCGGCCCACCTGAAAACTGGTGATGAGCTGGCGGCGGCGGTCGGCGACGTATAGCAGGGTTTGGTCGGGCGACAGGCAGAGGGACGTCGGCATCTCGAGCCCGATGAGGCTGTGGTGTTGAAGACGGCCGGAGGGAGGCTGGTGAGACAGTTTGCGCTTTGTGGAATCGAGGCGGTAGGCGTGTCCGTCCTGTCGAGTCACCGAGGCGGCGGTGAGGGTTGAAAACCGGTGTTTCAGTCTCCGCGCTTCGGCTCCAAGTACGGGGACTCCGTGGGAATCTTCCAGTCGCTGGAGTCCTTGTGGCGTTTCAGCGATGACGGCCCCGTTCTCGTCGGTCCAGATCTGCCGGAAGAGGAGACCTGTGGCGACCGGAGACCACGCTTCGCCCGGGGCCAGGACTTCACGGGTCAGCGGCTGTCGTGATCCCTGGCCCGCTTTGACTGGTGCGGGGTAATCCTTCCACAGCCAGCGGAGTGCCTCCGGGAAAACGCTTCCCGCCTGTTTGCTGTCGTGGCCGCCACTGCCCCAAGCTTTCTCCAGTTCATATCCGGCGAACTCCAGGGCGCTCTGCATGTCGAGGTTGGCGATCCACCAATTGCCGCCGTAAATGTTCTGATCGTTGGAGCCGTCTTGCAGGAAGACCCGCAGGGGTTTGGGCTCGGTTTTGCGGATGAGGATGGGATACGCGTTGCCGCCCCGAAGACCGACGTAGGTGCCGATGGTGCTGAAAACTCGTCGGAACAAGTCGGGGCGTTCCCAGGCGGCGGTGAAGGCGGCGATGGCGCCACTGGAGGCGCCGGCAATGGCACGGCCATTGGGATCGTCGGTGAAGGCGACGGTCTTGCGCACTTCGGGGAGGAGTTCTTCGGCAAGAAAGCGTGCATAGCGATCACCCAGCCCATCGTATTCGTAGCTCCGGTTGTAGCGCGGCAGGGCGTTGGTTCCCTGCGCCGAGGGCAAGACTCCGGGGTTGATGAACACCCCGACGGTCACCGGCATCTCACCGCGTGCGATGAGGTTGTCGAAGACGATGGGGGCCCGAAATGAGCCGTTGGTGGATACATAACCACCGCCATCTTGGAAGACCATCAGGCAGGCCGGTTTCGTGGGCGAATACTGCTTTGGAACATAGACCCAGTAGTCACGCCACGTGCCCGGGAAGAGGCTGTTGACCGTCGCTGTGAAGACGTGGCGGGTCACTGTGCCGTGGGGCACTGATGGGTTGAACTGCGAGTCGGGACCCAACGGGTATTCTTCGGCCTGAGTCCCAATGAGCGAGGCCAGCAAGATCAGGAGGATTCGGCAAAGCCACGGGGCCAGCCAGCGGGGATACCACGAACGGGAGATCATGGGTTGAAGTTTGCCCCGGGTGTTCCACCGAGGCGAGGGGCTTCGTGAGTGGGTGGGGTG
>Ga0255095_1000537_pt1 | contig 18944 bp, 14 predicted proteins | sample Colum_Law_RepC_8_2_FD_188435 | JGI IMG/M metagenome (GOLD analysis project Ga0255095, IMG submission 188435) | Freshwater microbial communities from Columbia River, Oregon, United States - Colum_Law_RepC_8d | ecosystem: Environmental > Aquatic > Freshwater > River | place: USA: Oregon...
CAGTCGACCGCCGTTCGCCAGCGCGGCATGAGCTGTCAATAGCTGCAGCGGAGTCACCGCCAGTTCCTGGCCCATCGGGATGGACCCGAGCGAGTAGACTGTCCAGTTTTCGCGGGGGTGCACTATCCCAGGCAGCTCGCCAGGCAGCTCAATTCCCGTGACTCGGCCGAAACCAAAACTACGGACTCCGTCATAAAGCCGGTCCAGCCCGAGCCGTTCGCCGATTTTTGCCATACCAATGTTGCTGGATTTGACCAGCACGTCAGCAACACTCAGCCGGCCATACGAATGATGGTCGTGCAGGACTCGGGGGCCCATCCGGTAAATACCGTAGCTGCAGTCAATCTCTTCGTCCCGCTGCAGGCAACCCTGCTCCAGCGCCCACCCCGTAATCATTGGTTTGAAGGTCGAACCGGGTTCGAATACGGCAGAGACGGCCAGATTCTTCCATGCGGACTCATCAACCTCTTCGAGACGATCGGGGTGGAATGTCGGGCGAGATGCCATTGCCAGCACCTCTCCGCTCCACGGTTCCATCACGATCGCGCACGCGCCCTTCGGATGCCACTGGTTCACAAGTTCGTCCAGCAGTGCTTCCGTGCGAATCTGCAGTGGCAGATCAAGCGAACTGACGACCGCTCGACCCGGCCGCGGTGACTTTGATCGCTGTTCATCCACTTCCATCAGAACACCCCGCGCATCGCGGGCCAGCACCCGCAGCCCATCCTCGCCCCGCAGCTCCGGGTCGAGTGCCTCTTCCAGGCCTCCTTTTCCGCGATTGTCAATGTCACGCAGGCCGATCGCATGGGCCGCATAGCCGTCATGCAGATAACGACGCAGGAATTCCGTACGCAGACCCCACGTGCCAGTCGGCAGCTTCAGACTGCGGATCTGTTCGGCCTGCCGATCATCCAGTCGCCGACGGACCCACAGAAACTGCTTCTCACGACTCCGGACAAGGCTGTCGTACAGTTCGTCTGTGTTCAGGTTCAGCACGCTGCTGACCTGCCACGCAAACTTCAGAGGGTCGTTGATTGCGGAAGGCACGGCATACAGACTTTCACACTCAATCGTCATTGCCAGTGCCTGCCCGCTGCGATCCAGAATATCGCCGGGTCTGGCCGGCAGCACTTCCTGATGCACGCTCTGTCGGGAAACCCGGCTGTGCAACTGACTGTGCTGCTCACCCTGCAGCTGGATCAGCCTTGCCATGAGCAGCATCCAGCCAGTCAGCAGCAGTAGACCGAACAGAGTCGAACGCCAGCCGTGTGAACTGCGAACAGACGGTCTGAATGCGGGTGGGGTCGGTGAATCCATCATCGCCGCTGCCTTTCACGGGCAGCACCGTGGCGTGGCTCCGGACCACCAACCGGCTCGGTCGGCACAGGCGCAGGGATTTCAGTGGTCTGCAGAGCGTCCATCGTCAGACGCTCTGCCTGCAGCCGACGGCGCACCAGCCAGCCGCGCAGAATCTCCGCATGGTAATGCTGCACCCCGGTGGCACGACGCAGTTCCAGCGTCTGTTTCTCGAGCCAGATTCCGGCTATCGAGACCAGCAGCGCCAGCAACAGTCCGGCTGTAAAGCGGAAATACACGTGGCAGCGTCCGCAGAAACCCGCGGTCCGTCAACGGCATTGGCAGGACGTCCATGGACCCACCCGCGCGCGAATGTCGCGCGCCGGGGAAAATCGGCGCAATATCACTCAGGGCATGATCACAACTTCCGTCGCGTCGTCCGGAAGGGCCAGAATTGTTCCGGACCTCAGCCTGTTCGGATCATTCACTACGGAGCGATTCATTTCGTACAGCTCAATCCAGCGTGAAGCTCGCCCAAGATGCTTCTTCGATATATCCGACAAAGTTTCACGATCACCCACGCGGTAGGCCGGACTGCCATCCTCCAGCAGCAGGAACCCCGGCGGCTCGACAACTCGGGGCAATGAATCCACAAACAGCTGCGGGTACTTTTCCTCCAGTAAACGACGATCCGGTGTCAGGACAATCATGCCTGGCCGCATTTTACGAGGATCCGGGATGCGGTGCTGATTGAAAACCGCGAGGGCGGAAAAGTAACGGCTCGTACCGTAGACTCGCTTTGAAAGCTTCGTGTAATTCTCGCCCTCCTGGACGATCACGGTTGGCACATCTGAGGCATCGCTGGTGGGATTGGGCTGCGGCGAATTCTGATAGTTGAAGGCTGCCAGATCGAACCGACCATCACTGCCGCTGCCGGACGCACTGCGCAACGCCTGACGTGATGGCCGATCGGCCGGGCGGGCAACGGCGTTGAACCCGGCAGATTCCGGGAATGCCGCTGCGGTTCGCCCCGCTTCAGTCGCACTCCGATTACGCTCCGGCACCTCACCAAAAACCGGCTCGGTGGCCGGGGCTCGCTGCACGGGCTCATCCGGAGTAAAGCCTGAAAACGCGGGTGGCTCCTGCGGCTCAGCCATTGCCAGCAGCATCGGCTCGTCTGTACTGCTGGAAGTTTCAGTGGTTTCGCTCGTTCCGGTAGTTTCACTCGCTTCACCGGATGCATCGAACGTGGCGTCGGTCAGCACGGGTGTGGGTTCTGAGATGGGGGTTGTGGAAGGTTCTGCAGCCGGTTCCCCGATCGGGAATTCGCCACTGTCCGCAGCAGTGGCTTCGGCAAAGTCGGGATCACCACCGATCGTCGGGAGCATTGTTTCAGTAGTCTCCGGAGTCGATGGCTGGGTGTCGGCAGGTTCAATCGTCGCGGGTTCAGCGGTTGTGGATTCAGAAGTGGTGGGTTCCACGGCGGTTGCCATGAATTGAGGCGGGGCGTCGCTAACGGAGGGCTCGTTCAGAACCACGGAGGGGGCATCCGTTCCGATCGGAGAGTTCTCAGTCTGAAAGTTGACTCCCGCATCAGCCGGCTCGGGAGCTGCAGTTGAGTCGTTGAAGCCTGGAGGGGAGAGATCCGCAGCGGATGCGATTGCAGGCTCACTCAGATCCCCGTCAGCAGAAGTGCCACGTTCGCTCAGGGGGACAGGGAAGTTCGTCGGATCACTGTCCGAGGCGGCGAAGGGAGACTGGCTGGATGCGGAGGCATCCAGCAGCGGATCTGCAGCTACAGACTGCTGTGGTAATTCAGCGGCGCCAGCAGCGGTCGTCGTTGTCGCAGCAGTGCCCGGACCGGCGATGGACGCCTGAGTCAGGGCGCGCTGGTGCATATCCATTTTGTGATAGACAAGGAACCCGAAGGCAAACACCAGCACCATCACAACCATGATTCCCAGCCGAGCTTCGTGGCTGAGCTTTTTGGCAACACTGGCGGTGGTTACGGTTGAGGCTGCCAGCGGGCTGCCCGCAGTTTGGCCGAGCGACTGCGAGGATTCAGGCGAACCTCCGCCGGTTGCGCTTCGATTGGCGTCTTTGTCAGTACCTGCCATCCGTGGTTTCCTTTGAATGCATTCTTCACGATTCGATCTTCCAGCGAGTGGAAGGAGATAACAACCGCAATTCCATCCGTGTTCAGAATCTGCGGCAGCACCTGCGTCAGCATTCGATCTGCGTGTTCCAGTTCTTCATTGACCCTGATTCGCAGTGCCTGAAAGACTCGTGTCAGAGCCGTTCGGCCACTGCTGGAGCGAAGATCGCCACAGACTGCGGCGACGCATGACTGCAGGTCAGCGGCGGTTTCCACTGCACCCCCCGTCTGCAGTCTGCGATGCACCTCAGCGGCAATCCGCCGAGCTGCGGGTTCTTCACCCCATGTTTCCAGTACCTCCTGCAGTTCAGCCTGTGTGGACTGCTGCAAAAACTGAGCTGCCGAACGTCCTTCGTGCGGGTGAAACCGCATGTCCAGAGGTCCGCCTGCATCGAACCCGAATCCGCGATCGCGATCAGCCAGCTGGTCTGATGAGAGCCCCAGGTCAAGCAGCACACGATCCACTTTTTCCAGTCCGTTGCTGCGCAGAATTTCCGCAGCCTCAAGATAGCTGCCTCGCGACAGGAGGCAATTAACGCCAGACAGCTTCGCGGCAGCAAAATTCAGCATCATCGGGTCGCGGTCCACCCCGATCAGTCGCCCTGCAGGTCCCAGAGCCTTCAGGATCAGGCTGCTGTGACCGCCGGCACCCACTGTTCCATCCAGGACCGTCAATCCCGGCGACAGCTGCAGCCACTGCAGCACTTCGCGAGGCATTACGGGAATGTGGACAGGACGCAAGTCCGCAGGCATGGGGAGAACGATCGCCGAAAAAGAACTGACCTTTGCGACAGTTGCCGCAGAGAAAGTCTATTCAGCACGGCCACTTTCGGAAAGATCAGTTCTCGCAGCCTGGGGTATTCCTTGAGCCGGATTCCGGTCAGATTTGAAATTCCGGGATTCCGGGGTTGTTTCAGTTGGTTTTTGGTGTGAATTTCAGCGGTTTCTGCCGCTGTGGCCAATCCGGCAGTCGTGCCAAACAAAAAAACCGCGTGCGGAGTACCGCACGCGGTTGTTGGCTGCTGTCAAATCGGCGGTACATAAACCGCCGACTGACGATCAGTACATGTCTTCTGCACCGTGGTTGTGGGCCTTCTTGTCGTCCTTCGGTTTTTCGGCGATCAGTGCGTCGCTGGTGAGCAGCAGGGTTGCCACGCTGGCGGCATTCTGCAGTGCTGTGCGAGCAACCTTGGTTGGGTCGATCACACCAGCCTTCACCATGTCTTCGTACTTGTCCGTGGCGGCATTGTAGCCGAAGTTGCCCTCGCCCGATGCCACCTTCTCGCAAACGACGCCACCATCAACCCCGGCGTTGTCAGCAATCTGTGTCAGAGGTGCGCGGCAGGCTCGCACGATGATGTCGTAGCCGATCTTCTCTTCGTGGCTGAGCCTTGTCGGCTTCACGCTCAGAGAGGCTCGCAGCATCGCCACACCACCGCCCGGAAGAATTCCCTCTTCGACTGCGGCGCGGGTGGCGTGCAGTGCGTCTTCCACGCGTGCCTTCTTTTCCTTCATCTCGCTTTCGGTCGCGGCACCGACGTTGACCTGTGCCACACCGCCGGCCAGTTTGGCAATTCGCTCTTCCAGCTTCTCGCGATCGTAATCGCTCGTGCTGTTTTCCAGCTCACGGCGAATCTGCTCGATGCGAGCCTGGATGTCAGCCTTCTTGCCGCCACCTTCGACAACCGTCGTGTTGTCCTTGTCGACCACGATCTTTCGAGCCGTGCCGAGGTCGGTGATGTCAATGCTGTCGAGCTTAATGCCCAGATCTTCGAAGATGGCCGTGCCACCAACCATGATCGCAATGTCCTGCAGCATGGCCTTGCGACGGTCGCCGTAGCCGGGGGCCTTCACGGCGGATACCCGCAGGTTGCCCCGCAGCTTGTTGATTACCAGTGCCGCCAGGGCTTCGCCTTCCACGTCTTCTGCAATGATCAGCAGAGGCTTGCCGGAATTCACGACCTTTTCCAGCACAGGAACCAGGTCCTTAATGCTGCTGATCTTCTTCTCGTGGATCAGGACGTAGGCATCTTCCAGCACACACTCCATGGACTCGGAGTTCGTGACGAAGTAGGGAGACAGGTAGCCGCGGTCAAACTGCAGGCCTTCCACGACCTCGAAATTGGTTTCGAGGCTTTTGCCCTCTTCCACGGTGATCACGCCGTCCTTACCCACCTGGCTCATGGCGTCAGCCAGAATCCTGCCAATCTCTGCGTCGCCGTTGGCGGCCACAGTACCGACCTGGGCGATCGACTTGGCAGTGCTGATCTTCTGGGACATGTTCTTCAGGCTGGCGATGATGTCTTCCACCGCTCGGTCCATGCCGCGCTTCATTTCCAGCGGGCTGACACCTGCAACGACGGCCTTCAGACCTTCATTGTAAATCGCTTCGGCCATCACCGTGGCAGTCGTCGTGCCGTCGCCAGCCACGTCATTCGTCTTGCTGGCCACTTCACGGACCATTCGGGCACCCATGTCCTCGAACTTGTCCGGCAGTTCGACTTCGCGAGCAACCGTAACGCCGTCCTTGGTCACGGTGGGCGAGCCGAAGCTTTTTTCAATGATCACGTTGCGTCCGCGTGGGCCGAGCGTCACTTTGACCGCTCGAGCCAGTTTGGAAACGCCACGTCGCATGGCTTCCTGAGCTTCCTGATCAAAGGCAATCATCTTTGCTGCCATTGCTGTATTCTCCAGTCTCTATGGTTATCTGCGAAACTTTGATTCGTTGTGGATGGCGGATGCTGATACTCAGACTACCCCGCCTGATGCTGAAACCCACGGTTTCAGCGTGCTTTCCCGACGCCTGCCAAACTGGCCGAAGTCAGTCAGAGCGTTGCCAGGATGTCACTTTCCCGCAGCAGCAGGTAGGTCTGGTCCCCGACCTTGATCTCGTCGCCAGCGTAGGAGCTGAATACCACCCGGTCACCTTCCTTGACAGACAACGGAATTCGCTCGCCCTTGTCATTCACATGACCATCGCCCACTGACACCACTTCGCCCCGCTGCGGCTTGTTCTTCGCCGCATCCGGCAGCAGAATCCCGCCTGCAGTCTTCGATTCCGCCTCGGCCCTCTTCAGAACCACGCGATCCCCCAGAGGCACAATGCGAGTTGCTGCTGCGGAAGCCTTCTTTGCCATGACCCTCTCCTGACCTCAATTTCAATTCACGTCGCTGAAACAAAATCCGTCTGCGGCCCGAACCAGGCTTCAGCCACTTCAGCAGCCCAGACGTTGATTGCTCAACCTGCTGCGAATCACGTGCCATGATTTTGCGTTGTGTTGTAAGTTGTTTATTTGTCTATGTTTATGATTTTTCTGCGTGTTGTGTCGTGAGTAGCGGGACGGGGTGGACTGCCGTTTTGACACACCGGCGATCTGTTTGCAGACCGCTGAGCCACTGAAGCTTTCGGCAGAATCATCGGCAGAATCAGTAGATTCGAAAAAGTCGACACGATCCCGAGAATTGTTGTTGCTCGCGGATCTCCCGGTTCGCTATCTTCCCCAATCTCTCTCTCGCACGTGTTCATGAGTTTCTCAGGTTTCTGACGCCCGCCGGGTGCAAGGCGTCAACCCGCAGGAGATTCCCCACGTGGCGTTTCGTAAAAGTTTGGCCGGTAAGCTTCAGGCTCTGCACACTTCAACTCGCAGGCAACTGTTTCAGCTACTGGCGTGTCGGACCGCAACCGACTTTGCCGAATGCGGTGATGGTGACACTGCTGCCTCTGGTCGCGGAAATACCCCCGAGGCTTCACCGGAACTGCTGGATCGTTGTGCACGACCGGCTGCCAGTATCTGTGAATCTCGGTTGGCAGCCGGCCCAGTTGATCATCCGCCGATTGATCGACCGACGTCCACTTCGCCACGCCGTGGGACATTGAAATCAGCCGGCTGGTTCTGTTGGTGGAACGAGAGTCTCGAGGCCGTTCAGGCGACTGCCGGGGCGCGGCCTGTGCCGGAAACCGATGCGCTGAGGCAGGCCGAAATCAAGCTGCAGTCGGCCGACGTCGTTTCTGCTGATCAGTTGATGCAGACGTGGTTGTCAGGCAGGTTCGGTGGTGGCACTGTGGCAGTACTGAGTTGCCAGCAATGGTTGCTTCTCGCACGTCTTGCCTTTCTCCGTGATGATCTGCACAGTGGTCTGATGTTTCTTGATCGTGCCGCGAACGCTCGAAAAACGCAGCTCAGCCATTCCGCTGACACCGAGCATTCCCGCCACGCTGAAACTCAGGAGCTGCTGCTGCGGGCTGCTGCTGCGACAATGTCAGGCTGTCCGGAACTGTCGCATGGGCACCTGCAGAATGCCGAAATGCTGGGATCAGTTGACGACCCTCAGGCATTGCAACTGACGATGATCTGCCGGTCACTGGTGGAATTGGCAACACACCGCCCGACGTCAGCCTGTCGATTGTTTCAGGCATCACTGCTGTTGAAGCAGTCCCCCAATTCCCACCAGCCTGTCGGTGGTTTGCTCAAAATGCAGAATGAAATTCTTGAATCTCTTCAGCTTCTGGCTGAAACGCAGTGGACCCCGAGTCCACACTGAGCTCCCGACCGCCGGCTGGCTTGAGTGCGGCACAGAATCAGAAACGATCGCTGACGGAATCATCGTGTGAAATTTGCTTTCCGACGGGCGGACTTTATGATCTGTTGATGAATCAGCGGTGTCCACGCCCATTCATCAACCTCTGCTGCACTGGAATCTCTCTTATGCTCTCCTCCCTCCAGCGATCCCGTCTATCCACAGTCTGGTCTCTGCTGCACTCGGCCCTGCCGACCTCCGGGAAAGTGTTCTCAGCGTGCGTGGCTGTCGCGTTGTCTGTGTTTGCAGCGGCCGCGGCACCGGCCGGAACAATCAGGCTGTACATCGGGACCTACACGGCCGGCGACAGTATCAGTCAGGGCGTATACACGTGTCAATTCGACGATGTTACGGGTCAGTTGACAGAGCCGGTGCTCGCTGCGGAACTGAAGAATCCTTCGTTTCTGGCAATTCACCCGTCCGGGAAATTCGTGTATGCAGTGAATGAGTTGAGTGAAGGCGGGGGACGGGGTCAGGGAGGCGTGACTGCCCTGAAAATCGAAGCCGACGGTCGACTGACGAAGATCAACGAACAGCCATCGGGTGGTGGGGCCCCGTGTCACTGCAACATTGATGCAACCGGGACTGCGCTGCTGACTGCCAACTATGGCGGTGGGAATGTCATGGTATACCCGATTGCCCCGGATGGTTCGCTGCAGCCCGCTTCCTGCAACATCCAGCACGAGGGGTCCAGCATTGATAAGTCGCGTCAGGAAGCCCCGCATGCTCACTCCATCAACCTCAGCAGCGACAATCGGTTCGCCTATGCTGCCGATCTGGGGATCGACAAAATCATGATTTATGATTTCGATGCCGCCACACACCAGTTGACTCCGGCGCGGCAATCGGCCGCTCTTGTGACGCCCGGTGGAGGGCCTCGGCATTTTGCCATTCACCCGTCCGGGAAATTTGCGTGGGCCAACAGTGAGATGACCATGGTGGTGACCGGTTTCCGACGCAAGCCCGAAGACGGCAGCCTGTTTGCCATTCAGGAAATCTCCACGATTCCCGCAGGCTATAACGGGCGGCGCAGCACTGCCGAATGCCTGTGTCACCCCACCGGAAAATTTCTGTACGTCAGTAACCGCGGACACGAATCCATCGCGGCTTACACCATTGACGAGGCCACTGGACTGCTGACTTTTGTGGAAAATGAGCAAACCGGAGGCCGTGAACCTCGCAACTTTTACATCGAACCCACCGGCAAGTGGCTGCTGGCTGAAAATCAGAATTCCGACAGCGTGTTCGTGTTCAGTATCAACCAGCAGACCGGTGCGCTGGACCCAACCGGTCGCTCCGTCAAAGTTGGCAAGCCCGTCTGTATCCGCTCGGTTCCACTGACGAAATAAAATCGCTGACTCGGATCAGCCCGGCCCATCCGTCGATCGTGCCAGGTGCTGTCTCCATCTGTATTCATTCGTGTTGCCATCACAAACTGCCCAGGAATTCCGGGAACCCCTGCCATGCCGCTTTTTGAATTCGTTTGCGAACAATGTCAGCACGAGGCGGAACTGCTCGTCGGACGTTCCGAGACGCCAGCCTGCCCAGCCTGTGGTTCCCGGAAAATGCAGAAACAACTCAGCGTGTTTGCCGGACGCATCGCAGGGGGCAGTTCCAGTCTGCCGATGACGTCAGCCTGCCCGCCTCCGGAAGCCGGTCCCTGCAGCCCGCACTGCTGTCGACTGCCACAGTAGTCACAACCCAGCATTGACGCGGGGGACAAAAGTCGAATGGGAGTGTGAGACGGACCTCCTTTGGTGGAAAAACGCGGTGTTTTTGGGGTGGTGGGGCGCGTAAGTTGCCCGGGCTAAAGCCCAGGCTACGGGTTTTGTCCCTGGCATCAGCATTGCATCGGTTCTGCTCTGACGTATTCGCTGCGAGGAATCTCATGCTGCACTGCCCAATCGTGTTGACCGTCTGCCTCTGGCTGATGACCGTTGTTTGCAGCACCTGTTATCCTGCGGATGAGCCAACGCTCAGCCAGCTGTCGACATTGTGGACGACGGGTGGCCCTCGCGACGAGCTGCTGCCAAAGTTCTCCAGCAGCCCGTCAGGCGGTCCTGCGGACGCAGCGATACTCTCGGCCACGGCAGATCAGCGTGACGGACTGCATGGCTGGTGGAAACGCTCGGTGGCGGTCCAGGGTGGTCGCTGGTACCAATTCTCGGCGTGGCGGCGAGTCCGCGGAGCTGCCGTTCCAAGGCAGACAGCGGTAGCACGCATCTTCTGGAAGGATGCCGCTGGCAATGCTCCGCTGCACGACTTTCCAGCTCAGACAACCTACCGCGAGGGCGAACGGCCGCGTGCGGAGCCGGAGTATCCTGGTGATGATGAGGTGAGTGGCGACTGGGTGCGGACCCTCGGCGTATTCCGCTGCCCTGAGGCCACCACTCAGGCTGAAATCGAGCTTTCGTTCCGCTGGGCCGCGGATGCGACCGTCGACTGGTCGGCAGTGCAGTTGATTCCTGTGGATCCGCCACCCGCGCGGAAAGTCCGCGTGGCAGCAGTTCACTATGCACCCGCCGCAGGGCAAACAAACGCCGACAAATGCCGTCTGTTTGCACCGCTGGTGGAAAAGGCGGCCACTCTGCAGGCGGATCTGGTGGTACTGGGAGAAACGCTGACATGGTACAATGCGGGCAAGCCGCCTGAAGATTGTGCGGAGCCGGTTCCGGGGCCTTCGACAGAATACTTCGGGACACTGGCAAAACAGCACAATCTGTACATTGTCGCCGGTCTGCTGGAGCGGGATCAGCACAAGGTTTACAACGTGGCCGTGCTATTGGGGCCTGACGGCCAGCTTGCTGGCAAGTACCGCAAAGTGGCACTGCCGAGGACTGAGATTGATGCCGGGATTACGCCCGGCAATGCGTATCCGGTGTTCGAAACGCGCTTCGGCCGGCTGGGGATGATGGTGTGTTATGACGGATTTTTCCCCGAGGTGGCTCGCGGTCTCAGTCGCAATGGGGCCGAAGTCATCGCCTTCCCTGTCTGGGGCTGCAACCCCCTGCTGGCAGCGGCTCGCGCCTGTGAAAATCACACGGTCGTGGTCAGCAGCACATACACGGATCCAAAATCCAACTGGATGATCACCGGAGTCTTCGGCAGGGACGGTCGAATCCTTGCAAAGGCTGAGCAGCAGGGCGATGTGGTGATCGCCGATGTCGAGTTGGGACGACCCGCTGTCTGGCACAGCCTCGGCGATTTCCGAGCCGAAGTTCTGCGCCACCGTCCGGAACCATGACGGTTCGCAGTTCCTGGTACGACAGTCTTCGGTCACTCTGAGCGTCGGACAGTGCGGGGTGGGGCATTGCGGAGTGGGCGGCAGAAAGACCGCAGGCATGCCCGGGCGGTCGACATCTGCTCGGTTGCCACCGCCAGACCGCCGAGTGCGTTTGGTTTAAGCAAGTGCCGTACACCCGGAATGGAGCGAGCCGGGAACGTTGTCCCCGGCTCGCGGTCAATTTCTGCTCACACAATGTCTCACTGCCAGCGATACACGATCAGACTGTCAAGGGCTCTGACAAAAACCTGCCCGTCGGCAATGGCGATGTGTGCCCATGCCGTGGCGTCGGTCACGTGCACCTTGTCGATCTCCTTGTACTCAGCAGGATCTGCTTCAAACAGAATGAGATCGCCGGCTTCATCCAGTGCCAGCACGCGTTTGCCGTTCACAGCCATGCTCCAGTATTTGCCGAACGGAGTCGTTCGCCAGAGCGATTCCCCGTTCGCCGGATCCAGACAGCAGAACCGCTGATTGCGGAGGTGCAGGTAAATGCGACCGTCGATCACGACCGGAGAACTCATGTAGGCTTCGGTCTTGTTCTTCCAGACTTCGGCAATCTGCAGACCAGATTCGCCCTTAGTGACTTCGTACATCAACGCGCCACCACCATAGCAACTGGTGAAAATGCGGTCGCCGATGATTGTGGGGGTCAGGATGTTCATGTCGCGGAATGACGGAATCGCTACCGACCAGAGGTCAGCGCCCGTCGCCAGATCCACTCCACACAGTTTGGCTCGCGTCTGTACCACGATCTGACGAACCCCAGCCAGAGTCGCGAGGACCGGGGAAGAGAAAGCTCCACCCATCATTCCGCCCTGCTCCTTCAGGCCACGCCACGCCAGTTCGCCGGTTTCGCAATTCAGCTTCACCAGACCTCCGGAGGTCTGCACGTAGACAAACCCCTCGTCCACCAGGGGCGAACACACAAAGCCAAAGGTCTGGCCCACAGTGCTGAACATCTCACGGAAATCCGCCCGCCAGAGTTCCTTGCCGGTCGCAGCGTCCAGAGTGACCAGCACATCCAGCATTCCCGGGACGTACAGTCGCTTGCCGTCGTACACAGGGGTGGCCCGAATCCAGCTGCCGTTCGATGCCGCAAAAAACGGAACCGACATCGCACCTTCCCACTCCACCTGCCAGAGTTCCTTGCCTGTGTCCCGTTCCAGGGCCCGAGTGACCTCTTTTTTCTTGTCTACAGTCTCAGTCACAAAGACTCGGTCCGCCGCCACAATCGGGCCCGAATAGCTGGGGCCCAGCGGCACCCGATACAGTTCCTTCAGAGTTTCGGGCTTCAGCGATGACGGCCACTCCACAGGCCTGGAAACTTCGCAATTGCGAGCATTTCCTCGCCACTGCACCCACTGCTCTCGGTCAGTTGCAACGCTGACACCAGACACAAGGCTTAAAACCATCATCGCCAGCGACAGCAATCGCATGCAGGCCTCCGGAGGGCAAAACAGAATCACAGATTCCCAGGTCTGCCGGAATCAAATAGCACCGGCAGTGAACGATGTGAACGTTTTATGCGGCGTGGGCTGTCTGGCCACTGAAATTTCAGGAGGTTCGCAGTGATTGCCGTTCCGGGCCTTGCCCGAGCCATCGGAATTGCGGCCTGATTGATGCAAATCTGAGTGTTTTAGCGGGAGTTCAACGGAGACCGGAACGCCGCCGGTGGGTCCGGCAGCTTCTCGGGACATTCTGCGCAAATTCTGAGTTTGCAGGCTGGGTCTTCATTCTCCGCTGGCATGTCCCATTTCGCACAGGTGCGGCCTGTGAGGTGCTCACTGTCTTCAGCGATGACGAAAAAGCCCCCCTTGGGTCTGGAGCAAACCCAGGGGGGGCGATGGCAGCGTTACAGGGCCTTGCCGTCTGCGTTTTGCTGACAGAAATATGGCCATGCAGCGATGGCTCTGCACCGTGCCGATGCTCAGTTGAACGGCACACTGACCAACTGCGTCCCATTCGGCGTCCGTACCAGCAGGACCAGCTGGCCACGTTCCTTCGCCGCCGCCAGACCCTGCTGCAGGTCCTCCAGAGTCTTCAGGTCCGTCTTGCCGACTCGCACCAGGACGCAACCGGGTCGCAGGCCAATGCGAGCTCCGATGCTGTTGCGGCTGACGTTGGTTACCACCAGACCACCGTCGCCTTCGATCTCCAGTTGCTCAGCCAGCTCCGCAGTGAGTGGCTGCACCTGAACTCCCAGTTCACCCACTTCGCTGCTGTCCGCCTGCGCCACTTCCTGCGGGAACTCGGCCGCTGTCACGTCCAGTGACACCTCTTTGCCGTCTCGCATTACCACGAGGCCGTAGGATTCTCCAATCTTCAATCGCTCGGCAATTGCAATCAGTTGCTGCCGTGAAGTGATTTCACGGTCGTTCAGCCGCACGATCACATCCTGCACCTTCACCCCGGCTTTATCCGCCGGTGAGTTCTTTCGTACTTCAGCCACAACGACACCGCGGCGACTGCCAAGTTCCAAAGCACCGACCAGTTCGGTGTTAAGGTCCTCCGGAGTCACACCCAGATAAGCCCGCCGAACTTTGCCATCAGTCAGCAACTGGTCGCCTACCCAGCGCGCCAGGCTGACCGGGACGGCAAAACCAATGCCGTCGTAGCCGCCGCTGCGAGTTTCGATGGCGGTGTTGATCCCGATCACTTCACCCCGCATGTTCACCAGCGGTCCACCGCTGTTTCCGGGATTGATGGCAGCATCCGTCTGCAGGAATTCCTGTCGGGAAGGCAGGTTCTTAAGGCCGCGTGATTTGGCACTGATGATGCCCTGAGTCACCGTGCTGTCGAGCCCGAACGGGCTGCCAAAGGCCAGTACCCAGTCGCCGATTTCCACCTGCGCATCGTCACCCAGCGGAATCGTCGGCAGCGCCTTGTCCGGCTTGATCCGCACAACGGCCACATCAGCGAAATCATCCGAGCGTACATCCGTGGCCTTGTAATCCGTGCCGTCTGCCAGCGATACGATGACTTCGTCCGCGCCGCGGACCACATGCGCATTGGTCATCACGACGCCTTTGGCATCAATAATGAACCCGGAACCTTCACCGGTGGCAATTCCAGGCGATCCTCCGCCCTGCCCCTGCTGCTGACGCATCCGCTCACGCAGGTCACCGAACAGGTCGTCAAGCGGAGTCCCGCCGAACTGACGACCGAACGGTGAACCTTCAAAGGGATCGACCATGGTCTGCTGCTGCTGAGTCATCCTGCGGACACTGCGAATGGAGACGATTGCGGGCAAAGTTCGCTTCGAAACCCAGCGAAATGCCGTCGAAAGCTCCTGTGCACGAGCCAGTTCGGCGGGAGCCGGAGCCTCGTCGGCCGGCAGCCCCCCCGCTGCCTTCACTGCGCTGGTTGAACCCACTGACACAAATCCCAGTATTCCCGCCGCCAGCACGCAGGCCAGCAATGAAACTCGTTTCAATGACATCGAACTTCTCCTGTATCGCTGAGGCTGCCCTGAAAATCCCGGCCAGCTGTCATGTTCCGGCCGACCGCGCAGGTGGCCACGTCTGCTGATTCAGTTGCCGGATGCGTGTGCTCCCGGTGAACATTTTAGAGAATTCATGGGGCTGCCCAGTCCGGCGGGCTGTTTTTCACGTTTGCGAATTATCGGTCCGGCTGGTCCCGTCGGTGTCACAGTGGCGTGGCAAACCCACCCGCCACCGGAACCTGCCGCCTGGAGCACGATTGCGCCAGTGCATCTGGCAATTCAACGTCGGCGCCGTCTGATTGAGGTTCGGGAACGACGCGGTGAAGGCTCCGGCTGCGATTTGATCTGTCTCACTTGTTCAGCCATTCTGCCGTTCAAAAACCTCGCCTCTGCTGTTTCCGTCGCCAGCCCGCTGCAACTCGCTGGGCCACCTGCATCACAATCAGCCCCGTCCACAGCTCCACGTCACGCCAGCCGAACAGCTCCAGCCCCAGCACCAGCGATGTCACCGGAACTCGCAGGGCCGCACCGAAGACCGTGACGAAGCCCAGTCCCGACAACAGGTCCACCGGCAGACGCAGCAGTCGCGACAGGCTGTGGCCCAGTGTCGCGCCAATGTAAAACAGCGGCGTCACTTCCCCCCCACGCAGACCACTGCCCACCGTCAATGCCGTGAAGATCAGTTTCCACCACCAGCTCGACCAGCCTGAACCACCGGGGGTGAACACTGTGGCCAGACTTGTCGCCTGCGGCTGCCACGGATTGCAGTCGGCACCCAGACCCAGGGCCTCAGTCTGCCCGGTAATGCTGACCAGCAGCACCAGCAGCAGTCCACCACAGACAGGTCTCAGCCACGAGCGTTGAATCCAGTGATTCAGCACCCTGCCCACATTTTCAGACGCTTTCACATACAGCCGCCCCGTCAGGACAAATGCCACGCCCGCCAGCAGCAGAAGTCCGTGCATCTGCAGCCACGCACTTGCTGAGGTGTTGGTGATGTCGGCAATGCTGCAGGTTGCATGAGTCGTCCCGCAGGCAGTTGCCGTCAGGTGGCCCAGCATCGCTGCCACCACACATGGGCCCAGTGCCTGCAGTCGCCAGCGGTCAGTTTGCGGCGCTTCGAACGCATAGACGATGCCGGCCAGTGGGGTTCCAAAGACAGCACCAAAGCCGCCCGCCAGACCGCTTTGCAGCAGTGTCTGTCGTCGAGCCCCCGAAAACCGCAGCCAGCGTCCCAGACCACCTGCGAGGCTGCCCCCCATCTGCACTGCCGTACCCTCGCGCCCCGCCGAACCACCGCACAGATGAGTCAGCAGGGTTCCAGCGAGCACCAGCGGAGCCATACGCAGTGGCACGAGACCATCCGGGTTGCGAATCTGCTCAAAAATCAGCCGATTTCCACGTTCCACGCCGTGGCCCGCCCACTGATACAGCAGCCCGGAAATCAGTCCTGCCACGGGCAGCAGATACAGCAGGTGCGGAAACTGCCAGAACACCATGGTCACCATTTGCAGCAGCCACAGAAACAGGGCAACACAGCCGCCTGTGGCCGTCCCCAGCAGTCCGGCGATCACTAAACAGCCTGCCGCTTCGGTGACTCTCCACAACAGTCTGGTCTGTGGTTCAGTTCCAGTCATCCAAGTGCACCATTTCAACAGTTCAGGGGGGCAGTGGCCTCGCTTCCGACAGTGGACTGCCCAGCGACAGCAGCATTCGTCGACCACTGCTCTCCACCACCACTTCCTGGGCACGAACCTCCACAATGGATCCACTCATCGCTGCCGTACTGAAGGATTCTCCGGGGCCGGTACGAGTGACTTTGTCGGACAGTTGTTCTGTGATCCAGACAAGTGGCTGGCCGTTGCTGAAGGTGATGGCGCTCACGAACGTATGTTTCATTGGATCCACGGTATTCAGACCGACTGCAAAGATGTTTTGTGAAGCGATCGGAGCGTAGTCCGCGACAGTCGCCAGAGCAGGCAGAGTTCCGGGTTGAGAATTCAGTTCGGTTCCCCTGCGAGCAGGCAGCAGCACCGTATCAATGGACACGGCGACATCAAAAAATGCAGTGCCTGCTGCGGGCGTCAGGCTGAAGTTTGTAATCTGGTGCAGCAGACCGGCCCGGGTAAACTGAAACAGAAAGTTGTTGAACTGCGGCAGCGAACCGCGTGCTCGCAGTGTGAACGGCAGCGAACGGTAAAGCACTGAACCGTTTCGCAGCCGACGACTTCCCGGAGAACCGGAATCGACAACGGCATCAGTCATCTGAGTCTTTCGCAGCAGACCCAACAGCCAGCTGCGATAGGCGGTACGAGCTGTTTCGGCATCAGCCGGAAGCGACTGCCGCAGCCACGCATCAATTCGTCCGCCGGCTGCACGCAGATCGGCCAGCTGTTTTTCACGGCTGCGAATGTCCTTCTGCAACTGGGCTGTGCGCGCTTGACGTTCCTGCAGAGGCCCCTGAATCAGAGACTGCAGCACCCAGTCACCCACACGCACGACCCCGATCAGGAGCAGCAGACCGAGCAGCAGTTGTTGCCGAGTCAGTTTCATGGCTGCACCTTCGCCTTCGCCGAGGACTCAGGCCGGCCGGCATTGCGAATGGTGAGTGTGGCCTGAAAACTGCCCTGCAGTTCCTTCCCCACCAGTTGCTCCCGAATACCGGGGATGCGGATGTCGTGACGCTCGTCCCGCAATGATCGTTCCATCTGCGCAATGAGTTCCGGTGGCCTGCCGATGCCACTGAAGGCAGCGACACTTGTGCCTGGACCGGCTGCTGAGACACTCAGTTGCTGGACGGTGATTCCGGGTCGAGCGGGGATGCGAGATGTCAGTTCCAGAAGTTCATCGGGCCAGCTGAAACGGTTCCGTTCCCAGGTCGTCATGGCTGTAACCAGGGCTCGTCGGGGTTCCGTATCACGGACCAGCTCATTCAGTTCCTGCAGCCGTTCCGCCAGTCGCTGATTCTCCGCATCAATTTCATTGAACTGCGATTGGACATACGCACCACCACCGCCGATCAGCAGCAGCATGCCGGCAGCCGCCGTCAGCCAGCGACCACGACTGGATCGCGGAGGCTGTGGCTTGCGCGGCGCCGCGAAATCAATGGCCGGACGAATTCCCCGCGCCGCTTCACTGATTGCTCCCAGCAGCGGAGCATAATCAGCAGAATCCGGAACCGTCTCCAGCGAATTCGACGCGACATCCACCGCCAGATCCAGAACCGAAACATGTTCCACTGCACATTGGTAGTGATCAGCAAATGTCTGGGCCAACCCCTGAGTCTCTTCAGCAGCACCAATCAGAACAACGCGGGAAATACGAGTTCGCTGGGCCAGATGGCCACCCGCAGAAATCAGCGTTCTCTGAGTTTCACCAATCAGAAACTGGGCGGCCTCCGACTGCGGCATGCCCTTTGGCAGACGAATTGTGCGTGACAATAATGGCAGCGCATCCGTGCAGACCAGAACATCCGCCTGCTCGTCGCCGCGAGCCACCAGCAGGGTGGTATCCACTGGCGTTTCACCGTCCCAGCCTGCGGAATTGTCCACGACCACTGCACTGATGTCGCGGACAGCACCAAATGCTCGCAGACAATGCGGCGCCACCAGGATGCCCGTACGGCGACAACCGCTCTGGGCACGCAGGGCAAAGATCTGAGCCTGTTCGTCCGTCATCATGGCCAGCGCACTGACCGTGCGGCTGCCGTCAGCACGAACCGGGTAGGCGATGAAGTCCAGTGCCGAATCTTCGGTGAGCCCCGGCAGATTCTGCACAGCAAGATTCTGAACCAGCAGTGGCAGCTCGTCCGGCGTTGCCGGAGGTACTTCAAAGGTGGTCGAATCCACAGCCCCACGACCAATCAGAATCAGCAGTCGCTGCTTCTCAGACTTCGTTTCCTGAACCACCTGACGCAGCAGATCCGGTGCGGCAGTGGCCGCCTGCGGATCTGCCGGCAGCCGCAGGCCGGCATCCACGATTTTCAGTCGGCCACCCCGATCCGCGTCCGCACACGCAAATCTCAGCGCCCGGCCATTCCAGCGCACAGCGAGGAATCGAGCCATCACAAAGTCTCCGGAGTAATCGACAGCGTCAAATGGAATCCGCCTGCTGTCCTCTGCATGTTCATTCGTGGTTCATCGCGCATCACATTGTCAACAATTCTTCGGTGTTTTTCTGTGCTGTCA
>Ga0255095_1000541_pt1 | contig 18899 bp, 16 predicted proteins | sample Colum_Law_RepC_8_2_FD_188435 | JGI IMG/M metagenome (GOLD analysis project Ga0255095, IMG submission 188435) | Freshwater microbial communities from Columbia River, Oregon, United States - Colum_Law_RepC_8d | ecosystem: Environmental > Aquatic > Freshwater > River | place: USA: Oregon...
GGAGATTCGTCGTCGGGTGCAGGTTCTCAGTGATCTTGAGCGAGAACTGGCGGAGCGTTATTACCTTGAGCGGGTGTCGGATTCGGCTGTGGCGGTGGCAGCGGGGCAGGCCAGCCACGAGGGTGACCTGCAGGTGCTGGCGGAGCGGCTGTCTGAGCGTGGCGCGGGCTGGCTGCGGGGGACGGACCGCTGGTACATGCCGGTGGAATTTCGGGGGACGGCGGCTGATCTGGGAAACTTTGTGCGGTGTCGGGCGATTTCCGCAGATCGCAGTGGAGTGGTGGCAGAGCGTCTGGATCCGCTGCGTGCTGAGACGGTGCTGACGGCGGATCGTGCGATGGATCTGCAGTCTGAGGCGGAGTCTGAAACGCGGTCGGTGGCGTTGGATACCGATTGTGGTCCGGGCATGTTGGCATGTGATGTGTCCGGTCTGCCGCTGGTTTCGCTGGGAACTGCCGGCTTCACGGGAGCGCGGGAATGGCGCGGCTGATTGCGATTGAGGGGATTGACGGTGCCGGCAAGGGGACTCAGGCCAGCCGTCTGAAGCAGTCCCTGGCCGGTCATGGCCTGCGTTCAGCGGTGCTGCAGTTCCCGCGGTACGGGGCGACCAGTTTTGGGGCTGCGATCGGCGATTTTCTGAACGGGCGTTTTGGCACACTGGCCGAGGTGCATCCTCAGCTGGCGGCGGTCCTGTATGCGGGCGACCGGTTTGAGTCGCGGGGTTTGCTGCTGGAGCTGCTGGAGCAGAATGATGTGGTGGTGCTGGACCGGTTTGTCGGTTCGAATCTGGCGCATCAGGCTTCGCGTTTGACTGGTCCGGCGCGGCAGACTCTGATTGACTGGATTGAGCGGATTGAGTTTGGTGTGTTTCAGCTGCCGCGTCCGGATCTGACAGTGCTGATTGACATGTCCAGTCAGATGAGTCGCGAACTGGTCGCGCGGAAGGGGCAGCGGGATTATACGGAGCGGGAGGCGGATCTGCAGGAATCGGATCTGCCGTATCTGGAGCGTGTGCGTCGGTGTTATCTGACGCTGGCTGCGGACCGTGACGACTGGCGAACTGTGCATGGTCTGGACGCGGACGGCCGACTGCGTTCGATCGACGATGTGGCGTCGGAGATTCTGAGTCATGCGTTGAGTTTGCCTGGTCTGGTGGCTGGAACGCCGTGAACGGGGGACAGTTGAGAAGTCGAGCAGCGGGGGCGGTGGTGATGTGCAGTCTGCTGGGGGTTGCCGTTTGGTATCTGCTGGTCGGTACCGGGCTGGGCGGGATGTCAGCCGCGGTGCTGTATGGACTTGCGGACGAGCAGACCGAGGCGAAGGTTGAGTCGGGTGAGCGAGTGTGCGTGGTGAAGGACTGGGGAATAGCCGAATCGAGCGGGCTGGCGATCAGTCGGAGACGCAGCGACTGCTTCTGGACGCACAATGATTCCGGCGACGGCCCGCGACTGTTTCTGGTGGACTCTTCCGGGACAACTCGCGGAATCCTCACAGTTGCCACGGCGGACCCGGTGGACTGGGAGGATTTGTGTTCGTTTGAGCTGGACGGGCAGAGCTGGCTGCTGGTGGCGGACGTGGGTGATAACGCGGCGGATCGGGGGCGCGATCGTCGTGGCTGTCGACTGCTGCTGCTGGCTGAGCCTGAGCTGCAGGAGGATTCCGCGGGGCGGGTTCAGAGCTGGCGCGGAGAGGTGCGGGCGGAGATTGAGGTGACGTATCCGGGTGGTCCGCGGGATTGCGAAAGTGTGGCGGTGGATGTGACCAGCCGGACGGTGTTGCTGGTCAGCAAGCGTCCGGCCGGGAAGGCCGGGTTTTATTCGCTGGAGCTGAATCTGCAGCAGCCGCGGCAGCGGGTGGAGTTGCGGGAGGAGGGTCCTGTTGCGGTGCCATATGCCACGGGCATGGATATCTCGGCGGATGGTTTGCAGCTGGTGCTTGTGAATCCGGTGAGTGGGGTTTTGTATCGTCGGCAGGCCGGGGAGGTCTGGGGCGAGGCGATTCGCAGGGAGGCTCAGATTTTGACAGTGCCGCTGCGGAAACAGGGTGAGTCGGTGTGTTTTGAGAGTGGGGGCAAATCGGTGCTGGCGGGCAGTGAGGGGCGGTGGCAGACGGTGTGGCGAGTTCAGTTACCGGAGCGAGCGATTCCGGAGTGACATTTCCCGTGGGTAATTGGTGGAAACTGGTGTGTTGAGGCTGGTTTTCGGGGAGATTGCAGATGGAGCGGGCGGACGTGGAAAAGGTGGCTCGGCTGGCGCGGCTGGCGGTGGGTCCGGGGGAGTTGCAGGAGTATCAGCAGCGTTTGGGAGCTGTGCTGGATTATGTGCGGTTGCTGGATGAGGCGGACAATCTGCAGGGGGTGCAGCCGCTGTATCATCCTTTGCCGCTGCAGAATGTGTTTCGCGAGGACGAGGCGGGACCGAGTCTGGTGCGGGAGGCAGCTTTGGCGAACGCATGCAGAACAGATGGACAGTACTTCCTGGTCCCGCGAATTCTGGAGGAGAAGTAGTTTCTCCGGAAAAACGACTCGCTGGAACATGAATTTTCGGTCGTTTCGACAGAATCCGTCGCCGTGATCACGATTTTATCCGACTGTCTGTGACTTCCGCGTGTCGGGCATGTAGAATGGGGCTGGTTTTGGTTTTCGCATACTGACCAACTGGGTGACTGACATGGCTGCAAATTTTGTGCAGGCGAACCTTGAGCAACTGGTGTCTTCTTCTGTGCTGGCGTGGACGCCGGGCATGGGGGAACTGGCGATCATTCTGGTGATTTGTCTGGTGCTTTTCGGCAGTCGTCTGCCGTCGACGATGCGATCACTGGGGACCAGTCTGAAGGAGTTCAAGAAGGGGATGCGTGAGGGCGAGGGCGACGGGAGCGGGGATCGTCTGCAGTAGCATTCGTTTGAATTTGGCAGGCCGGTGGTTGTGTGATTGCCGGCTGTGTGGTGGTATTCAGGATTCAGAACTGCCCTGCTTGGACTACTGGTATGCTTGGGTTACCTGGCGTCGGCACTGCTGAAATGCTGATTGTGGGCATTATTGCGCTGCTGCTGTTTGGCAAGAATCTCCCCAGTGTTGCTCGCAACATGGGCAAAAGCATGGCGGAGCTGAAGAAGGGATTGTCGGGGTTTCAGGAAGAGTTCCGCTCGGTGACTCGTGAGGCCGAGCGCAGTATGGCGATTGACATGCACGACACGGCTCCGGCCGAGCGCAGCCGCCCGGTTGCTCGCCCCGCAGCTCCGGCGACCGCCGCTGACGACTTTGCTGCTCCGAAATTCGACCTCGAGTGACTTGTGATGGAACGGCATTCTGCTGGTGGCAATCCGTGGCGTGCGGAAGGTGCAGCCGGTGACAGTGCTGACCGGTCGGCTGGCCTGCGTAACTCGCCGCTGTTCACCTCGCTTGTGGTGCTCTGTGCGGTTGGTGTTGTGTGGATGTTCCTGCTTCTGGCGCTGATGGCAAGCTCGCTGCTTGTGTCTGAAGACGCGTTGTCTGCCAGTCTGGTTCTGCTGCAGCCGACTTCGATATTGGTGACGCTTTCGATCAGTCTGCTGCCGGGAGTGCTGCTGGGGACGTGGCTGAATGAGCGGGGGCGTGCAGCCAGTGTGACGCTTGAGACGATCATTCGGCGTAAGGAATCCATGCAGCGCGAGTTGGATGCGGACCGTGCGGACCGTGCTGCTCGAGCGGCGCGGCTGGCGACTGGCCGGCAGGAGCGGCAGCGGCATGACGAATGAGCAATGGGCGGTGACATTTGCCGATATTCAAGCGGCAGCAGAGCGTCTTGGCGGCTTGATCCGCAGGACTCCGGTGTTGCCCACTTCCGGGCTGCCCGACTGTGATGCTGTGTCCGTCCTGCTGAAGTGTGAAAACCTGCAGTGGGGATCAGCGTTTAAGGCGCGGGGTGCGACCAATGCGGTGATGAGTCTGAGTGCCGAGCAGGCGGCGTGCGGAGTGGTGACACATTCTTCGGGGAATCATGCGGCTGCACTGGCTCGAGCGGCCCTGCAGCGTGGCATTGCAGCGCATATCGTGATGCCGCGAAATTCGGCGGCAGTGAAACTGCAGGCTGTCAGGCAGCTGGGAATTGAGCCGATCCTGTGCGAATCCACGGCTGCGGCTCGCGAAGCCGCGGCTGCTGAGGTGCAGCAGCGAACCGGAGCGGTGCTGGTGCATCCATTCAATGATCCGCGAGTGATTGCGGGGCAGGGGACAGCGGCGCTGGAGATACTGGAGCAGTATCCGGAGTTGCAGGACGTGATTGTGCCGGTGGGTGGAGGTGGTCTGCTGGCGGGGACACTGCTGGCGATCCGGGCCCTGCGTCCCGAGGTGCGAGTCTTTGGGGCAGAGCCGGAGTGGGCGGACGACGCGCGTCGCAGTCTGCAGTCCGGGCGGATCGAACCGGCCCTGCGGACGGATTCGATTGCCGACGGTTTAAGGACTCCGCTGGGCTCATTGACTTTCCCGATCATTCAGCAGTTGGTGACGGATATTCTGCTGGCCGGTGAGACTCAGATCAGGGCTGCGACCGGTCATCTGGCGGCTGTCTGCCGGCTGGTTGCTGAGCCATCAGGGGCGGTTCCACTGGCCGTTTTGCAGCAGCATGCTGAGATGTTTCGCGGGCGTCGGGTGGTGGTTCTGATTTCCGGGGGAAACGTTGACGATATCGCTCTGATCGCTGGTGCTCTGACTGCGGGCAGTCAGTCGCCCTGAACCAGTTTTGAAATGGTCTGCAGGGGTTCGGGCAGTGCTTCAGGCAGCTGACCGTTGAGCTGCACCAGTCCATCCTGGCTGATAAGAAACAGGGCCGGGGTGATGCGGGCAGCGGTATTGGGCGCGGGTGGCTGTTGGCAGACACCCCAGCGAACGCTGCAGGATTCCGGAGTCCCAGCGATGGTGTCTCGCAGTACCGGGAACGGGTAGGACAGCGTTTGTGGTTTCAGCTGCGGTCCGAGCGGTGTCGAGACTGCGAGGATGCGAATGTTGTTTTTTCGCAGTGCGCTGCTGAATTGTTTCAGCGACTGCATGACCGGATCGGCATCAGGCCCGGTCTGACCATCGAAGAACGCCAGCAGAACGCGAAAGCGGCTGATGTATCCCTGCAGTCTGACGGGCCTGTTGTTCTGGTCGAGCAACTGGAAGTCGGGTGCCGGACCGCTGAGGATTCGTGAGACACTGGCGATCTGTCCGGCGGGAGGATCGACGAGTCGCCATGTGGTGGCGGCAACGACGGCTGAGAGCAGCACCAGCAGGATCAGGAACCGGGGTTTCATCAGGCGGCCATCCGTCTGCGTCCGTACTTTTCGCGAATGTCGAGCACAGCTTCAATCACATCCGCGACATCCTGGTCGGACATGGAGGGTGAGAGGGGCAGGCTGAGCATGGAGCGAAATGCGGCGTGGGCTACGGGGAAATCATCCGGGTGATAGCCGTATCGATCGCGGTAGTAGGAGTGCATGTGGATGGGGATGAAATGCACCGAGGTCCCGATATTGCGAGCAGTCATTTCGTCGATGAACTGATTGCGATCGATTGTCAGCTCGCCGGCACGCAGTCGCAGCACGTACAGGTGCCATGCATTTTCGACGTGGCTGCGGCTGGACGGAGTCAGGAAGGCGGCGTGTCGTGAGAAGGCTTCGTTGTAGCGGTTCACGATTTCCCGGCGGCGGGCCTGCATGCGGTCGAAGCGGCGGAGCTGCTGCAGTCCCAGCGCGGCCTGCAGATCGGTCATGTTGTATTTGAAGCCGGGCTCAACGATGTCGTAGGCCCATTTTCCGCCGGCCGCATAACGGCTCCAAGCTTCCCGATTCATGCCATGCAGGCTGACGATGCGAGCGCGGTCGAGCAGTTCCTGGCTGCCGGTGAGCATTCCGCCTTCGCCGGTGGTGAGATTCTTGGTGGCGTAGAAACTGAAGGCCGTGAAGTTCGTGCCGGAGCCGATGGGTGTGCCCTCGAAGCGAGCTCCCACTGCGTGAGCTGCGTCTTCGATCAGCTCAAGTCGGTATTCTTCCGCGATGGAACGGAGCGAATGCAGTTCGACCGGGTGTCCCGCGTAATGCACGGCGATAATGGCTTTGGTGGCCGGTGTGATGGCGGCGGCTACTGCGTCGGGCTGCAGGTTGAGCGTGTCGGGTTCCACATCCACCAGCACCGGGCGCGCTCCGACGTGTTCAATCACATTGACCGATGCGGCAAAGGTCATGGGGGTGGTGATGACTTCATCGCCGGGGCCGATATTGAGCACTTTGAGTGCCACGTGCAGCCCGGCGGTGCAGGAGTTGAGTGCGAGGGCTGCGGGGCAGTGGAACGCGTCGCGAAATTCCTGTTCGAATTGTCGGGTCCGCGGACCGGCGGTGAGCCAGCCGGATTTGAGTGCAGCGACCACTTCGTCGATCTCTTCGGCACCCACCAGCGGCAGCGAAAATGACAGGAATTTCTCACGCACAGCACTACCTCCATGTATTCAGACGCCGCGAGCAGATCAATCCGAACAGACCTGAGGGGCGAGCATCATTCGTTGCCGGGTTGAGTTTAGCATTCCGGGTCTGAGGATTCCAGATCAGCCGGCAGTGCCTGCTGGCCTTGCCGGGCCCTGCGTGGCGAACCGCAGGGGCCGGGAAAGCATCACTTATTCAGGACCAGTTTTCCGTGTCGGGTGGCGATCAGTCGGTATTTCTGTCCGAGGTGTTCAATGATGAGTTCGGAGTGGCCATTTGAGAGTGCAAGGAACTGAACTTCCGGACAGTCCTGCAGGTCCGGAGCGAGTTTTGTCTGAGGTGTCTGGCAGTGATTCTGGGGCTGGTGTTGTTGTTCCCGGGGCATGTCAGAAGTCTGGTTTTTGGGGGAAAGGGGCTGAGAATTTTAGTCACTGGCAGTTGAACTCTCTTATTCAGGCGGTAATATTGTTGAGAATGAGTCTCAGTTTCAACTTGTTCCTTCCAAAAAAAATAGTTGTCTCGAAACTCAATGCTGTTGCTGCAGCCAGCCACGAAAGTTCGGTAGCCAGCCACGCTCAGCCATGGGAACGACAAATCACGGGGATTTGGCGTTCCGGATGTCTCTGTGCGAAAGAAAGGCCACTTTGCCGATGTTACCTGTTTTCATTTCCAGCGGTCGTGTGCGTCGCGGATTTACATTGATTGAGTTGCTGGTGGTGATCGCGATTATCGCGATTCTGGTGTCCCTGTTGCTGCCGGCTGTGCAGCAGGCTCGCGAGGCAGCAAGGCGAACCCAGTGTCGCAACAACCTGAAGCAGCTGGGTCTGGCGCTGCACAATTATGCCAGCACGCACATGCAGTTTCCGCCATCCACGATTGTGGACCGAGACCGGATTCGTCAACCGTGGAGTGCTCAGGCGATGCTGCTGCCCTTTGTTGAGGGTGGCAATGAATATGCGAAGATTGACTTCAGCCTCGGTTATCATGATGCCGGAAATCGCTCCAATTTTCCTCCCAACGGCATAGCGACGCAGAGAATCCCGGTTCTGCTGTGCCCCAGTGAGATCAATGACAGGGTGCGTCTGAATTCCGCGGGGCAGCCCGAGCATTACCCACTTAACTATGTGATGAACATGGGGCGATACCTGATTTTCAATCCGGTCGGTGGTCAGGACGGCGGGGGGGCGTTTGCTCCGAATGGCCGTATCCGCGATCGTGACTTTACCGACGGTTTGAGCAATACAATCGCATTGTCGGAGGTGAAGGCATTTCAGCCACGTGTGCAGGATGCAGTCCTGCCTGTGGTTGCGCCGACCACTCCTCAGTCTTTCTCCGCTTCCGTGAGTGGTGGGGCCTTTGCAGCGATGGGGCACACGGAGTGGGTTTGCGGTCGCGCTCTGCATGCCGGTTTTACCAGCTTGTTTGGTCCCAATACTGTGGTCCCATACACGGTCAACGGTCAAGCGGTGGACGCGGACTTTGGCAGCAGTCGTGAGGGAGTCAGTGCATCACTGCCGACATATGGAGCGATTACTTCCCGCAGTTTCCACACAGGAATGGTGAATGCTCTGCTGATGGATGGGTCGGTGCGTTCGATAACCAGCAACATTGATCTTGGCACCTGGCAGCGACTGGGAGATCGGAGTGACGGGCAGGTGATTGGTGACTTTTGAGCCATGGGAGGGGGACAGCCACTGCTGACGCCAGGGTAGTGGCTGTCCTTCTTCATTCACCGTTGTTCACTGCTGCATTTTCAACGTGTCTTCCGGTCTGGCATCCGGGACAGACTGGGCGCTGCTGGGATTGAGCATGTCCGAATCATTCCCGAGTTCCGGCTCGGTGCCGGTTTCTGGCAGCGGTGGCGTCTCTGTTGCGGGGGCGATAATCACGTCGTAAGAGCCGGGAAACAGCAATCCGCTGCTGCTTCCGCGTCCGCTGAGGACGAATGCAGCAGTCTCGTCCGGGACGCAGAAGTACAACTGTCCCCGCTCATTTTCCACCGCCGGGCGAATGACTCGTTTGGCCGCTTTTGCGGCCACGGCGAACCCCAGAGCGTCCGTTGCGGCGTTGAGTGCCACTGAGTCGCGAGTGCGTGTGGCGTCGATGTTGATGTCTGCGCCCGCTGCCTGCTGCAGTTTGTCCCGGCAGTAGCCGGCGAGAGCGTCCAGAAGTTCAGTGCGACGGGCAGCATTCAGTCTCGGACGCTCTTTTTTCAGCCAGAGTGACAGCGGTTTTTCCGAGTCTGAGACGGCATCAACAACACACCACGCAGCAGTGGCCGAGGCGGTCCACTGGACGGCTATGCCGTCATCTGTGCCAATCAGGCGGCAGGTGACCAGTTCGCTGGTGAGTGTTTCGGCGTTTTCGGCAAGTATTGTCTGCAGGGTCTGTCGATCGGCCTGAGACAATCCGGTATCGGACCACGGGATCATGATGCGTGGCAGAGATTTTTCGGTGAGCATGCGGGCCGCCAGATTGCCACTCAGTTCGGGCAGTTTCCCGGTCAGGCTCACAGCGATAATACCCAGCAGCAGCAGGAAGCCAATGACGGGGATACCGATCACCAGGGCTCGTGCCGGCCGTCTTCTCGAGCGAATACGTCTGGAAGTTCGCGGCACGGGATTTCGTTCCGTGGGGACGGCTGTGGCGGCGGGAGTCGGCACAGGAGTGGCCTGGGGCACTGTGGTGTGGGTGGGTACAACCTCTGCTGGCGGTGCGTTGCTGGCATCGGGGCGGGGGATATTCGGAACCAGCAGGCGTGTTTCGCATTGTGGACACCGTCCCTGTTTTCCAGCGTAAGCATCGGGAACTCGCATCACGGCCGCACAGTTCGGGCATTCAAACTCGATCGCCATGTGAGCGAGTATCCTTCAGGTGGGTGGGCAGGGGGCTGAATCCGGCCGTACGCCGCAAACTTGCCCCGGATTACCAAATCTTCCATGAAAACGGAGGAATCAGTCCAGTTACATCGGGCCATCGGTCGATTCTTTCCGATATTTTCGTCAATGCGGTCCCTTTTTCTGAAGTTGGACCGATTCTGAATCAGGACTTGCGGCAGTGTTCCCATGATGCTGGCTGAATATCGGGTGGATACGGGTCTGTTTGCCGGTCCGGTGGAGCTGCTGTTGCATCTTGTGCGGCGGCAGGAAGTGGACATCTGCGACATTTCTGTGTCACGGATCGCTCGGGAATTTCAGGCATGGTTTGACCAGTCGGTGGAGTCGGATTTCGAGGTGCTGGGAGATTTTGCGGTCGTCGGCAGCACGCTTCTGGAGATCAAGAGTCGTGAGGTTCTGCCAGCGGAGGCTGAAGCGGAGCAGACGGACGAGGTCGTGGAAGATTCCGACAACGACCTTGTCCGCCGATTGATGCAGTACCGGCGCTACAAGGAAGCGGCCAAGCAGCTTGAGGAGCATGCTGCTGAGTGGATGGAACGCTATCCGCGTCTGAGTCGACATCGACCTGCGGTGGCGCGCGATGCCTCGGAGGATCGAATTCGCGAAGTTGAGATCTGGGACCTCGTCAGTGCACTGGCCCGGATTGTGCAGATCCCTGATCTGCAGAAAACGATTGCGGTGCGGATGGATGAAACGCCCATGTCGGTGTTTCAGGAGCAGATTCGTGAGCGGATTCTGCGGGAGGGCAGGGCAGCGTTCAGTTCGTTCTTCACCGGCGAGAAGAATCAGTCGCGAATCGTGGGGATTTTTCTGGCGATTCTGGAGCTTGTTCGCCACGAGGGTTATCGGGCAGAACAGCCGCTGGATTATGACGAGATCTGGATTCTCTCACCGGTTGCGCGAGCGGGCTACTGAATCATTTTGTGGCTTACTTCAGGGATTCCAGTTCCTTCGGCAACTGCAGCCGCGCGTTCAGAGCGCGGGCCTGTCTGACGGCATCCTTCGCAGCGGCGGTGTTGCCTTTCTTCAATTCCAGCTCGGCCGTGGCCAGCCAGTACTGATCCATTTCAGCGGCTCCCTGTTTCAGCTCAGCGAGATCGGCCTCAGCCTCAGCTGTTTTGCCGAGGGCAGTGCGGGATCTGGCGCGGAGTCGCAGCGCGGCTTCTGCCAGATCGGGTTGCAGGGAACCGGATGCAATTGCCGCCTGCAACTGCGTTTCGGCCGTTGTGAAGTCGCCATTCTGAAAGGCGTGGAGACCGGCCTCATAGCTGCCCTCCGTTTCCGCGATGCTTGAGGCGGAGGGGGCTCCGCCACTGCATCCCGCCGTGGTCAGCAGGCATGTGCACACCAGCAGGGCAACAGAGAGTTCAGTCAGGGCTTTCAACTGGGAGCTCCACGGAACGTCGATGAGGATGTCTGTCGGCTGGGCGACTTACCATTCGCCCAGCGTCTCGCCGCCGTCGCGTGTGCCGACATTCCGCCAGACACCAAGATCGATACTGTCGCTGGCGAATCGCACGCTGCCATCGGCGAGCATCAGGTTCACGCCGCCGGTGTGCATGCTGCGAGCGGAGATGATAGCGTGTTCGCCCGGAGTGTCAGCAATGGCACTCCAGTTCCCGCAGTCCTGACCGCGCCAGTTGGGTGTGCCGACATGATTGTACATGGTACCCGAGTAAGCGGCGAAGGGCCAGCCGTTGGAGTAGTCGCTGCCCTGGGCCCAGCGTCCGAAGGTGGTAAAGTTGAAGCTGCTGGCCACTTTGGGGGCATTCAGGCAGTCGTTGTACATGACATTCGGATCGAGCATCACATTCTGGCGATTGGGTGAAGTGATGATGTCTGCCGGGGTGGGGGCTGAGCTGGCAGCGGCTCGAGCAGAGCCCTTTGTGCGTTCGGCGAACATGGCCGTGTTGGACAGTCCGTCGGTGAAATCCCGATCAGCGAGTGAAGTGCCGGCGGTGAAGGCACCGTTGCCACCGCAGGACAACTGTCGGCCTCCTGCGAGGATCGATGCCGAGTTGTTGGTTTGGGCGGCGGAATTTGATGCCCCCTGGTAGGGTGTGCTGCCACCGAAGTTGTAGACGTAGTTGTTTTCCGAAATCACCACCCCGGTGTTGGCGTCGGATGGGCAAAGAAACAGTCCGGCCGCCTGTGCGTAGGCGGCATAGTTCGGGTTGCTGGGAGTTCCTGAGGTGGTCATACGTGTGGAATTGGGACCGTTGAAGTTGATCAGGTTGTAGATGTTTGCCTGCTCCATGTACGGCAGGATGAAGATGTGAACTGAGCGATTTCCAGTCCAGACGTTGGTGGCGTTGCTGGAGTAGCTGGTGTAGCTCGTCTGAGCGACTCCGGCAATCGTCAGGTCGGGCAGCAGTCTGCCGGGGGGAAATTTTGAGTGTGTGGACAGATAATTGTGCAGGCCCAGTCCGATCTGCTTCAGGTTGTTTTTGCACTGCGTACGCCGAGCGGCTTCGCGGGCCTGCTGGACAGCGGGCAGCAGGAGGGCGACAAGGATCGCGATGATCGCGATGACGACGAGCAGTTCGATCAGTGTGAACGCCCGGCGGGTTCTTGCAGTTGCCATGTGAATACTCCGGTGATCAGGGGCTTCGTATACGCTATCCGGTCCGCTGCCGGATTTTCTGCGGGACACTGTCTGGATCAAGCTGATCCCGCGGATGAGCGGGGCGGACGACGGTGGCAGGCAGAGGGCTTTTTTTCCGGTGCATTGTACGCACAGGTTGGCAACACGCATGCCGGTGCCGCGGGACGGAGCGAGTGCGATTGCTGCCGAGGTGCCGTAAAGGTCGAAATCCGGCTGAATTGCGGCGTGCTCTCTTTTTTGGGAATGAGTCTGCTATGCAGAGTCGTGGCGTGAGTCTGCGGGTGCAGTGCTGTTCGCGGGTGCAGTGTGTGTTGAAATGTTGTGCTGTTCGCGGGTGCAGCAAATTCCCGGCGGAACTGATCGGGAAGACTTTCCCCAAATCCTCTGTTTTATTAAAGTTCGTCAGGACGGGCAGTTTGCTGAGGCTGCGTTGTCTGCCGCGTGATCGTGTGCGGCATTTGTCAGTATGTGACTCAGGAGGTATCTCAGCGGGTGTCTTTGAAGGGATTCCGGGCGATGTCCTATCGATCGCAGCGATTCATTCAGGCGGCGAACTTGCGCCTGGATGTGCCTGTCAGCGTCAGCCTGGCTGAGTTCCCGGACGATTCGATGCGGATGGCGCTGGAGGATGCGACGCTGCTGGCGTTTGACGAAGTGGTTGAGAACTGCGTTCGTCACGACGTGGATTTTCTGCTGTTGTCGGGCAACGTGTTCATTGAAGCGGACCGCAGTCTGCGTGCTCGACTGGCGATTCAGCGTTGTTTTCAGCGGTTGCATGAGGCGGCGATACATGTGTTTGTCCTGCCGGGGGACAGTGATCCGGCGGAAGCGTGGCGTCTGGTGCCGGATCTGCCGGACAATGTGACGATCTGTTACAGCTCGAATCCGGAGCCTGAGAGTCTGCTGGATGGTGATTCCGATCTTCCGATGACGCTGGTGTCTTCGGCGCTGTGGATTGGTGCGGCTGACGATTTTGGCATTCAGGTGATTGCTCGCGGTGGCCAGCAGCTGCAGCCGTTTCGCATTGGTGTTGTTTCCCGTTCGCGTTACGAGGAAGCGCAGCGGATGGCTGCGCTGGCGGCGTCGGCGACGGATGATGTCCTGCTGGATCTGGCGGTGAATCCCAGCAGTGGTGAGAAGGTTGCGGATGTGCAGTCTTTGGCAGAGTCGGATACCGCGCACCTGACGGTTTGGCGATCGGTGGAAGTGGAGCAGGGGGAGCGTCCGGCGAAGCATCCGGAGCAGGCCATGCGGCGATTGCAGGCGAAGGTGGCAGACGGTGCTGATGCCGCGGGTGGTATGGATCGTGGATTTCTGGCTTTTGCGGATGAGGTTCTGCGGGAGGGTCAACTGAACTTTCTGGCTCTGCTGGGTGAGGCGGATCGGGTGACGTTGTGGCGTGAGCAGGGTGTGGTGCACTGTCCTGGGACGACTCAGCCGCGTTCGCGGCTGGAGTCTGCATCGGGGGTCTGTTCGCTGGTGCAGGTGAACGAGTCCGGGGAGGTGCACATTTCCCCGCTGGACACCAGTTGTGTGGACTGGAAGCTGCTGGAGTTGCATGTTGGTGGTGCGACGGACACGTCGACTCTGTTGCAGCAGATGCGGACTCGCCTGCTGGAGGAGCGTTGCGGCGCGGCTGATCGGATCTGGTCCGTGCAGTGGATTCTGCGAGGTTTATTGCCTGTGCTGCGGATGCTGCGGGAGTGTGAATTTGACACGCTGCTGGCGCTGGAACTGGATCATCTGCAGGCTGGATCGCGTTCGCTGCAGTTGCTGCATGATGTGCGGTATCTTCCGGATGCGTGGCCGACGGGGAATCCTGCCGGTGGTTTACCGGATCAATATCAGCAGCATGTGTCTCGTCCTGGGATGCTGGGAGATGCCGAACTGACGCGTGTCATCGAAGCGGATCGTGAGTTATCGACGGCGTGGAAGCAGCGATTGCTGGCGGTGCTGCCTTCTCTGGACCCTGAGCAGATCCTGGCGCGGATTCGGGAGGATGGTGCGGCGTGGTTTGAGCCTCGGTTTGAACTGAGTTCTTCTGAGGACGCTGAGGAGTCTGAGCTGGAGTCGCCGGATTATTCGCCGGGGCCGGCTGAGTCGGCCGGTGAATCGGGCGAGCCGTTGTTGCAGGGTGTTGACGAGTTGGAACCGGATGATGATCCGGATGATGAGAGTGACCGGACCTGATCGTTTGTGGGAGGGGTGTTCAGCATGAGGCTGACCGAGATTGATATTGATCGATTTCGCATCTGGCGCAGCCTGCTGCTGCGACTGGACCCGCGCGGGTTGAACGTGATCTATGGCCCGAACGAGGCGGGCAAGACGACTCTGATGCGATTCATCCGCTCGACTCTCTACGGATACGAGCCATTGGAAAGTGAGCCGGCGTGGCACCGTCCGGATCCGAGTCAGCCGTGGCGTGGTGCTTTGCGTTGTGAGCATGGTGGTCGGACGTGGCGGATTTTTCGCCGTGCCGAGTTGAGTGGTCGTGGGCGACTGCGGTTGTCTGGCGGGCCGGATGGTCTGGATCGTGATGCGGCGCTCAGCGGAATTCTTTCGGACACGACAGAGGACGTGTATGCGGACGTCTTTGCGGTGGGTGTGCGGGAGCTGAATCAACTGTCGACACTGGGTACCGGCCAGGTTGCTCAGTATATTTATGGTCTTTCGCTGGGACCGCAGGGGCGGCAGATTCTGAGTGCGCTGTCGGACCTGCGAAGTCGGGGTGCGGCGTTATTTGGTCCGCAGCAGTCTGAGGGGCGATTGCCGGAACAGTTTGACGAATACGCTCGCATCGCCTCCGTGAAGCCTCAGACGGGCGCCTTGCGAGACCAGCATACTCGGCTGACGCGGCGGCGTGCGGAGTTGCAGTCGGAGCTGGAGGACCTGCAGGAGCGGGAATCGACACTGAAGAATGAGCAGCGCGGGCTGCAGCATCTGCAGCGTTGTCATAAGCCGTGGCAGCGCATGCGTGAGTTGAAGGAGGAGTTGTCAAAGCTGCCATTGACGACTGTGGATCCGGTCGAGTCACTGCGTTTGCTGACGTCAGCGGACAAGGATCATGCGGAGGCGGTAGCGCGGCGTGACCGGCTGAGCAGTGAATCTGCGTCGCTGAAAACGCAGGCCGAGCGACTGCAGTTGGATGCTGCTTTTGAGCGTGAGCGACATGTCCTGCAGAGTCTGGTGGATCAGTCGGACTGGCTGCGTCAGATTGACGAGTCGATCCATGCAGCGGAGGATCGGGCGGGTGAACTGAAACGTGAGCTCAGCCATCAGTTGACTCAGCTGGGTGAGGGTTGGACGCTGGAGCGTCTGAATGCGGTGGACACCAGTCCGGCGGCGCACCATCGGCTGCTGGAGATGGCGCGGCGATATCAGGATTCTCTGCAGCGGCGTGGCAAGCTGCGCCGCTGGACTCGCAGTATGAGTCGGCGGAGTGGTCGTGAAGTGCTGGAACTGAACGCACTGCTGGATGAACTGGGCGTGCCTGTGGATCAGGCGATTGATCGCGAGCAGGCTCGGCTGACGGAACTGGAGAATCTGGGCCGACTGCGTCTGCAGGAGGAGCAGTTGGCGCTGAAGATTCAGACGGTTCGGCGAGTGCTGGCTCGTGTGGATGTGGAGGATTCGATTCCGGCGTGGGTGGATCAGTCGATTTCGCTGATGGGCTGGTTTGGTGTGGCGTTGTGTCTGTTCGGAGTGGCCACGTACGCGGCGGGCGGTGAGGCTCGTCGGACACTTGGCGGGGCTCTGGCGGCTGCGGCCTTTGGTCTGGCGGGTATGTTGTGGTGGGCAGTCCGCAACGGTCTGCGGAATCATTTTGATGCGACGACCGGGATTCGTCTGGAGGATCTGGCGGATGAGGCGCGTCAGGCGGATCGGCAGCTGCGGCTGATTCAGGAGCGGATTCAGCGGATGGCGGTGGCTGATGGTCACGGTGTCGAGGCTGGTGATGGTGAGTGGCGGTCATCGACGGCGGAGATGGTGGATCGGATTGGTGCCTGTTCTGCGCGGATTGCCGAGCTGGAGGTACTGCAGCGCAGGCAGTTTCGAGCAGCGGCGAGGCGGATGCGTCTGAAGACGCTGCGGGACCGTTTCCGTTCAGCACAGCAGGAGCTGGCGCTGGTGCGGCAGGAATGGTGTCGGCTGCTGTCATCGACGGGCATGCAGGAGACGCTGCAGACGGAGCAGGCATTTGAGTGGTGGCATCGGTTGCAGGACGTTCGCGAGCTGGCTGCTCAGTGGCGCAACTCGGCTCCGGAGGTGGAGGGGCTGCGGCGGATGTTTGATTCGATGCGGCAGCGTGTGGAGCAGGTGGGTGGACGTCTGAAGAGCACGGCGAAGTATGATTATTCGCGGCCGCTGGAGGTGCTGGCGAACTGGCAGCAGCAATTGAAGACTCATGAACGCGATCGTGCGGAGCGTGAGCGGTTGCTGGGGGATTCAGAGACGAAGCAGCGGGATTCCGTGCATGCTCAGCATCAGGCGGAGGCGGCTGAGCTGCGGCGGGGCGCTGTACTGGCTCGTGCCGGCGTGGCAAATCGGGAGGAGATTCAGAAGCAGCAGGAGATTCAGCAGCGGCGACTGCGAATTGAAAAGGATCTGAAAGCCGCGACGGACGATCTGCTGGAGGCGGGGCGGCAGGAGACTGAGCTGGCGATTGTGGAGGATGAGTTGCTGCGTTTTGATGCTCAGTCGACGCGTGAACGCCTGCAGTTGCTGCAGGCTGAGGTGAAGGATGTGGAGCAGGGTCTGCGTAAGCGGCATGAAGAACTGGGCAGCCTGCGTCAGGAAATCCGGCTGCTGGAGTCACGTCGCGATTCTCATGCGGAGTTCTTCCGGCGTTCACGGCTGGCCGCTGACATTTATCGTGCGACTGAAGAATGGCTGGCACTGCAGTTTGAGCATGATGCCGTGATGCAGATGCGGAGGAAGTTTGAGCAGGAGAACATCTCGGGGACGCTGGTGGCGGCTTCCGGCTACATGCATCGCATGACCGGCGGGCGTTATCACCGCATCTGGGCTCCACTGGGAGAAGATTATCTGTGTATTGATGATGAGTTTGGTCAGACGTTCCGGGTGGAACAACTGAGCGGGGGAACTCGCGAGCAGCTGTTCCTTGCCATTCGTTTCGCGCTCGTGCGTGAGTTTGCTCGCCGCGGCATCGAACTGCCGCTGATCATGGACGATCTGTTCGTCAACTTCGATCAGGAGCGGACGGAAGCAGCGGCGGACTGTCTGATTGAGGTGGCTCGTGAAGGCCAGCAGGTGCTGTTCTTTACCTGTCATGAACACATTGCCGGGATGTTTCAGCGGAAGCAGATTGAGCCATTGTGGCTGCCCGGGCATCGAGTGGCGTTTGATGCGATGAAGCCGGATGCTGAGAATTCGGAAGAGGCCGGCTTCATGGCCAATTCTGATGAGCTGCTTGACAGTTGAGTACTGACGGTATTGACGTCGGGATTCAGCCGGACAGGATTTCGTGAATCACTCGACCATGCACGTCGGTCAGACGTCGATCGATTCCCGAATTGCGAAATGTCAGGCGGAGGTGATCAATACCCAGCAGGTGCAGAATCGTGGCGTGCAGGTCGTAACCCCAGGTTTTGCCTTCTGCGGTCTGGTAAGCGAGGTCATCGCTGCGTCCCCAGTTGGTGCCTTTGCGAATGCCGGCGCCGGCCAGCCACGTGACGAAAGTGCCGCTGTTGTGGTCGCGTCCCAGTGAGCCCTGCGCGAAGGGGGTTCGTCCGAATTCCGTGGTCCAGATCAGCAGTGTGTCGGCCAGCAGTCCCCGTTGCTGCAGGTCTGTGAGCAGAGCGGCGATGGGTTGATCGACACTGCGGGCCATGGGCGGCAGTTCGGTCTGAATATTGCCGTGGTTATCCCAGTTATTGACGGCTCCCTGAGGACCGCTCCAGACCTGCACGAAGCGGGTGCCGCGTTCAATCAGGCGTCGGGCGAGCAGGCAGCGTCGGCCAAAGTCCTGAGTTTCAGGTTGGTTCAGCCCGTAGGCCTGCTGGGTCGTTTCGGATTCGGTGGCAAGATCGAAGGCTTCGGGGGCGCTGAGCTGCATGGCTGCGGCCAGTTCAGCGGCAGCAATACGGGCTTCGAAGCGGCTGTCGCCACGGTAGCGGGCTGCGTGACGGCGGTTGAGGTTTTGCAGGGCGGTCAGAGTTTCCCGGTCTGCCTGGCCACGGGCAAATCCATAGCGGCTGTCGGCCTGCAGATCGGGAATCGGCGGGCTGGCTGAGGCATCGACTACGGTGCCCTGATGGTTGGCAGGCAGGAAACCGGCGCTGAAATTGCCCTTCTGGTTGTAGGGTAATCCGCGGGGGTCGGGCAGAACGACGAAGGCCGGCATGTTCTGAGACAGGCTGCCGAGACCGTAGGAAACCCACGCGCCGAAGCAGGGAAATCCGGGCAGTGTAAATCCGGAACAGGCGAGATAACTGGCGGGGCCATGGACGTTGGTGCGTCCGGTCATGGCCATCAGGAACGCGGGCTCATCGATGACTTTTGCCTGGTGCGGGAACAGTTCGCTGACCCAGCGACCGGTTTCGCCGTATTGAGCGAAAGTGAACGGACTTTTCATCACGGCCCCGGCGGGCGCAGTGAAGCCTTCGGGTTTGTCCTGCGGGCCGATCATCTGACCGTGCAGTCGTTCGAGTTCCGGTTTGTAGTCGAACAGGTCCATGGGGCTGGCACCGCCAGTCATAAACAACTGAATGACTCGGCGGACCTTTGCGGGATGATGCAGGCCGCTGGTTTCTGGTGGTTTCACCGCGGGGGTGCCGGATGGTTCATCAGCGGCCAGCAGATCGGCGAGTGCCGTGAGTCCGAATCCTCCCCCGATCTCCGCCAGGAGTGCTCGGCGAGGCCGTTGATTGAGGCACGGTGATGTGTTGCGTGGGGGCATGGTGGCGGGTTGCGGCTGGCGTGGAGACGCCATGTGTGGGGG
>Ga0255095_1000542_pt1 | contig 18888 bp, 17 predicted proteins | sample Colum_Law_RepC_8_2_FD_188435 | JGI IMG/M metagenome (GOLD analysis project Ga0255095, IMG submission 188435) | Freshwater microbial communities from Columbia River, Oregon, United States - Colum_Law_RepC_8d | ecosystem: Environmental > Aquatic > Freshwater > River | place: USA: Oregon...
GGCTCAGAGTATTCAGGCAGCAGCACTTCTGCTTCGTATCGACTGGTCGACAGCGCAGGTGATCATGAAGCGAGCAGTAGAGCGTGGACTGGACCGTCGAAGTCTCGACGAAGTCAGGCACGTTGGCCTCGATGAGAAGAGCTTCGGCGCAGGTCAGGAATACGTGAGAGTGATGACAGACATCGATCAATCTCGTGTTCTGGAAGTGACCCCGGATCGTACGACTGAACCTGCCGACCGAATGTGGAAAACCCTGTCCGACGAGCAGCGGAGCGAGGTCAAGGCAGTCTGCATGGACATTGGGCAAGCCTATGAGACAAGCACAGAGCGAAACGTGCCGCAGACCCGAATCGTGCATGACCGCTTTCATATCGCAAAGTATCTGAACGAAGCCGTTGACAAAGTCCGCCACACGGAACATCGCGAGCTTCAGCAGGGCGGTGATGATCGGCTGAAGGGGGTTCGATAGATCCTGCTGTTCAATCCGGAAAATCTGAGTGAAGAGAAGAATGAAGAGCTCGCCGCACTTCGGAAAAGCACACTGGCGACAGGCCGGGCATGGAGTTTGAAGGAGTTATTTTGCTTCTTCTGGCATGAGACCGACGCGGTTGGTGGTCGAGCATTCTTTGAATCATGGTACGCGTGGGCTAACCGCAGTCGGCTAGATCCCATCAGGAAGGTCGCGCGGATGCTGAAGACCCGCCTCGAAAGAATCCTGGCGTGGTTTGCTTCGCCAATCAGTAATAGAGTCGCCGAGGGATTCAACAGCCGGATTCAATCCATCAAGTCTGCAGCACGAGGCTTCCGGCTCTTTGAACACTATCGAATCCGGATCCTCTTTTACTGCGGTAAACTCAGCCTGAAACCCAATGAAAATTAGCCACGAAAATCTCAGAAGAACCAAGCAAGATGAGAAGGTTCTCGTCCGCAGTTTGGTTGGCAGAGTGCGGGATGACCGCTTGAGAAAGGTTGAGCACTGAATGAGCAGGTTTACGCAGATTCAGCGGCAATTGATTCAGCGGATAAGAAAGATAGCCCCGTGCAAGGCCTTTCTTGACTATTGGCGCATTTTTGGGCTGGTGTCCGCGATTCTGGGACGGCCGAAATCTGTTGTTTCTTCGGGCGGGGAGCGACTGTGGGTTGCCTATCCCCGTCACGGAATAGACTGGCCGATGTACCTGCGAGCCGAGAGCTCTGACTTTTTGGTCTTCTGCCAGATTTTCTGTGAGCGCGAACTGGAATGTGTGGCCGCGCTGAAAAATGTGGAGTTCATTGTGGATCTGGGTGCCAATACGGGTCTTTCGGCCACCTATCTTGCATGCAGATTTCCAAACGCGAAGATCATTGCTGTTGAACCTGATCCTGAAAACTTTCAATTACTGCTTCGGAACACTCAGCCACTGGCAGATCGAATTTGCTGTGTCAATGCTGCAATCTGGAGCAAGTCAGGACGATTGCAGAGTAACCCGGTACCGTATAGGGGTGGGACGGCCTCCTCGAAGCAGTTTATTCCATTGGAGAAAGAGAAGGTTAGCGGGGATATCGAAAGCATTACGCTGGATGGGTTGATGTCACAGTTCAATCTGAATCGCATTGACCTGCTCAAGATTGATATCGAGGGTGCAGAAGCTGAGGTCTTCCGGGAGCCTGGATTATGGCTTTCGAGAACGGCAGCCATTGTAATTGAACTGCACGATGACTCCATGTTTGGTCCCGCAAAGGCTCCATTTGACAGAGCGGTACGCGCAGAATTCAGTTTGTCGCAGGCTGGTGAAAAAGTGTTCGCGATGCGAACGGTGGCTAGCAAGAAGTTATGAGTCGGGCACTCAGGGTCGACCGGGCTGTCTGGCTGTTGTAAAATCGGGTTGTCCCAGATTTCTTGTAATTGAATATACGGCCAGCGTGCAATCGGAGTTTTTTTCTGGGGGTGTAAGACGTGTGCAGAACCCATTGATGCACCGTGAACTCCCGTCACGGATCCGTGGATTCAACTGAAGGTTGGACATTGCTGGTCGGGGCAGTTGCGAGATCTTCAGGAATTGACTGCGGGCTTTGAACATCTCAAGAATCGACGTGTTGAGGTGAGTTGCAAGCAAATGAATTACAGCGTTATGTTGATCAGGTTGCAGGCGGTGCCTGCTGGCTTTCCCTGACGGAGCGCGATCATTCGGTAAACCATGAGGAGTGAAGACCATTTTGCACTGGTTTCGGAGGTCGTCGACCTTCGTCCGTCCCGGGGCCGCATTCGAGGGATTAGTCTTTTGATAAAGAGATTACGCGGCTGCAGGGCGTGGAAGTTCTCGTCCGTGGGGCCCTTGGTGAAAAGTGCTTTGTTTGGTCTGGCCCTGACTCCGGATTGCAACTTTGCGTGATTTTGCATTCGCGTGCTCGGCAGGAAAGTCCTGCCGAATCCAGTTGAATAGCCGTGGGGCGAATGCGAGGAGTCTGTGGTTTGTTGGTCTTTGGTTGATCGTGGTTTGACATTGGCGTCGTTGAGTTTTCGTTCGATCGAAATTGCTCTGTTGATAAGACGCGGTGTCTTTGCTTGGAGTCCGGGCCAGTGCGAGATCTCGAGTTTGAACGTCAGATTAGCCCTCAGATCCATGGCTCTTCGTGGTACATGGGTGAGTACGGCTCGTTCTACCTTGCTTCCAGATACTGTGGATTTGCAGGATGTGTCAGGCAGTGCCCGGGAACGTGGCTGCACGGATGGGCGCCGGAATATTTCAATATCCACCCGGAGATGGTGATTGGGACGCATGGGCAGAATATCGCGAGTGCGGAGCGTCAGCGTGTTTTTGTCGGCCGTGATGATCAGCGGGAGTATCTTCTGAAGGCGGGATTCCCGAAAACGGCCTGCGTGGGGCTACCGATTTGTTACACAAGTGATTCCGGGATGGAGCGGATCGGTGGTAGCCTTCTTGTTGTTCCCGTTCACAGTCTGTCACACACCGAGCACGATTGGGATTTTGACGAGTACGCGGACGAGGTACTCAGGGTGGCAGGGCGGTTCACTAAGGTTACCGTGTGTGTGCATGCGAGTTGTGTTGAGAAAGGATACTGGACTGACGCCTTCAGCAAACGTGGCGTTCCATGGATCGTTGGGGCCTCGCACGGAGACGTGAATACGTTGCAGCGTGTCAGAGATATTTTTTCGCGGTTCGAGTTTGTGACCACGAACGGATTCGGATCGCATATTGCTTATGCTGCTGCCTTTGGCTGCAGAGTTTCGCTCTGGGGCCCGATGGCTAAATGGGAGCTCAGTGCGTATCAGAACGACACGTTGTATAAGAACTGTCCAGAAGCAACCATAAGGACGATGGAATTCCAGGGGGAGGAGTTTCTTCGGCGTCAGTATGCAGATTTGTTTACTTCTCCGTGGGAGGCGGAGACTCGTGTTGAGTGGGGACGGCGGGAAATTGGTTGGGAAAATCGCAGGTCGCCGGCCGAGTTGAAGCGGATCTTTGGCTGGGATCTCAGGACAAGGGTCATCAGAGGTGTCGCAGGCCGGGTAAAAAAACTGTTTCGCTGACAGCCCACCTTCATGCGGTATTCTGGCTGCTGCTGGATTCCGTCTGGCCGATCCGTCGTCGGTTCAGTGACGCGGTGGGACGTTCATCAGGCCAATGACTTCAGGGAGCATGCATTTGCCCTCAACCTGTGTTTCGGGGCTCGTGACAATCTTCAATCGCGAGAAGATTCTTGCGGCAACAGTCAGCAGTTTTCTGCAATCCGGATTTTCCGACTTCGAGCTGATCCTGGTGGATGATTGTTCGAAGGATGCGTCGTGGCAGTTGGCTCAGGATCTGCAGTCGCGGGATGCAAGGATCAAAGCCTTCCGAAACGACCGGAATCTGGGCGATTACGCCAATCGCAACAAAGCAGCTTCCTATGCTGTCGGCACATTTCTCAAATACCTGGATGCCGATGACCTGATCTACCCTCATGCGCTGCAATTGATGGTGGATGCCATGCGGCAGTTTCCTGAAGCGGCTCTGGCACTGTCGGCCAATGTGATTGATCCCGAGGTGCCGTATCCGGAGCTGGTGAGTCCCTCTGAATTCTTTCAGCGGCATTTTTTTGGTCGCAGCCCCCTCGGAGTGGGCCCCTCGGCGGCTATCATTCGTCGCGAGTGCTTCGAAGCTGTGGGCGGCTTCAGTGGACGCCAGTTTGTCGGCGACACAGAACTGTGGCTGAAACTGGCGGAACGCTGGCCGATCGTCCTGCTGCCGCCGGCCCTTGTCTGGTGGCGCCGGCATGAAGGCCAGCAGATGGCACTGGAAATGAAACGCCCCGAGGTGCTGAATGTGCGATTCCGGCTGGAACTGGAAACCCTGCAGAATACAACACATCTGAGGGATACGCAGAAATCATTGGCTGAGCGTCGGCTGCGATCCAATCACGCCAGACGCCTGCTGTCATTTGCTGTCCGCCAGAAGCCTCTGGCAGGGTTGAGACTGCTGCGTGAGGCCGGGTTGTCGCTCAGTGATATCCTGCGGGGGCTGCGCAGTTACAGCTGAGTCTGTTTTCCTGCAGCACTTTCCTGCAACGCAATCGAGGAGCGACTTGACAATTCCTTCCCCAGTTATCTCGGTCGTCATGCCGCTCTATAACGCTGCGCCCTATGTGGCAGATGCTGTGGAAAGTGTGCTGCAGCAGCAGTTTCATGACTTCGAGCTGGTAATCGTCAATGATGGCTCCACGGACCAGTCTGCTCGGATTGTCTCCGCCATTCAGGATCCACGGATTCGCCTGATACATCAGCAGAACCAGGGGCAGTCGGCCGCTGTCAACCGTGGTGTGCGGGAAAGCGCAGGTCAGTTCATCAAGATTGTGGATGCGGACGACTGGATCAATCCCGAGCATCTCAGTGCTCAGATGCAATCGCTGGAGGGGACCACTGACTGCGTATCGGCCTGTCGCTGGGGTTACTTTCGGGAAGACTTCCGGCGACCGGCAGTGCGAGCTGAACACGCCGATCGGGACTATGCGGATCCACTGCAGTGGCTGGTTGACAGCCTGACGCGGGATGAGGGCATGATGGGTGGCTGGAAGTGGCTGATTCCGCGAACAGTCTGGGACCGTTCCGGTGGATATGATCCGCGACTGAGTCTGAATAATGATTTTCATGCCAGTATTGCAGTACTGCTGGCATCGCAGGGGGTCAGGTTTGCTGCGGAGGCCGTCTACAGCTACCGCAAGGGACAGGCTGGCAGCCTGAGCGGATCCGGCACCCGGCGCGCGTATACGTCCGCCCTGCTCACAACGCAGCTGGGCTGTGAGCTGTTGCTGGCAAGGGAAGATTCTGCCCGAATTCGCCACCTGTGTGCTGTCAGATATCAGCGGTGGGCTTATGATTTTTTTCCAGCCTGTCCGGATCTTGCGGATGCAGCAGAGTCACACAGCCAGAAGCTGGGCGGTGCCATAGTGTCATTTCCTGGCGGCCGGCTGGGAAGATTGCTGGCTGCTTTGCTGGGCTGGCGAAATGCACGGCGTCTGCAGCAAGTGGCCTGCCTGAGTGGCTGGAACTACGTGCGTCGTATTAAACGAAAACTCAGCTGACACGCTGTCGCTGCATGCTGTGATAGGAGGAGAAGTGAGTCGTTTCTGGAATCAAGTCGACCTGCTGTTGCGCAGGAATTCGCGTCTTCCGCGACTGGGGCTGCTGAGGACACTGCTTAGAAAACCCTATCACTGGATGCTTTCGACAGGGGGGGGGCTGCCCCTGAACATTGGCGGAGTCCTGCCGGTGAGGCTGCCGGCCAAATATCTGACACGCGAGCAGGAGACCTACGAAGTTGAAAGCTATCAGGCACTCAGAAACTGGCTGGATCTGCAGTCGGAGTGTGCTGTTGTGGACATTGGGTGTTCGTTTGGTTATTTCAGTTGTGCCAGCCTGTTCCACCGCAGCGTTCAGCGCGTTCTGGCCGTTGATGCTGATCAGGAAAGTCTGGGAATTACTCGTTTGGTTTGCCGTCACGCAGAGAATGCGGAACAGCGTTTGCTGCTGTACAACTGTCTGATCAGTTCAGAACCAGAGGGTTGCTGGTTGCCAGATCAGATCAAAGCAGCAACGGATGCCTTGTTGCACAGCGGCCGTCTGACCGGTGAAGCCAGCAGAACGCAGTATGTAAACGCAGACACGAAGATCAGTGCGCAGAACCTGCCGCGAATTACTCTGGATGCTTTGATTCCGGCGACAATTCCGCAGCATTTGCCGCTGCTGATCAAGGTCGATGTGGAGGGGGCTGAGATGCTGGTTCTGCAGGGGGCCACTGAGATCCTGCATCGTCGGCGTCCCGCTTTACTTCTGAGTGTGCATCCCGGCTACCTGCCGCGGTTCGGCGCCGACCGGCAACAGGTCGGTGACTGGCTGCGATCGCACGGCTATGACTGGACCATCCTGGCTGTTGATCATGAAGAGCATTGGCTGTGCAGCGCGGTGGAAATGAAATGACTGGTCCGGGATCTGAATCGCGTCCGCTGCGGGTGGTTGCCATCGAGCCTTCCGGCCGATTGTATGGCTCAGAATACTGTCTGTTCGACGTGATTCAGGGAACACGTGGCCGGTGTTTCGACTGGTCCGTGATCAGCACTGAAGGTCTGGGTTTTTCACGCCTTCTGGATGAAAATGGTATTCGGCAGGTGCCGGCACTACTGCCGAACCTGCATCGGGCAAGCCGTGGACGAAAGCTGGTCCAGTACGTGAATCTGCTGATGCAGGTACGTCGTCTGCAGCCGGACCTGATCTACGTGAATCAGGCCGGTGTGCTGAGGGCTGCGGGGGTCATCTGTCGCCTGCTGAATGTGCCGGGAGTGTGTCAGGTTCAGACACTTGAGGATGCTCGACTGCTTGGCACGAAGCGCATCGAATGCAGTCAGATCAAAGCCTTTATCTGTAACTCGGACTTCATCGCAGACAATACGGCAGTTCCTGCGGAGCGTAAGTGTGTGCTGTATCAGGGTGTGCAGGGCAGCCCGCAGTATTGTCCGCGACATATTTCAGGCACCGGACCGCTGAGCCTGGGAATCATTGGGCGGATTTCTGAGTCCAAAGGGCACTATTTGCTGCTTCGTGCCGTGGCGTTGCTGCGGTCCGTGATGAGAATCAGGGTGCGTGTGATTGGGGAAGGGTTTACTGCTGGGGATACGGCAGCGTTTCAACGGGCGGTTGCCGAGGTCGGTCTGCAGGATATGTTTGAGTTTCGGGGTTATCGCAGAGATCTGCGAACCGAATTTTCAGCGCTGGATCTGTTGTTGATTCCTTCTCTGGCGGAGCCTCTGGGGAGAGTGCTGTTTGATGCTGCGCATTTCGGTGTACCGGCGATTGTGGCTGATTCCGGAGGGCTGGGGGAAATTGCAGGGATGTATGATGTCGGAGAACGGTTTGCGGCCGGGAATGCTGAGGATCTGGCGTCCTGTATCACAAGATGCTCAGAAAATCTCAGCGCTGTCACAGATCGCTTTCGGCTGCAGTCAGGGGGCATGATCAGGTCACTGGACATGGCTGCGTACCTGAACGCTGTAGAAAAAATTCTGCGGGAGGCAGCGGAACGACGTGACTGTCGAGTGCGGTGGCAGGGCAGCCCAGGGGAAGGTTTGTGACGGTGTCTGTCAGGTCCGTATTGCGATGATTCGGCTGACGCTGGTTCACTGGCTGCCGCTTGAGCAGTATCCGCCTGCGTGCAATATGTTGCGGTATTTTTCTGCAGGGGGCGGGTACTGCGTCTCCTGCTGCACGTCGATTCGAGCGGACGAGCAGTCGGCGGTTTCGATTCCGAATGTTGTACTGCACAGGGGCAGTTTTCCGTCAGGCGGTGGGCATGTCGGAACAAAACTGGTCGAGCTGCTGGCGCTGCTGTGGCAGATTCTAAAAGGGCTGTTTCTCAGTCGTCCGGATGTGATTCTGTATGTCGAGCCGCATTCAGCGCTGCCGGTGGCTCTGTATCTGCTGCTGCGCCGCTCGACGCGACTTTTCATACACTACCACGAGTATCGAGAGTTGTCACATTTTCAGGATCGGGGGAATCTGGTGGCGCGGCTTGGCCGCTGGTGTGAGACTGCTTTTCTGCACCGCAAAGCTGAGTGGATTTCCCATACCAACGATGATCGACTGAAAATGTTCCTGCAGGATCATGCGTATGTGAACCCGGAAGTCCTGCACTCACTGCCGAATTATCCACCGGACTCGTGGCTTCCGATCATCAGTCGCAGCAGGATTCATTGCAGCGAATCCGATTCGATTCGGCTGGTGTATGTGGGTGCACTGTCTCTGCGTGATACTTTTATACAGCCTCTGATTGAGTGGATTGCAGCACACCGTGGCGGAATGCGTGTCCGTTTGGACATTTATGCCGGAACGATGGACGCAGAGACGAGGTCGTTTCTGGAAAGTCAGCATCTCAGTACGGTACAGGTTTTTTTTGCCGGGGTACCGTACGAAAGGCTGCCTGAGATCCTTCCGCAGTACGATATCGGGCTGATTCTGTATCGTGGGAACTCGCTGAACTACAGGTATAACGCGCCGAATAAATTGTTTGAGTATCTGCTGTGTGGTCTGGATGTCTGGTATCCCGGTCAGATGCCCGGGATCCGTCCGATAGCAGCGTCGCTTTCTCAGCAGCAGGTTGTTGAAGTCAACTTTGACGATCATGCAACGATGGATCGTGAGCTTGACGCGGGTTTCGTCAGAAAGCCGCGCGAGTGGTTTTCGACCTGCGAACATGTGCTGGCAAGTCTGGGCGTAAGCATCCAGCAGGGATCGGGTTCAGGTGCATCGCAGGGGGTAAGTGGGCCCCCAGGGAATCAATGTGTCTGAATCAGCGTCGTGCGATGTAAGCATAGTGTCCCACTTGCCGCTGCAGCGTCGCGGCGGTGGGATGTATGCCGTAACGGCTGAAGTTACCGGGCAGCTGCGGCGCCATTTTAGGGATGTCGTGTTTCTGAAGATCCCGACACCTGCGGACTATTCAGCAATGCTGCTCAGCAGGGTGAATCGACGCCTGCTGGGGCGTCGTGGTAGTTTTTTCCCGTTTTCGCCGCGGGTTTTGACGCAAGTCGCCCGGCAGGTTGCAGCTTCGGTGCCCTCAGGCTGTCGCCAAATCCTGTTTCGCTCGGCGACGAGGTGGATCCGTTGCCGACCTGCGCAGCCCTACTTTGTGCACCTGGATGCTCCGTTTTCACTTTATTGTCGAAATAAGCAGGCTGAACTGCAGTTTCTGAAAGCGGACCTGCAGCGGATTCAGGATGAGGAAGCAGAGTTCCTTGAGGGCGCTGCGGGAGTGTTTTTCGAATCGGAATGGGGCCGCGAGCATGCCCTGCGAGACTATCAACTGCGTGGAAATCAGTACCTGACTGTGGGTGTTGCGGGTGGGTTGCAGCGTCCGGAGGTGGTACAGCCGTTTGACCCTTCGAAGCCATTGCGTTTATTGACAATTGCCAAGCATTTTCGGCAGAAAGGCGGTGACCTGACGGGGGCCGCGTATCGTTTGCTGAAACCGGAGTTTCCGGACTTGACGTGGCATGTGATTGGCGGGTCGCCGGACTCCGCGTGTCGTGGAATGCCCGGTATGTTTCCTGAGGGACAACTGAATCCCGACGCGGCCACCGACGCTGGCCGTTATCACAGCCTGCTTGACGGAAACGCCATCCTCGTGCATCCAACGCGTGAAGACATGAATCCGCTCGTGCTGATCGAAGCCGCACAGTTCGGGTGCCCCGTGATCTCTGTCAGGGATTTTGCCATACCCGAGCTGGTGCGAGACGGTGAAACCGGCTTGTTGCTGGACCGGCCGTTGACGCCGGACGCGATCGCCAAAGCGATTCGATCACTGCTGCTGAACCCGGCTCGACTGCAGTCGATGAGCGAGCAGGCAGTACGATTTGCTGAGCAGAGTTTTTCCTGGGATGCCATCGGACAGAGGATGGTGGGTGCCATGGCAGGTCGAACTGGTGACGGCAGGAATTGAATCGGAAACAACAGTGTCTATGGGCCGTGTTGATGAACGGGTACGAAGGGAAGAGCATGGCAATTCGAGGAATGATCAGAGGGTTACTGGGCAATCGGACGTACGAACTGTTGCGCAACTGCGTACGGGGCGAATCCACGGGATCACAACGCTCTCTGGATAAGCACCTGTTGCGGGCAGCGCACGACCATGCCGCCGTGGCCAGTCCATGGAGGTCGGCTGTCGCTCCCGGCGATCCGCTCTCGCAACTGGGGGAAAAGCATGGGCCCACCAAGCGACGCCATAACTATCTGCCGTGGTACTGGCAGCACTTCCGGGATGTGCGGGAGCAGGTACGCACTGTGGTGGAGATCGGTGTGCAGACTGATCGGTCGCTGCGAATGTGGGAGGAGTTCTTTCCGAATGCGATGATTCTGGGAGTGGATATTGAGCCCGGCTGTCGGCAGTTCGAGGGTGGGCGACGACGCATCCTGATCGGAGATCAGTCAGATCCGGCATTTCTGCAGCAGATTGTCCACGAAGCCGGAGGCGTAATTGATATTGTGATTGATGATGGAAGTCACATTGTTGAGCACCAATTGAAGACCTTTGATGTGTTGTTTCCCCGGTTGTCAGCACATGGAATCTATGTCGTGGAAGATACTGGCGGTGTCGTTGGTGATTTTGAACTCAGAACCGTCAACGCGCTGAAGCGCCTGATTGATCATGTGATGTATTGGCCAGTCGGACGGGACCCGGCCGCATGGTCAACGCTGGCGACCTTTCCCGAAGGTGCCGGCTGGGCGGACAGAAATGTTGTTGGTGTGGCGTTCTATCGCTGGATCGTATTTGTGCTCAAAGGTCGAAATCCCGAGGACAACGGGTTCCTGGCTCAGGGGGCGGATAACACTTCGGGCTGAGGCGACTGATTTGAACCTTCGCTGGCTGCAGGGATACCTGTTGTCGGGGCACGGGAGCAGAAAACTTGAAGGCAGCGGGCGAACGTCTTGCGATTGTCAGTGCACTGCCGTGTGAACTGTACCCACCGACAGTTAACCTTGTGCGGACTGTTCAGCAGCACCCAAACATCAATCTGCTGCTGATCTGTGCGACGGGTTCTGCCGTTGCCTGCAGTATTCCGCGTGCGCGTGCTGCTACAGCACGATTCTCTGCCGGTCACGGCTGTCGTTTCGTGCTGCTGCGCTGGATCCTGCTGATCTGCTGGCATTTGAAAGCCGCGTGGCTGTTATGGCGGTTCAGACCCGATAGCATTGTACTGATTGAGCCGCATTCCGTTCCGGCAGTGCGTCTTGCGCTGCTGCTGCTTAAAAGCCGGCCTCGGGTGGCTGTGATCTACTACGAATACAATAGTCCTGCCGATTATCTGCGGTCGGGAAACAGATCACTCCGATGCGCCAGGCCTCTGGAAAACCAACTGCTGAAGCTGGCAGGCTGGATCTCGCAGACGAATGCAGAGCGTCTCAGACTGTTCTGTTGTGACCACCGAGAGCTGCGGCAGGAGCAGTGCATGGTGCTGCCCAATTTCCCACCTGCCGCGTGGCTGGAGATTCCGGCAGTCAGGCGCGGGCGACAGGTGCCTGCGGCGAAGCAACTGAAGCTGGTGTATGTCGGGGCGTTGTCGCTGCAGGACACCTGGATCGAAGCGGTTGTGCACTGGATCTGCAGTGATCAGAACGTTGCCTGCTCGCTGGATGTTTACGCTCCGCGGCTTGATCCCGAGACTGCTCAGTTTCTGTTGTCGCGGCAGGGAGACAGATTGCGTCTGCATCATGAAGGCATCGAATACGATCGCCTGCCTCATGTTCTGCCGCAATACGATGTGGGGTTGATTCTTTATCGCTGCAGAACGATCAATTTCGTGCATAATGCCCCGAATAAGCTGTTCGAGTATCTGATGTGCGGGTTGGACGTCTGGTACCCACCCTGCATGCTGGGTGTGCGGCCGTTTGCCCGCTCTGACGTGGTCCCCCGCGTAATCGAAGTTGACTTTGATCAGCTGAATGCACTGCCTGCGGGCATGGGGCAGAGTTCCTGTGCGGAGTTACCCTCGCGTCCCTGGAAATCGACCTGCGAGGATGCTCTGCAGCCCCTGGTGCAATTCATAATCGGCGCCGATAGCCGCGGCAACGGACTCAATACCGGTTGCACGATCGCAGCGGCGATGAATGCATAAGCGGATCGCAATATGGAAGCGCTGAAAACCCTCGTTGCTGCCTGTCTGTCGCCACTGGTGCTTTCACTTTTGCTGCAATTGCTGGGTTGGTGCCTGTATCGTAAACGCAGGGTAGTCGCAGTGCCCACATTATTGCTGGGGACTGTCATTTTGCTGCTGGGCAGCCTGTCTGGCTGGACCTTTGAACGTCTGCGCGACCTGGAGTTTCGCTATCCGCCGTTGCAGACTTCAAACATTCCAGCCGGGGACGTGGTGATCGTGGTACTGGGCTCGGGGTTCAACCCGGATCCCCAACTTCCTGCCAACAGCCAGGTCGGAGGAGCGTTTCTATCGCGGTTACTGGAAGGCGTTCGGCTGTGGCGGCTGCGTCCTGGTGCAGAGTTGGTCATTTCGGTTGCCGGTACCGCCACAGGTGCGCAGAAGTCAGACTTTATTGCCGAAATAAGCGGTCTGCTGGGAGTGCAGGCGGCCAGCGTAAGACTGCTGACCACGGCTGAAAGCACGCTGGACGAAGCGCTGCTTGTGCGGGATCTGGCAGCCGGGCGAAAAGTGCTGTTGGTCACATCCGCCGGTCATCTGCCGCGGGCCGTGCAGATTTTCGAGAGTGAGGGTCTGGTCGTCGTGGCCGCGCCGACGGACTATGGCTTTGTGCGTCGCGGTAGTCCTCGTGACCACTGGTGGCACCGCTGGATTCCATCGGCGGAGGGTATCGGTACGAATCATGGCTGGCTGTATGAACAGGTCGCCGGGTTGTGGCAGACGATTCGCCAACTCAGTGGCACAAATCCGTAGGGTGGGCTTTAGCCCGCCGGGCGCTCAGTTGACCTGCTGTACCCCACCTGTCCTTTTTTCACATTTGTCTTCCTGATGGGGCGCGGGGAACATCGCCCTTGCGGCGATTGTGGATCCCTGGAAAATGTGGGCTGAGAGTATCCGTGTTGATCCGTGGCTTGCGTTATTTTGATTCACAGGATGTGTCTGTTGTTTGATTTTGGCCCGATTGGATTTCTTGGTGCCGACTGGTGGGGCAGCGATGCACGCGCAACAGCCGTGGCGTTGCGCAGACGCGGTTGCCTGCTGGTAGAGCGACACTACGAAGATTATTTTCCCAACCGGTGGAGGTCGTGGCCGCTGAAAATTGTCAGACGGCTGCTGCGACCGGCAATTGAGTCGGAGTATAATCAGGCAGTCCGTGAAATTCTCAGCGTGGATGCATTGGAGTTTCTGCTGGTGTTCAAAGGAATGCTGCTTCACAGGTCGACACTGCAGTTATTTCAGCAGAAACGCATCCCAACCTACCTGCTGTATCCCGACGTCAGCTTTCAGGATCACGGCGGTAATATCTGGGATTGCCTGCCGTATTACGACTGCCTGTTCACTACCAAGTCGTACCATGCTCAGGACCCTGGTGTTCGGCAGCGTGTCCGGCAGTTGCAGGTCGTGGGACATGGATTTGACGATGAAGTTCACCGTGTGGTGTCGGTGACTCAGAAGCTGCAGGCCACCTACGGTTGTGATGTGTCATTCGTTGGTGCGTGGTCGCCGAAAAAGGAACATTTACTCGAGGCCCTCGTGTCTGGGTTACCGGGTATTGATCTGAAAATCTGGGGACCGTCGTGGTATCGGGCGGCAGGCCACGTGCGACGTTTCTGGCAGGGACGCGGTGCGTGGGGAGATGAAACGGCTGCCATCTATGCCTGCTCCAGAATCAATCTGGGATTTCTCAGCGAGGCGGGAACGGGCACGCTGTCCGGCGATCAAACCACGGCTCGTACGTGGCAGATTCCGGCCTGCGGTGGCTTTATGCTGCATGAAGAAACAAGTGAGCTGCGGGCTGCATTCGAGCCCGACCGCGAGGTGGGAGTCTTCAGCGATGCATCTGATCTTGTGACGAAAGTGCGGTACTGGTTATCGAATGCGCAACTGCGGCAGGTGGCAAGCGAGGCCGCAAGGCGACGAGCGCACGCAGTACCCTATACCTATGCCAGCGCTGTCGATCGAATTCTGCAGTTTCACCGTCAACGGACACCTGTTCCATGATACTGATGTATCACCATGTGTGCCCGGCGGAACTGATTCCCGAAAAGGTGGTGCCGCTGGAGGGCTGGCAGTACTGCGTGTCGCCTCAACTGTTTCGGCAGCAGTTGATACAGGCCAGGCAGCGCGGCTGGCAGTTCACCTCGCTGCAGCAGTATGTGGCCGGGCTGACTGACGGCACCACGGTTCGCCAGCGACGGCTGGCGGTCACGTTTGACGATGGCTGGCTGGACAACTTTCAGTATGCCCTGCCGGTCCTGACGGAACTTGCGGTTCCTGCCACTATTTTCGTGGTCAGCGGAACGATGGCTGATGTGCCGACTGAACGTCGAATGTCGGTGGATCAACTGCGAACGCTGAATTCCTGCGGCGTCACTGTGGGGGCTCACAGTTGTACCCATCCGCAGCTCACAGCGCTGACGCCTGACCGCCTGCAGCAGGAAATTGTTGATTGCCGCAGTCAGTTGCAGGATGTGACCGGTACCAGTGTGGATTTCTTTGCCTATCCAGGCGGTCGTTTCAATTGCCATGTCGTGCAGGCCGTGCAGCAGGCGGGCTATACGGCCGCCTGTTCTGTGATCGGCATGGGCGTAAATTCACCCGAAACAAAGTACTGGTTATACCGCGATGTTTTCACAGAAGACTGGCGTGACTGGCTGCGGCTGTCGGGCCGAGTGCGGCGGTGGTTGACTGGTCGAGCTGATCTTCGAGCCCGAAAGCGATTCAAACAGATATGACAGGCGTGGAGACGGATCCGACAGAGCCAGTGGATGAGGCCAGGGGTGACAGCCTGTTGTGGTATGCGCGTGCGGTGTATCGCAGCCGCTGGTTCTGCCTGCTGCTGCTGCTGTGCGGGGTTGGCTGGGCCTTGTGGAGTGCTCTGCAGCAGCCATTATTTCGTACAGTGGCAATTCTGAAAGTCGTGAATCCCCTCGTGGGATATCATCATCGCAATTATTGGGAACCGCAGGGACGGATAGCCCAGTCGCAGGTGCGGATGGCGGCAGAGAGCTGTCTGCCGAGAGGAACGTTCAATCTGAAGGCCGAACTGGATCCGTGGGTGATGCGGCTGGAAGTTCAGCATTCGCAGCCGGGCAGTGGCAGGCAAATTGTGCAGGAAGTGCTGGACAGGGTGGGCCACACAGAGACATGGGCTGCCGCGTCGGCTGTCTCGGCAGGTACAGTTCCGGGACATGTACAGACCTCAGCGATTGCCGAATTGCTGGATCAGTTGCAGCAGGTGCTGACGGTGTTACGGGCTCAGCGTGGATTAACTCCATTGAATCTGAGTCAGTCCCTGGGGGCGGTGCCGGGCCAGCGTTACGCATCAGACGTGATGCTGAGGATGCCGTTTGATGAATTGCCCATGGCAGGACGCTTTCGGCAATTACAGGCAGCGGTGGATGGGTACTTCGGTGAAGTGTCCGGGACTGCTGGGGAAAATGTGCATGCTGCGGCGGAACAGAAGCTGCTGCAGTTGCAGTCACAGGTCATGCGGCAAATGTTGATCAACTGGGGACGGATGGACCTGTTCGCATCTGCGGCAACGGAAAATGTCGTGAAGTCGGATCTACTGTACGAGACCCGTGAAAGTCGCAGTCGTTTGATAACCCGAGAGCTGCTGTTGTGGAGTCTGATTTCGGTCGGCGCGGCGTTTTTGGTTGTGGTGCCGGTGATCTGGACGATTGACTACTGGCCCCTGATCCGCCAGCGTGGCAAGCAGGGCAATGGGGAAAAGCCGAGCTGAACGCCGGGCTCTGGTGACACACGCTCGGTAGGCTTCAGCACAGCCATTCTTTCGGCCGGGTAGCAGCCGCGGAATCTCGATGTGTCTCACCGCCCGCCACCGTCCCCCTGTTCCTTGCGTGTCGTGTGGAATGGTCGTATCATCCCGGAGCTTTAGCGACTTTGTCGCGGCACAGCGTGAAGTCGCCCGCAGGAACCTGAGATTCTTGCCATTTTCGCTGTATCAGCGGTGGCTGTGTGGGCGACCAGGACCGGGATATCTCAGCAGACGTGGTGTCTTTGTTTCGGTTCACGGCGCCTGCACCTGGCGGTCATTACGGGCATTCAGCTTATGTCAGTGTATCGTACATCAAGGCAGCAGCAGCGATCGCGGTTCCTGAAAAGCATTCTGGACCGTCGCAGTGCTTCGGTCTACGGACTGGTATTGCTGACTGTGCTGGGGGTCATCGGGTATGCTCAGGTGCTGCCGAACCTGCTGGTGGTCCCGATCATTACTGCTGTCGTTGTTTATGAATTCCAGAAGCGTCTGGATCAGGGTGTGCCACTGCTGCAGTTGACTGCGCTGATTGCTGTATTGCAGTGGCTGCTGGGACCGGTGCTGGCCTATAACAATGATTACCAGTACGGCAAGTACCAGATGTACGTGGATGAGGCGCGATACTTTGAGTATGCGTTGCCGGCAACAACGCTGTACGTGGTGGTGATGCTGGCGATTGGGGCTTCAATCCGGCAAAAGGAACTGCTTGGTCAACTGGATCGTTCCAATTTTGTGAAGATCGGCTTTTTTCTGAATTTCATTGCCCTGATTGCGTCGATTGCCGCCACTCGTTTTGGTGGTGGCGTGCAGTTTGCCCTGTTTCTTGTCTCTCAGGCTCGCTATGTCGGGGCGATTTATTTTCTGTTTTCGCGACATCCGCTGCGACTGCTGCTGGCCGCGGGGTCTATGGCGTTCCTGCTGATCGGCGCGCTAAGCGTTGGTATGTTTCATGACCTGCTGTTGTGGATGGCCGTGATTTTCTGCTATTGGTTTGCTCAGCGAAAGTGGGTGTTGCAGACAAAGATCATAAGTTTGCTGGCCACTGGGTTCCTGTTGTTTGGTATTCAGGTGATCAAGCAGGACTATCGATCGCAGGTTGCCCGTGGAGAACGACCGTCGATCGTGGAGATGATGGTAAGCTATTTGTCGCCCAGTGGCAGGGCCTGGGAAGATGGTGCGATGGCGAATGCCATCATTCGTCTGAATCAGGGCTGGATTATCTCTGCTGTGCTGGACCATGTGCCGGCAGAAGAACCGTTTGCTGACGGTGCCACGATAAGGGAGGCCGTTGAGTCAGCGCTTCTGCCTCGACTGCTGGCACCGAATAAAAAGGAGGCTGGCGGGCGAGAGAACTTCATGAAGTTCACAGGGATTGAGATCAATCGAGAGACCTCGATGGGAATCAGTCCGCTGGGTGAAGCCTATGCCAATTACGGAGTGTTCGGTGGAATCCTGCTGATGATGGCGTTCGGGGCCTTCTTTGCGTTGCTGTTTAAGCTGTCATTGAGGTTTGTTGCACGGCGACCGGCCTTCTTTTTCTGGCTGCCAATGCTGTTTTATCAGTCCATCAAAGCCGAAACAGAGTTTGTGGTGGTGCTGAACCAGCTCAGTAAAGGTGCCGTCATTGCCTTTGCCCTTTACTATTTTACTCACTTGAATTTTCCCGTCCGATTCAAGCAGGTCGTGCTGCGAAACGTGCCGACACGGCGGCGAAATTCTCCCGCGTCCTCCGCCGCTGGTTCACCTGCCGGTTTCCCTGCTGGCTGAATCCTGTGCCTGCCTCACGTTCCACCGCCATTCGCATTGTGCATGTGCAGCGCAGACCGCAGCCTGCGCAATTCAGTGTGGAAGGCTATTTTCACCGTGTGCGGCAGTGCCTGCTGCAGGCTGGTGTGGGCGTGACACTTGTCGTTCTTCCAGCGTTCAGTAAGGGCGTTTGGAATCGCGTGCAGAACCTGCTGTCGGCGGCACGCTGCCGCCGGAATCTGTGTCACGTCACCGGAGATGTGCAGTACGCCGTGCTGCTGCTGCGGCGGGAGCGGACAGTGCTGACGGTGCTGGACTGCGAAATCCTGCATCGATTGAAGGGGCTGCGGCGTTTCATCCTGAAAACGTTGTGGTTCTCGTGGCCATTGCGGAACGTGTCGCGAGTCACAGTGATTTCCGAAGAGACACGGCGGCAACTGGTGCGAGAGGTCAGTTTTCCGCCGGATCGGATCCACGTGATTCCGGTCAGTGTCTCGCCGTTGTATGTTCCGACCGCGGCTGCTTTTTGCAGTGATTGTCCGCGGATTCTGCAGGTTGGAACGAAGGCGAACAAGAATGTCGAGCGGCTGGTGCAGGCACTGCGGGGACTGCCGTGTCATCTGGATCTGGTGGGCCCGATTTCTGACGGGCTCAGAAGTCTGCTCAGCGATTGTCAGGTGCAGTATACGGCCTGGGGGCGGCTGACGGACGAGCAATTGGTGGAACGTTATCAGCAGGCGGACATCATCGCGTTTGTGTCCACCCACGAAGGCTTCGGGATGCCGATCGTGGAAGCCCAGTGTGTAGAGCGAGTCTGTGTGACGAGCAATTGTTCATCGATGCCGGAGGTGGCTGGTGACGCTGCCTGTTTGGTGGATCCGTTCGATATACAGTCAATCCGCGCCGGATTTCAGCGTGTTATTAACGATGCCGGCTATCGCGAGCAATTGATTGCTGCCGGGCGTGCGAACCGACAGCGGTTCAATGCCAATCTGATCGCCCAGCAGTTCCTTGAGGTTTACCAGTTGGTTGCTGCAGAAGCGGGGCTGGAACTGGATTTCACGCCCACCCCCAATCCTTTGGGAGGGCGAAGCTCCTGCTGAGCCGCCTGTTTGTTCGTTGGTTGTCTGTTTCGGCTCGGCGGGAGCCTCGCCCTCCCGAGTAGAACTCCGCTGTTGTGT
>Ga0255095_1000546_pt1:0-15000 | contig 18847 bp, 12 predicted proteins | sample Colum_Law_RepC_8_2_FD_188435 | JGI IMG/M metagenome (GOLD analysis project Ga0255095, IMG submission 188435) | Freshwater microbial communities from Columbia River, Oregon, United States - Colum_Law_RepC_8d | ecosystem: Environmental > Aquatic > Freshwater > River | place: USA: Oregon...
TCGGGGCAATGTGTCGCTGATCAACGCCGGTATCCTGACCGGAGACACCGTTCGCTGTCGCGTCTCGTGGCCGGAAAACTGCTACGGCAGCCTGACTGTTTCGCTGTTCGGTGATTCCGGCAGGCAAAGCCAGGCCACCACACACGTCACAATGACCTTTCAGGATTCCATGGTGCAGTTCAGCGATACCGCCCCGTCCGTCAGACAGAACAACTTCTGGCGTGGCTTCAATCCCCAGCAGTCTCGATACGTCGTGCAGTCTCCCGGCCGCAGCATCCTGCTGCAGCTGACGGTCCGGGGTGGTCAGGTCATTGCAGCGGCTGACGGCAGGCAAATTCGCAGCTTCCGCCTGACCCCCGCAGGGGCGGCCACTCGCAGTCTCGGATTTCACGCCAATATCACCTCCGCTGGTCAGGTGGTGCAGAACGGGAAGGTCATCGAAGGTTCCGGAGTGCGGGTGTCTGAGTTCGAAGTGGATACCATCGCCGGTGGCTCAATTCGGCAGTTCATCGAACAGGAAACCCGGGCTGCAACACTGACCATTCCCCGCTTTCGCCGCCAGACTCCGCCCACACACGCACTGCTCGCACCCAACGGCGACGTACTCCGCGGTACACTGGTCAGTCTCGATTCCAAACAGGTGGTTTTCGAATCCCGGCTGGAAGAGCTGCGACTGGACCGCAGCCGCATCGCCGCCATCATTCGACTGCAGACGCCCACAACCGGAAAAACCACGGACGCCAGTCAGCCCCCGGCAGAAGACGAGAGTGGCTTCGTCATGGAGGACTCTGCTGCCGACAAATTACTGCGACTGCTGCTGGCTGACGGCTATCGCCTGACTGCAGCAGTTGACCGCGCAGATGGCGGGCAGATCAGTGTCAGCTCGCAATTGCTGGGCGTTTGCCGGATTCCCGCAGCCGCCGTTCGCGAAGCCTGGGTTGGAACACCTTTTGCGGAAAACTCGGAACCCGCCTTCGACAGCTGGATCGCCTCCTCAGCCCCCGAACCCGACTGGGATATCCCGGAAGCGGATGGCGGCAACTCAGCAGCCAGTGCCCTCGTCGGCACCGCCCCCGCTGACTTTGAACTGCAAATGCTGGACGGCAGTCGATTCCGACTCAGTGAACACCAGGGCAAAGTCGTCGTACTGGATTTCTGGGCCACGTGGTGCGGACCGTGCGTCGCAGCCCTGCCTGAATACATCAGCGCCGTCAGCGGCTTCGATACCGACAAAGTGCTGTTCGTCGCTGTCAATCAGCAGGAATCGTCCGAACAGATCCGCGCGTTCCTGTCAGAAAAGAAACTGTCGCCCGCTGTCGCACTGGATCGCACAGCCGGCGTTGCAGAACAATTCAAAGTTACAGGAATTCCGCACACGGTAATCATCAGTCCTGCAGGCACCGTGGAAACGGTCCATACGGGATTCCGCCAGGGAGCCGGCACGGAGATGAAAAACACCATCCAGCAGATACTTGATGGAACCTGGAAACGACCGGCGGCCGGTGATCCCTCGCCTGCACAGCCGGATCAGCCTGCGACAGAAAAACCTGTGCTGCGGGAATAACACGACTGTATGAACACTTCAGGTTCAGACAGGCTGTTCATTGTTTTCACCGGACTGCTGTCGCTGATATGCCGCGTCGATCAGTCGCTGCAGTAACTCGGGCTGCACCGCACCACGAAAACGCACCTGACCATCCAGTTCCACCACCGGCACGCAGTCCCCGTACCGCTGCTGCAGTTCAGGATCCTCATCAATATCAATCAGCTCCGGCTCGGGCAGCACGCTGCGATGGCCATCCAGCACCTCCAGCGCATGATCGCACAGCGGGCAGTCGCGGCGGGTGTAAAACCTGATCGTTTCAAACAGGGGCGGTGGGATGGCCCCCGGAGGCGATTTCAGCAGCAGTGCAGCCAGCACGAACAATGCCCCGCACAACGCCAGATGAATCCCTCGACTGGAGTACCAGATGGCGGGCATACGTGGCAGGCCGTCCCCCGTACGATCACAGAAAATCAGCACGGCCAGCACGGAGCCCGCTGTCATCAGCAGCGTCCCCAGCAGTGCTCGCGCCCGATCGCCATGGTCTTCCTGCTGTTCTGACACCGGCACCGCTCCTCAACCGATTGCTGAACACACGTCTGCAGACAATCTCACTCAGTTTCCTCGTGACCTGTCTTCAGAGCCGCCAGAACGGCGCGCTCCGGTCGCTCACGATAGAACGGATCCAGCGGATAGCAACCGGAAACCAGACCATTTCGAGGCCCGGTGGTGCAGTCACTGAAAGTTCTGCAGATCTTCCTGCGCTGCAGTATCTGACCATTCAGACTGTCCGCCGGAAGCTCAGGATACGATAACACCATCCGCCCGAGGCCGATCGAATCCGCCATCCCGCGCCTGACCACTGCCTGCCCCACCGCCGGCAACCACTCCTGCAGATACGAATATCCCGAACCCACCACGATCAGATCCGGAAACTGCCGCTTCAGTTCGGCGGTGGCCCGTATCTGCCGCGCGACACCGCATAAAGGGTCCTCCGGCGGCTGATAGCCATCACTGGGAGGAAACAGGGCCGGTCGCTGTATATGCGGGTTGTAATAGGGACTGCCGCAGGTCGAACACAGCAGGTCAATACCCAGCTCACGCAGCAGCTGGCCGAACCGCACAGGTTCCTGCAGATCAATGCCCTGCCCGCTGCCATCACCGCCGAATGCCTGCGAGTAAGCCCCGGCAGCCGCCGGCACCCCAATCCCATCCGCACCCGGCTGAAATGGCACATAGTCAAAAATGCTGAGCCGCACACCGATCCCCAGCCCGGGAACCTCAGCACGGACCCCCGCCACAATCTCACGCAGAAATCGGGTCCGATTTTCAAAACTTCCGCCATACCGCCCCGGACGGTCATATCCCGATAACAGCTCGTGTCCCAGATAACCGTGACAGTGCTTGATATCCACCCACGCAAAACCGGCCTGCCACGCCAGTCGACTGGCCCGCACAAAATCCTCGGTCAACTGCTGCAGATCATCATCCGACAACAGACACTCGTCCGTGTCTGCACCAAACCGCCGATCCAGCAGCGGATGGCGGTATGCCGTCCGCGGCTGCATGCGCGCCTTCTCGAATGGTCGGGCAAAACGTCCGGAATGCGTCAGTTGCAGTCCGACAAGCAGATCATCCGCAGTACCAAACCGCTGCAGATGCGTCTGCACCAGCAGTTCTCGCAGCGCCGCAAGATCGCCCAGCGTCTGCTGGTTCAGCACCAGCTGGCAGGGATTGGCACGACCGTCCGGCCGCACCGCCACAGCCTCACAGCCCCACATCAGCTTGGCACCGCTGAGTCCGAAGTTGCGCCAGCGGCGCTCTGTCAGCTCCGTCGGGCGACCATCCGTCGTGCCGTCCCAGCCCTCCATCGGCAGGATGCACCAGCGATTGCCGATGCGACCGCACCTGGACTGCAGCGAGGTCGCCAGCGGGGCCTGAGCACCGATCTGCAGCGTTTCATCAAACGGCAGATCCAGCCCCAGCTGCTGCAGGCGACCCCGAAACTGCTCTGCCGTTTTGAACGTCGAGACCCTGGGATATGACATGCCCCGCACTGCTCCCGTCTGAACTCACTGCTGCTTTTCAGCAGCCGCCTTCACGTCCTTCTCAAATCGTCCGTGCTCGGCCGCCATCATCAGCACCAGATAGTCCAGACGCGCTGCATTGGCAATCTTCGAAAAGTTGATGCCTTCCAGAGTATCCGACGTCTTGTGGTAATGCGGATTGAATCCACCGAACAGAAACGCCACAGGAATTCCCTTCTCAGCAAAGGATGCCTGATCGCTGCGGAATGCAACCGTCTTCTCTTCATCGTACTCAAACGCAAATCCCACGTGCTGATTCGCCTCAAGGATCATCCGATGCAGCGCCGTCGATTCCAGCTGGCTGCCCACCAGATGAATCGAGGTTCGGTTGTCCGACGCCGGCTCGTCAGGCTTCTCTTCGTCACGCCCGATCATATCAATATTCAGCATACAGACCATGTCCGACAGCGGACGCAGCGGATTGGCCGAGTAGTGTTTTGAGCCCAGCAGACCACGTTCCTCAGCACAGAATGCCATCAGCAGCACACTTCTTCGAGGCTTCACCGTACCGGCATGAATGGCCCGGGCCACCTGCAGAATAGCCGTCGATCCGGAACCATTGTCGTCCGCTCCCGGATACACTTCACCACGCTGCAGTCCCAGATGATCCAGATGCGCTCCCACACAGATATGCTCTGTCCGCAGCTGCTCATCCGTGCCCGGATACCACCCAACCACATTGGGCACGTCTATCGCCTCACGGTCCACCGCCAGCCGCACATCGGCGACCTGAGTACAGTGGATGACCACACTTTCCTTCGTATTCTCTGCAGTAAAGACGTCCTTGCCCGCCCCGCACTTTTCCGCCAGCACCCCGGCCGCAGATCGCAGCACCAGCGCCGTGGGAAATGCCGCCGGAGCCTGCTCAGTGCGATTCACAGCCTCGTTGCGCACTCGGCCCTCGTCTGCCACCACCAGCAGACATGCCGGCTTCCCCCGCACGATCCACTCATCCTCTGCACCGAGCCGACCGGGACCCTGAATCACCACCAGCCGACCAGCCAGTGCACCCTCAACCACCTCAGGACGCTTTTCACCCAGCCGCACCAGCGTCACCGGAAGCTGCGACTGCAGACGGCCGCTCCAGTTGCTGATCCCCAGCTGCAGACCGGCTATACACTCCGCATCACCCACCCTGACACCACTGTCACCCGGAACTGTCGCCATGCGAAAAAACGGTACGTTCTGAAACCACGTACCGTTGTCGCCAGCCGGCTGAAAACCGGAACTTTCCAGCTGTCCGGCAAACCAGCGAGCAGCCTTCAGGTAACCTTCCTGACCGGTACCACGCCCCGACATCTCACCTTCGACCAGAGTCGCCAGTATCTGCCGCGATTCCGCCTCTGTAATACTGTTGAACCCCGCCGCATACTGCTGCGGAACAGCTTTCGAACCCGCATACGGGCCGTCCTCACCTGCCGTAGCACACACAAATCCGCTGATCGCACAGACAACGGCCAGCAGCCGGACACACAACTTACGATACAACACGATGAACATCCCCCTCGGGCCAGAAATACCGCAGGCAGTACCAGCCCGGCATCCTGTCGTATCTGACCGCGCCGATCAAGCGCCCACGACGGCTGCAGCGGCAGAATTCGGAAGCCCGGCAACACAGACGGCAGATCCTGCCGATTCCCCAGCTGCCAGATTTCAATCGTCTGCGGCAACCTCAGGAATCCCGCGAAAATCCTGAGGATCCAGCAACCCCGGATCGGCATACTGCACCCCGACTTCAGAACGCGCGACAGAACTTCTCAAGGACTGCCAGGATGATCTCCTTCAGAAACCTCCTTCTACTCGGCACTGCATGCATCCTCTGCTGCTGCGCCACAACCCAGGCAGAAGTCGAAGCCATCAAGGGCAAAAAGTACCCGCTGACCGCGAAACACGGCCCGTGGATGATCATGGTCGCCTCACTTCGCAATGTCGATGAAGACTGGCGAAAGGGTGACGGGCTGTCGGCTGAAGAAGCTGCCGATCAACTGGTCTATGAACTTCGCCGCACCGGCATTCCAGCCTATACGTGGTCCATGGACGAAAAAGTCGAACAGATCTCGTCTCCACAGCCCAACAGCTCGCGACGCTACGTCGCACAGCACGGCAGCATTTCCGTCCTGGCCGGTAACTTCCCTTCCAATAATGATGCCGATGCCAAACGGGCACTGGAATACATCAAGAAAAAATTCAATCCCTCATTCCTCGGTGACCCCAAAAACGGCGGGATTCTGCCCAAAACCAAAGATCGCTCCGGTCCCCTCAGCCGCGCTTTTCTGACCGCCAATCCACTGTGGCAGGGTGAAATCCGGGACGCCGAAAAAGACTCCTTCGTTGTGGATCTCAATGCCGACCAGAAATTCTCGCTGCTGCAGAACAAAGGCCGCTTCTCACTCGTTATCGCCACATTCCATGGCGGCAGCGTCATGCAGGTCAGTGGCTCGGATTCTGCCCGAGCACTCAGCTTTTTCGATCGCAATTTCGGCAAAAGCCTGGATGAATGCGCAGTGCGCGCCATGGAGCTGACGGAAGCCCTCAGAGCCGCACGCAAATATGGCTACGAAGAGGATTTCGAAGCATGGGTGTTCCACGAAAAATACAAATCCCTCGTCTCCATCGGATCCTTTACCAGCCGCGATGATCCCCGCATCCGACCGCTGATCGCCCGCTTCGCCGGGAAAACACGCCGCGACCCACGATCCGGAAAGGAAGTCCTGATCGGGGAATCCTTCACCATCCCGAAACTGACCAAACCCGGCCAGTTACCCAAAGACTCATGGGTCTTCGACGGCACTCCGACGGTCATTGAAGTTCCCAGAATCCGCTGAACCCTGCCCGGTATGTCGCTCAGAACAGTTCCCGGATCACAGCACCGTGATCCACGGCCGTAATCGGACGACCGGAATGATCCGGGAACTGAGTCTCCGGATTGATTCCAAGGACATGAAATACCGTGTGATGAATATCCCCCGGACGCAGAGGATGTTCCTGCGGAGCCTCTCCGAGGCGATCCGTCGAACCAATCAGCCGTCCACCCTGCACTCCACCACCGGCCAGAAAACAGAACATTGAACTGCCCCAGTGGTCGCGTCCCGGAGTTCCCTTGCTGAGTGGCGGACCGCCATTGCCACCGTCATTCATACGCGGTGTCCGGCTGAATTCACCACACAGCAGCACCAGCGTCGAGTCCAGCAGACCACGCTCCGACAGATCCGTGATCAGCCCGTACACGAGCTGGTCGATCTTCGGCAGATAGTTCTCCATGCCGGACTTCAGATCCCAGTGATGATCCCAGCCCCCGAAATGACAGGTGACAAAGGTCGTACCAGCTTCCACCAGCCGACGAGCCAGCAGAGTACTCTGGCCCCATGAATTTCGCCCGTAACGGTCACGCAGCTCAGGACGCTCCTGCGACAGATCAAAGGCCTCCCGAGTCTTCTGGCCGGTCACCATCTCAAACGCTGTTCGATCAAATCGGTCCAGTGATTCAAAGGCTCCCGAAACATCCGCCTCGCGCCGCAATCGATCGAAGCTGGTCAGCAGCAGCCGACGATCACCCAGTCGCTCCGTCGTCAACCCACCGGCCAGACCAATGTTGCGAACCTGGAAATCCGCCGCATTCGGATCCCCTTCCGTCTCAAACGGATTGTGATGCACTCCCAGAAAATGCCCGCCGAAGTATCCCGGACGCAGGCCAATACTCATCCCATAGGGCACCGCCACATTCGCCGGCATCCCGGCAGCGCGCGGTCCCGTCAGCTTCGTGGCCACGGCCCCGAAAAAGGGGAATTTTCCCTGAGTATTTGCGCCGCTGACGCCCGCTCCACGCCCGGTCAGCATCCAGTGTCCACCGGTAAAGTGATCACCACTGCCGTGATGCAGCGAGCGAACCACGGAAAATCGGTCGGCAATCTTCGCCTGCAGCGGAAACAGCTCGGTCACTTCCATGCCCGGAACACAGGTCGGAATCGGCTTCCAGATCCCCCGGTATTCTGCCGGAGCCTCCGGCTTCATGTCATACGTATCCATGTGCCCCGGACCACCGTCCAGCCAAAGCAGAATCACGGACGTCTGCCGTACCTGCGCTGGCTGAGCAGCCCGCGCTGCCAGCAGTCCCGGCAACCCGGCTGAAAACAAGCCCGCAGCCCCCAGTTGCACAAAACTGCGTCTGGAATGCCCGTCGCAGTACCGCGACGCCGATGCTGATGAAATTCTGAGCATGGGGCACCTGAGCCACTGTAAGGGGAGGGAGGATTGTGAGGCGGGAGAATCTGCACAGCCTATTCTGACAATTCATCGGCAAACAGGAATACAGAAAACACCACGAATACCTCAGCTTTGTGCAAAAATAACGCCAGTGCCTGCCGGTCTGCAGAACCCCGAAAACTCGCCCCGCTCACACCGAAATTCGCCCTGCTGCGCTTCGGATTCCACTGTCGCTTCCGTAAAATGCCAACTGCACACTCAGGCTGGCTGCAGCCAGACACGTGACTGCAGCAACTTCAGTCGGTTGATTCACTGACGGTTTCAGAGGTACAGGAATGCCAGGTTCCCGGTGGCTCACAGGACAGCTCTGCACGCAACTGCTGTGCAGCCTGCTGCTGTTCTGGCCTGCCGTTGTGGTGGCCGATCAGGCGGACGATGATTTCAATCTCGGAGTCGGCCTGTATCGCACTCAGCGTTACGAAACGGCAGCCGGAGCATTCGATCAGTTCCTGAAAAAGTATCCGGAACATCCCCGAGCCAACTTCGCCCGACTGTATCTCGGCCTGTCACTCAACTCCATCGAACGCTACAGCGAAGCCCGACCACGGTTTGCCGAGTTCCTCAAAACGGAAACCAATGGTCCCAATGTCGCCGAAGCCCGCTATCGTCTGGGAGAATGCAGCTTCTATCTCAGGGACTACGAAGCCGCCACAAAACAGCTCGCCGAATTCCTCGACAAACACCCCGACCACAAGCTCAGCGACTGGGCCGTGCTGCTGCTGGGTGATGCTCGGATCGCCACGGGACAGCATCGCAGTGCCGCAGACGTCCTCCGCAGAATCGCTCCCGAAAAAACCGGCTCGCCCGTGTTTGCCGATGCCCTGTTCAGCCTCGGTAAGGCACTTGAAGGCAGCGGCGATCTGAATGCCGCTGTCCAGTCATTTCGCACGGCCGCAGATCTCCCCAATCAGCAGATCTCTCAGCGATCGCTCACAAAAGTCGCATCCATCGAATACAGCCGAGGAAACTTTCAGCAGTCGCTCGAGGCATGGCAGAAACTGCAGGCCTCCGGCAATGCCGCACTTCTGCCGGCTGCCCGACTCGGTGCCGGTATGGCTCTGTATCGACTCAGCCAGTTCCCTCAGGCCATCGAACAGCTGCAGGCTGTCGCCGAAACGGCCCCTGCAGCAGCACAGGCCCGGCTGTTCACCGGTATGTCGCAACTGCAGCTGAAACAGACTGAGCCGGCTCGCGCCAGCCTCGACCTCGCACTGAAACTGGCCGCTGATTCCCCCCTGGCCGTGGAGGTCACCTTTCAGAAGGCACGACTGGAACAGGAACTGGCGCTGCCCGCGGCAGCGGCCGAACTGTACGCTCAGATCGCTCAGCGCTGGCCGCAGGACTCCCGCGCCCCGCTCTGCCTCGCCAATGCACTCGACCTGTACCTCGGTACCGGAAATCAGACCGCCGCGGCAAAAGCCTGGGATCTGCTGAAAGAACAGCATGCCGACTATGCCGCTCAGCCCAGGCAACAGGTCCTGCACGGTCGCCTGCTGCTCGCAGAAAAACAGACCGAACAGGCTTCCAGCGTGCTGAATGCCGTGCTGCAGAACGCTGATCCCGAACAGGCTCCTGTCGCCCGCTATTACCTCATTCGGGCGCAAGCCGAGGCCGGCCGACATGCGGAAGTTCTGCCGCTGGCTGCAGCACTCAGGGATCAAACGCCACCCGATCAACTGCCCCGGTACGCAGACGCCCTGCTGCTGGCTGCCGCCAGTGCCCTGCAACTGCAGGACTACAACAGTACGCTCGCCTTCGTCGACCCGTGGCTGTCACTGGACCGCGAACCGGATCAGCAGATCGAGGCACGCCTGATCAAAGGCCGCGCACTCTGGGGACTCAGAAAAATTCCCGAAACAGCCGCCGAGGCCAGCGCCCTCGCTGAACTCGGCAAAACACGGCCGGCTGCCTGGAACGCAATCCTGGCCCTGGCAGATGCCGCCTTCGCCGATCGCAGCTTCGACGCTGCCGAGCCACTGTTTGCTCAGGTCGGTAATCAGCAATTCAATCCCGTGGTTGTGGAGGCCGGACTGGCCGGTGCCGCGTGGTGCCAGTTCGAAACCGGCCGCTTCGATGCTGCCGCCTCGGCCTTCCTCAAACTTGCGGACTCCTTCCCCAACGCACCGGACTTCATGCTGTATGTGCTGATGCAGGCCACGGCTGCCGCCGAACAGCAGCCTGACCAGGCTGTCACAGCGTGGCAGGCAGCGTGGGCCAGACTGCTGCCGAAGATCGATCAGCCCGCAGCCGGAGCCGAGAAACGGCCACCCTTCAGGCACGCCTTCGAAGTCGGCAGCCGCCTCGCTCGCAGCCTGCAGAAAATGGAACGCCTGGAAGATGCTGCTGCAGCATGGGCCGCACTGCTGCAGGCCTTTCCCCACGCCGAAGACACTGACCGCATCCTCGATGAATGGGCGTGGATGTGGGCGTCCGTCGGAAATTACGAACAGGCGGACCAGATTTATCGTCGACTGCTGACACAGTTTCCGGACAGCAGTTTCGCCGGTCAGGCTCGACTGTCACTGGCCGAAAGCCTGCTGCAGGCTCGCAACCTGGACGCTGCTCTCGCCGAAATGGAAGCGATTGCCGGACAATCAGCCTACAGCGCTATGGATCGCGAACGAGCGTCGTACCACATTGTTGAAATCCATTCGCTGCTGGAACGCTGGCAGGCTATGAAAGTCGCTGCGGAAAAATTCCTCGCAGCGTGGCCCGACACTGAGCTGGCTCCGCAGATTCGGCTGTTCCTTGCCGAAGCTCAGCTCCAGACCGGAGATGCTGCTGCCGCCAGGGAGGGATTACAGATCCTGCGAACAACCCTGCAGGCCGACTCCACAGTCAAAGCAGCATGGCACGACCGTGTCTGGGTGGTACTGGCAGAGACTCTGCTCGCTCAGGCAGACTACGATGGCATCGATGCGCTCGAACAGGAACTGAAAACCCGCAGTAAGGATTCCCCGTTTCTGTTCCAGTTGCTGGATGTTCAGGGACGTCGCTGGAAGCAGCAGGCCCCGCCCAACTTCGAAAAAGCCCGTGAATACCTGCGTGCCGCTGTCCTGGACCCGCATGGCAAAGGGACTCTGACTGCAGCCCGCTGCCAGACACTCATCGGCGAAACTCACCTGCTTCAGAATCAACTCGACGATGCCGTACGGGAATACTTCAAAGTCTATCTCAATCACCCGCACGATTCTCTGCGTGCCCCGGCACTGCTGCAGGCTGCACTCTGCGAATCAAAACTTGGAAAAAATGATGCGGCCATCCGCGATTTTCGCGAAGTGGTGGCCAGCTTCCCGCAAAGCCCTGAAGCTGCTCGAGCCAGTGACGAACTGAAAAAGCTGAAGGCCACGGCCCCCTGACCAGCAAACAACGGATGGCCCCATGAGGAAAATGAATTCCAACCACGCCCGCACCCGCATCTGGCTGCTTGCAGTCCTGATGATGGGCGTCCTGCTGACCTGCCAGGCGCTGGCACAACAAACACAGGACTCACCAGCAAACACGGAGGCTGACACAACGACCGCAGTCGAATCTGCGGAAAAGCCAGACAAACCCGGTGGAATTCCCACCGATCCCGCCGGGATCGCTGTAGCCATGGGACGGCCCTTCACCATCGCCTTCATCATTGCTTCCGTCATCGGAGTCTGGTCGGTGATCGAAAGACTGGTGATGCTGAGACATCGTCGAGTGATCCCTCGAGCATTTGTTGAACGCTTCTTTATGCATCTCCGCGCCGGTCGCATGGATCGCACGGAAGCACTCACCATCTGCCAGCAGAATGACAGCCCCGTCGCTGACGTCTTTATGCACGGCATCCGCAAATGGGGACGCCCCAGCGTCGAAGTCGAACAGGCCGTACTTGATGGCGGTGAACGCCAGGTCAGCCACCTGAAAAAAGGTCTGCGAGTTCTGAACGGGGTGTCCACACTCAGCCCGCTCATCGGACTGCTGGGAACCGTTGTCGGCATGATTAATTCCTTCAACGATATCGCCACGGCCGGAGCCATGGGCCAGACGGAAACACTCGCCAACGGCATCGCTCTGGCACTGCTGACAACCGCCGTCGGACTGCTGATTGCCATCCCGGCGATGGCCGCTTACCTGTTTCTGGCAGGACGCGTCGATTCGCTGGTGATGGAAATGGATCGACTTGGACAGGATCTGGTCCACATGATCTCAGCCGAAGCACTGCGAGAGCGAGCCGTGGTGACGGAACCTGCCCCGGCTGCCGCCGTTCCGCAGCAGACAAAGGCTGAGAAATGAATCGGTCAGGAACGGACTCTGCCACACACACAACGCCGCCGACTGTCACGGTTGTTGTACCCGTGCTGAACGAAGCACCCAGCCTGCGGCAATTGGTCAGCGAACTGCAGTCGGGAGTCTCCCCGCACGCCGCAGCCACGCAGATCATCTTTGTCGACGATGGCTCGATCGATGACTCGTGGCAGACAATCTGCCAGTTGGCACAACAGCATCCGGAAGTCAGCGGAATTCGACTGCGGCGCAATTTTGGAAAGGCCGCAGCCCTCACCGCCGGCATGCAGCAGGCAACCGGAAGCCTGATTCTGATGCTCGATGCCGATCTGCAGGATGACCCCTCAGAATTCCACGGTATGCTCCGGGAAATCCAGTCCGGCTTCGACGTAATCAACGGCTGGAAGCAGCGACGACTGGACCCGTGGCATAAAGTCTATCCCAGTCGCGTCTTCAACTGGCTTGTCGGACGCATGACCGGACTCAAACTGCACGACCACAACTGCGGACTGAAACTGTTTCGCCGGGAAGTGGCCGAAGAAGTCCACATCTATGGAGAACTTCACCGGTTCATTCCCGTGCTGGCACACGCGAGGGGATTCCGAGTCACCGAAGTGGCCGTGCACCACCGACCTCGACAGTTCGGAGTTTCCAAGTATGGTGTTCGCAGGTTCCTCCGTGGACTGCTGGATCTGCTGACAGTGACATTTCTGACCAGTTTTCGTCGTCGCCCGCTGCACGCCATTGGGGGCGCCGGACTGCTGCTGCTGGCTGTCGGCACGCTGGGACTGACATATCTGGCCACCATCTGGCTGTTGATTCGCAGCGGAGCACTGCCGGACGGCTCCATCGGCAATCGCCCCCTGCTGGCATACTCTGTTGCTTCCGTTCTGCTCGGCGGACAGATTCTGTCACTGGGATTGCTGGCCGAGCTGATCGTTGCATACACCGGACGATCCGAAGAGACTTACAGTGTGCGGGAACGCACCGGCCGCTGATTCTCACCTCCACACCGAGACACCCACAATGTCCGCCGATCCAGCCAGCACGTTTCTGCAGCGCGCCTCCGGCCCCACACAGGAACATGCCTATCGACACGGACCACGCATTGTCCGACTGGAAACTGTCGTGCCCCACGACGCCATGCCCGGACTGCTGGCACTGCGAATTCACACAGATGCCGGAACCGTTGATGGTGTTCCCGTCATCGGACATGGTGAAACCTATTACATCCCGACTGCGGCAGCGGCTGTCATCCATGATTTTTTTGCACCGCGACTGCTGGGCAGCTCGGCCACAGCCATCGAAAGCCACTGGCGATTTCTGTACGAACGAATGACGGCATTCGGAGGCTGGGGGGCTGAACTGCGAGCACTGTCTGCGGTCGATCTCGCACTCTGGGATATCGCCGGACAACTCCTGAAAACTCCGATCTGGAAACTGCTGGGTGGACCCGTCAGGGATTCCATCCCCGTTTACAACAGCAGTGGCGGACCATCCTACGGACGCACCAACCGCAAAGTGCCCGCTGCGTCCGGCTGGCCTGGACATGGCGACCCCGGACAACCCGGACCCCTGGAAGACAACTGGGCCAGCATGAACCAGCCCGGCGAACTGGCAGAAGAACTGCTGGAACTGGGCTATCACGGCATGAAACTCTGGTCCTTCGACGCTGTCTACCGACGTTCCGGAGGACAATACGTTTCAGCCGCTGACCTCCGCGAAGGTGTTGCACCGTTCGAAAAAATTCGAGAAACAGTCGGCGATCGCATCGAAGTCATGCTCGATGGACACGGCTTCTTCACTCTGGCGGCCGGTGTTCGCATCGCCCACGCCATGACACCCCTCAAGCCACTCTGGCTGGAAGATATCCTCCGACCAGACTCGCTGCAGATCATGGCCGACTTTCGCTCACGAATCTCCGTTCCCGTCGCTGTCAGTGAAATGCTGGTCTCCGCTGACAGCTACCGCCAGATTCTGAACAGCGGAGCTTCCGATTATGCAATGATCGACCCAACGTGGGTCGGAGGCATCACCGCTGCAACCCGACTCGTCGATCAGGCCCAGATCTGCAACGTACCGGCTCTGATGCACGATTGCACCGGCCCAATGACACTCCTCGCCGGAATCCATACGGCTGCTGCCCGGACAGGAGTCGCTTTTCAGGAAACCGTCCGTGCACACCTCGCCACACTCTACCCACTGCTGATCGACGAACAGATCCAGGTGAGAAAAGGTGGACTACCGCTGCCCACACGTCCGGGACTCGGAGCCCGCTGGTTGCCCGAACTCTTCGATTCATCGCATCCCGGTTACCGCTGCTCTGACCTGAATCACAGCTGAAAACGGAGTCTTTTTCCATCCCGCAGCCCGCCGCAGTGCCCGGATGGCACCGCCACACCCCTCTCTCAGTCGCCCTGCAGCCCGGGAAAAGCCGTCATCACGCTCTTCAGACGCCCTAATGCCCGGATGTACCGGTCACTCGCAGCCTGCTCCGAAATCCCCAGCACCCGCGCTGCTTCCCGATTCGTCAATTGCTCAAAATGCCGCAGCGCCAGAACTTCCCGGTCCAGTTCCCGCATCCCGGAAAGCGCTTCATTCAGTTTCCGCGACGTCTCCTCACGAACCGCAGCCTCACTTGGAGTTGTCAGGTGATCCATCAGATGAAAGGACAGCGAAGACGATGTCGAATCAGCCGCCCAGCCCTGATCAATCGAAAACTCGGCCCCGGCACTGCGTTTTTGAGCACCCAGGTGACGCCTGTGCACGTCGACAAGAGTCTGAGCTGTAATCAGACGAAACCAGACGAAAATCGATCTGGAAGCGTCCACCAGGAAATTGTTCAACCGCTGA
>Ga0255095_1000549_pt1 | contig 18774 bp, 11 predicted proteins | sample Colum_Law_RepC_8_2_FD_188435 | JGI IMG/M metagenome (GOLD analysis project Ga0255095, IMG submission 188435) | Freshwater microbial communities from Columbia River, Oregon, United States - Colum_Law_RepC_8d | ecosystem: Environmental > Aquatic > Freshwater > River | place: USA: Oregon...
GAAGCTTCGCCACGATCTGCTCCGGGCTATGACGTTTACGCTTTTTGCTCATGGGAAAGTCCTCTCGCCTCGAATTGAGGCTCTAGACTCTCATATCACATGGACCAAAGTTTGGGGAGCAAACCACCGGCACTTTCGCCTTCGGCCGAGGTCACTATCAGGCGTTTATTGCATTACTGAATTTCCAGCCCCATCCGACGATATTGTCAGTCATGAACACATGAATACAGGAGGGCCGGCGATGACTTTCGCCAATCGTTTACTGACTCGTGGTGACTGATTGCATTGAAAGAAAAACTGAGCAGTCAGGGCTATTGGAAACAGACGACTACTAACTCTGATTGAGATAATCAGCGAAGCCACCCATCTGTTGCCATCCAGGTGAACCTCGAACTCCAGTTTGAAAGTCAGCAGGAAAAATTACGGGGCGTTCAAACGTCGCTGGAAGGAACAGCGTACTCTCCGGAAGTTGGCGCACGATCTCTTCATCATGCAGCGACCGGTATGCAACGATTGTGCCGGATTCGCAAATGGCAAACAGCTTGAGTCGAGCATGTGATTTGAAGCTGGGCTCGACATTGGAATTCGGGTGCCCTTTACGCACATGTCCCTGCAAAGCTGGATCCGCTGCCGTACCTGAGAAGTTGCTGAGCGACTTCCAAGATTTATCTCCATGATCGTTGGGACTGAATGATTGTCGCGATGATCTCACTGCCTATCGCCTGCATTCATTGCGAGTCTGCACTTTGCAGAGGCATCTCCGTTTTTGTAATGGACGCTCCTGCCGCCTCCATTTGAATCGCCCCCGTGACTGTATAAACGACTAATCTGAGTCATGGCGAAAGAATGCGGCCGAGCATTTAGTCGGCAAGACGTCTGCTGATTTCGAAGGGCATTATCCAAGCCTTCTCCTGATCGAGGCCCAGTACACCCTCATGGTGAGCGGCCGTCGGATCCAGAATTGGAAACCGTTGTCATATGGTGAAGCTTTCTGCTGAGAGGCCGCAGAACAAAACTCGAGTGTGAACACCAGCGATACCTTTGACCACTGATATTTTTTTATGGAGCTCTCCCGCAACCACATACCCAACCAGCAGCACCGTCAGCCTCGTGGCAGCGAGTTCACCCGGGAACACAGAAACGGTGTCACGCAAAACTGTGTCAGGAACGGAGTGCCCTGTCGTCATCGCAACCTTATTCAACTCCAGCGTTGACGATTCGTCCCTGAGAACGTCGCGATGCCTCTGCACGAGCGGGCAGTTCTGGCGACTGCGTCTGAGAACGCGGCGGTCGAGGTGGACAAAGCCGTCTCCGGCTCGTTGTCCAACTCGGTATCCGGCGATGAACAGGAGAAGTCCCTTGGACTCAAGACGCATCATGACCGACTTTGTGCGTCAGCCATTTGCATCGATTGCGTAATGAAGCACTCGCATTTTCAGGTTACGAGGATGCCTCTGCCGTTATGCAGATTCTGTTGAAGGTTCTGAAGCCCCACACGCGACGGAGCCGCGTCGATGGTTACTTCCCGCATTTTGCCAGTGCGACGTCCTTGATGCCGCGCAGGTCCAGTTTACCGGTTCCCAGCAGAGGAATCTGTTCGACCTGAATAAAGCTGTCAGAGGATGGGATAAACAGGTTTGGCAAGCCAGCCGCCTGCAGTCGATCCAGCACTTCGCGAACGGGCTTCTTCATTGGCTTATGCAGCACGATCAGTCGCTCGCCCTTCTTCTCATCCGGCACGGCGGTCACCGCGCAGGCGATCTCTGGCTCATCCGACATGTCTTCTTCCAGGATTTTTGCGATCTCCTGCTCGACAAGAATATGAGGCACCATTTCGCCACCGATCTTGGAGAAGCGGCTCATGCGGCCCGTGATGCGAATAAATCCATCGTCGTCGATCATGGCCATGTCGCCGCTGTTGTACCAGCCGTCCACGATCAACTCAGCCGTTTTCTTTGGCTGATTCAGATAGCCCAGCATGATGTTCGGGCCTTTGATCTTCAGCAGACCTTCCTGATTGGTCCCCAGTTTGGCACCCGTGTCCACATTAAACACAGCCGCGGCACTACCTGGGATGACTCGACCAACCGTACCATGTCGAGTTCCAGAGTCCTTCTTGGCATCGGCTGGTAAGCGTGAGTCCGGAATATTGAACGAAGCCACCGGAGACATTTCAGTCGTACCGTAACCTTCGGTAGGTTCGAAACCGAATTTCTCTTTGAATGCATCGCGAAGATCATCCGGCATCTTTTCAGCGCCGACGATGACCAGATTCATTGACTTCATTTCCTCAACGGTGCAGCGTTTCAAATACGAACGCAGGAACGTCGGAGTTGCGGCAAGAATTGTGCACTTGAACTTCTCAGTCAACGATCCGACAACGCGCGCATCCAGCGGATTGAAGTGGTAAACCGCTGCCGGGTCTGCACACAGCGGCAGCCACATCGTCACCGTGAAGCCAAACGAATGAAAGAACGGCAGAACACCCAGCAACACATCCGTGCTGGTCAGTCGCATCAGCTCATTCACGGCATCAATATTAGATCCAATATTGTGCTGAGAAAGAACAACTCCTTTGGGTTCGCCGGTCGAACCTGAGGTGAAGATTACGGTCATCGGATCATCAGCTTTGACTCGATCCAATCCGTACATTTTCGACAGCAGCCCAGACGGCATCAGCTTAGCGACGGCAAACGCGACGGCTCGATCGAAGCCTGTAATCTGCTTCTTGAGGTCTTCAAGGAAGATGACTTCCGCATCCAGCTTCATCGGGCGTTTTTCCATAAACGCGCGGCTGGTGAGAACCTGCTTGATGCCCGCTTCACGGATGCAGAAATTCACAAGGTCTTCGGACAGCGTGTAGTTCAGATTGACCGTCACCTTGTTGGCCAACGTCAATCCGGTGTTGGCCAGCACGCCTCCGACCGATGGTGGAACAAGTATGCCGACATACTGAGTGTCGTTGCGGAGAACTTTCGAAACCAGCAGCTTCCGAAACAGCAAAGCACCGATCAGCAGATGCCCGCCCGTCAGTTGTGTGCCAGCGGAATCCGCGACTTTGCTGCGGTTCCATGCGAGTCGACACTGTCGAATAAATCTTCGGGCCGGGATCATGCTGCGTTCCTTTCTCAGTAACACCGACTGAGCACTGAGTTCCAATACGGCAGTGCGTACGACATCAACGTTGTCGACATGGGGGATTGCGCGACCGAAGGAAATTGAAACCGGATAAGGCCAGTACTTGGGTTTCTTCCACAGAAATCGGCCGCCTTCATAGCTGAAGATACTTCCCCACAACTCATCAAGGCAAACGGGAACGACCGGGGCGTCAGTATCCTTCAGAATTTTCAGCATCCCGCGTTCGAACTTCAGCAGTTGACCGATCCTGGAAATCCGGCCTTCGGCGAAAATGCAGACCAACTGCCCCTGTCGCAGAGCTTCCGTGGCTGTATTCAGCGACTGAATCAGCGCGCGAGGGCCGTCGCCGCTGCGAATGGGAATAATCCCAAACAGCTTCGACAGCCTCCGGATCACTGGCCCCTGAAGATAGTCGGCGTACGCCAGCATACGAATCGGGCGTGAGCTGGCCAGCAGAATCAGGACGCCATCGATCCACGTTACATGATTCGCCACCAGTAGCGCCGGGCCTTGTTCGGGGATGTTTTCGATGCCATAGGTGCGAACTCGGTAAACCGATCGACTCAGGAGCCAGACAAAGAAGCGAATCGTGGCCTGTGGAAGAATCCAAACCGCATAGACGACGATCGGAATAATCCCGAGTCCGGAAATCAGAAAGATCTGAGGTGATGACATGTGCATCGGAGTTTGCATCAGCCAAAACACGCCGGCGACTCCCAGCATGCCGATCGCAGTCATCTGCTGGCAGGCCGCGAGGATGGCTCCCAGCTTATCATGCGGACTGCGTTCCTGAAGATAGGCGATCAACGGCACATTGAAGAGTCCTCCGCCGAGTCCGATCACCATAAGCATAGCCCCAGCCATGATTGGCGAATCACTGGTGAAGTAAAGCAGGATGCAGGCCAGACCCATCAGCAGCGCGCCAAACGGAACCATGCCCAGCTCGACTCGCCCATTTGACCACCAGCCAGCCAGCAGACTTCCGATGCCCACACCAAGCACAAGCATGCCCATAAAGGGACCTGGATTCGCTTTGGCAACGTTGTCGGCGAGCTCCTGATTGACGAAAACATCGATGTTCATCTGCGCGAGTGACGCGAGTGACCAGAAGAAAACGATACCCAACGTGACACGCAGGATTGCTCGATCCTTCATCACCAGCTTGATATCACGCCAGGAATCTGACACCAGATTCCACTGGAAGCGAACAAGCGGATTTGCGACGGGGACTTTCGTCATCAGCATCGCGGAAACTGTTCCCAGCACCGCACAGCCGATCAGAGCCACCGCTGAAAGAATCAGACCGCGATTATGATCCTGCTGAGTCAGCTCAGCCAGAGCATACCCGCCGATGGTCCCCACAATGACGGCCACCAGAGTCGCAACGCCGGAGAGCCCATTTGCCACAGAGATATCAGACTTCTTCACCAACTCCGGAATGATGCCCAGCTTGGACGTTCCGATGAAGGCGGCCTGAGCACCTATCAGAAACAAAATCGAGAACATGGATGGCACGTTGGCGATATGAATGGCCCAGACGCCGATTCCGACCAGCACAATCTCTATGATCTTGAGCCAAATAATGGAGGAGCGCTTACTGAAGCGATCGGCCGCCCAACCGGCCCATGGAGCAAACAAAACAAAAGGCAGCATGAAGCATCCCAGTCCCAGGGAAAGCACGATGGCTTCCGCGTCCTCTTTGCCCCAGCCGAGGTCATGTTGAAACTGCCGCTTCCCGATGGGAACAATCAGCCAGCGAAACATGCTGTCATTTACGGCAGTCAGAAACGTCATCGCGAGATACGCGATAAACGACACCGACGTCAGACGCTGTTGTGCAGGCTGCGACATGTTGTGGTGGTCACTGGAAATTTTGAAAACTCCGAGCAGCTTTTCAAAGAATCAGGACTATTCCTGGGGCGGCATAAACTGAGGCCGGGGGTTCGCCGGATAGGTGATGACCTCAATCGTAGCCGCGCACAGTAGAAGCTCAGCCCTGTTTCCTTGATCGACACACTCGTGGATGAATTGCTAAGCCGTGATTGTAGAGGCGACGGGAACCGGTTGCCCGTTTTTTCTGCACTCTGTCAGAAGTCGAGAACCCTGCTAATTGTCGGCATTTACTACGGTGCCCAACCAAGCGCCCCGTCCCGCACAGGAAGATGCTCGCAGACTGCACTACGGTGTAATCCGATTACAACGGCCAGCCGGAATGATTTTGCATCTCACCGGCAGCTTTTGCCGTTTGAAATTCGCGTCGTCCAGCTGACCTGCCTGGACGTTATCAGGATTCCATGAGACCATACGGCGACCACAGACAAACGCGACAAAGTCTTTCCTTCTGAAAATCACGCCATGAACCGACGACTTCGGGGCTGCTGCCAGTTGGCTTTTTCTTTCGTATTACTGGTCAACTTACAAGCATTGCTGGCGGACGAAAAACAGCCTCATGCGGCGTTGGCGGAGCAGGCCACAGCAGCCATGCACAAAGCCACGGACTACATGAAGACTCATGTTGCTGTGCACGGAGGCTATGTCTACGACGTGACGGTTGATCTGAAGCATCGCCGTGGTGAAGGAGTCGCAACACCGACAGAAGTTTGGGTCCAGCCGCCAGGAACACCGACCGTTGGTATCGCGTTTATTCGAGCTTACGAAGCGACCGGCGACAAGATTCATCTGGATGCCGCCGTCGAATGTGCGAATGCTTTGTTGCATGGACAATTGGAGTCCGGATGCTGGACTGATCGAGTCGACTTCGATCCGTCAGGTAAGAACGCGGGGCGATATCGCCATGGCAAAGGGAAGAAAAGCGGCCGCAACTATTCGACGCTTGACGACGACAAATCACAGGCCGCACTACGACTTCTGATAGAAACCGATCGAGCACTCAAGTTTCAGGACGTGGCGATTCATGAAGCGGTGGAGTTCGGCCTTAACGCACTCCTGAAGGCTCAGTTTTCCAATGGCGGTTTTCCGCAGGGCTGGGACAAACCAGTGGAACAACTGCCGGTTGTTAAAGCTTCGATCCCGAATTATGACTGGAGAACTGAAGGACGCTTTAAAAACTATTGGGACTATGAAACTCTGAATGATGGTTTAGCTGGCACCGTCACAAAAACACTTCAACTGGCTTACGAAGTTTACAGTGACGAACGCTATCGTCAGGCCATGTTGAAGTTCGGCGACTTTCTGATTCTGGCTCAGCTTCCTGAACCTCAACCTGCGTGGGCTCAGCAATACAATCATCAATTGCAGCCAATCTGGGCTAGAAAATTTGAACCGCCAGCGATTGCTGGTCGTGAGTCCGAGGACGCAATCGAGACATTGCTGTATCTGACCGAAGTGACTGGTGAAAAGAGATTTCTGGAACCTATTCCTCGTTCAATCGCGTGGCTGAAAAGATCGCAGCTTCCGGATGGCCAGATCGCTCGCTTTTATGAGCTGAATACCAACACGCCGCTGTACTTTGTCAAAGACACTTACGAGTTGACTTATGATGATTCCAATTTGCCAACTCATTATGGCTTTCAGTCTCGATCCAGAGTTTCCAGGCTGGAAGAACGGTACCAGGTTTTGCAGGAAGGCGAACAGCCAAAACTCAGCGGCCGCAGTTTGAAGTCGCTGAAGAAGGATGCGGAAGAAATCCTTGTTCAACAGGATTCTGCAGGCCGTTGGATCACCGACAAGAATGGCAAAGCTGTCCCGAATTCGGACGGCAAAGAACAGGATAAACTGTTTCTGCAGAGCGAACTTTTCAGTGAGCATCTCAGTCGCCTTGCTGAATTTGTGGCGGCTGCTCGAACGACGAAGCCATAGGAGATTTCGGGATTTCGCTTCTGGTCCCAACCAGGTTTTAGCGGGGTGTTGATTGAGTGGTGTATTGGGCGTTTTCGTTTAACGGCTTGCCGTTAAACGACTAAATCAACAGCCTGCTTATGTTCGGGGAAACGAAGGTTTGAAAACTCGATAGCGTCTGGTGGCAAACCCTGGGCTCTTCAGGCACAGGGTCGTACCTCATCATGTTGACGCAGTAACACGGCGAGTTATTTCTCTTCAGCGACGTTCTTTGTTGACCAGAACGAGGTGAATTGCTGATCAACGTTTCGCCAGCGGCAGAAGGAGCTGATCGCGGCGTCGATCCAGTCCACATCAGCGGCAGGATTATCCGTCTCCGGGATCTTGCCCACCCCCGGCATGGATTCCGCAAAACGCAGCCATCGCGAAGTCCAGTCATCCGACTCTTCGGCACTGCGGACTTTCTCCACCAGCAGGATACGGTTCAGAATACTGCGGAGAATTTCTGGCAGGGCCAGAGTTTGAAACTCTATCGATTCAACAAGATGCTTCTTCGGGACGACTCGCGGATTCACCAGCAGCATCGGCTCATCGGAAAAATCCAGCCGCCAAACTTCCCGCCCCAGATCCTGCGCGCGGACCGCAAGTAGGGGAACTCGAGGCAACGACTGCTGTTGTTGATTGCGAGGATTGATGCGATCCGCCACCGCCAACAATCGTCCGCGAGGTTCTGCCGTAGACACGACTTTGACTCGAAATCGCAGGCCGGCCAGAGTTCCGAATTCAGAAAGTCGGCAGTTGGCTGGTGGAGTCAGATTGCCCACGGTCCCGAAATCAAATCGCACAAGTTCCAGTTGCCGGTAGGCTTCCACAATAACTGCAGCCGTCGGCGGAAATCCATAGCGATCCAGTTGCAGTTCAGCCGTGAACGATTCAATCCCGCCAATACCGGAAACGGTGATCGTCACGTGATTACGTGAGATCTTGCGTCGGCCTGTAAAATTCAGTCGTGGCATGAGTGGCATCCTGCGATGGCAGGAAACGAACGAAGTTGATCGAAGAGGATAGAAGAATAGACGACAGCACTGCCGCAGCCAATTGATGTTTCTCATTTACCGCCCAGCGGGAGGCGCTGGCCCCAACAAATGCCGGTGCCGTTGGCTTGCTATTCAACGATTAAGTCAACACACCACTTGCTGCTAAGGAACAGTGCCGAAACAACTTCCTGCTGGAATGACCTGGAGACTCAACCGGTGAGCCAGCATTCGCTAAGGCTCACTTGTCACACCCTACGGTCAAACGCTGCAGGTTGTAGGGTGTGACAAGTTCGCCCCAGCGAACGTAGGCACACCATGTAAGGATCTGGTTTCAATCCAGTTCCTGAACGAGAACAGGATCCATTTAAACGCGGTCCGCTTAGCCCGCACGACGCTGATTCCGAACGGCCGCTTCCGCCGCACGGACCTGCACGAAAAGATCTCGATTGATGTCAAAGCCCGCGACCGTCACGTTGAAGCCGATTTTCTGCGGATAGATAACCAAATGATTGGGAGCCAGAACCTGAACAATCGCCTGGTGAGATTTGATCAACACGGGTTCAGCGCTCAAATGGAAATCCGTTTCGGCAAAACGAGTCAGCGGGTTTCCTCGTCGACAGTCGTAAGCCACATAAACATCAAGTCGCGGACAAAGCTCCTTCAATCCTGCAGACTCTGCGATGCGGAACCCACCTTTGCGACTGTTCAATTTGAATGGTTTTCTGCGCCGCGGCGTCGACGGGCCAGACTTCAGGCGACTGAAATCAGGAGCTGCGGCTTTGCTGGACATCGCGGCAAAGTTGACGGGGACTCCAACCTGGTTCTTGCCAGCTCCCACAGAAAAGACGTCCAGGAGCAGCACGGGATCTTCATCATCAGCCGACTCAACCAGCAATTGGCAAAGATCAGCCACGGCGTTGCGAACAAACCGCAACGTGGCCGCCCCATGCAGATACTTGCCCTTAAAATGAGATGACTCTTCGCTCCATTCCGTGTGAGCAGGATTCTCTGCATCGCCAAGAAAACCCGTCAGGGCAGGATCTGTGATGGAAACGATCGCATGAACATCACGAATGGGACGTGTGCGAACATCTGAAATCACAATTCCGTCGCGAACGAAAACCGGACGCTTCTGCAGAGAGCCCTCCGCTCGCTCAACAAAGGCGTCGAAGAAGGTCGTTCGCGGCGCAGCGTCTTTGGGATGCACGGTAACGGGAACTCGCAATGAGACTCTGCCGGTTTCTTTCCATGCAGCCCGAAGCTCAGACCTCGTGGATTCGGGAAGAGAGATTCCGGATCCGCTGACTGCAGGCTCCTGAACAAGAGAAACGCAGGGCAGGAGATCATCCTTTTGAGCCAGCGACCACTTTGTCAGTGCAATCAGAGGACTCATTGACTGCTGCAATGTTCGACTGCAGGTCTTTAAAATGGTTTCCAGTGAGGCCGAGTCCAGGACAGAACGTACGCCTGCATCTTCGACGGTTACGACAAGCTGTCCGTTCAGAACCGGGAAGAAATAGTCCTGCACGACGGCTTCGATCACAGCCGCACTGGTCCAGCGTTCGTCACAGTATGGCACAACAAGCGTCAGCCCGGAATCAGCACCACGTTTCAATCCAAAATCCGCAATGAACTTATTGATACAGCGTTGATCAGAGACTGGCAGAGAAGCCTCGTTACGATCGGGCTTTTTGCCAAACCATCCATCCGGAGTATAGCTCTTGTCGCCAACATGATGAGATCTCAGAATCGATTGCCCCACGAGCAGACGTTTCTTGTCGTCATGACGCACCGTCAGGCCAAAGAAGCTGCGAATGCGGCTGCTGCGAGGGAAAACGAATTTCCCCAATCCCCAGCGACCACGGCCGCCATCGGTTTTGTTCGACTGTCCTTCAGCTCGGAAGAAGTAGTAGAACGGATTCTTAACCCCAGCGACTTCATGGTACTGAGTCACATCGCCAGTCAGGCCAGTCGTTCCACTGTCTTCGTAGGCGATGAAGCGGCAGGGCTCATCAAGGCGAGGAGCATCGCGCAGCCCGCTGCCCTCCGCGTGAAAATGGGGCCATCCATTCTCAAACCAGCGAGCCGCTTTTTCAGGAGACAGAGCTGCCTGATCACCTGAGACAAAGATGCGAACTCGTACCGGTCCTTTGACTCGGGGCCGTTTTGCATCCAATGAATTCTGCACAGCTTCACGAATGAAACCGCGTAACTCGGTGTCGTTCGTAAAGAACTCCCCCTGAGTTGCTTCTCGGTTCTTGAAGCGAGGATTAACCTTGTTGAAGTTCCAGGAAAGTTTCATGGCTGCGACGTAACAACAAGCGGTTCAAAGAAATGTTATGACCCGGCATTAGTTTTGTTCGGACATGCAGGGCGCCTCGAACAGCGAGAGACCTTACCGAGTGGGTAAATTCCGAAGTCGGCGGTGGGCTGAACTTCTATGACGGTTGCGACGTTTTGGGGCCGCAGAATATGCCGATCGACAACAGATCGTGAGGGAGGATTTCTCCGATAAATCGCCATCGTTTGAGGGGTCACATCGATCCGTGGAAGTGAGGCGATCCACGGAACGTGGCGACTCAATCTACGTTCTTGAGCGGAACCCACGCAACATTTGCGGAGATTGCTACACTACTTTGGTTACAGCATGTTTGGTCACAGCATGGGAAGTGCCACCGCACACGCCGGACGATGACCTGTAAACTTCCTGCGAGACTGGACGGCTCGCGCGGTGCCGTCTCAAATTTCACCAGTCCGGTGCACTCCGGATAAATTGTGATTTGGAAAGACACCGAAGATGTCGACCGACAACTCGAACAGGTCGCTGATTCCTTCAGCATTTGGTGCCGGCAATATAATTCTGTTGCTGACCAGTGCCGCGTTCTTTCTGGCCGCCTACGTTATTCCGCTGACATTCCCGAACTGGGCGGGTTCAAGAAACTCGCTTCTGATACTTGGCGGAATCAATCTCACGTTGGCTCTGATCACAATTCTCTTTCCGCAACTGACGGCGCGATTCACTCAGAGGATGGGGATTCGCTCGCGAATGTTGCTGCCTCGTGAAGGGATCGTCTATCTTGGCATCATGCTGATCGTGGCCGTTGGCGCGCTGACAGGGGGTAGTCCGGATACGGGAAATATTCTGCTGCTGGTTTTCGGAATGATGGCGGGCCCTTTTGTGCTCAATGGCTGGGTCGTCGATGCGATGCTGACGCGAGTCACGGTCAGGCGGCAACACCCGCTGACAACGCAGGCCGGTGTCTATTTCGGTGTGGACGTGATGATGCGGAACGACAAGCCCTTGTTGTCGTCTCGATTGGTGGAAGTACGAGACGTCGTGCAGGGGCGAGACTTGCGTGCGGAGCCGACGGTCACATTTGTCCGTGTCGGCCCCAAAGAAGAGCGTTTCGGGCGTTATGAACTGTGCATGAGTCGTCGCGGCCTCTATCGCTTTGGCCCGATGAGAATCAGCAGTCGCTTTCCCTTGGGGATTGGGGAGCGAGGTCATGTCGTAGAAGGAGAAAGTGAATTGTTGGTTCATCCGGCAATTGGGCGACTGCTGCCGGGCTGGAAGCGACGTGAACGTGACCTTGCGGAATCGGCTAGTCGGGCCAACGCAAGGATGGGAATTTTTGACGACGATTTTCACAGTATTCGCGAGTACCGCCCCGGGGACAGTTCGCGAGCCATCCACTGGCGCAGCTCGGCTCGGCACGGGCAGATGATGGTGAAAGAACATCAGCAGCATCGGGAAGCGGAATTGATCGTGATGCTGGACTTTTTTCTCACTCCGCAGTTTACAGAAACGCTGCAGGAGACAGCGGTGAGCCTGGCCACGACGCTGTGTGTCGAACAAACTCGACAATCGTCATCAGGGACTTATCGGCTGCTGATTGCCGGAAAGGAACTGCAGAGTCTGGAAGTCGTCGGGGCTGCTCGTTTTCGCGACGCCGCGTTGAGAGCATTGGCCATCTGCCAACCATTTGCGAAAGCTCCGCTATCACAAATGCTGACCGCCGTCGCTCAGGGCTCGATCTCGTCCAACAGCCGCTTTGTGCTGATTACGCCGCGTCCTGATGAAGCGCAGATTCTGGCGGAGATGATTGCACGCGATTCTGTCAGGAATGAGTCGCTGTTAATTCAGCGGCTGCTGATTCTGGATTGCAGTCCAGAGACTCTGAACGATGTCTTTACTGTCGCAAACAGCCTCGATTCCGGGGAGAACAACAATGGTTGAACTTTCAGCGGCACAGAGCGACGAAAAGCTACGAGCGACATTTTTCCGAAGCATGACGCTGGTCACTTCGGCCGCCGCACTGATTCTGGCCGGAAGTGAAGGCGCATTATTCCCCGCGGGTATTACGCCATTTATTGCCGTCGTGGCCTGGATCTTTGTCGACCATTATCGAACGCTGCATATCCCCGTGCTTGTCGGCAATCTCTTTGGTCTCGTAGCGCTGTGGGTCGCAGCTGATGAATTCCTCGGCGGTACTCTCATTCAGAAACTTCTTTCCGGAGCACATCTGGTCGTTTATTTATCATGGATTGTTCTGTTACTGCCTAAATCTCATCGGCAGTACTGGTGGCTCATGGCATTAAGTGTTGTGGAACTGGCCATTGGAGGAATTGTTTCCGGTAACGTAGCCTTTGGTGCAGCTCTAATGGGAATGATGCTGCTCCTGTTGTGGACTATGTCCGTGTTTTCTCTTTATCGAGTTCAGGACCACCATGCAAAAAATGCTGATAAAGATGCACTGAAAGATACGGAGTCCGGATCGCAAGACTTGCAGTCAACAATATCCATGAAGAAGGATCAGCCTCGACGTAGAAAAGAAAGAACGCTGGCATTCTTTCGCTCATTCTTTGGCCTGAACGCCGGCCCATTTCAGTCAGCTGTACCAGAGTCAGCCGCAGCCCAAAGCAGCACTGCCCCCGCCATCCTTGTGCGCAATGGACTTCAGCGTGACGCTGCGGAGACGTGGGTGGGCTGGCGTTTTCGAGGCATGGTGAGTGGCTCTTTTGCCATTTCGCTGGTGCTGGCGTTCATCGTATTTGCGGCCTTTCCACGTGTCTGGATTCCGGGACCTGTCCTGGGAGATATTTCCGTCGAACAACCAGCTTTCGCCGGACAGACTGGCTTCAGCAATTTCGTCGCGCTCGGCGATGTCGGGCGAATTATGCAGAGCAACGCACGTGTACTCGCATTCGATGCTGTCAACCTGCAAACTCAAAAGCCTATGACTGCGGATGAGCTGGCCGCTGGTCTGAACATGGATGAACTCCGCTTTCGCGGCAATGTTTTCTCTCACTACTTCGAGGGACAATGGTTGCGCGGATATTCGCTTCGAGAGACTGCTCATGAAGAAGGAATTCACCGTCCGGGCAACTATTCTCGAATGCCTTCCGATTTTTTGGTCAATATCATTCAGGACCCGCCGCAGGAACTCTTTGCATTTGCTCCGTACCCTGTCAGTCGAGTGATTTCTACCCGCCGCAATCGCGTCCTTGCTACGGATAAGCGAGCCTGCCTGATCTGGCTGGAGCGACCTTACGAAGACAGTCTCTCACGAACGTTTTCGGTCGAGTTGCCTCGTGTGAAACCAAACAGCGGCATCCCATTTGAGTATTGGACTTCACCGCCTGATCAACCCAAAGAGCAACTGAATGAGTTTCGCTATCGACGTGACGCGACTGCAGAGCGACTGTTTCTGATGGACGGCATTGAAACTCAGTATTTCGAGGCCGCTCGAGCACCGCGCGCGGTGGAACGCCGAATCTATGTGCAGCAGAAAGACCTGCGATTTGCCCTCCCCGATCTTTACCGGATTGCCTATGAGATTTGTCTGGAGGATGGAAAGCTCGTTCCGGCGGATCAATGCGTGCAACGAATCATGTCTTACCTGAGTCAGCAGAATGGCTACCGATATTCTCTGACTCAAACGCGCAAAGATAATTCTCGCGACCCATTGGAGGACTTTCTACTCAACACGAAAACGGGACATTGTGAATACTTTGCGTCCGCCTGTACTCTGATGCTGCAGGCCGTCGAAGTCCCCGCTCGCCTGGTCAACGGATTCTATGGCTGTGAAAAGAACAGCGTGACAGGAAAATACGAAGTTCGACAGCGCCATGCTCATACGTGGACCGAGGCGTGGATCAACGGGGAATGGCAAACGCTCGATGCGACTCCATCAGCAGATCGCGAAGCACTTCTGATCAAGAATGAGTCCATTACGCTGATGTCAAATATTCAGGAAGCGATCACAGACTTCTGGAATGATGGCATTCATAACATGTCGGCACAGCGACAGAAGGAGTTTTTCGCTCCTGTGATCTCCACATCAAAATCATTGTACGAAACAATTCAGGAGCAGGGTTTGATGGAAACGGCTCGACAATGGGCCGCCGGCCTCACAAGCTCGCCGGAGAAATGGGTCAGCTGGCAGGGCGGTATCGTAACGTTCATGATGCTGGCCACGATCGCAGGCTTGATTCGTGTTCAGGCTTTCCAGCGACTGAGCAGATTCTGTCGCTCTTTCCTCAACATCAGATCCCCGCGCGACAAGTCGTTGAAATCTGTGATCCGTTTTTACGAAGGCTTCTGTACCCTGTGTGAACGTCACGGTCTGAAGCTATCCCCCAGCAACAGTGCTATCGAAAATGCGCAGATGGCCACAAAAGAGTTTCAAGCGAAGATTTCCTCTGCAGAAATTCTGTCGGTGCCTTTGCGAATCGCCGAGGCGTTCAATCAGGTGCGTTTCGGCAATCAACCGCTGACCGACGAGCAGGCCAGCGCGATCCGCAAGGATCTGGAACAGTTTGCAGAACTGCTGAAGTAAGTTTCACCGCCTCAGACAATTCGACCTTCTCGCAGCCCTGCAAAGATCACTGCAGCGATGAAGTCGGCGGTGGTTCCTGGATTGCGACGATTGCCGTCCGCTCGCAGAAATAAATCCAGATCTTCCAGATCGGCCGATGAACCGCTTCGCTGCGGCCAGCCACTGCGAAGTAATTCCCGAGCTTTCTGCTGCACAAGATCAGACATTGGCAAGCCACATTTGCGAGCAATCAGGCTGTCTCCAAACTCCGCCAGAAATCGAACCGCAAGCCATGTAATCTGCTGGCTGGATGATTCAATCGCCCGCTGAGCCTCCGCCAACCATTCCAGACCGCTGCCCAACACCTGCTGAAATCCGTTCGCATACTGAGCAGCAATCAGATCTCGGTCAGCCGCGAGCCGCATGCATTCGACCAGATTCTGTGTCGGCGCTTGCAGCAGATCCTGATCCTTCACTTCACCAAGCCCCGCCGGCTGCGCGCGGCGAATGGCTTCGTAAGCGGCAATGCTGTCATCGACGGTCGTAGCGTTCAGTACAGCACCTATTCCATCGGTCAGCGTTTGGCCGACAGGTACAGCTGCCAAAGGAGCAATCAACAAAATGATGCCCAGATTGGTGTTGTGACCGACGACGCGTCGAGTCGCTTCGACACACTCGAGAATCGTTGTTCCCAATGGTCGTTCGGAAGCCATTGCCATGACAGCAGCAATCGCATCAGCAGACGCGAGGAAGTCAGCGACCGTTGCATCCGCAAACTCATTTCCCGGGCAAACGTTGCCGGGCTTCGGACTCCGGACTTCTCTTTGGCACGCCACCTGGACCCAGCGAGAAACCTTTTGGCTCCAGTGACTGCGTTCGTCAGATCGATATTCGTGATCAGACATAGCTGGACAGCGCCATGTTTGAAGGCACGCACTGACTGACGTTGTTTCTTTGATCACCGTTTCTCACGTGATTGGAATGCCCTTCTCCACCTCGAGGGAGAAGGTGGCCGATAGGCCGGATGAGGGGGCTTTCGTAGATGACAGCGGAAGAAAAATTCCCCCTCACCCCGGCCCTCTCCCCCATTTTTTTGCGCGAATGCTGCTTTGTTTCACCATGCAGCATCCGCAAAAAATGGGGGAGAGGGGGGAACATGGCGATGTCCAATTAATATTCACTCGACAACGATTACTTGTGCTCAACAGGCGTCGCATTGGCTGCGGAAGTTTCGGCATCAGATTTTTCCCGCTCCCATCGCTGAACGATTGGAAACATCCAGCGAGCCCACAGAAAATACTGAGCAACGAAGAGCAGCAGCAGGCCAAATCCCGCCACAACCATCAGCAGCACGCCCGGAATAACCACAGCCACCAGAGCGACGAAACCAGCAGTCAATACGAACGCTGTCATCAGAGCGATGGCGACGGTGGGCGGCTGCGATGATTCGGACTTTTTCAAGCGATGGCCCCGGATTCGATAAGTTCCTGAAGCGTGGAGTAACGAAACTCCATACCTTCTTCGAGCGACTCTTTGATGCGGGCTTCAGTCAGTAGAAATCCCAGCATACCACCGGGACATTCAAACTCGATCTCATCAATCAGCCGACAACTATCATGGCCGACGATCTCGATTTTCTGAGCATGCTGCCATGCTCGCAAAGGACCATCGATCTGAGACTCCAGAATCAGAATCTCGGACGTCGTCAGGTACTCGTGAGTCGCCCGCTGCTTGAAGCCATAGGCCGTAATCCGAAACTCAATGCGTTCACCAACCATCACTTCCGGAGGTGCCTTCACAATCTCAAGTTCCAGATCCGGATTGCTGATCTGGGGAAGATTGGCCGGTCGGCCCAGAAAAGTCCGCAGTGCGGAAGGCACGCAGGTCAAAATTGGTGAGGTTGCGGTGAAGCTGGCCATGAGTCGAACTATTCCCACTCAATCGTTGCAGGTGGCTTTGAGCTAATATCGTAGACCACTCGATTGATTCCGCGAACGGAATTAATGATTCGAGTCGAAATTCTTGCCAGCACCTCGTGAGGGAACTGATACCAGTCCGCCGTCATAAAGTCTTCAGACTGGATGGCTCGCACTGCCGCGACGTTTTCGTAGGTTCGATCGTCGCCCATCACGCCAACCGATTGAACCGGCAAGAGCACCACAAACGCCTGCTGGATGTCTCGATAGAGCCCTGCAGTGTGCAATTCTTCAATCAGAATTGCATCGGCTTCGCGAATGATCCGCAGGCGTTCTTCCGTAACTTCACCCAGGCAGCGAACGGCCAATCCCGGACCGGGAAACGGATGTCGCCAGACCATCGTCTCGGGCAACCCCAGTTCAAGGCCCATCCGGCGAACTTCGTCCTTGAACAGATCTCGCAAAGGTTCGATCAGTTCAAAGCCCAGCTCGGCCGGCAGTCCGCCAACGTTGTGATGCGATTTGATTGTGGCCGCAGGACCATCCGGATTTGCTCCCGATTCGATCACGTCAGGGTACAGAGTTCCCTGCGCCAGATATTTTGCATTCGGAATCGACTTGGCTTCATCGCGAAACACATCGATGAATACCTTGCCAATGATCTTGCGTTTCTTCTGCGGATCGGTGACTCCCGCGAGTTCTCCCAGGAACCGAGCCGACGCATCGACAACATGCAGATCCGTTTTAAAGTGCCCGTTAAAATGCTCTTCGACCTGACCGCGTTCATCTTTTCGCAACAGACCGTTGTCGACAAAGATGCAGGAGAGCTGATCACCGATCGCTTCGGAAATCAACGCGGCCACAACAGACGAATCCACGCCGCCTGACAAACCACAGATGACTCGATCAGTCCCGACTCTCTTACGAATCAGTTCCTTCTGCTGTTCAATCAGCGAACTGATTTTCCAGTTGCCCTGGCATCCGCAGACATTGCGAACAAAATTGCCCAGCAGTTGTCCGCCAAATTCTGTATGAGTCACCTCGGGGTGAAACTGCAGGCCATAAATTGGCAATGTCTTGTGCTTCACAGCAGCATTTGGGCATGTCGAAGTCGAAGCGATCGGATCAAAATCGCCAGTCAGACTTTCGACCTGGTCTCCATGACTCATCCACGCGGTAAACGTTTGCGGAATGCCGTCGAACAGAAGATTTCCGGCAACGGCTGTGCTGGACTGCGTACAGGGGGATCGGCCAAACTCCCGCGAATGAGCCGGCAGAATTCGTCCGCCCAGCGTGTAGCACGTGATCTGCATGCCGTAGCAGATGCCCAGAATCGGAATGCCCAGGTTAAAGATAGCCGGATCAATTTTCGGAGAACCTTCGCCGTAAACGCTGGCCGGACCGCCGGAGAGAATTAGCCCTTTGGGGTTCAAAGCTTTGATGCGATCGGCTGTCAGGTCGTGGCGAACCAGCTGACAGAACACATTCTGATCACGAACACGACGAGTGATCAGTTGAGCAGTCTGGCTTCCGAAGTCCATGACCAGGACGAGTTCGTCCTGTGCAGCGGCAGCGTTTATTGCGGGCGATGAACTCGAAGCGGAGGTGGAACCGGCCATGAGGAATCGACAGTCTCAGCAAAGACGGCACAAGGGCTGCAGATCTGCGGATTCGTCGACCCCGACGGTGCAAACCCGGACTGTGCCTGGTTACATTGCCTCGTCCCGATCCACGTCCTGCCGGGCCGAGGGAAAGCGAAACAGCTTAGCAGGCAGACTTCGGGCCGAACAGCATCGACCATTTTCTTTAGCCACATATTCTCGATGTATCTTTTCCGACTAGCCGACCGCGTTTCCCGAGGTCTCCGTGAGATCTCGCCGGACCGACTTGCGCGACATCGGGAATTTCTTGTCCGCCAGCAGACCGAGACCGGCGGTTTTCGAGGCCGCGAAGGCGACGCAGACCTGTATTACACGGGTTTCGCCGTGCGAGCCCTGGCGGTCAGCGGCGGCCTGGAAACGGACTGCCGCGACCGAATCGCCCTGTATTTGGGTGCGATTGACCCGC
>Ga0255095_1000554_pt1 | contig 18671 bp, 11 predicted proteins | sample Colum_Law_RepC_8_2_FD_188435 | JGI IMG/M metagenome (GOLD analysis project Ga0255095, IMG submission 188435) | Freshwater microbial communities from Columbia River, Oregon, United States - Colum_Law_RepC_8d | ecosystem: Environmental > Aquatic > Freshwater > River | place: USA: Oregon...
TAACCGCAATATTGCACTGGGGCAGCAGATCGGTGCCTCGGGCGCTTTTGATACCAAGTTGAAGGGGGCCAGTGAGAACGGGCCGCAGGGCTTCTATGAGAACTATCGTCAGAGCCTTGGGATCGTGCAGCCAACATACTGGGGTGGTGAAGTTTTCGCGGGCTATCGGATTGGTCGTGGAGATTTTCAGCCTTGGTATCTGGAACGACAAACCAACGGTGCGGGTGAATTCAAGGCGGGGGTGCAGGTTCCTCTGGCCCGCAATCGTACCATCGATGCTCGTCGTGCTGAGCTGTGGAAATCCGGTTACGAACGCAGCATGGCAGAGCCGGATATTCAGGCTCAGTTGATCGGCTACGTTCAGGACGCTTCGTATGGCTATTGGGACTGGGTTGCTGCCGGGGAATACCATCAAATCGCCACACGAGTTCTGGTTCTGGCAGAAGAACGCACGAACAGAATTGAATCACAAGTGAACGCCGGACTTGTGGATCCTCCTGAACTGACGGACAACCTGCGACTCGTTGCGATTCGAAAGGCCAAGGCCGCTGATACTCGACGCAAGATGGAACAAACGGCGGCCAAGTTGTCAGTGTATCTGCGTGATGGCTCAGGAAAACCGATTGTTCCGATGGAGAAGCAGCTGCCCGGATTTCCTGATCCTTCTCCTGTCGATGAGTTGCAACTGGATCAGGACATTCAGACAGCTCTTTCGAATCGCCCGGAACTTCGCATGCTGGATCTGCTGCGACAGCAGACGCAAATTGATTACAACGAAGCCACCAATCAGCTTCAGCCGGAACTCAACGCTGTCGTCTGGGGATCTCAGGATATCGGTGAACCAACAAGCTCCAAGCGAGACAAGTCACCTTACGAAAGCGAAGCCTCGATCTATCTTGATGTTCCCATGCAGCGGCGAAAAGCTCGAGGCAAGATGACGGAACTTCAGGGCAAGTTGGCTCAGCTGTCTGCCAAACGCCGGATCACGGGCGACAAGATTAGCGTCGATGTTCAGATGGCACATGCGGCATTGAAATCAGCGTGGGATCAGGTTGTGAGTTCTCAGGAATCGCTTAAGCATGCCGAGGATCTGGCAGCGCGAGAACGCACGAATCAGGAGAAAGGTGCCTCTGACCTTCTCAAAGTGACTCTTCGCGAACAGTATGCTGTCGAATCGGCTGAGAAGTATGTTGACGCTTTGAAGCTTTACTTTGAATCGCGAGCTGATTACAGAGCCTCCATGGCACTGGACCAGATTGGTCGATAAGTTTGAGGGTGTTGATTTCGTTCATGGAACCCACTCCAGTCGGCTTTATGGTTCAATGGACTATGTGGTTCAGTCGGCCTGGTAATTCAAATTGAGAACTGAATGCTGGCCGGATCGGGGACGACACGCTGAACTGCGACGGCATCTACAGGCATAGAAAGTGGTCGTGAGAGGCATACTGTCCGGTTCATCCGGCCTGAAACGCCAGAAGAGGGAAAATACCGTCCAGAGATCGATTGTTTTCGAGCGGTCTTGTTGTCAGATTCCTCGAGCGTTGAGGCGATGGTCATTCCCCATCTAGTGAGTGGTTGACGGTCGCGGCAGCCCGGTTTTCTCAGGATTTTTTTCTGACCAGGCGGTCTGGAACCAGTTTCTGCAGCATTTTCCACTGATTACGTTGATTTTCAGTGGGAAAAGTGGCAAAGGCGTGGTTGAGAAGCGGATGTTTTGTCGATACACTCCCCAACTTTCCCGGTCCGATGTTGTAACTGGTTGGCCGTGGAACTGGGACAATTTTTCGATACCCGGTCTTCGAAGCAAGGATTTGTTTCGAGGCAATTTTGAATTCAGAGTGCGATTGGAGCGTTCACGTGTCAGTTGACAAGACTCTCAGGACTCGACTTGGCCTTTCTCGATCTCGTAACGTGCTGACGCGCGGTGAGCGAATTGCAAGGTTGATTGAAGAAGACCGCTTTGCCACCGGACGTAGTCCTCTGGGGCTTCCGAAAGTTCGAGTCGCGAAGGCTCTGCTTGGCAAGAAGAAGAAGAAGACCGCTGAAGAAGGTGCAGCAGCAGCAACTCCAGCGAAGGGTGCGGCCAAGGGAGCCGCAAAGGGCGGCAAGAAGTAGTCTTACTTTGCCTGCTTGGATGAAACACTGGAAGGCATTTCTGAACGTATCGTTCGGAGATGCCTTTTTTGTTGTTGGGCGTTTCATGTTTAAAGTAAAGATCGCTGGATTCGCAGCCCAGGGACCGTGATGAGTAAGATTCCGCTGGCTTATCGAATGCGTGCTGCGGCCGGAACATTTCTCCGTCGCCGAATGCGTCAATCGCAGCGCGAGTTTTTGGCGGCGGCCAGGGTGGGTTGTCGAGACAGTCAGCAGGCAGTGCTTCGTGGCCTGTTGCAGTTGAATCATGACAGCCAGTTTTCACGCGATCGTCGACTGTCCTCGGGGATGTCACTCAGCGAATTCCGAAACTCTGTCCCTGTTGCTGACTATGAACTCGTGCGACCCTACGTTCAGCGTGTTGCTGCAGGGGAGCATCAGGCGTTGCTGGGAAGTGCTAACCGACTGCAGATGTTTGCCGTGACAAGCGGTACGACATCTGAGTCAAAGCTGATCCCGGTTACGGATCGGTTCCTGCATGATTATCGCCGTGGCTGGCAAATGTGGGGGATCGGGACGTATTCAGAGCATGCTCGACTGCAGAAACTGAACATCGTGCAGATCAGCAGCAGTCATCGCAGATTTTCGACCCCGGGTGGGACTCCGTGCGGCAATATCAGCGGACTGGTGGCAGCCATGCAGAGCACCATCGTCCGTACGTTGTATACGGTTCCTTCTGCTGTGGCAGAGATTGGTGATGCCGAGGCCAAACGCTATACAATTCTCAGAATGGCGTTGGCTGATCCGTATGTCGGGATGCTGATTACTGCAAATCCCAGCACCTTACTGCAGCTGCTTGATCACGCCAATCAGCATGCTGAGTCATTGATTCGTGACATTCGCGATGGTGGCCTCAGTGGCTGTGAACTGCCCGAGTCTATTCGTGGTCTCATGCGAAAACGCCTGCGGGCGAATCGTGCGCGAGCCAGTGTCCTTGAGAGTATCGTTCAAGATCACGGTGGCTTTCGCCCGCGATCATGCTGGCCGATGCTGGGTGTGCTTGGAGTTTGGTGCGGCGGAAGTGCGGCCGCCTATATTCCTCGGTTGAAACAGCAGTTTGATGATGTGCCTGTCCGTGACCATGGACTGCATGCCAGCGAAGGGCGAATGACGCTTCCTCTGGAAGACAACAGTTCAGCCGGCATCCTTGAAGTTCAAACGCACTTCTTCGAGTTTATTCCGGTCGGAGAATCAGAGTCGACCCAGCCGGTTGTTCTGGAAGCCCATGAACTGGAAGAAGGGCGTGAGTACTTTATTCTGCTGACGACCAGCTCCGGGTTGTATCGTTACAACATTCAGGACGTAGTGCGCTGCGTAGGCTTTTATGGCACCACTCCGATCCTTGAGTTCCGCCACAAAGGCGCGCATATTTCCAGCATCACTGGAGAAAAGATTGCTGAGTCCCAGGTCGTGGAGTCCGTGCGAACCGCGTGCAGTCTGACTGGCCTCAGTCCTCAGATCTACACGCTGACACCGTGCTGGGGAGAACCGCCAGGGTATACTCTTTATGTGGGACGATCGAACGACAACTCCGCGAATCATCGAGCGGCTTCAGTTGCAGTGAGAGATTCTGGCGGAAGCGATGGCAGCGGACGCGGGGCGATACCATTCGCCGCTCAGACCAATGCGCAGAGCCAGTTTGCGATGGCGTTGGACGAAGATCTTTGTCGCAGAAACGTTGAATATGGTGAGAAACGCCACACCGGACGGCTACAGATGATTCGCGTTCAGGAGCTGTCTCCGGATGCATGGAAGTCATTCACAAATTTGCGTCAATCCGGCTCCGGAGGCAGCGCGGAGCAGTACAAACATCCGTGCCTGTTGCCCGATCCTCAGTTTGAAGAGAAGTTTCTGAAAGCCTGCGGACTGCGATGATTCGCAAAACGGTGGCTGAGAAACCTTGCAGACCTTCCCTGTGAACCGTTAGATTTCAGGCGGTTCCGGGAGACTGTTTAATCTGGGGGAGCAGCGTGGTCTTCATCGCTGCGTGTCAAACAATCAAGGCAGGAGGCCCGCTCGCATGACATCATCTCATGGTCGGCGGATTCAGGGACGACGTGCATTGGCCATTATGGCCTGGGTATCGCTGGTGGTTGTGGCGTGGCTGTTATGGCGTGGCCAGCACTCTCGGATCATCCGAGTTCAGGCTTGGGAACCTGCCGCGTTGCTGCTATCCGCCTATGCAACTTTCCTTGCGATTTTTGGCTGGTTGTTGTTTTCTCCGGGGAGAACTTCTGCAGAAGAATCCCCGGGGCTGTTCTTTGCTGGCATGCTCACACTGCTGCCGCCGTGCTTCATCGCTTACAATCTGATGCCTGTTGGGTCGCCGCTGAAGCCATGGCTGACAATCGGCGTATTCGTGTTTGGAATCATCGCCATCATGAGTCCGTTGCCGGATGAGGTTTTTGCGATTCCGCGAGATCGCAAGTCTTATCTTCAGCCGTTGACTGATGCGTATCTGACCGAACTCGACATTGATGCGCCGCAGGTTCACTTTGACGATGTCGCACCGCGCACGGAGTATTGGCTTAGCAGATCGGCACCAGCAACGACGGGCCCATCTGGAACTGTGGAAGCTCGAGATCCGTGGGCGGATCCGTTCTATGGTACCGGTCGGCAAATGAGTCGGATCGGTGTGTCGCAGTCACGTCGAGCTGAAGAATTGCCGCGTTCCGAACGTCGGCGTGTCGTCGACGAGCAGTCGGAGTCTTCGAAGCGGGCGTCCGAACTAACGCCTCCTCCGCTGCCACCAATGCCTGTTGGGTCGCCTCCAGATTCGCAGCCTTATTGGGGTAACTTGACTCCTTTGCCAAAGCCGGCTGCAAGATCTTCAGATGCACCGTCTACGTTAGGTGGGGCCACAGGGAATGCAGCAACTGGCAATACCGTTGCCGGCACCTATTCAACGTCTTCACGGCGACCGTTGACGGAACCATCCGGCAAGACGTCTACGCCAGTGGGATTTCAGACCCCCGTCGGCTTCCAGACTCCTGTTCAGTCTCCAAAACCGGCTTCTCCTCCGCCATTGCCTTCCTCTGCGCCGGGGAACACAGCATTGGCGAACTCGGGGCACGGTCAGGGTGTTGTGAGTCTTCCGCCCGTTTCATTGCTACCCGTGACGATACCTCAACCGCCGGTCGCCCCCGTTCATGCGGTCTCATTGAATACGGCGATGAATTCAACTGCTCTTACAGCACCGCTTCCGTCAACGATTGCCCCGGGTTTTCGACCTCGCCCGCTATCGGAGCCGGATTCGGCCGTGCCGTCTTCGCCAGGATCCCGGGAGAAATCGTTACGTGAGATGGATCGGGAGATTCGTGAGCAGGAACTAAGGTCCGAGCAGGACGAATCTCCATCGGAAGATCTTGAGGAATCGCTGATGGAGGCGAGAACTCCGTCGGCTGGGACCGGGGTTACTCGGACCGTGCAACAATCAACCGCCGACATGCGTCTGGAGCGTATTCGTGATGATCATGGTGGAGAAATGGTTGAAGGCACGATTCAGGTGTTCTTCGAAGTGGGGCAAAAACGAGCTCATCTGCATGTTCCCTTTTCGCCGCCGTTAGCAGGTCTTCCCGAAGTTGAATGCGAACCTGCAAGTGATGACCAGGTTCGGCTGAAAGTCGCGGTGCGACAGCCTTACGGCGTTCGCATTGAAGCTCGACGAGCTGAAGCAAGCGAATCATTGCGGACAGAAATCAGCTTTGCCGCCGTGTACACTCCTCCAACGCGACGCGGTTGATATCATTCCCAGCCATTCAGTAAGCCCCTGTCCCGACGTCAGTTAACGACAAGGTCTGAACAGAAGTTGCTCTTCGGGCGAAGGAATTGAGGCCGGGTGATCGCCGGATGTTTTTTCCGGATCATCACCTCAATCGTGGCCGCAGACAGTAGAACAAAGGCAACGAACGACTCGCAGATGCTTGAACGTCGTTACCTTCGTTGGCTTCTGATCAAAAGCACGGTTTTCAATGTGGATAGGTTCAAAAGGGTTTAGCTCGCGAGAATTTAAATGTCGTTTGAAATGGAACTAAAAGCTGCACTGGAAGCGGTTCGACAGGCAGCCGTGGCGTGTCGCTCGGTGCAGTCGTCAATCACCACAGAGTCTCTTGCAAAAAAAGACAATAGCCCCGTAACCGTCGCTGACTATGCAAGTCAGGCTTTGGTCTGTCGCGTTCTGCAGCAGCATTTTCCTCAGGACCCGGTTATCGGAGAAGAAGGTGCGGCCGAGTTGAGGCAGCCAGCCGGGGCAGAGTTTCTCCAGCGAGTTGTCGAAGAATGTGCCAAGGCGGGCGTGAGTGGCTCGCCAGTCGAAGTTTGCGACTGGATCGATCGCGGTGGCGCGTCAGAGTACAGCCCGCGTTTCTGGACTCTGGACCCTATCGACGGAACAAAAGGATTTCTTCGCAAAGAACAATATGCCATTTCGTTGGCACTGATTATTGACGGCGTGATCGAGGTTGGTGTGCTGGGTTGCCCGAACATGCCATCCGGAGATCCATCTTCGCCCGACGGAGTCCTGGCCTGGGCCATTCGCGGTCACGGCGCATGGGCACAGCCTCTAAATCGTCCGGACCATGCACCAACGAGGATTCAGGTTTCTGCCACCGATATGACTTCAGAGTTGATATTCTGTGAGTCCGTAGAATCCGGACATAGTTCTCACGATTGGTCAGGGCTGATCGCCGGAGATCTGGCGATTCACAAAGAGCCCGTACGAATGGACAGCCAGTGTAAATATCTTGCCGTCGCCCGGGGCGATGCAGATTTGTATTTGCGGCTGCCGACTCGCAAAGGCTACCAGGAGAAAATCTGGGATCACGCTGGCGGCGTGCTGCTGGTTCTGGAAGCTGGTGGCCAGGTAACGGACATCAAGGGGGCTGCTGCAGATTTCAGTCAGGGTTCCACGATGGCGGTAAACGAAGGCATGGTCGTGACGAACGGAAAGGTCCACTCATCGGTCGTGGCGAGCATCGACCGTCACGCACCGAAATAGCGTCGAGTGGCAGTTTTTGCCGAAGTGGTCTGGTTGTGCTTCTGGTGATTTTGTACAGTTTTGGTGCTTCGGGGGTTTTGGACCGCCGGCAATGTCGTTTGAAAAGCATTTGATTCCGATGCAGGGAGGCATGGATGTCGACAATTCGTTTTTTGCATACCGACCATTTACGGCTGGCATCACCGGTTGCAGGATTGTCTGATAGTCCCGACTGGTTGCGTAAAGTTGCGTCTTCAGCAGTTCGCACAGCGGTTGTGAACGTGATGGAAGCTGCAATTGCTGGTCGTTGTCAGTTCCTCGTCGTCGCTGGGCGACTCACGGAATCCGATCAGGATCTGGACCTCGCTCTGGCATGGCTGATGTCGCATGCGGCATCACTTCGCGAGCATGGGGTCCGCTTGGTGCTGGCGGGCTATCCAGAGTCCGAACATTCCGCTTTGCGTTGCCTCGATGCGATCCTGCTGGCCCCCGGTCAGAGATTGGATGTCTGGAATTCTGCGTCCGGTACGACCGAGTGGACGGTCAATTCTCGGCTTGTCCCCGCGCGATCCGGAGCATTGGGCATTGAGTTCGCCGGTGCTGAATCTGTTCGTCCGTTGTCAGATCTGGCCTACGTCGTTGTACCATCAACATTGCCGTCGTCGATGGCAGATTCATTTGATGGCGTCGCGGTAGCTCATGATCGACATCTGCGAATGTCGGCTGGCAGCCCGCAGTCGTTGGGCCCGGTTGAACGTGGTCACTTCGGCTGTCAGATGGTGGAAGCCGATCTGCATCGTCAGGCGATCACTTCTCGCTTCTGCTCGACGGATGTTATTCGTTTCTCGCAGGAGTTGATCTCCTTACCAGCCGGAATGCCTGCGTCGCAATTGTGTGAAATGTTGTGTGAGCGGAGTCGTACGATCGGGACTTCGGGTCGATGTACGACCGTTGTGGAATGGGTCATTGACGGACATCTCAGCATGACTTCTGCCGCAGCGAAATCGCTCTGTGAGATTGATTTGCTGCGAGATATTCGCGTAGGTTTGAACGCGGGGCATTCGGGCGCCTGGCCGTGTCGCATTCGTTTTTCGGACAGCAGTTCTGTGGATGTTGCCGGGCATCACTCGGCCGTGGCCAATGAATTCTCTGCCGTTGTTCGCGAGCGATTGAAGCGAGAATCTTCGCGACGCAGCATGGCGGAGTCGCATGTGATTGGTTTGCCGCTTGGATGTGGCAGTGAAGCTGCGGTAGGACTTGATCTGCTGCGACGTGTGGCCTGATTCGCGTTGGGCAGAAACAGGGAATTTTGAGGCTTTTTTCGATCCGTTGAAATTCGGGATAAAACAATGCAACTAACGGATGTACGAATTGATCGATTTGGGTCGCTGTTGAATACAGCCGTGGACAATCTTTCTCGACGAATCACGGTGTTGTACGGTGCTCACGACTCCGGAAAGTCGACGTTCGTCAGGTTCCTGCGGGAACTTCTGTGGGGCTCCCCGCGAAGCTTCAACGTGGATGTTCCGCGGACGAATTCAGAGTCTGGCATGATTCGAGTGTCGTCTAACGCGGGAGTAAGAAATGTTCGCCGGTCCTGGGCTCCATCAGGCCTGCAGCAGTTCAGCGTGACTGACGAACACGATCGCTCAGAGTTTGTTGTCCAGGACAATCAGTTGCCGGCGTGGGTCACGACCGACGTCTACCGTGAGGTCTTTGCTCCCGGATTCGAAGAATCTGCTCGCTTCGGGCCCCTGACACGTTTGTGCCTGGAGACTCGTTCCGCGACGGATGTCAGCGATATCGAGTTTCGACAATCGGAAGCGGCATTGCTGCAGACCGTTCGTGATCGTGATGGTAACGGTGTGCAGGGAGGTGTTGTTCATCACATTTCCGAATTGCGTCGTCGACAAGGCGAACTGCAGGGAGAAATCGCGTCATTGCGAAAGCCAGCTGCCGATCTTCCTGGCCGTATTGAACAATTGCTTCGTGAAATTGAAACGCTGACTCTTTTCATCGATCGTACCGACCTCCGGTTGCGTGAGATTGATGCAGAGATCGCTCGCCTTGAACTGCTGCTGCCGGAGATTCGTCGTCGAAATGTGCTTCCCCTGAATCGTCAGAAGCTTGAAGACAACATTCGTGTTTTGACCACTCGTCTGGAGCGATGGAGAGAAATCCGGGGTTCGATTTCTCGTGAAGTGGATAGCCGACGAGTTGCCAATGTTCAGGCATCCGGTGCCGACGAAGATGTCCGCTCGATTCGCGCGATTGTGTCTCGACTGGAAGATCGCGTGACGGTCCTGACTGATCGTTTGAATGCTCCGGGCGCGGTTGTTTTTGAATCCGGTCGCGACGCCGATCTTGCCCGGGTTATCCGCGGCGAAGTCGCTACGTTATGTCGATATCTGGGACATCACGAAAAAAGCCTGGCCAGTTATTTTGATGCTCAGGAACTCAGGATTGCCGACCGGACTTTGGCCGAGGCGACTGAGATGGAGCGTTTGTTGGAGCAGCAGATCGCTTCTCTTCGCGCGGATCTGGCGCGATCAGAAAACATCCTGGTAGAATCCGTCATTCCGCAGATGCAGGGGACCTGTGATTTCGTCGGACACCGTGAGTCATCCGCTAGTGTTATGACGGCCGGGGCGGAACTCCGATCGGCAGCAGAGATTGAAAGCCAACTGCAGCAGTTGCGAGCCGAACGTAATCAATTGGTGAGTGAGCGTACAAATGCCGACGGCGAACGAACCTTAAAGCGATCACTGCTCGAACGACTTCGTCAGGAACTTGCCGGAGCCGCCAGCCTCGAACAGCTCGACGCACTCCGCGCGCAGATTGCGGGACTTGATGCGGAGATCACGTTGCTGGAAGATCAGCGACGACAGCTTGATCGAGCAGAAGTAAGCCTGCGGGAAGTCATGGAGCGGCTCAAGGGGCGTAATCATTCGCGAGTTTTTGAACTCGCTTCTTTGTACGCTCAACGACTGAGCCTGGGTGAGGTTCACCGAGTTTCAGCGATTCAGCCGGACCGATTGTTGTTGAATACTCTTCACTATGTCGATCCACAGACACCGGGACAGATAAGCCAGGAATCCCGCGATGCCGTTGCATTGGCACTTCGGCTTGCGTTGATTCAGGTCCGCAGGGAAACTCACGCGCATGTGCCGCTGATACTCGATGAAGTGCTGATTCCGGCTGACGAGGGGCGTCTGACGGCGGCGGTAAGATTACTGTCTGAGTTGGCTCAGGCGGGGCAACAAGTGATCGTGCTGACAGGTCGAAAGGACGCTCGTGATGTGTTTGCTCGATTCGATGCGGATGTTCGCCCGTTTGCGTCCCGCATCGAAGTTCCCGTGATCCTCGCTCCCGAGCCACCGGCTCCACTGCATGCCTTTGTTGAACCCCCGGTCGAAGTGAAACGTCCTGTTGTCGAGCCGATCGTGTATCTTCAGCCAGCCCCTGTCGAGACGATCGCAGCAACGCCGACAAATATTTCAACACCAACGAACTGGCTGTTTTATCTGGAAGTCGATCACGGTGTTGAGGATCTCGCCGGGATTACGCTTGGTGAGCTGGAAGCTCTGCGATCGGCCGGAGTGCTCACAATTGATGATTTGTTGAGCCGCACGGTTCCTCAATTGGAAGAGGCGGCTCGACACAAAGGCTTCTTGCTGTCTGTCGATCGTCTCCATGCTCTTCGTGGCCAGGCCGAATTGACGACTCGCGTCCCGATGTTGCGTCGCAGTGATGCCGCGTTGCTGTTTGCATCAGGGATCACCTCGGTCGAAGATCTCAGTCGGCTCCGTCCTGAAACCATCTATGATCGAGTCAGTGATTTTCAGAGATCCGAAGCGGGAAGTCGATTTCGACGCGGTGGCCGCCTGATCGATCGTCAGCAGTCCATCAACTGGGCTCGATTTGGGCAGTTCACTCGCTCGCTCGACGATGCTCGCCACAGTCGCAGTCGCTTCTCAGTCAAATCGACTCCTCGAAGTCTGGCACATGCGGTGGTTGAAGGTGCAGTCGCGACGGCCGCTTCCCCGGAAGGTGACCTGCGGCTTCGCAAACGCAAACGAGTTGTGGGTGACCTGAACTCTGATGAACGTCGAGCCCGCCGCGAAGCGCGTCGCAAACGACAGGTGTCTCGCCAGCGTAGTGCGGAGCCGGTTGCCGTTGATGAGGAGGCGGTCCCCGCGGAACGAACCGGTGGTATGCGATTCTTTTTGAGTCGCACCAGTGAAGTGGAAAAAGCCCCTTCAATCGGGCCTCGAACCGCTCAGATGATGGAAACGATTGGCGTGCGGACGATCGAAGACCTGCTGAGTATGGCACCGGATCGACTGGCCGAGAAACTGAATCATCGACGAATTACGTCGTCCGTGATTCAGCAGTGGCAAGCCCAGTCGCGACTGATGTGCCAGATTCCTGAACTGCGTGGCCATGACGCTCAGATTCTGGTTGCCTGTCGAGTGACGACGCCGGAGAACTTGGCATCTCAGAAACCAGCGGAACTCTTTGCAATCGTGGAGCCGTTCTCAAGGACCAAAGAAGGAGAACGGATTATCCGCAACGGCCGCAAGCCTGATCTGGCTGAAGTGACAGATTGGATTCAATGGGCCGCAAATGCTCGGTCGTTGAAGGCCGCGTAAAGATCAATCGGTGTGCCTGCGTTCGCTGAGGCTCACTTGTCACACCCTACAGGAGATGTTTGAATTGGTAGGGTGTGACAAGTTCGCCTAGGCGAACGCAGGCACACCAAACATAGGAACGATCTCGGGCCAATTCCCGGGCCGCGACTCAACAGACCACGCACCTACTTCTTCTTGCGTTCGATCTTGCCGAACATGTGGCCGCCCACCGGCCCGTGCTGCCAGGTTCCGGCGTATCGATCTTCATAGAAAAGCACTCTGGCAGAAAAGCCTTCGCCAAGTCCTGGCAGACTGGCATTTGTCAGCGTGACCATCGGCGTGTCGCCCGCCCATTCCATCGGCACTGTGATCGGCAGTTTAGTGTCCAGTTTGCCGTACTTAACGCGAGCGGTGAAGATCCAGAGATTGTCATTGGCCTTGGCAACGCTCTCAATCTCGTACCGCTCGGCCTTCAGAGGTTCGCCGTCTTCCTTGCCGTCGACAGTGAAGGATCCAACGAGCACACAGTTCTCCATAGATTTTGAGAACGCTTCTTCGCGAGCGTCTGTTTTGGATTCATCGCTGCCGTGAAGCAGGGACGAGGGCACAAGGCAGCAGGCAGCAAAGGTGAGAACCAACAAGGAACCGGCTGTAAGCTTTTTCATTGATTATCTCCAGGAGATGAACTGGTTTGCGCTGAACAATTGACGAGTGCAATCCAACTTGTTCGACTTCTCCATATCATACGCGGTTCTTGTTGAGTCGTACATGGTTGAGCAGATCAATGTCGTAGTGCGTCGGCCCCATTCGACTGGCCGGCAAACGTAAATGCTGCCAAGACGCGCTGCGACGTCTAAATGGTACGAATTGAGTGGCGTCAGTTTTGACCGAAAGATTAGGGACCGAAAGATTAGGGACCAGAAACGCTATTGTTCTGCAGCTCATCTTTCGGTCCATAATTTTCGGTCGAATGCGTTTCCGCTGCGTGCAGAGTTGATTGAAGTCCCGATGTTGTGTCTCAAAGGAAGAGAGTATTCCCCATGCATATCGTTGTCACTGACTATACCTTCCCCGACCTTGGTGTTGAAGAATCACTGATCACTGCGGCTGGCTTTCAGCTGAATGCGTGGAAGGAAAAGAAGTCCGCCGCTGAGCTGCCTGCGCTGGTTTCCGAGGCGGATGCAGTCATCACGCAGTTTGCTCCCGTGAATGCCGACGTTATTCGATCGATGAAACGGGCAAAGGTCATTGTTCGCTATGGAATTGGCGTCGACAATGTTGATCTGGCCGTTGCAAAGGAATGCGGGATCCCTGTTTGTAATGTTCCGGATTACTGCATCGACGAAGTCGCCGATCATACGCTCGCTTTTCTGCTCGGGACGACTCGCCAGGTTGCGACCAGCTCCAACTATGTCAAAGGCGGACGCTGGGGACTGGCGACACCACTCGATCGTATTCAGGTGCTCAAGAACATGACGGTCGGAGTTGTTGGCTTCGGTCGAATCGGGCGAGAAGTGGTTTCGCGATTGCGGGCCTTTAAGTGCCGAATCCTCGTGAGCGACCCAATCGCTGCTGCGGCCGACATTACAGCCGCCGGAGCTATTCCGGTCAGCCTCAGTGATCTGCTGGCTCAGTCAGATGCAATTACATTGCACTGTCCATCGACCGCTGAAACTCGCGGCATGCTTAATTCGGAATCTCTGGCACTCACCAAGCCCGGCGTCATCGTGATCAACCTGGCTCGTGGAGATCTGATCGATCCCGCCGCGCTGACAGCCAGTCTGCAGTCCGGACATGTCTCTGCCGCCGCACTGGACGTCTTTAACCCGGAACCGATCCCGGCTGATCATCCGATCCTGAAGATGGACAATGTCATCGTTGCGTCGCACATCGCTTCCGTAAGCGTAACGGCCGTTCGAAAGTTGCGAGAAACTGCCGCGAACCTTGCCATTATGGCCATTAAAGGTCAGCCGTTGCCAAACGTTGTGAACGGAGTGACAAAGGCCCGGAGCTGACCGTCTTCTGGTCATTCTCACTCCGGCCATCGACCCGTTTGGAATCGTCAGGCCGACAAGTTATTGCCGGAATCATGGGCTCATGATGGGTAATCTTGAATCTTTCGAAATCCCATGAGGCGCGGCGGAGGGGTTTGACGCATCTCCTTGAGAAGTTCATTCTTTCAGGAGATCACCCATGTCCCCATCGCAAGATTCCGCGTTCCCGGAGCCTGATTCCATGACCGTCGACCCTGCCAATTTGGGAAGTGTCGATCCGTTATCGATCGAAGGCATCTTTCTCGTTGCGCTGAGCAAATCCGGCGCGGAGCGGGAGGCTTTTCTCAGTGTGCAGTGTGTGGATGCATCGCAGCGGCAGCGGGTTACGGCACTGTTGGTTGCTTACGAGCAGGCGGGCAACTTCCTTCAACAGCCGGCCGTAGCAGTGGAGGCAGCTCCGATCGGGCAGTATCTGTCCTCGTGCGAGTCGCCAGGAACGCTTGGCCGATTGGGGCTCTATGAAATCCTTTAAGAGATCGGCCGCGGCGGCATGGGGGTCGTTTTTCGGGCTTATGATCCGAAGCTGCAGCGAATCGTTGCTGTGAAAGCGCTGGCTCCGGAGTTGGCGCGGCTTCCTTCCGCGCGGCAGCGGTTTTTGAGGGAAGCTCGTGCGGCGGCGGCGATCAGTCATCCACATGTCGTCACGATCTTTGCCGTCGAAGGAACGGAAGAAGCGTCACTCGGCACCGAACGGACAACGCTGCCGTATCTGGTCATGGAATGCATCGTCGGCCAGACTTTGCATGACAAGATTAAACGCGTCGGTGCGCTGAAGGTAGAAGAGATCGTTCGCATCTCCAGGCAGATTGCGGAGGGACTGACGGCAGCTCACAAGCGCGGTCTGATCCATCGCGACATCAAGCCGGCCAACATTCTGCTGGAAAACGGCGTTGAACGAGTCAAGATCACCGACTTTGGACTGGCTCGGACGACTTCGGATGGCGGGATCACACACACCGGTGAGATTCTTGGCACGCCACAGTGTATGTCTCCCGAGCAGGCTCGCGGTGAAATCGTCGATCAACGCAGCGACTTGTTCAGCCTCGGCTGCGTGATGTACACGATGTGTACCGGCTTCAGCCCGTTCCATGCGGACAATATGCTGGCAGTGATGAAGAAGGTGTGTGAAGAGACGCCGAGAGCAATGGCTCAGCTCAATCCGAACATTCCCGAGTGGTTGTGTGGACTCGTGCATCGGTTGCTGGAGAAGGAACCGGAACACCGAGTTCAGACAGCGGAGGGTGTGGTACGGGTGCTCGAAAGCAGAGTCGATACTTCACCTCGACATGCTGTCCAGCTACCTCCAACGCCGCCATTGGCGAGTTCGCCTGAAGAGGACGCAAAGGAAACCTGGTGGAATAGCCAACTTCCGGAGGTCGCGGCAATTTCGTTTCTGCTTGCGATGTTTCAAGGAGCCGTCTACAGAGATGTCGCAGATGTTGAGCCGTTTTATATGGGACTACTCGTTTGGGCGGCCGCTTTTCTATTTCGCATGCTTTCGAAGAGAGGTCCCTGGATCAACTGGACGAATTTCGTTGTCAGTCTTCTCGCGATAATCCTGGGTGGGGGGTTCGGTGTATTGATCCGCCAGGGAAGAGGCGGCATGGTGTTCGGTCCGGAAGTTTTTGTCTTCGGCTCCGCAGCAATTATCTTCTGGCTGCTGCAACGGTGGTTCCCGCAGTTGTTCATTCAGAATGGGTGGGCTGATCCGCGACAAATCGTGGCACCAATATCGCGGGCTGATGTAGCCGCGACAGCCACGGCTGGAGCCGATCGTCTGGAGCCACGGCAGCCACTTTCACTCTTGTCGTTCGTGGGCTGGATTTTCGTGGGGATTTTTTGCCTTGGATTCATCGGTGGGATTCCATTGGCGATCGCAGTGATCGTCCGCGATTTTAAGGCACAGAACGCGCAGATCCAACATGCCACGTTCGTCATCCGTACCCCCCAGGCCGAGAATCTGAAGTATGTCACCATCAATGGCGAGCAGGCGATTCTTCAACCAGGCGGCCCCGGAGAATGGCGCATCGCAACAACGCCCGGAACTCACAGCATCTATGTTTCCTACAGCAGTGACAGCATGCTGAATCAGGAACGTTTCTTTACCACCACAGCGACAGTCTCTCAAGGACTCACAACCGTGATCACCGCCGAGCCGGCCATGGTCCGCTCGCTAACACGGCCGCCGGGCGTCGAGGCACCAGCGAATGCAAATTCGACCCCCTTGTTGGCCGGCGTCACGAATGCTCCTTCAAGCCCTGCCATCCCGCTGGCCGATGCCGTCGAAGTGCTGAACGATCCGACGACAATGCCTGCCCCGCCGTTTGATCCCTTCACGGGAACAGTCCAGGGAGTGTGGATCGATGAACCGGGCTTGCTGGTACGACTGAAGCGTTTCGATTTCGAAGGGACAGATGAGAAGGGAGAAGAGTTCTACACCAAAGCCAGGTGGGGGACCGGGACTTTCTTGCGTGCCAAAGACGACGAAAAGGTCGCGGTCAATCCCATGCAACAGGTGGGGGTCGAACTCCTGCCAGGACGCTACGGCGTACTGGTCCAGGATCTTGACTACGGCTGGTCTCTCGACCGACGGGGAACGATCACGCTGGGATCCGGGCCGCAGTATATCCACGTCAAGCGTTCATTCGATTCACACCGACTGCGCAGTGACGCCGCTACTCAGTTTCCGGTCCCGTTCCGCTGGGCCGGGAAGACGTATCAGATGCAAACCGCGCAGGAGGTTCAGTTCGTCAACACTCTCTTGTTATGGCTCAGCAAGGGCGATGGATCGGAAGGAATTGCGAAGGACACCGATATGCAATCGATGATTGCCGGATTCAGTGATCAGCGTTTCGTGGCGGAAGCGATCGAGATCGATCCCCAGAACGGCAGCGCGCGGCTGAAGCGAGAACGTACTCTGGCCCAGATCGATATCCAGTCAGCCAACATGCATGCCGGGTTCATGTCACCGCTCGGTCGCCTCGAATGGACGGGGCCTTATAAAACTCCTCGGGCACTGTATGTTCCGAGGCAGGAACTGCGGATGTTCGTCAAGGACGAACTAATGGGGTGGGACTCCACTGAGTGGTATGACAATCAGCCGATTGCGACTGACGACCCATTGGCGACTCCGTTGGTCGCACGTCGCGATCGGGCGTTGATAAAGAAATTTGCCGACACTGAGCCTCCGAAGAGTCAGGTAGTCAATCTCTGGTTTCATTGGTTCGGTACCAATCCTGACCTGCCCCGCAAATCAGCTCCGGCGATTCGCCGACTGATCTCCGCATGGGCGGATGGACAGCCCGATGTTCCTGAGACCGAACTTCTGCAACTCGGTGGAGCGACTACGATGGAGGGACTCTTTATTCGGCCCAATCCGCTGCCATCACCCGAACCTGTGCGCCACATTGAGTTTTCAGAGGACAAGCCCGTGGCACCAAAGACTGAGGCCCCCAAACCTGAGTTCGTTCCGCCCGCCTTCCTCGTTCCTGGCAGCACACCTGGAACCTGGCGAATTAAGGAACCACCGGAAGGTGCATTGGCTCCGAATTAGGATTCGCCGAATCGTCTATCAGAGCCACATTTGATCTCTCCCGTTACCAGCTTGTCTGGTACGAGCGGAAGATCTGTCATTTAACAGGCCCCCTGCTGGCTCGCCCAGCAGGAGCCAACGTTTTACTGTTAGCAAACGTCTTCCCCCGTCACCACCTCCCCGGTTGGCTCGTCCAACCGGAAGGGAAGTTTCAAGCGATGCCGACACCAATTTACACTTGAAACTACGCTTCCTGCCGGGCGAGGGGCGTCCGGTTGCTTCGTGGTCGTTTTCTAACTTCAAGACTTGCGCTCATGTCGGACGAGCCGACATGGGGCGTGGCAAGCAGGACAGGGCCTAGGTAAGCTGCCCCCTGCTGGCTTGCCCGGCAGGTGCCAACGTTTTACTGTTAGCAAACGTCTTCCCCGTCACCGCCTCCCCGGTTGGCTCGTCCAACCGGAAGGGAAGTTTCAAGCGATGCCGACACCAATTTACAACATCCAGAATCTACAGCCTGCATTCCACCTTCGTTACACATGGACAGGATGGCCGACGGATGGGACTCTGTTTCCTAAGCAACCTGATGAACCGTTTTTTCAGGAACTCGATAAGGCATGGGCAACCGATTGCTTAAAACGCATTTCAACACAGTGGAGTGCTGATCAGATTCAGCTTGCGTTTTCTACTACTGCCTCAGTCTCACCCACGCTGTTCGTCGCTCGTGCCAAAGGTCGTCTGCAACATGCACTGCGGCTGGCCGGAACTCCTGTAAAATTCAGCCGCAAGGTTTCGTTTCGTTCGATTGGCGACAATCATTCCGATGACGTCCAAGCCTACATTGCTCAACAGGTCGACAAAGAACAATTCGTAGATCCTCGATTTGCAGCGATGCTCAAGAGGTTTACAGTCATTGATGAGAGCGTCACGCTGGGACAGCCGAGCGAATCGAATAGCGGTCGATATTGGTACAACCTGCATGTTGTTCTGGTTGTTGCTGACCGGGCTCGATTTCGGAATGAGGCCGATTTCGAGAAACTTGATCGAGCTCTGGCTGGAACGGCAGTAAAGCATGGTTATCAACTGGCTGCTCGCGCATGGATGCCCGATCATGTTCACATGGCTCTGCGAGGCAACATCAACGAAAGTCCCGAGGAGATCGCTTTGGTCCTTATGAATAACACTGCGTTTGCCATGGGCCAGAATGCGATTTGGCGGCGGGGCTTTTACGCGGGAACGTTCAGCGAATACGATGTACGGGCCTTGCGTGGCCGAGTTTGAAACTTCGCTTCCTGCCGGTCGAGCCGGCGAGGGGAGTCTGGTTGTTT
>Ga0255095_1000559_pt1 | contig 18577 bp, 13 predicted proteins | sample Colum_Law_RepC_8_2_FD_188435 | JGI IMG/M metagenome (GOLD analysis project Ga0255095, IMG submission 188435) | Freshwater microbial communities from Columbia River, Oregon, United States - Colum_Law_RepC_8d | ecosystem: Environmental > Aquatic > Freshwater > River | place: USA: Oregon...
TCGCCCGTGCCGCGCTGGCTGCCGGGGCCAGCCTCGTGAACGACATCGCCGCGAACCGCGAGGATGCCGCGATGTGGGAATGCGTGCGGGAATTCAACGCCGGCTATGTGGCCATGCACATGCAAGGCACGCCGCAGACCATGCAGGCACAGCCCAGTTACACCGACGTGGTGGCGGAGGTGGACGCCTTTTTCACCGACCGGCTGGCACGGTTGCGCGCAGCGGGCGTGGCACCGGAGCAAGTGGTGTTGGACCCGGGGATCGGCTTTGGCAAAACTGTGGCGCATAACGTGCAACTCCTCGCGGCGCTGCGCCAGTTTCGCAGCCATGGCCGGCCGTTGCTGCTGGGGGTCTCGCGCAAATCCTTCCTCGGTGCGCTCACGGGTGTGGCCCGGCCCGAGGAACGCCTGCCCGGGGCGCTGGCGTGTGCGGCGCTGGCCGTGCGGGACGGCGTGGGCATCCTCCGCGTGCATGACGTGCGGGAAACCGTGCAGGCCGTGCGGGTGGCGGAAGCCATTACGGCCTGAGTGGGTGACCGGCGTCTTTAGCGCACGGCCTTGACCTGCTTGGACTGCGGATCGATGACCAGCTTGTAGCCCGGTGGAACGGGGATGGGTTTGTAATACATCTTGGTCAGCTCCGGAATTGTCGGCAGGCGCTTGTGCTTTTCGTAATAGCCAGCCACGAGGCCGTTCAGGTCGGAAAATTCCACGCTTGTCTCCAATAGCGGGATGTTCACGGGCGGAGCGGATGGTTTGACTGCTCCTGCCGCAGCGGGACTGGCGGCTGACGATGCGGCAGGGACTGGAGCCTCCGGCTCAGGATTCGACGGAATGACTTGGGCTGGCTTCGGCTTCCGGCATCCACCGGTCAAGCAAAGCGAAATCAGCAGGGCGAAGGCGGTTTGCTTCATAAATATCGATGCTTTGGCACACACCTAGAAACGGCAAACCTACTTGAGCGCAGAGGCGCGATCAGAAAGCCATTGGGAATCTGCAACGGACGTTTGCGATCCTACAGGCCCGTTGGGATAGACGGTCGGGCTGGTGAACCGCGCCTCCTGCCAGCGGTGAATCTCCGTATGGCCGTCGGCAAAGGAAAAGGAGCTGGCAAACACATGATAGTTGGCCGGCGTGTCCACCAGATAGCCCGTGGGCGTGGTGCTGGTCTTGATCGTCACCGCAAATCCATCGTCGTTGATGCTGGTGGGATGCTCATCCACGAATGTGAAGAGGTTCTCGGCTCCTCCGGGTTTGCTTTGCATGTCCGATTCCCGACCGTAGCGCTGAAACAGCACGCTGGTGCCGGTGGTGCCACCGTTCAAATTGTAGTCCTGCCATTCACCAGCCGTGGTCAGGTTGCCAGCCCCGTCCAATCCACCGATTGCTTGGTTCATCGAAATGCTGCGCACCCGAGGCAGATTGCTGGCCCGGTCCACGCTTTTGTCCGCAGGACAGAGGAACACCTTTATGTTGCCGCTCAAGTATGCGGTGACGGTGGAATTGGTCCGCAACTTGTCGCCATCCGAATTGTCGGGCGAACCGGTGGCGGCGGAAGTCATGTTCACCCCGCCCCAACGGTTGCGCATGACCAACTTCCCGTCGAAATCGCCATGATAGAGATTAAACACCAGCGCCATCTGCTTCATGCTGTTGGCGCAGGTGGTGCCTTGGGTCTTCTGCTTGGCTTTGGCCAGCGCGGGCAGGAGCATGCCCGCAAGGATGGCGATGATGGCGATGACGACAAGAAGCTCGATGAGGGTGAAGCCCTTTGCCTGCGCATCAAACCGGTCAGAACGAGTGGGTGCCGAGAGATGGGAGCTCATGTGAGGATGTGGACGGTGACTGCCTGTCCATAAGGCAAATTCCCCCGGGAGTCAATCCGAGCGTCAGGGGTCCATACCGGAAGAGTCACCGCCTCCAAGGAAACGCTAAGGAATGCTTGCAACTACGAACCAACACGGACCAAAACCCCAGCTCCCCGACGGCTCATTCGTGTTGGTATATGGTCAAATCAGCGCTTCCCTGGGGTCAGTCCGTTGCTTGTCTCGTTCCTCCCTGGGTCAACTGCGGAAGCCAGGCGAAACGCACGTCAAAGTGGCGCAGGCGCAGCGGCGAGAAGGCTTGGGCTGACCGGAAAAGGGTGATTATTACGGCGTCAGGCAGCCGGCTGTTCAGCCTGTTCAAGGGTCATACCTATACAGCAGCCAATTGAAATCGTTAGTCGTCGGAATGGCGGCGTCCCATTTCTTCAATTCCGCGTGGCTGTCCGCGTAAATGAGTCCTCCGCTGCGGGAGTGGTAGGTGGCCGGCTTCTCATTGCCCCACGCGGTGCCGCTCATGAACCAGCCGCCGTCGTCGAGCGATTCCAAGCCTTCTTCGATGAACACGAAGGTGTCCGTCGGTTTGCTAAAATCTTGCGTCCGCCGAAACTTGATCTGCCCGGTGCCGGCGGATCCCACTTTTTGTGGCATCGAGAAATTCCGCGCATATTTGGGAAAAGGTGTGAAAGCGGACCCGGGAGCTTTTTCCGGCTTGGCGCAGGCGAAAACCTTGGCGCTGCCTCCCACGTATCTCCCGAACTGCGCGAGGGTGACGTAGGTTTCGTTGCTGGCATGCGTGGCGGTCTTCATGTTGCCGGTGCACCAGTTGAATTCGAACCGGCCGTTCGCATCCGGCGTCGGGGTGGTGCCCGCGGCGTAACCTGGGCCACCCCAGCCGTAGTTGTTCACCAGCCTGTCATCGTTGTCCTCGGGATAGAGCGCAAAGGCTAGGCCCAGCTGCTTTTGGTTCGAAAGACACTGCGTGGCCATGGCCTTCTGCTTGGCCTTGCTCAACGCCGGCAAAAGCATGCCCGCCAGAATGGCGATGATAGCGATGACGACGAGGAGTTCGATCAGGGTAAAGGCTCTGCGTTCAGAGGGGGAGGGGAGGGTGTGCATGCTGGTTAGCCGGAATGTGATTAGTGCGTCCTAAGTAGCCACTTCTCCGGCCGGAGTCAACCTGCCCGAACCACCGGTCATTCTTTGCCTTGCTGTGGACCGGGGGATTCCGAAAGATGCGCGTCCACGCGCCCGAGTGGGAACCGTCTTCCTCGTCCGGCGCGCCGCTCGCATGAAACAAAAAGCTTACGCCGCCGCCGGGGTGGACATTGATTTGGGCAACAAGGTCAAGGGCACGCTGCCCCAACTGCTCGCCTCCACGCACCGGCGCGAGGTGCTGGGCAAGGTGGGCGGCTTCGGCGGCCTCTTCGCCCTGGATGTGAAGAAGCATCGCCAGCCCGTGCTGGTCAGCTCCGCCGATGGGGTGGGCACCAAGCTCAAGATCGCCTTCGCCATGAACCGGCATGACACCATCGGCGAAGACCTCGTCAACCACTGCGTAAACGACATCGCCGTGCTCGGGGCGGAGCCGCTGTTCTTCCTCGATTATCTCGGCACCGGGAAGCTGGAGCCGCAGGTCTTCACGGAGATCATCCGCGGCTTCGTGCGCGGCTGCCGGGCCAATGGCTGCACGCTCATCGGCGGCGAGACGGCGCAGATGCCGGGCTTTTACCAGGCCGGCGAATACGATGTCAGCGGCACCATCGTCGGCGTGGTCGAGAAGTCCCGCATGCTCAACGGCCAGAAAACCGTCCGCCGGGGCGATGTGCTCATCGGCATGGCTTCCAGCGGCCTGCACACCAACGGTTATTCGCTGGCCCGCAAGATTCTGTTTGAGCAGCTCAAACTGCAACCCGGCGACTTTGTGCCGGATCTCCACAACACCGTGGGCGAAGAATTGCTCAAGGTGCATGTGAGCTACGGCCCGCTCGTGCAGGCGTTGCTGAAGAAGTTCAACCGGACTGGAAAGCCCAACGCTGTGAAGGCATTCGCGCACATCACGGGCGGCGGGTTTGTGGACAATCTTCCCCGCGTGCTTCCCGCCAAGTGCGATGCCGTGGTCCGCAAGGGAACCTGGGACAGCCTGCCGCTTTTTGAGCTGTTGAAGGAGCGCGGCGGGGTGGAGGAGGCCGAATTGTATCAGGTCTTCAACATGGGCGTGGGCATGGTCGCCATCGTCGCGGCCGAGCAGGCCGATGCCGCGCTGCGCTTCATCCGCGCGCAGAAGCACAAGGCCTGGCAGATCGGCGAGATCGTCAAGGGCACCGGTCTGGCGCGGGTGGAATAGCCCACTCATGTCCGCCGAGTGACGGGCACATGGCCGTTCGGTCGGAGCGCGGCTGTGTGCGCAGCACCAGCCGCAGCTTATGGATTGGCAGCGCGTCCTCCGGCATTGCCAGTGTCACAGAGTGGTGCGGCTCCTGCGGCTGGTCTGTGACACGGCCGCGCTCCGCGCTGTATCGTTCCGATCAAATCAGGCTGGCCTCGCCGTCGCGCTTTCCTATTCTCCGGCCATGCATCGCCGCCAATTTCTCTGCTTTGCCGCTGTTTCGTTTGCCGCCGTCGCTCTGTCCGCCGCCCAGCCGGACGCCGCCAAAGCCAAGGCCATCCCCGCCCGGATGCAGGAATTCGTGGACCGGCAAGTCGTCGCCGGAGCGGTCACCCTCGTGGCGCAGGGCGGCAAAGTCGTTGCCTTGGATGCCGTCGGCTACGCGGACCTCAAGACCAAGCGGCCGATGCGCACGGATGATCTCTTCTGGATCGCTTCGATGACCAAGCCCATCACTGGCGTGGCGGTGCTGATGCTGCAAGACGAGGGCAAGCTCTCCGTGGATGATGAGGTGGAGAAGTTCCTGCCGGAATTCAAAGGCCAGATGCTGCTCGCGACCAAGACGCCCGACGCCACCGTGCTCAAGAAACCCGGCCGCCGCATCACCCTGCGCGACCTGCTCACGCACACCGCCGGGCTGAACAGCGACGTGCCGGAAACCGGCCGCGATCTGATGCTGGGCGAACGCACCTTGGCCTACGCTCTCCAGCCGTTGTCCTTCGAACCCGGCAGCAAATGGCAATACAGCAATCCTAGCATCAACACCCTGGGCCGTATTGTCGAAGTCGTCTCGGGACAAAACTTCGCGGACTTTCTCGCCACCCGCCTCTTCCAGCCGTTGGGCATGAAGGACACGACCTTCTGGCCCAGCGAAGGCCAGGCCCGCCGCGTGGCCAAATCCTACCAGCCTGGACCTGACAACAAGGGCCTCGCCGAGGTGGACAACTACTTCCTCAAGGGCCTGCCCCTCACCGCCCGTTGGCGCACGGCCATTCCGGCCGGCGGGCTATACTCCACGGCCGGCGACATCGCCAAGTTTTACCAGATGATGCTCAACGGCGGCACCGCCCACGGCAAACGCTTCCTCTCCGCCGTTGCTCATCAGCAGCTTACCAGCACGCAAACCGGCGACATCAAGACCGGCTTCACCGAGGGCATGAGCTGGGGCTTCGGCTTCCAAGTGGTCAAGCAGCCCACCGGCGTCACCGCCATGCTGGCGCCCGGCACCTATGGCCACGGCGGGGCCTACGGCACCCAGAGCTGGGCGGACCCGGAGACCGGCACGATTTACATCCTGATGATCCAACGCGCCCGCATGCAGAACGGCGACGCCTCCGACATCCGCAAGGCCTTCCAAGAGACCGCCTCCGCAACCTGGGTGCGCTGAGTGGGCGGCATCCGCGATTTTTCAGCTCACCAATCTGCACTATGAAACTCAACCGCCTCATCCACCGCTTCACAATCACCCTCTTGCTTGCCGTCGCCAGTCTGGCCAGCGCCGCCGACACCAAGCCGCTGCGCGTGCTCATGGTCACGGGTGGTTGCTGCCATGACTACGAGCAGCAGAAAAAGATTCTTTCCCAGGGCATCTCCGCCCGCGCGAATGTCGAGTGGACCATCGTTCACGAAGGCGGCGATTCGCGGACGCATCAAGTCAGCCTTTACGCCAAGGACGACTGGGCCAAAGGCTTCGATGTCATCGTCCACAACGAATGCTTCGGCCAGGTGACGGATGTCGCGTTCGTCGAGCGCATCGCCAAGGCGCACGCGGACGGCGTGCCGGCGGTGATGCTCCATTGCTCCACCCACAGCTATCGCGCCGCCGCGACCGATGAGTGGCGCAAGGCTATCGGCCAGACCTCCATGAGCCACGAGAAGAACCGCGACTTGCTGGTGAAGAACCTCAAGCCTGAGCACCCGGTGATGAAGGGCTTCCCCACCGAGTGGAAGGATCCCAAGGACGAGCTTTACAAGAACGAGAAGGTCTGGCCGAACACCATCCCGCTCGCGCAGGCCTACGGCGAGGACACGAAGAAGGACCACATGGTCATCTGGGTGAACCAGCATGGCAAAGGCAAGGTCTTCGGCACCACCCTGGGTCACGGCAACCACACAATGGCCGACCCGGTGTATCTGGACCTCGTCACGCGCGGGCTGCTCTGGTCCTGCGGCAAACTGGACGCGAACGGCAAACCCGTCGCTGGTTACGGTCCGGCGAAGCAGTAGGGGAAGCGCTCAAACACTCACGGGGCGGCGTGAAAGTAGATTTCCGCAACGACCCGGCTTCCAGTCACTTCACCGGCTTTGCCGGGTGGGCGGTCAGACTGGCGGTGGTTGCCTGCAACTTCATTAGTTCGACCTCGTTGGCTGGCAAGGGTCCGGCGCGGAACGCGGGCAGGAGCTTTCCCCACACGAGGTCGAGCTCGGCCTGCATCTGGCCGGTCTGCGCGGTGATGGCGATGACGGCATCTTGCTCCGGCATCACCAAACAAATCTGCCCGTCGCGACCGTCGCCCCGGTAGGCGTTGTGCTGGCAGCGCCAGAATTGGAAGCCATAACCTTGCCGCCAGTCTGGGTTTCTGCCACTCGGGGCCTTGTCATTCTCCACCTGCTTGGCGGTGGCGGCTTCGACCCACTTCTCGGGGAGCAGTTGTTTGCCGTTCCATTTTCCCTTTTGCAGATAGAGCAGGCCGAACTTGGCGATGTCCTCCGTGCGGACGTGGAGGCCGTAGCCGCCCAAAGTGTAGCCTTCCGTGCTGTTTCCCCATTGGGGGCGCTCGATGCCGAGCGGGTCGAACAGGCGCGGCTTCAGGTAGTCGAGCACGGGCTGACCGGTGGCCTTGGTGACAATCGCCGAGAGCATGTGGCTGCCGGGCGTATTGTAACGAAACCAAGTGCCGGGCGGATGCGTGACGGGATGCGCGAGGAACTCCTTCACGGAAGGCCCGTTTTCGAGGTTGAACTTCGGTTCGGCGTCATGCCCGCCGCTCATCGTGAGCAAGTCGCGCACCCGCATGGCCCTGAGATTGTCGGATGGCTTCGCCGGCGCTTCGGCCGGGAAAAACTTCAGCACCGGATCTTCCAGACTCAATTTTCCTTCCGTGGCCGCAAGCCCCACCGCAGTCGCATTGAAGCTCTTGCTGAGCGACCACAGGATGTGCGGTTTCTCAGCCGCCTCGGGCCGCCACCACGCCTCGGCGATCACCTGCCCATGCCGCACCAGCATGAAACTGTGGAGCGTGTTGATTTCCTTGTCTGCCGCCTCGATGAAGGCCCGCACATCCGCCGAGGAAATGCCCTGCGCTTCAGGTGTGCTGCGTGGCAATGCAACACTGGCCGCCTGCGCGCCCCCACCGCCCGCAAGCAGCAGCGTCACTAAAACCACGAACACCAAAATCCGATGCCGACTGATTGCTGTCATGGCGTGCGAAGTTGCCTCACGGGGTGGTGGACCAAAATTGCGCGGCTTGTCTGGGCCTCATCAGAAGTAACGCACGAACGCCTTGCTCTTGAGGCGCTCGACATACTTCTTTTGCAGCCGGGTTTGTTCCTGCGCCAGCAGCGTCTTCTCAATCTCATCCCGCACTTCGACCAGCGGGCGGAGCTGGGCCGATTTCACTTCCTCGACATACAGCAGGAAGCACGCGTCGGGCGTCTCGATGACGCCGGTGTGCTTGCCCGGCTTGAGCGTGTTCGTGGCATCGACGAATTCCTTCCGCAACGCCGACTTGTTCACCCAGCCCAGATCGCCGCCTTCCCGGCGCTGTGAGCCCTCGGAATACACCGAGGCCATCTCGGCGAACTTGGCCCCGCCCTCCAGCTTGCCCAGGATTTCGCGCGCGAGCCGGCGCACGGCCTCCGGATCGCCTCCGTCGCGCTTGCGCAGCTCGATCATTCGCAGGCGGATTTGATCCGGCAGCTTGAAGTCCTCTGGATGCTCCTTGTAGTAGGTTTCGATCTTGAAGGGGGAGATGATCACCGCCGAGGACACGTTTTTCAGGCGCATCTGCTCGACAATGAACTGGTCCCGGATGTCGGTGCGGAACTGTTCGTAAGTCGTGTTCTGCGCCTCCAGTGTCTTGATGAGCTTCACCCGGTCCCCGTAGCGCTCGCGGATGCGATCCTGCACGAAGTCCTCGATGATGCTTTCGGGGAAGCTGTAGCCGGCGGTCTTGAAGTCATCAAGCATGAGCTGCCGCTCGATCAACTGCCCCAGCCCGTCCTTGTATATGTCCCGCGCCCGCTCGTTGTAAATCTGGGCGGTGACGCCGGGCTGGCGCTGGAGCGCGATCAGCGCGGGCTCGATGAATTCACGCGCCTCCTTTTCCGTGATGATCGTTCGGTTCACCACGGCCAAGATGCCATTGACGAGTTCCGGTCCGGCCGCCGCGACCGGAACCAGACCAGCCAGCAGACCCGCAAGAATAAAGAGGCGCTTCATGTCCAGTGACGGGAGGATATGGACCTAGGGGGCTAGGTCAAGGATTAGGCCAAGTCCATGCGGCTCACGCAGTGAGACAGCACAAAATTATCCTTGGTTGAAAAAGAGCCTTCCTGCCCTTCCTCAAAGGGGGGCAGTTCAAAATCACATGCACGAAAAACGACATTGCCCTGGCAGATGGACTTTGCTAGGAACAGGTAGTCCGTTGCGGGTGTGGTTCAATGGTAGAATGTGGGCTTCCCAAGCCTGAGACGAGGGTTCGATTCCCTTCACCCGCTCCACTTTGATAATGCCCAATAAATCCGGTATTTATCTGGTTCCCAGCAGGTTTTCACCTGTATTTTAAGAATCAAAGTAAGAATATCCAAAGTTAAACTGGCTTCGTGTCTCCCGGCCTTTGGACAGGATTTCACCCGCTCATATCTCCACATCCCGGCACTTCTGCTCCAACTGGTAGGCGATGCGTTCGATTTGCTTGGGTGAGAGCATTTCGTTGGGGAGGCTCGTTACCACCTCGCCGATTTGCTACGGCTTTCCACCGGTTGCTTGCGGACAGTCGGATGCGGTAGTCTTGTCCTCATGCCAACTGATCTCCAGCCTGCCAGCACGCCATCCCTGTTTGCGCGTTGGAACACCGCACGGGTGGGTCACTTGCGAACGGTCTTGGCGCTCGCTGCGTTGCTGATCGTGCTGGGCAACGCACACGCGGCGGAGCCGCTGGCGCAATGGAATGCCGTTCCAGCCGACGGAAAGGGCGTCACTTTCGCTGAACAGACCGCCACGCTGACGGGCGACAAGTGGAGTTCCCTGCGCGCGCCCAAGGAGTTTGCCAACGTCCAAATCTCCGCCATCGTCACTGTCGTCGAGGCCGCGAAGGCCGTGAACTTCTTCGGCCAGGGCTGGAGCGCGTGGCCCGATTCGACCTTCAGCGACGGCGGGTTCGATGCCGGTTTGCTGCTGCGCGCGGCCACGAACAGCGGCTATCGCGTCCAGCTCTCGCACAAGTATCAAGTCGTCGCCCTCGTGAAGTGGCCCGAGGGCGGCTACGTGCAGGTCGTGCCCTGCGCGGTGAAGCTCAAGTCGCCGCACAAGTTGCTTGCCAGCGTGCAGAATTCGCGCGTTCACGTGAGCGTGGACGACGTTCCAAAGATTGCCTGGCACGACTCCTTCCTCCCGCTGACCTCGGGCGCGGTCGGCGTCGCGGTGAGCGGCGGGGCGAAGGCCACGTTCAGTGACGTTGAAGTCGGAATCGTCCCGTCCGTCACGGAAACCCCGCGCGGGCCGCACACGGCGAACTTCTCCGTCCGTCCCTTCCTTGGCGGAAGACAGTTTGTGTTCGACGGCGACGAGCCAGTGCTTCAGTTGCATTACGAAAAGGACCCGAGCGTCTTCGCCAAGCTGCGCCCCGGATACAAGCCGCAGCTCACCTTCGATTCACACTGGGATCTCGCCAACCAGGGCGCGTTCAAGGAAGCGGACAGCAAGTGGACCGCGCCCGTCACCAGCGGCGGCGGCAAGTCCGTGAAGGCGACTTGGTCCGCGCGCAGCGTGAAGGACCGCTTCACCACGCAGAGCACCCTCACCGTGGGCTACGACGCCAAGCGCGGCACCTACACCTACGACATCGAGAGCGCGCTGGAGGTGCTCCCCGGCGAGCCGTTCCACTTCCGCTACGGCTTCGACTTTGAGCACCACACGCCGCTCGACCCGTTCCGCTGGCAGTATCTCGTCGCCAAGCGCGGTGGCGGCGGACTCTATCACCGACCCGTGTATCCGATTGACCCAGGCCCGCAATACGACTTGGAGACGGCCGGCGGTGCTCGCGTCTGGTTCGGCCGGCACTTGGAGCAGTTGCACGTCGCGCCGGCCGTGGAATACGACATCAGCAGCGCCACCAGCACGGGCCGCAAACTCAACACCGCCGTCTGCGCCGCGTTTTACGACACCGGGGTGAGCTTCGCGCCCGAGACCGCGAAGCCCGGCACGCGCCTCGAAGTGAAGTATCGCTACACCGGCGTGCCCGCCGCCGAGGCCAAGGCGCTCTTTGACGAATCCAAAATCTACGACGCGCCCACGCTCGACCCGAAGCATCACTACATCTTCGCCGACGAATGGCCGAAGCTGACCTTCTCGCAGTTCGTGCCAATGAGCGAGACGTGGATTCTTGGCCGCACGCCCTTCATGACCGCGCACAACGTTCGGCCCACCTACGAACTGGAGAGAAACTGCGGGGCGGGCAGCGGCTTCGCCATGAAGCTCGGCCCCGCGTCCTTTGGCAAAGCGAACCTCGCCAAGGCCGCGCCGCTCGCGAAGGGCCGCTACGCCGTCACCGCGCTGGTGAAGGCGGTGAATGTCCACGGCCCGGGCGGACGCATCGAGCTGGTCGCAACGCAGGCGAAGACCAACAAGCAGCTCGCCGAGGCCCGGCACTTCGTCGGCAACGGAAACTTCGACTGGCGCAAGCAGGGCTTTGTATTCGACGTGCCCGAGGACGCGGGAGCGTTGCAACTGGCTTTCGGCAACGCCGGCACCGGCGACTTCCTCGTGACCGAAGTGGAGTTCCGCCGGCTCGCGGACGGCGAGGCGTTGCCCGCTGGCTTGCTCGCACGGGCGAACGACCAGCCCGCGCCCATTCCCGCCGCGCCCGCCGGAGCCGTCGCGGACTACCGGATGCTCGAAGGCAAGGGCCTCGTCGTGCTGAACCACGGCAGCGGCGGCGGCATTGGCCACCTCGACCTCGCGAACCTCGACTTCGTCACCGACGCGGGCCGCCCCGCGTTGCGCTTCGCGGACAACGCGACCGGCCGCAAGAGCTACCGCCTCGACAGCGGGCTGAATCGCTTCTACTTCAGCCACTCCGGCTACACCGGCAAGGATACCCTCCCGCTCGCGCTGACCGGCCACCACGGCGGCGGCGCGCCCATCCCCGGTCTCACGCTTGCCGCCTGGGTGAAGCCCGCGCCCGCGATGGGCAGCGCGCACCACGGCGGACGCGGCGACATCATCGGCTACGGCGCGCGACGCTTCGTCCTCGGCCTGCACGGTCAGAAGGCTCCTTATCAGCTCGCCGCGCGCATCAATGTGAACGACAGCGTTGTCTCCACCGCGAAGCTCGACGCCGACCGTTGGCAGCACGTAGCGATGACCGCCGAGCCCAAGGATGGCCAATGGCTCGTGCGCCTCTACCTCGACGGCCAGCCCGTTGGCGAAGGCCAGACGAAGAAGTTCCCCGCCGAATCCCCCATCGTCCCCTCGCTCATCCTCGGCGCGGAAATCTTCTACTTCCACGATGCCTACTACCGCGGGTTGATTGGGCGGACGCTGGTGCTGCATCGCGTGCTGCCAGCGGAGGAAGTAGTCGCGCTGGCGAAGTAGCTACGACCAGCGCAGCCATCAGGGCGACCCCTGTCAGTTTGAAACGCAAACGGCGGCTGACGTTTCCGCCAGCCGCCGTCGTGTGAAACCAGCCGTGCCTCAGTTGAACTTGTTCTTCCGATACGCACCCATCGCTGGGGCATCCGGGTTCACTTCGGGGCCGAAGTAGCGCAGCGTGACGAGCGGTTCGGTCTCGCTGGTGTTCTCGAAGGTCACGCCGTTCTTCGCGCCGTCTTCGGTGCAGAAGTATTCGTCCTCGGTGAGTTCATGGAAGCGGATGAGCTTCGGGCTGACGAGCGGCTGGCCATTGATCTTGCCGGTGCCTTGCACGCAGATGAGGCCGTAGGCACCGGTGTCTTTGATGGTGCATTTCACGCCGGGTTCGACGGTGAGTTCCTTCGCGGTGAAGAGCTGTTCGCCATCGACCTTGCCATAGACGATCCAGCGATCGACGAAACCTTCCTTGCGCGTGTCGGCCACGGGGACGGGTTCGAGGTAGTGGTTGTCCTTGAAGTTCGGGTCCACGTTCTTGTCCCAGTCGAGCTGGTCCACGATGAAGTCGAGATCCTGGTGTTTGCTCTTGGGCATGTCCTTCACGAGCAGGCTCCACGGGACGTAGCGGCCCTCGACCATGCTCTGATACATGCCGAAGACATCGCTGCCCCATTGCGGCTCGTAGGTGCAGAGGCTGCCGGGCGCGTGGAGAATGCACGGATCGATGAGCCAGCCGGTGCCGGGCTTGAGGCGGTAAGCTTTCGAGAGATCGAGGATGCCGTTGTCGCCCTTGTTCCAATCTTCAAGGCACTTGCGGACCTGGGCCTTGGTCGTGCCCGGCTCGAAGCCCATGAAGGTGTAGGGGAAGTTGTTGCCCACGTTGTTGTGCTGCGGCGGGAAGTAATAGCTCTCGGGCTTGCCTTCCTGGCCGACGAGCTTGGCCTGCTTCTGCGACTGGTGCATGTGATGCGGAATCGGCCCCATGTTGTCGAAGAACTTCGAGTAAACCGGCCAGCGACCATATTTCTTCCAAATCGCCTTACCGACGAGCGTTGCACCGCAGTCCTCGACCGCCTGTTTGAGCGTGAAGCGCTCGCCACCGACGACGCAATAGTTCAAGCCCTCGTCCGCCGCGCGACCTTCGTTGGCGGTCACCGTGGTGGAAGCGAACCAGCGTTCGTCAATGCCGCCTCGGTTCGCGCCGTAGGCGTAGGTGTCGTCGGGGTGGAGCTTGATGCGCAGGCCGGGCTGGAGAAACGAGCGCGGCACCCAGGCGGGCGCAAGGCGCAGCAGGCCGCCGGTGCGGGACAGTTCCGCGCCGACTTTGGCGGCGGTGTTTTTCTTGATGGTTTTGAGCTGGTTGACGGTGTTCATTTTTGTCTCAGTTATCAGGAGTCAGTGTTCAGCAATCAGTCGGTTCACAAGGCCTTTGGCTTTTGCGCGAACCACAGGACCAAGTGGCATTTTCGGCAGGCGAGGTTCACCCCGCCGCCAAGATTGGGCGACTCGTTGAACTCGCGATGCCGGCAGTGCGGACATTGGACTTGCGTTCCCGCTGCTTGGTATTCGCCAGGGTTCACTGCGGTCGCAGCGGCCTTGATGGCACGATGAACGGCTTTGAAGGTCTTGGTGATGTCCGGCATGACAGCGGCGGTTGCTTGTGAATGCGCGCGCAGCTTATCGGCAGCGAAACGCAGCCAGCAAGTTTCTTCTCCACCACGCCCGCTTGCCAAGCCACGACCTCTCCCGCAGCATCCGTCGCAATGGACTTGCGGGACAAAATCATCCCTTTCGACCGGGTCGCGACTTGGCGTGAAGCGATGCGAACCCAAGGCAAACGGCTGGTGGTGACCAACGGCTGCTTCGACATCCTGCACGCCGGGCATGTCACCTACCTCGCGGCCGCGCGAGCCCTGGGAGACGCCTTGCTGGTCGGCTTGAACAGCGACGCGTCTGTCAGGGCGCTCAAAGGGGCGGGCCGGCCGGTGAATCCCGAGCAGGACCGGGCCACGGTGCTCGCCGCGCTTGCTGCGGTGGATGGCGTTTGCCTGTTCGAGGAGATGGACGCGCTGCGGCTGCTCGCCGAGGTCAAGCCAGACATCTACGCGAAGGGCGGCGACTACACCATCGACACCATCAACCAGCCTGAGCGCCAGATGGTCGAGGGCGCTGGTGGCAAGGTGGTGATTCTCCCCGGGGTGCCCGGCCGCTCCACGACCAACGTGCTGGCCAAGATCGCGAAGGGCTGACAGGCCACGGCTCTGACCAAGTGCCAGACAGTCGTTCGGATGAAGCAACCGCTTACCGAATCTTCTGGTCCGGCAGTTCCTTCTTGATGCCTTCGTCCATCGGCATCTTGTCCGTCGCAGGAGTCAGCCCGGTCTGCTTCATCAGCTTGGCCAGCTCGGCCTGAAGTTCCTTCACCACCGGCGCGTATTTCGGGTTGGCGATGAGGTTATGCCGCTCGTCAGGGTCGAACTCCATGTTGTAAAGCTCGGCCATGTGGCGGTCGGGTTTGCCGTCGCCGTGCGGGTAGTGGACGTATTTCCAAGTGTCGGTGCGGACGCCGCGGACGTTGGGCGTGTAGGGGAACTGCTTCTCGTAGTTGTAGTGGTAGAACCACGACTTGCGCCAAGCGGAGTCGCCCTTTTGCACCAGCTTCACCCAGGATTTGCCGTGAAGATCCTTGAGCGGCGCGGCACCGCAGAGTTCAAGGAGGCTCGGGGCCATGTCCACGGTGAGGACTTGCTGCGCGACGACCTTGGGCTGCGTGGCTGGAACGAGGCCAGGGTAGCGCACCACCAGCGGGATGCGGATGCTGGCCTCGTGCATGGTGCGCTTGTCCACCATTCCGTGCTCGCCGTTGAGCAGGCCGTTGTCGCCCATGTGGACGATGATGGTGTTGTCCAGCTCGCCACGCTGTTTAAGCAATTCATAGAAGCGGCCCACGGAGTCGTCCACGGAACGGATGGTGCCCCAGTAGGCGCGCGTCATCGCGGCGAAGTCCTTCACCGCCTCGGGCCGGCTGTCGGGGAAAACTTTCCGCCACTCGAAAAGCGGGCCGTAGATGCCATGCCAGGTGTGGATGCGGTCCTGAAGCCAGAGCGGCTTGTCCGCCAGGCGGAACGCGCTCTCGGGATACGGAATCCAGACGTTGTCGAAGCTGTTCGAGTATTTTGGCTCGGGGAAATAGAAGCTGTGCGGGGCCTTGTGGCCGACCATCAGAAGCCAAGGTTTGCCGCCGTGGTCGCGCTTGAGCCAGTCCTCGGCAAGCTGCGTGACGACGTGGGTGTAGTAGCCGGGGATGACCTTGCTGCCCTGGCCGTTCTGGTTCCATTCGGTGTCGTAGTATTTGCCCTGGCCCTTGTGCGTGGCGAACCAGTTGAAGCCGGGGCGCGGCTGGTCGTTGTTCTCGCCCATGTGCCACTTGCCGAAGTAGGCGGTGTCGTAGCCGGCGCTCTGGAGCTGCATCGGAAAGCTGCGGAAGTTGGCGGGATACTCCGTGAAGTTGTTCTGCACGCCGTGAGTGTGCGCGTAAACGCCGCTGAGGATGCTCGCTCGGCTGGGGGAGCAGAGCGATGTGGTGCAGAAGGTGTTCTTGAAATACACGCCCTCCTTGCCCAGCCGGTCGATGTTCGGCGTCTGCAAATGCGGGTTGCCCGCGAGGCTCAATGCGTCCCAGCGCTGATCGTCGGTAAGAATGAACAGGACGTTCGGACGCTTCGACGCGGCACTGGCTGCGACCACCGAGGCCGACAACAAGGACAGGGACAGCAGGCGGATGAACTTGAGCATGGTGCGAGTGTGCGGGGAAAAACGGGCGGGTTCAACCGGCAAGCTGTGCCTAAAGCAGGTCCCGAGTTGACTCACCTTCGTGGTTACCCAAGCCCCGAACATGAGTCTGTCTGCCAAACGCGAGGCCCTGGCCCGCATCCACGGCCGCTACCAGCGCGCCGGTCGGCCCCACAAGTCGCGCATCCTCGATGAGTTTTGCGCCATCTGCGACTGCTGAATCGGCCCCTGAGCACCGTGCCGCCCAGCCGCTCCGGTCCCAAACGCCGCTACGAGCCCGCGCAGGTGCTGCCCGCGTGCTGGCCGCGTCCACTGACTTCTCTGGTAGGGGCCAGTCTGCCGGGTAAGCAGGCCCCCCGGCGGCGGGTTTGTCTCTGCCTGTCTGCAAGCCTGCCGGGCCAAGATATTTGGTTGTGCGACGCACGAGTCATCGTAAGATGTCCCCGGACGAGAGAAGCAAATCCGCAACCCTCTCCTCCGGACACAGGCTGGGATGCACGGGCGGCCGGGATGGCCGCCTGTTCGTTTTCCGGCGAGTTAATCCTCCCGCGTATCGTTTGCGCCCGACTGTGTGCCGCCAACGCCCGACTGCAAATGCAACGCACCAAATCATCAGCGCCCGCCGGGAACCGCCCGGCCAACGACAACGCCCGCCTGCTCGCCCGCGCGGAGACGCGCCGAGTGTTCGACGCGCTAGAGGATTTCTTCGCCACCACATTGACCAGCCAGGAGCCCGAGTCTGCGGCGCTCTTCCTCGAAAAGATTGTTTCCCGCCTCCGCGAAGCCGGCCTCGAAGTGCCGCACACGGTTCAGACGCCCTACGTCAACACCATCCCGATCGAGGACCAGCCTGCGTATCCCGGCGATTGGCAGATGGAGGTCAAAATCAAGAACCTCATCCGCTGGAACGCCATGGCCATGGTCGTGCGCGCCAACTCGCACACTAACGTCGGCGGCCACATCTCCTCCTTCGCATCGAGCGCGACGCTGTATGACGTGGCGTTCAACAATTTCTTCCGGGGTCGCCACGGGGAGTTCAACGGTGACTTGGTTTACTTCCAAGGCCATGCGTCGCCGGGCATTTACGCGCGGGCGTTTCTGGAGCGGCGTTTGGATGAGAAGCAGTTGGACAACTTCCGCCAGGAACTCGCCGAGGGCGGCGGGCTTTCGTCGTATCCGCATCCGTATTTGATGCCGGACTTCTGGCAGTTCCCGACCGTCTCGATGGGGCTCGGCCCCATTGGCTCCATCTACCAGGCACGATTCAACCGCTACCTTCAGGCGCGCGGCTTCATCAAGGGCGAGGAGTCCAAGGTTTGGTGCTTCGTCGGCGATGGCGAGAGCGACGAGCCGGAATCGCTGGGCTCCATCACGCTGGGCTCGCGCGAGAACCTCGACAACCTCATCTGGGTCATCAACTGCAACCTCCAGCGTCTCGACGGCCCCGTGCGCGGCAATGGCAAAATCATCCAGGAACTCGAAGCCCTCTTCCGCGGTGCGGGCTGGAACGTCATCAAGGTCATCTGGGGCAGCGACTGGGATGACCTCATCGCCCGCGACACCACCGGCCTGCTGCTCAAGCGCATGGAAGAGGCCGTGGACGGCGACTTTCAGAAATACACCGTCGAGCCGGGCAGCTACATCCGGAAGCATTTCTTCGGCAAGTATCCCGAATTGCTCCCGCTCGTGAACCACCTCACCGACGAGCAGCTTCGCAAGCTCATGCGCGGCGGCCACGACACGCGGAAGGTTTATGCCGCTTACAAGGCCGCCGTGGAGCACAAGGGATCGCCCACGGTCATTCTCGCGAAGACCATCAAGGGCTACGGCCTCGGCGAGGCGGGCGAGGGCCGCAACATTTCCCACAACCAGAAAAAGATGAACGAGAAGGAGCTGCGTGAGTTCCGCGCCCGCTTCAACGTTCCCATCGGCGACGACGAGATTGCCGAGATGCCTTTCTACCGGCCGGCCACCGACAGCGCGGAGACGAAGTATCTGCTGGAGCGTCGCAAGAAACTCGGCGGTTTCCTCCCGAAGCGTATCGTCAACGCCCCCGCCCTCACGGTGCCGAAGCTGGATTACTTCGCCGATTCGCTCAAAGGCTCCGGCAAGGCCGTGGCCTCGACCACGATGGCCTTCGTCGGCTTGCTGCGCGGTCTGCTCAAGAACCCCGCCATCGGCCGCAACATCGTTCCCATCATCCCTGACGAGGCGCGCACGTTCGGCATGGACGCGCTCTTCCGCGAGGTCGGCATCTACGCGCACAAGGGCCAGCTCTACGAGCCGGTGGACAAGAAATCCCTGCTCTACTACCACGAGACGAAGGACGGGCAGATTCTCGAAGAAGGCATCACCGAGGCCGGTTCGATGGCGTCGTTCATCGCGGCGGGCACGGCTTACGCCACGCACGGCGTGAACATGATTCCCTTCTACACCTACTACTCGATGTTCGGCTTCCAGCGCATCGGCGACCAAGTGTGGCTCGCCGGCGACATCAAGGCGAAGGGCTTCCTACTCGGCGCGACCAGCGGCCGCACTTCGCTCAACGGTGAGGGCCTGCAACACCAGGACGGCCACAGCCTCCTGCTCGCCAGCACCATCCCGACGCTGATGGCTTACGACGCCGCCTTCGCCTACGAAGTCGCCGTCATCATCGCGGAGGGTCTGCGCCGGATGTATCAGGAGGGCGAGGAAATCTTCTACTACCTCTGCCTCTACAACGACAACTACGCGCAGCCCGCGATGCCCGCCGGTGTCGATCAAG
>Ga0255095_1000562_pt1 | contig 18537 bp, 16 predicted proteins | sample Colum_Law_RepC_8_2_FD_188435 | JGI IMG/M metagenome (GOLD analysis project Ga0255095, IMG submission 188435) | Freshwater microbial communities from Columbia River, Oregon, United States - Colum_Law_RepC_8d | ecosystem: Environmental > Aquatic > Freshwater > River | place: USA: Oregon...
CCACCTGGGCCGCGGCGGAAACCGCCACCACCGCCGCCCGAAGGCTCACGGGCTTCATTCACGACCAGGGCTCGACCCTGCATCGAGAAGCCGTTGAAGGCGCGGATGGCGTTCTGGGCGGCATCGGCTGCAGCCATGGTCACGAAACCGAAGCCGCGCGAACGACCGGTTTCACGGTCGTTGATGATGCGCGCTTCGATCACTTCGCCATGGGCGCCGAACATTTCGGCCAGTTGCTCGTCGGTGGCCCGCCAGGGCAGGTTGCCAACGTAGATCTTGGTACTCATGCATGAACCTCGAAAACACAAGTGAATCACTGCATTCCGAGGCGAAGGCCGGCGCAGGCAACCCGTGTTGAACGAGCCGCACGACGCCGCGAGCGAACCGGAACCGCAATGGCAACACACGGCCTTCACACGCTCTTCACCCGTGCAATACGGGAAATTGACGAGCCCGCTTCAGCCCTGTGAAAACTACTGTGCCATAAACCCTTGCGAATGACACCTGAAACCCTTCAGGTGCGCCCAGCCACCTGAATGGGGTTGCGGATACCCGAAAACTGTATAAAATCACAGCCTGTTGATGAACACAGTACACGGGGTGTCTTTCATGCGCATGCTCACCGCCCGCCAGCAGGAGATCCTCTCCCTCATTCGCGAGCACATCACCCAGACCGGCTTTCCCCCCACCCGTGCCGAAATCGCCGCCCGGCTGGGCTTTCGCTCGCCCAATGCTGCTGAAGAGCATCTGCGTGCACTGGCCCGCAAAGGCATGCTCGAGCTCACCTCGGGGGCCTCGCGGGGCATTCGCCTGCTGGGCACTGCGGCTGCGGCCACCGGTGCGGTAGCCGACACCCTGACCGAAACCAGCCGTCAGGTCGGCCGGCTGCTGCAGTTGCCTCTGGTCGGGCGCGTGGCTGCAGGCAGTCCCATCCTGGCCCAGGAGCACATCGAGCAGCAGGTGCAGTTCGATCCCGCCCTGTTTGCCCAAACCCCCGATTACCTGCTCAAGGTTCGCGGCATGAGCATGCGCGATGCCGGCATCCTCGATGGCGATCTGCTCGCCGTGCGCAAGACCCAGAACGTACGCAACGGCCAGATCGTTGTGGCGCGCGTCGATGGCGGCGTCACGGTCAAGCGCCTGCAGCGCAATGCCGATCACCTCCTGCTGCTCCCCGAAAATCCCGATTTCAAACCCATCCGGGTCGATGCCGGTACGCCGGATTTCGCCATCGAGGGTCTCGGGGTCGGCCTGCTGCGCACCGGAGAGGGGCTGTGAGCATTCAGCCTTCTGCGTGGCCTGCCACGGTGCGGCGAGCCACCCAGTTCGCCCCTGAGGGCATCCGGGCCACTTCCAGCGGCTTTCCCGCCCTCGACAGCCAGTTGCCTGGCGGTGGCTGGCCTCATGGTGTGGTCACCGAACTCATCGCCCGTGAGTCCGGTATTGGCGAGTTGCGCCTGCTGATCCCGCTGTTGCGTCAGCTCACCCTGGAGCGCCGCTTCGTCATCCTGCTGGGCCCCCCGCATCAGCCCTACGCACCGGCGCTGGCCTCCTTCGGCATCAACCTCGACTACCTCATCATCGTGCAGGCCACTCAGGCAGCCGATCGTCTGTGGGCGGTTGAACAGTCTTTGCGCAGTGCAAGCTTCGGTGCCCTGCTGGCCTGGCTGCCCCAGGCGCGGACCCGGCCCGAGCATATCCGTCGCTTCCAGATGGCTGCGCAGGGCTGCTCAGGGCCTGCCTTTCTGTTTCGCGAATTGCCGGCCCAGCTCGAAGCCTCTGCTGCGCCCCTGCGGCTGCTGTTGCTGCCGCGCCCCGAGCAGCAGATCAGCGTGCAGATTCTCAAGCGTCGCGGCCCGGTCATGGCCCAGCCCCTGATTCTCAATCTGCCACACCCGCCAGCCACCCTGCATCCACGGCACTGGAGCCGCCCCGGGCGCGTGCCTCTGCCTGCGCGCTCTGCCGAGCGCACTGCATCCGAGCCCACCACCCTGCACTCGGGCTGGCGAGGTCCAGCATCCGCGCCCACCACCGCCAACTGACGCCTCCACTCGCCCTCGTATCCGCAGCATGTCCATCCCCCCGCGTCATCGGTTGCCCTGAGACCATCCCATCATGCAGTGGGCTGCTGTTCACGGCCCGCGTCTTGCCCTCGACCGTCTGTTGCAGGGCCTGGGGCCCGAAGCTGAAGACCTGCGCATCGCCCTTTGCGATGGTCAGCAGATCCTCCTGTGCACCCGCGGTGCGCAGGCGGCCGGGGTGCAAGCCGGCCAACGACGGGCCAGTGCGCTCACCCTGGCCCACGACCTTCAACTGATCGAACACGACCCGCTGCAAACCCAGCAGGCTCTGCACGATCTGGGACAGTGGCTGCTGCAGTTCAGTCCCCGGGTCACGGTCTATGCCTCACACACCCTGGTGCTGGAGGTGGGTCGTAGTCTGCGGCTCTTTGGAGGCCCCGACACCCTGATGAAGCGCCTGCGTCAGGGCCTGGCCCAACAGGGCCTGACCGTCCAGACCGCGCTGGCCCCCACGGCCCGGGCCGCGGCCCTGCTGGCGCTCTGGCAGGACCAGGTCTGCATCGCACACGAATCCATGCTGACCCAGGCACTCGCCCGCCTGCCGCTGCATCTGCTGAGCAACGCCCAGCCTCATCTGGAGTCTCTGGCCCAGGTCGGTGCCCGGTGCTTGGGCGAACTCCTCCAACTGCCTCGTCAGGGCCTTGCACAGCGCTATGGCCCAGAGTTGCTCGAAGAGATCGATCATGCGCTGGGCCATCGACTGGAGGCTCTGGCCTGCATTGCCCCCATGGCGCACTTCGATGCCCGAATCGATCTGTTTCATGGCGTGGAGCAGGCCCAGGCGCTGCTGCATGGCGGCCAGATCCTGATCGAGCGTCTGTGTGCCTGGCTGCAGGCCCGAGGGCTGGCCACCCGGGAAGCCGTGTTGAGTGCCCTGCATGAAGGCCGCCAGGGCGCCAGTCAGCCCCCCACCCGCATTCCGATCCGGCTCACGCAAGCCAGCCGCGAATCCGCACGCATGGTCATCCTGCTGCGCGAACGACTGGCGCTGACCCGGCTGCCCGAGGCCGCACATGCGCTGAGGCTGCAATGCCAGCAGACTGTTCTGCAATCAAGCCCGGTGGCCTCGCTCTTTCCCGAGTTACCCCTGCCTGACTCAGCCCTTGGGCCCTCATCGGGCACCTCCTCAGGCACAGCGCCCCTGGCCGAGCATCTCGCCCGTCTGCTGGAGCGACTGCAGTCCCGCTTGGGTATCGAGCAGATCCAGCGTATCGAACCCGTGCCGGATCATCGGCCAGAGCGTGCTTCACAGGCCAGCGCCTGGACGCCCCCCGCAGCGCGGCGGGTATCACCGGCCCCGGGATCCGCCCTGCCCCGCCCGCTGTGGTTGCTGTCCGATCCGCTGGCGCTCACCGAGCGCAAGCACCGGCCCTACTGGAACGGGCCGCTTGCCCTGCTCGCGGGCCCGGAGCGCATCGAAACCGGCTGGTGGGATGATCACCTCGTGGAGCGCGACTACTTCATCGCCCAGACCGAACAGGCCGCCTGGGTCTGGATCTTCCGCACACGCCCCACCCAGGGCGACAGCGGCTGGTTCCTGCAGGGGGTGTTTGGGTAAGGGGTGTTTGGCAAAGGGAGTTTGGGTAAGGGGCGCACTACACTTGCGGGTCAGAATCCAACGCGCGCGCAATCCCCAAGGGTCAAGCACGCGCGTCAAGCCAAGGCACCGACCGCATCGACCGGAGACCCCATGACCCCCCATCCCGCGAACGAACGCTATGTACTGGCCCTCGACCAGGGCACCACCTCGTCGCGTGCCATTCTGTTCGATCGTCGTGGAACGCCCATGGCGGTGGCCCAGAAGGAGTTCCGCCAGCACTTTCCGCAACCCGGCTGGGTCGAGCACGATGCGCTCGAGATCTGGGCCACACAGCGCGCCACGATTGCCGAAGTCATTGCACGTGCGCGCATCGGCATCGAGCAGGTGGCAGCCCTGGGCATCACCAACCAGCGTGAGACCACCGTGCTGTGGGATCGCAGCACGGGCGAGCCCATCGCACCGGCCATCGTCTGGCAGGACCGACGCACCTCCGCCACCTGTACCGCACTCAAGCAGGCCGGACACGAAGACCTCATCCGCCGGCGCACGGGGCTGGTGCTCGACCCCTACTTTTCAGGCACCAAGATCGCCTGGCTCCTGGATCAGGTGCCCGGTGCCCGCGCACGGGCCGAACGGGGTGAACTGGCCTTTGGCACGATCGACAGCTGGCTGATCTGGCAACTCACGGGCGGCGCACTGCATGTCACCGACCCCTCGAATGCCAGCCGCACCCTTCTCTTTGATCTGCACACGGGCGACTGGAATGATGAACTGCTCGGGTTGTTGCGCGTGCCGCGCGCCGTACTGCCGCGCATCGTGCCTTCCAGTGGCGTGCTCGGTGAGGCCAGCCTCGAGGGCCATCGCATTCCGATTGCGGGCATCGCCGGTGATCAGCAGGCGGCCCTTTTCGGTCAGGCCTGCTTCGAGCCCGGAATGGCCAAGAACACCTATGGCACAGGCTGCTTTCTGCTCATGAACACCGGGGCTGAGGTCATCACCTCGGGCAATGGCCTGCTCAGCACCGCGGCATGGACCCTGCAAGCGCCCCAGGGCATGCAACGCGCCCATGCACTGGAGGGCAGTGTCTTTGTGGCCGGGGCGGTGGTGCAATGGCTGCGCGATGGCCTGGGGCTGATTGCGCGGGCTGCCGATGTCGAAGCCCTGGCCCTCTCGGTCGAAGACACCGCGGGGGTTCATCTGATCCCGGCCTTCACGGGGCTGGGCGCGCCCTGGTGGGATGCCGATGCACGAGGGGCTCTCATCGGTCTGACTCGGGGTGCCCACAAGGGTCACATCGCACGCGCAGCACTGGAATCCATCGCCTTTCAGAGTGCCGATCTGCTTGCGGCGATGCAGGCCGATGCGCCCGTGCCGCTCACCGAACTGAGAGTCGACGGCGGGGCTGCCGCCAACAACCTGCTCATGCAATTTCAGGCCGATCTGCTGGGTGTGCCCGTGGTACGCCCCACCGTGCTCGAAACCACGGCACTGGGTGCAGCCTGTCTGGCAGGCCTGGCCACCGGTTATTACGCCGATCTGGCCGACATTCGCAGCCAGTGGCAGCAGGACCGGATCTTTGAGCCGGCCATGTCACGCGATGAGGCCGCAAGCCGGATGGCCGCCTGGCATGAGGCCGTGCGTCGGGTCCGCAGCGTATGAGCCAATCACCGACTGAAACTGGCACCCGCGCCCTCGGTACGGGTGCCGTGCTGGTAATGATCGGCCTGTGCGCCATCTGGGGCATGGGACAGATCGCCATCAAGGTGGGCAATCAGGGCATCTCACCGCTGTGGCAGGCGGGCCTGAGATCCGTAGGGGCGTCGCTGGTCATCCTGGCCTGGATGACCTTGCGCCGGATTCCGATCCGACCCGTGCCCGGGCGCTGGAAATGGCGCTTGCTGATCGGCGCGGCATTCGCGAGCGAGTTCATCTGCCTGTACATCGGCATCGGCATGACCACCGCGGCCCATGCCACCCTGCTGCTCTACAGCGCACCGTTCTTTGTGGCGCTGGGCGGACATTTTCTGTTGAAAGACAGGCTCAATCAGATGCGTCTGATCGGCCTGGTCTTGGCCTTTGCGGGCGTGAGTCTGGCGCTGGGCGGCCCGGGCAGCCGCAGCGGTGGCGAGGCCACCCTGCTCGGCGACGCCCTGTGTCTGGCGGCCGGGCTGGGCTGGGCAAGCACCACCCTCATCCTGCGGGCAAGCCCGCTCAAGACCGAACCGCCCGAGCGCACCCTGCTCGATCAGTTGTCGGTCTCGGCGGTGATCTTGCTGGCCGTGTCGTGGGCGATCGGCGAGCCAGGGGTCTTTGCCCCCAGCCCGATGGTCTGGGCCGCTTTTGCCTACCAGACCATCATGGTCGCATCCATCAGCTACCTGGGCTGGTTCGTGATGGTGCAGCGCTACTCACCCGCCACCGTCTCGGCCTTCAGTTTCATCACGCCCGTGTTCGGCGTGATTTTTGCCGTGCTGGCCCTGGGCGAAGCGCCGACCCTGTCGGTGCTGCTCGCGCTGCTGCTGATCGCCGCTGGCATCCGCCTGGTCAACAAGGGCTGACGGACCCATCAGCATCCGGGCGATCCGCTCGCGCGAAGCCCGTCAGCTCATTGCGGATCGATGAACACCGGCGCGCGGTTTTGCAGATTGGCGGCCACGGCCTCCACCTGATTGGGCTGGCCCATGATGGCGATCTGCTCGCGAGACTCTGCCAGCAGAATCTCTGCGGCGGTACCGGTCTGAGACAGTGCCAGCAGGCGCTTGCCGGCCCGGATGGCATCCGGGCTCTTGTTGGCGATGTCTCGCGCAAATGAAAGCGCCTCGGCGCGCGGATCGGCACAGACCCGGGTGGCAAAGCCCATGGCCAGAGCCTCGGTCCCATTGAAGATCCGGCCGCTGTAGGTCAGCTCCCGAATGACATCGGCACGCGCCATTTCGCGCATCAGCAAGGCCCCGCCCATGTCGGGCACCAGGCCCCACTTGATCTCCATCACCGACATGCGGGTGTCGGGTGCCACAAAACGCAGATCCGCACCCAGGGCAAGCTGAAAGCCGCCGCCCAGCGCCACGCCATGCACCGCTGCAATCACAGGCACCGGAATCTCGCGCCACACCATGACCGCATACTGCGCCGCATTGGACAGCCCATGCGTGCGTTGCCCCAGGCGCATCTCGTTGGGCACACTCGTGCCATTCGAACCGGGCGCATCGGCCATCTTGCGAAACCGGCCCATGTCGAGGCCGGCACAGAACGCACGACCCTCACCCGAGAGCACCACCGCACGCACACCGCGCTCGTGAATCAACCGCTGTCCGGTGCTGCGCAGCGCTTCGAACATGTGCTCATCGAGCGCGTTCATCTTGTCGGCGCGCACCAGACGCACATCGGCTACGCCGGCCTCGATCGTGACTTCAATACGTTGTTCCATCGCGGGGTCTCCTTGTTTTGATCATCGGATCGGGTTGTAGGGATCGAATCAGCTGATGCCTGGTGGATCAGCGGGTGTCATCAGATCAGTTCAGATTGGGGCGCTTGCGGGGTTGCCCGGCTTGATGCGATCCACGGCATCGGTGATCACCACATCAACCCCCCACTCGCGCAGCAGGGCCGCGCGCGCAGGATCATTGACGGTATAGGTCAGTACCCGAAACCCTTCGGAGCGCGCCAGGCTCACCACCTCGGGACTGAGCGCCTCATGATGGGCATCGAGCCCGACACACTGCAGTGCCTTCAGACGAGCCAGCCAGTCCTCAGGCAGATGATGCAGCAACAGGGCACGTGGCAATTGAGGCACGGCCTTGAGTGCCGCCTCGAGTGCCACTTCGGAAAAGGACGACAGCAGCGGTGGCACGCCCTGCCCCTGCCAGGCATGAGCGGCCACGATGGCCACCGCCGCACCCGTCTGAGCTTCCTGGCCCGGCGTGGGTTTGATCTCGATATTGGCCATGAGACTGTTGGCTCTCAGCCAGCGGATGATGTTCGAGAGCGTGGGCACGGGCTCGCCCGCCCATTGCGCCGAGAGCCAGCTGCCGGCATCGAGCTGACTGATCTCGGCCAAGGTGAGCACACTGGCCAGGCCCTGACCGTTGGTGGTGCGATCGAGCAGGGCGTCGTGCAACAGGATGGGCTTGCCATCGGCAGTCAGCTTGACGTCAAACTCGAACATGGTCTGCCCGAGCGATGCGCCCAACCGCAGGGCAGCAAGCGTGTTTTCGGGTGCGAGCTTGCCTGCCCCGCGATGCGCCACGATCGGCGGATAGGGCCAGTGCAGAAAATCGACCGGGGTGAAGTTCATCTCGTGCCTCGTTGCTTCATCTCGTACCTCGTTGGCTCATCGCGCGCCTCGGTGCCTCAGCTCCGGACCGGGTCTCGACATCATCAGAAATCCTGCGCAGCCCCGATGGCGATCTCGAGTTGCTCGAGTACCGCCTCTGCAATCGCCAGGCTCGAGGTCAGGCCGGGCGACTCGATCCCGAACAGATTCACGAGCCCATCCATGCCATGCGCTGCGGGCCCCTGAATCACAAAATCGCCGGCGGCTTCATTCGGCCCTGTCACCTTGGGGCGAATTCCGGTGTAGCCAGGCTGCAGGCGATCGGCATCGAGGTCGGGCCAGTACAACCGGATCGCCTGAGCGAATGTTTCTTTCAGTCCGTCCTCAAAGGCGTAGTCGGCAGGCTGAGGCACACGGTTCAACCAGCGCGTGACATCCGGCCCAAACCGACAGCGACCGGCCAGATCGAGGGTCACGTGAATGCCGAGACCTGCATGATTGGGCATGGGATAGACCAAGTGAGAGAACGGGCTGCGTCCGCTCAAGGTGAAGTAGTGGCCCTTGGCGTGATGGGCCGGAACTTCACCCACCAGATCCCGGGCCACCGCCTGCGCGCTGTGCCCGGCGGAATTGACCACAATGCGTGCGGCCAGGGTCATGGGCGACGATCCGCCGCAGTGCACCCGAATCCGCGACGGATCGGCCTGCGCCGCGCCCGTTCCCCCGGTCTTGGCCCAACCCGTTGCCGAAGATTGGCAGCGATCCAGACCCAGTACAGGGGTGTGGGTCACCAGCATCGCCCCTGCCGCTTCGGCATCGCCCAGCAAGGCGAGCATGAGCCCATGGCTGTCGATGATGCCGGTGCTCTCGGACCACAGCCCGGCCACCGCGCGTACGGCGGGCTCCAGGCGATGAACCGCTGCGGAATCAAGGGGCTCGAGGGTCACGCCATTGATCTGGGCCTGGGTACGGTACTTTTCGAGTGAGGGCAGTTCAGCGGATGAGGTGGCCACCAGCAGCTTGCCGATGCGCTGATGGGGCACACCCCGCGCGGCGCAGTAGCGGTAGAGCATCTCCTTGCCCTGCACGCACAGGCGGGCCTTGAGCGAACCCGTCGGGTAGTACAGGCCGGCATGGATGACCTCGGAATTACGGGCTGAGGTGCCCGTACCAAAAGCCTCGGCCGACTCCAGGATGAGCACTTCATGCCCAGCCCGGGCCAGGGCCCGGGCCACGGCCAGACCGACCACCCCGGCTCCGATCACAACGGCATCAACCTGCTCCATGGTTACATTGTAGTGGGCCGCATCGGGTGCTCGCCTCCTTGCGGTAGGCTACCGCCTCCTTATCGGAGGACCCCCTCATGACCACCACCCTCTACTACGCTCCCGGTGCCTGCTCGTTTGTGCCGCATATGGCCATGGAAGCGATTGCCGCTGCTACGGGCGCGGCCTTTGAGTTCAAGTCGATCAAGCTGCACAAGAACGAACAGAACAGCGCCGAGTATCTGGCCCTCAATCCCAATGGGCAGGTCCCGCTGCTGGTGGTTGATGGCCAGCCGCTGACCCAGATCGTGGCGATCTGCGAGTACCTCGATCTGCAGTATCCGCAGGCTCACCTGTTGCCGACCGCCGCCGCGTCACGAGCCCAGGCGATCTCCACCCTGGCCTGGATGAACAACACCGCGCATCCGACCTTCACGCATGTGTTCATGCCGCACAAGTTCACCGACGACGCCGACGCGCAGGCCAAGATCCGTGCCACCGCGGCCGTTCAGTTTCGCGGCCACCTGGAGCGCATCCAGGGATGGCTCGACTGCGCGCAGCCCTGGCTGGGCGGCGCCCAGCCTTCATTTGTGGATGCCTACGCCCTCACCCTGCTGCGCTGGGGCGGGTTTGCCGGCATCGACCCCGAGAGCCTGCCCGCCCTCAAGGCCTTCGTGGAGCGCCTGATGCAGCAAGCCCCGGTGGCCGCTGCCATGGCCCGTGAAGGCATTGCCATGAACACCTACAAGCCACCCAAAGCTTGAGGCTGCAAGCGCCTCAGCGGGCGGGCATCACGAGCTGGGTCTGCGTGACCACCGCGCACAGCTTGCCCGCCTCATTGCGGATCAGGGTCTGCCAGACCATGGTGGTGCGGCCCTTGTGAAATGCCGTGCTCTCGCCGGTGACCACCGTGTTGACGGCAGCCCCCGCGAGAAATTTGGTCGATGACTCGACGGTGGTGGTGCGCGCCCCTTCCGGCATGTTGATGACGGTACCCACCGCACCCAGCGTATCGGCAAAGGCCATGACCGAGCCGCCGTGCAGGATGCCGCCCGCTGTGCACAGATCGGGCCTGACCTTCAGGGTGGCCACGACGCGATCGAGTGAAGTCTCGATGAATTCGATGCCCATGAGATCGGGCAACAGCCCGGCAAACCGAGTCTGGATATCCTGCGGGGTGAAGGTCGTTGTGGGCATGAGCTGCTCCGATTACTTGACTTCGATCTCGATGAACTTGAACTCGTAGTCGTTGGCGTTGATCACGTTGTGCGCCACGCCCACACCGCGCGCATAAGACACGCCTGCTGTGAGCTGGACATCGCGCGTGCCCGTGGGCTCCACCAGCCGCAAGATGCCGGTGGTCATGGGCACCACCACATAGTCGTGGCCATGCACGTGATGGCCGGTTTCAGCACCCGGGGCAAAGCACCACTCGGTCACGATGACCCGGTCGTTGTCGACTTGAACGGTGGGAACCGCTTGCATGGCAATCTCCTGAATGGAAAACAGCAACTGAGGACGCACCCGCTGGGGTGATCCGGGAATGGGTGCGGATACCTGCCCCACCTGAGTGGCTCCGCAGGCCAGATAGAAGCTGAGTGCATTCGGGTCGGCGTCGATCTGCAGATGCGAGTGACCCAGAGCGTGCGCCTGCCGGGCTGCATGATGCAGCAAAGCGCGACCCAGGCCCTGGCGCATGCAGACCGGATCCACAAACAGCGTGGTCAGTTCGCAGGGCGAGCGGGCCGGATCAATCTGCGTGATCGCCAGAACCCGACCGGCCTCATCCGTGGCCACAAAGGCAGGGCACACCTGCAGCGATTGTGCCGAGGTGAGCAGATCGTCGCGCCAGGCGGCGAGCAGCTCGCTCGAATACCCCCAGGCCGCCTTGGCCTCGAGGGCAATGCGGTTCATGTCGGGCAGATCCTCAACCCGAGCCGCCCGAACACTCAACCCCTCGCCTCGCCTGCATTCAAGGCGGCAGGATGACGCTGCGAGAGTCAAGTTCTCTGGCTCCAGTACTGACTCATGAGCTCATGAGACCACTCGGGCTGAGTGACCTCATTTCGAGGCAGGAACTCCTGCATCACAGGCTTGATGTCGAGCACAGGACTGCCGTCGATGGCATCGAGCTCCAGAACGCGCAGCACCCGATGTTCACGTGCCACGACCCGACAGATCGTGCTGCCCAGTCGATTGGGGCGGTTCTTGCCTCGCTGGGCAAAAATGCCAACCTTTGGCCAGTCTGGATTGTTCCTGGGATGGCGGGCACCCTGAATGATCTTTTCTGGGTCAACCGCGTGAAAGTGGTACAGCACCTCGACATGTGAAAAGGTTTCAATGCCATCGAGTGCGTCATCCGGCACATGGGACGCCAGTTCGATGCGGGCGGGCATTGCCCCCCAGAAGTCGTCTTCGGGACTCGAACGAGACGAACGAACAAATGCAACGGGACGCAGGAGGAGATCGATCATGACGGTCTGAGACAAGCCTGACGCGGCGATATGAATGCAGGGTATGGATCGGTCGCTCAGGGTAACAGGGCACGACAGCGGACGGCCCCTGTTCAGCGGATTCCGTGAATCTCATCAGGAAGCGCCAGATACTGTATTTATATACAGTATATTGAATCCATGGCTGCTTCCCTTCCGCCCTACGCCGAGCTGCATTGCGTCAGCAACTTTTCTTTCCTGCGAGGCGCCTCGCACCCGGAAGAACTGGTCGAGCAGGCGCATGCCCAGGGCTATGCAGCGCTCGCCCTGACCGATGAATGTTCCCTGGCGGGGGTGGTGCGAGCCCACCTGAGGGCGAAGGATCTGGGATTGCCTCTGCTGATCGGTGCAGAGTTCAGCCTGCAGGATCTGGGCACCCCCATCGACACCCGATCCAACCACGCCGATCGCCGCCATCCCCCGGCTCGGCTGGTACTCATTGCACGCAACCGCGAGGGCTACGGCAACCTGTCCGAACTGATCACGCGTGCGCGCATGCGTGAAACCAAGGGCCGCTACCGCCTGCTGCCTGAAGACTTCAATGCCGGGCTGAAGGGTTGTCTGGCGCTGCTGGTGCCCTCCCCCTGGGTCGGGGTGGCCCCAGAAAGCATCACCGATCCGGCCCGTGCGAGCAGCCTCGACACCCACCTGCCTCCTGCGGTCGGTGGTGCCTGCGTCAATCCGGCCGAAGATGCGCTGGCCACGCTTCTGGCTCAGGCCCGGTGGCTGCGCGAACGGCTCGAGGGGCCGATGTGGATCACCGTCACGCTGCTGTCTCGTGGCCACGACCTGGCCCTGCTGTCGCGGCTTCGCGAGGTCTCGATGCGCAGTGGCGTTGCACTCGTGGCGGCAGGCGATGTGCATGCGCATCAGCGCTCACGCCGCAGCCTGCAGGATGTGCTCACCGCCACCCGCCTGCGCCAGCCCGTGCAGAGCCTCGGTTTTGCCCTGGCTGCCAATGCCGAGCAGCACCTGCGCAGCCGGCTGCGCCTGGCACGGCTCTATCCGGCCGACCTGCTGGAAGAAACCCTTGAAGTGGCAGCCCACTGCCATTTTTCGCTCGACAGCCTGCGCTACGAATACCCCGACGAAATCGTGCCCGCAGGCCACGATGCGAGCAGCTGGCTGCGCAGTCTCACCCTGCAGGGCGCCGCCATCCGCTACCCGGGCGGCCTGCCCCAACCGGTACGCGAGCAGCTCGAGCATGAGTTCGCCCTGATTGCCGAGCTGCGCTATGAGCCCTACTTCCTCACGGTGGCCGACATCGTTCAGTTTGCGCGCAGCCGCGGCATTCTGTGCCAGGGTCGAGGCTCAGCGGCCAACTCGGCCGTGTGCTATTGCCTGGGCATTACCGAGGTCGATCCGGCCCGCGGCAATCTGCTCTTCGAGCGCTTCATCAGTCGCGAGCGCAACGAGCCTCCCGACATCGATGTCGATTTTGAGCATCACCGCCGCGAAGAAGTCATTCAATACCTCTACACCCGCTATGGCCGCGACCGCACAGCCCTGGCTGCGGCCATCAGCACCTGGCGGCCACGCTCGGCCCTGCGTGATGTCGGCCGGGCTCTGGGGATCGATGGCCAGCGCATCAGCCTGCTCACGCGCGACACGGTCTGGTGGGATGGCCGCACCATCCGCCCGGAGTCATTTGCACAGGCCGGCTTTGATCCGCAGGCCCGTATCGTGCAGCACTGGATGCGACTGACCACCGTGCTGATCGGCTTTCCCAGGCATCTGTCGCAGCACAGCGGCGGCTTCGTGATTGCCCGTGACTCCCTGGCCCGTCTGGTGCCCATCGAAAACGCAGCCATGCCCGGGCGCAGCGTGATCCAGTGGGACAAGGACGACCTCGACGCCCTGGGCCTGCTCAAGGTCGATGTCCTCGCCCTGGGCATGCTCAGTGCCATTCGGCGGGCACTCGAACTGATCTCTCTGCGGCGCGGTCTGAGTGCCCAGACTGCGGGCTTTCGGATCCAGGATATTCCTCCCGAGGATCCGGACACCTACGCCATGATCAGTGCGGCCGACACCGTGGGCGTGTTCCAGATCGAATCACGCGCCCAGATGAGCATGCTGCCACGCCTGCAGCCGCGCTGCTTTCAGGATCTCGTCATTGAAGTGGCCATCGTTCGCCCGGGGCCGATCCAGGGCGGCATGGTGCATCCCTATCTGCGACGCCGCCAGGGCCTGGAGCCCGTGCACTATCCGCGCGATGAAATCCGCCCGGCCCTGGAACGCACCCTGGGTGTACCGATCTTCCAGGAGCAGGTCATGCAGATCGCGATCCTGGCGGCGGGCTTCAGCCCGGGCGAGGCCGATCAACTGCGCCGTGCGATGGCCGCCTGGAAACGCAAGGGCGGACTCACGGGCTTTCAGCGCAAGGTCATCGACGGCATGCTGGCCCGGGGGTATGAGCGCGAATTTGCCGAGCGCATCTTCCAGCAGATCGAAGGCTTCGGCGAATACGGGTTTCCCGAAAGCCATGCCGCCAGCTTCGCGCTGCTGGTGTATGTGAGCGCCTGGATCAAGCGCCATGAACCGGCCGCCTTTCTGGCTGCGCTGCTCGACTCCCAACCCATGGGGTTTTACGCCCCGGCGCAGCTCGTGCGCGATGCCCGCGAGCACGGCATCGAGGTGCTGGCCCCCTGCGTGCTGAACAGCGACTGGCAGTGCAGTCTGCATGAACGACCCATCGCGCCCGGCCCAGCACAGGCCCCGATCATCGACCCCGCATCAGCACAGGCATCCCCTGAGCCATCATCACCTGCAGATCAGCCCACGACCCCCTGGATTCGCAATGGCATCGACTGGCGCCCACAGCCTGCAGTGCGCATGGGTCTGAACAGCCTGCACGGGCTGAATCAGCAGACGGCGCAACGCCTGCTCGATATCCGGGCTGCGCGAATACGCGCAGGCCATCAGCCGGCCTTCTCCAGCCTGGCCGACCTCACTCAGGCTGTGGGTCTTGCGCGCCACGAACTCGACCTGCTCGCCCGTGCCGATGCCCTGCGCGCCCTGAGCGGGCACCGGGCGCAGGCCGCCTGGGCGGCTGCGGCCCTGGCCCCCTTGCCGGGCCTGCTCGCAGGCGCTCATGCCCCCGAGCCCATACTCCAATTGCCCGAACCCTCATTGGGCGCACAGGTCCTTGCCGATCATCGGGCCCATGGGGTGTTCATGGCGGCCCATCCGGTCTCGCTGGTGCGCGAACCCCTCACTGCCTACGGCGTGCAGCCCGCCTGCGTCCTGCGCAGCTATCCGGATGGCCGGCTGGCCCGAGCCAGCGGTCTGGTCACGCATCGGCAGCGCCCCGGCACCGCCAGCGGCGTGGTCTTCATCACCCTCGAAGACGATACCGGCCAGATCAACGTGATCGTCTGGCCAAGCCTCTTTGAGCGCTACCGCAAGGAAATCCTGCAGGCCCGCCTGATGACGGTCTTCGGGGTGTGGCAGGCCGACGCCGCCAGTGGCGGACAGGTCATGCACCTGGTGGCGCGCCGCGTGGTCGATCACACCGCCCTGCTGGGGTCATTGAATCCACACAGCCGCGATTTCCACTGACACAGCTCCAGGCGCATCATGCAACGCTGAACAGCCGGCGCATCATCACGAACCACGCGCGCGCCGGTGCATCATCACGAACCCGGCAGTGGCTGGCGCAGCCAATGCATTTTCCTCATCGACCCTTCGAGCTGCCATGCCGCGACACGCCCCCGAATCCCACCGATCATCGCGCACCGGCTGGCTGCGGGCCGCCGTGATGGGCGCCAACGACGGCATCGTCTCCACAGCCAGTCTGGTCATGGGCGTGGCGGGCTCCGGCGCCGACCAGGAAGCCATCCTGCTGGCCGGTCTGGCCGGACTGGTGGCTGGCGCCATGTCGATGGCAGCCGGTGAGTATGTCTCGGTCAGTTCGCAGGCCGATACCGAGCAGGCCGACCTGGCCCGTGAGCGTCACGAACTGGCGCATCAGGATGAACACGAACGGGCCGAGCTTGCTGCGATCTATGTCGAACGGGGACTCAAACCCGAACTGGCCCGCGAGGTGGCCGATCAGCTCATGGCCCACGACGCCCTGGGCGCGCATGCCCGCGACGAACTCGGCATCGTCGACTCGCAGCGGGCGCGTCCAGTGCAGGCGGCTCTGGCTTCAGCCAGCACCTTTGCAATTGGCGCGGCCGTACCCCTGCTTTCGGTGTGGCCCACGGCAACCGAACGGATTCCGCTGGTGGTGACGCTGGTATCCCTGGTAGTGCTCGCCCTGATGGGCGCGCTCGCCGCACGCGTCGGTGGCGCAAGCCCTCTCAAGGGGGCAAGCCGCGTGGTCTTCTGGGGGGGCTTTGCCATGGCCCTGACCTGGGCTGCCGGCCACCTCTTCGGCGCGGTGATCTGATCCTGCCATCCGGCCGCTCGGCGCCTCGAATCACCAGGCGCGGTTGCAGGCTTGACTCACTCACGCACCGAGAACTGCAGGTTCATCTGTGCCTTGGGTGTCGCCTCCTCCGTGCCCGCATCAACGGAGCCGAGTCGTCCGCGCTCGACGCGGTCAAGGTATTCGGGTGACACATCGCCAGTGATGTACACGCCGTTGAAGCACGAGGCCTCGAATCCTTTCAGGTGCGGCCCCAGATCGCTCACCGAGCGCTGCATGGCATCTATGTCCTGATAGACCAGGGCATCCGCGCCGATGGAGCGCCGGATGTCGTCGTCGCTGCGCCCGCTCGCAATCAGCTCGGCCCGCGTTGGCATATCGATGCCGTACACATTCGGATAACGCACCGGGGGCGCAGCCGAAGCGAAGTAGATCTTGTTGGCGCCGGCCTCGCGCGCCATCTGGACGATTTCGTGCGAGGTGGTCCCTCTCACGATCGAGTCATCAACCAGCAGCACATTCTTGCCGCGAAACTCGATGCTCATCGCATTGAGCTTCTGGCGCACGGATTTGCGGCGGGTCGCCTGGCCCGGCATGATGAACGTGCGGCCTACATACCGGTTCTTGATAAACCCTTCACGGTAGGGAAGGCTCAGGCGATTGGCCAACTGCATTGCCGACGGCCTCGAGGTATCAGGAATCGGCATGACCACATCGATGTCACCCGCCCACAATTCGGTGCGCAGTTTTTCGGCCAGGTACTCGCCCATCTTGAGTCGGGCGTCATAAACCGAGACCCCGTCGATCACGGAGTCGGGACGAGCGAAATACACATACTCGAAAATGCAGGGATTGAGCGAGCTGCTGGGCGCGCACTGGCGGGCATGAAACCCGCCCTCCAGATCGATGAAGACTGCCTCGCCCGGGGCAATATCACGCACCATCCGAAAGCCCAGGCCTTCCAGGGCGACCGATTCCGACGCGACCAGATACTCAGTCCCCGCATCGGTCTGAGCCATGCCGTAGCACAGGGGCCGGATGCCAAGCGGGTCGCGAAAGGCCAGTACGCCATGACCCGCGATCTCGGCCACACAGGCATAGGCGCCTCGAACCCGCTGCTGCAGGGCACTCACCGCCTTGAACAGCGTGTCGGGATCCAGCGACACCCCGACCGCGGCGGCCTGCAGTTCATTGGCCAGCACATTGAGCAGCACCTCTGAATCGGAGTCGGTGTTCACGTGGCGGCGATCGCGACGGAACATTTCATCCTTGAGCTGCTCGGAATTGGTGAGGTTGCCGTTGTGGGCCAGCGTGATTCCGAACGGCGCGTTGACATAGAAGGGCTGAGCCTCCTCGGCGTTGTTGGCCGACCCGGCGGTGGGATAGCGCACATGAGCGATCCCGGTTCGACCAGGCAGGCCACGCATGTTGCGGGTGCGAAAGACATCGCGAACCTGTCCGCTGCCCTTGTGCATGCTGAACGCCTGCCCGGTGCAGGTGGCAATGCCTGCCGCATCCTGGCCGCGATGCTGCAGCAACAGCAGACCGTCGTACAACAACTGGTTCACAGGGGTTCTGGCCACCACGCCAAGAATGCCGCACATCGTTCAGAACTCCGGATCAGGTCGATTCAGCAAGAGAAGCGGAAAAAACAGGTCAAGGCCGCAGCAGGCGCAAGCATCAGGTCTTGCGCACACCACTGAGGTTTTCGGGCACCCAGGGCTCAGCCCAGCGCACCAGGGCATCGAGCAGCGGCCGCGACCAGGCAGTCTGCCACTCGGGCTGTCTCGAATACCCCATGAGGTGGGCCGGCAGCGCCACCGCCAGCACCACGAGCAAGGCACGGGCCACGCCCAACGCCCCACCCAGAAGGCGATCGAGGCCACCCAGTCCGATGCCGTGCAAAGCACGCGCAGCCAGCGAACCCAGGATGCGTACTGTCAGAAAAAGCAGCAAGAAGACGAGCACGGCGAGCATGGGTCGCGGCCAACCTTCGGGCAGCCAGTCGCCCCACCATGCCAAGGCCAGAGGCACGCCCAACAAGGCCAGAACCCAGGACGCCAGAGCGAAAACGGTCCGGATCAGGCCTCGGACGAGGCCCAGCACGACCGACAGCGCGATCACCAGGAATACAAATGCGTCCCAGGCAGTCAACCCTGCAAGCGAAAGATCGCTCATTGCGGGCTGACCACCACCGCTTCAAGTCCAGCTGCCTTCAATTTGGCTCGGGCCTGCTCCGCCGCCTCACGACTTGCAAATGGGCCCACCCGAACACGAATGCGCTCCCCCCGTTCGGTTTCGATGGTTTCGCTGTAGCCCTTGAGTCCTGCACCCTTGACTCGATCGAGGGCTGTCTGAGCGCTCGCGGTCTGCCTGAATGAGCCCACTTGGAGCAAGATGCGGTTCGCCGACTCGGCCTTCGTACTGCCCTTGACCGAACGCGACTCGGCGCCTTCCTTGGCCGGTGCGCGCGTGTCAGTCGACTCCTTGCGCGAAGCCTCGGATTTGGGGGGCGGG
>Ga0255095_1000567_pt1 | contig 18362 bp, 16 predicted proteins | sample Colum_Law_RepC_8_2_FD_188435 | JGI IMG/M metagenome (GOLD analysis project Ga0255095, IMG submission 188435) | Freshwater microbial communities from Columbia River, Oregon, United States - Colum_Law_RepC_8d | ecosystem: Environmental > Aquatic > Freshwater > River | place: USA: Oregon...
CGTAATACCAGCCCGCCCAGCCATCCAAAATCACCCCGCGCATGAACAACGTGTAGAGCAGCACCACCGGCGGCCCGAGCAGGATGGTCTTGCGGATGCGATCATTCAGTCCCAGCGCGCTGGTCGGAGTGCGCGTGAGCTTGTCCGCCTCCAGCTTCGCGTAGCGGTCCTGTGACCAGATCCAATGGGAAAGCGGCTTGCGGTCATCATGCAGAATCGGCGTCCCGAGGGCGGCCGTGAGGCCATCTGCCCGCAGCAATTGAGTGTGGCCATCCTGCACATAACGGCACTTCGTTCGGCGGAACAATGCCAGGCGTGGCGGATAAAGCGTGCCGCGCAGCGGGCGGCCCGCGATGCAGTAGTGGAAGGACACGGCGTAAGCGGCCAGCTCCGGCCCGGGGGCCAGCGACCGCAGCTCCTCCTCGAATCCGTCAGCGAGGAGATAATCCGCATCGAGTGAGAGCACCCACTCCGTGCTGCATTGCTCGATCCCGAAGTTCCACTGGGCCGTGTGGTTGTCGAACTTGCGTTCGAGAAACCGAACTTGGGGGTGTCGCGCAGCGATCTGCTTCGTCGCATCCGTGCTGAGGCTGTCCACCACCACAATCTCCTTCGCCCAGCCCAATCGCGCGAGGCACCTGGCCAAGTTGGGCTCCTCATTGCACGTGAGGATGAGCGGGGTGATCTGATCTAGCATGAAGGCGTGGGGCGAGGTTCACTCGCGATAAACTTCATCCGCCAGCGTCGTCAATCTTTCGTAAAAGGGCTGCAAGGCTTCCAGCGAGAACTCAGTGAGTGCCGCTGAATCTCTGGTGCCGGTGAACGCGCCGAGGATCATATCGTGGCTGTAATCCTGTGTTCTCCAGCGGAGTTTCTCCAGCACCTTGCCCGCCGTCGAAGCTAGTCCGCGCGTGAACAGTCGGGCATCATCCAAAACAGAATGCCCACCGAAAATCGGTTGAAACACTTCGGGGTAGAAGCGCAGCTCGGTGGCGTAGTTGTCAAAGACGTAGCGCAGGCTGCATTGACGCTGGTGAGCCCCCTGTCGGATGAAGATGCTGCAATTGCCGGTTGGAAAAGCGACCTCCGCCGACAGCCGGGCCAGTTCGCCGCGCGCGTTGCGCGTGCGTTCGCAGTGCCGGATCGTCATCGGCCCGTCGAACAGCAACCACGCGAGGTCCAGAAAGTGGATGGCGTAATCGGTAAGCAGGACTCGGTTACGCCACTCGTCGCGCAGCCAGGCGGCACGCTCATGATATGGCGAAGGCGTGTCGAAGTGCAGCGTAACCTTCCGTAACGCACCTGGCGGGCAGGCTTCGAGGAAGCGGCGGAACGCAAGCACGTTGGGCTTGAGCCGGTAGTTGTGGACGGCGAAGACACGCCGCCCGGTGAGCAGACGCCGGTGCGCATCGAGCTGGGACCGCGACACGGCGAACGGTTTTTCAACGAGCACATCGGTCGCGCCCGCCGGCAGTTGCTGATAGACAGTTTCACGGAAGAACCAGGGCGCCGTGACGACGACGTGGGTCGCGTCCGGCGGAAAACCAGGCTTCGGGTCAAGCGCAACAGCGGCGTGGGGCGATGTGGTCAGCGCGGGATCAGTCCAAGAGATGCGCCCGGCGAAACCATTGCGGGCCAGGCCAGGGAGATGCTTCTGCTGCACGATCCGCCCCAGTCCAACATAATACAGACGCGATGCGCGCGCGGGCACAACCCCGCCAGCCGCAGACGCGGGCCACTGCGACGAGGCACCCACCTCCGCGATCTCGCGCAACGCCGCGCGCCAATCAAATCGCAAGTCCAGCCCGAGCCGACGCATGGTCTGCGCGCAGTTGTAGTGGCGGACGTTCAGGTTGTGCTCGAACAACTTCACCAATCGCGCCGGCCTGCGCTTCAGGAGAGTGAGCGCAACAGAGCCACCGGCCAGACCAACCCGCCAAAGCCACGCCGGAAAATGAAGGGTGCTCCGCCCGCGGCCTAGTTCGCGGCAGTGGAAAGCCAGGTAGTCCGCGCGCGGCGGCGCGTCTGGAGACACTAGCATGTATCGTTCACCGGCCTGCACATTCGCAAGTTCCACCAGCCGGCAAATGGCTTCATTCACATGTTCCCGCGCGACCAGCGGAATGATAGAATCGCGGTTTCCCAAGCCGAGAAGTTGGCCGGTGGGCAACAGTCGCGCAATGCCCGGCAGTGAATCCGCCAGCCCTTGGCCAATGATGAATCCCGGACGCACCACCAGCAACTGACGATCGCGCAAGGCCTCCTCGAACCGGATCTCCACAGCCACCTTCACCTTCGAGTATTCACCCTTCCACCGATGCACCACGGCGGGCGTGGCCTCGTCCACGATGCCCGACACGGCGGGGAGCACGCTAATCGAAGAAACATGGATCACGCGGCTGACGTTGCGAGCCCGCACCGTGGCAATGACTTGGTCCGCCAGTGTGAGGTTTTCCTCGACACCACCAAACTTGGCGAGGGCGTAGTTGATGAGCCTGTCGCACTGGCCGACAGCGGCCGTGATCTCCGCCAGCCGGGCGTAAGGCCCATGCAGGTCGCGGGGGCCGGCAGCAAGGACGCGCGAGCGATTAAACGTCCAGACTTCATGGCCAGCGCGATTCAGCCGCTCAGCTAGGCCGTGGGCGGCGAAGCTCGAAGTGCCGAGGATAAGAATCTTCATCGGGCTTGGCGGGCTGCGGCCCGGCGTGCAACGACCTCCTGATAACGGCCAGCCAGCGCACGTGCAGCGGCATCCCAAGTGAAATTCTCCGCCACCACACTGCGGGCACGACGGGCGATGTCGGCGCGTTCGGCGGGGTTGCTCAGGAGGTGGTCCAGTGCGTCGGCCACTGCTTGTGGTGCAAGCGCAGCCACCAGCCCCAGACGGTGGCAACGGATTTCCGCAGCGAGGGCGACTTCCGTGGAAACGATCACGGGCAGGCCGCAAGCCAGCGCTTCGACCACCACAATGCCAAAATTCTCCGAGTGCGACGGGAGCACAAACAGGTCGCCGCCTTGCAGCAGGCGCCACTTGGGATCGCCGGTCACAAAACCGTGCCAGTGGATCCGCGCCGCCAGGCCGAGGCGCTCCACCAGGGCATGAAGTGATGCAACGTAGGACGCTTCACCTGTGCCAGCCACGATCAGATCGAAGTCCTTGTGCGCTTGGCAGGCCATAGCCTCGAACAAAATTTCCAACCCCTTCTTCGGATGCAGGCGGGAGAGAAAGATTGCCAGCGTCCGGTCGGCAGGCAGGCGCAGTTCACGCCGCAGTGTTGCCCTTGCGTCAAGACAGACTGGCGGGAGATTAAGGCCGTGGGGTTGCATGAGCACGGGGCAGCGGAAGCCATTGCGCATGGACTCCTCGGCTTCCATTGCCGAGGTGGCGTGCAAGAAGGCCGCGCCGTTTATATTGCGGCGCGTGACCAGCGCCAGCTGTAGCCTCTTGATCCAGGCGCGCTGGCGCAGCGACCAGTCGCATAGCTGCCCAAGGGGCCGCACCGCATACGGCACGCCCTGCCGCCGCGCGGCGGCCATGCCCACATTGGCAGGGTGCGAGAACACCGTATGGATGTGCGCGAAGTCAAACCCGCGCAATTGTTCGCGGCACCATGCTGAAAAGCCGGGGGTGAAGGTGAACCCGATGAGCGTGTGCTGGCGACTGGCCACGCGCGGAAGAAAGAACACGGGCACTCCCTCATGCTCCACCCACTGGTTCAACGGCACGGCCAACCGTCCGCCCAAGTCGTCATCACTGCTCAGCAACCGGGTATCCACCCCGATACGCCGCAGCGCCCGGACCATGCCCAAGGCAGCCTCTGTCGGCCCGCCGTGCCGAGGGGCGAGGGAGGCCATCATGTGGAGAATTCTCACGCAGTCAGAGTCATTGGGATGCCTCCCGGGCTGTGCTATTTCAGCGCCAGAAGGTGCGAACGCGAGACCCACCGCGTGGAACGAAAACCGGCCTTTCCAAGCAGGCAGTTGAGGCGTTCGGTCACATGGCGCTCGCCAATGTCACGGAGGATGCCGAAGTGGATTTCACACAGCAGCGCCCGGCAATCCGGATGCGCCAGGACCTGGCTCATGCCCGCCAACGCCTTCATCTCGTGCCCCTCTACATTGAGCATGATCAGGTTGGGCTGGGAAACCGGGCGTTGCCGACCAGCGTGTCTGCCCTCGCTGTGACCACTCGGACCGCGTCCGAGCCTTGGGCTTCGAGCGAACGGGTGGTGTTCTGTCCGTCGCGAGAGGCCATGTCAGCCTCACCGTCGTGGTCGCTGAGGGCTATGGCGTGCGCAGTCGCATTTCCGGCCCCGGCCACGAGCAAAGATTCCATCAACAGCCGACACGTTGCGAGCACAGGTTCAAAACAGCAAACCTGGCCGTTGGGCAGAGTGAGGCGAGCCAGGGCCGATGAGTAAAAGCCGGCATTGGCCCCGATATCCCAAGCCACCGCATTCCTTGCGATGGGCCCCAGTCCGTTAAGCACCGCTGTGAGCATGGGCCGTTCATAAACTAGGCAGGCCAAGTGGGCGAACTCGGCGGACGGGCCCATGACTAGTTCGATCCCACTGCTAGCCGTCAACCGGGTCTGGTCCGGCGCAATGGCTACCGCCTCATAGCTGCCCAGGCGACCAAGCATGCTTTTCTCCACGGAGCGCACCAGTGGTCTGACAAGGCGCATCACCCCAAGCCGACGCGCGACCGAACTGCAGAAATCAAGCAACCGGTAGATCATGCGGGTTGGGAATTTTGGAAGGTCACAGGTTTACAAGATCGAGCTTATCCGGGACATCCTCCGGGCGTTTCGCTGCGGCTATAAAATGCGCGTCATACTGGTCTACCATGCGGCCGAGCACGGAGCGATCGAGCTTCATGTGGCATTCGGCGTGCCAGTGGGCGGGCACCCTGGCCGCGACGGTATATCCGTGGTCGAAGAGGAACTCCAAGCATTGCCGGGAGACGTCCAGGCCGTGCGTCTCGATGAGCAGTCTTGGGCTGGCACGACGGAAGAATGCCTCGCCGCCGTCCAGCAGCATCCGCTCGGCTCCCTCGACGTCAATTTTTAACACATCTGGCGGAGGGAGTTCTCCCGCAGTCAAAATCGAGTCGATCGTTCGGCTCTTCACCTTTTCGATCTTCGGCGGCAGGCCAAGCGCGGCACGCGCGCGGCAGGCTTCGCCATTATACACGGAGTTCACCGCGCCCGAGGCGCTTTGCATGTCGTCCACTTGAAAATCCACCACGCTGTCAACGTTCGAAAGCGCCCAAGGAACGACCGTGACCCGCTCAGTCACATTCCCTAGCACCAAATTGTGCCGCAGTTCAGGTATATTCTCAGCCATTGGCTCGAAGGAGCAGACGTGCCGGGCTTTGAGGTGGGTCACCAACCAGCGGGCGTAGATCCCCAAATTGGCACCCACATCCCAAACGATGTCCGTCGGGCGCACGAAAGCGCGCAGCGTCGCCAGCGGATACAACTCGAGTTCGAGTGGCGGACGCAGCCACAGCGAGCGGTTGCGACGCAGTCGGATGCGAACTTTCCCAATTTGCGGAACGGTGATGTGCGTGTGCCAGTCTGGAATACATGCTAGGGCGGAGCGGGCCAGTGCGGGGTGCCGACGAACCACATTGGCCATCGGGCGAAGCATACGGGAAACCACGTTCATAGATTGCGGTGTAAGTTTAGTGCGGACGATCCGCTGCTCAAAACAGGGTATAGATAAACGGAGCGGCAACCGGGCTGCTCAGGAGGATTGCCCCGATGGCCAGCAGTGCAAGCAGCAGCGGGATGAGCCAATACTTCTTGTTCTCACCGAGGAAGGCGATGAACTCCTTCACAAGACCGGCCTGCTCTTGCTGGCCGGCTTCTTCGAAGTCGTTCGGTTTCTGTTCGCTCACGTCAGAGCCTTTTAAAACTGGCGGTAATAGCGCGTTGCGGGCGGCGCGGGCGGCGCGTCAATCCAGTAGGTCTTCACCAGCCGGTCAGGAGCCTTGCGGATGGACTGCAATCCGCCAAACCGTTTGATGAAGCCGATGCCTGTGACCAACAAATAGAAAATGAGCGCCAGGAAGACATTGCTGATCACAAAGCCGATACAGCAAGCTAGTGCATACCAAGTCACATAAAACGGTTTGGTGATTGCCGGCAGTGAGTAGAACACCCCGCCCACACCCGCGCCGAGGCCGCCAAGTTTCAGCGCAAAGGAGATGTTCCAGCCTTTGCCCGCAGCATAGCCAGCGAGCAGGAACAGAACCGCAAGACATGGAAAACCGATGACGAGGCTTCTTGCGAACATACGCCGTGCCGCCGTGTCCGGGTTCCAATTGACCTCTTTGAAGGGGTTGAGCATACAGTCCAACATCGTCAAGTTTGCAGCACTGGGAGAGTAGGAGGCGGTTGCGCAGCGCCGAAGCGCACTGCCGAGGACCAACGTTGCGCCGGCAGTTCCACCCAGCGGTGAAAAAGGAACGCCGCGCCAATGCTGGCTATGACCGCCAAGACCAATACGACCATCTGTTCCGCTGGACCATGTGCAAAGCGGCTCCCGAGGTTGATGACGCGTCCGCCGATAGGCACATGAAGCAGGTAAAGCGAGTAGGAAATCTGACCCAAGAACAACAGCCAAGGTGCGTTTAACCGTGCATGGACAATGAGGAGGCCCGTAATCGTTCCCGCCAAGGCGATAATGTCGCCCAAGGTGAACCAGGCCCCGGCCGCCAGCAGTGCCCAGCCGGCAACTTGCCTCCCTGCACCGCGGAGCAGGTCCGCCTTGATCTGGAAGGCCCACATGCCGATGAGGAACAGAAACAGATAGTGGAAGACCAAGTTCTCTGAAGGCAGCAGAAAGGCCGTCATTGCAAGCACCACACAGATTCCTACGCGGACGGCCAACGAAGAATGGCTGATCAATGGGAATACCAGCGCGACGAGCAGGTAGAATTGGAACTCAATAGCGAGGGTCCAAAAAACGACGTTCACCCATTCGTAGTTGAAGAAGGCATTCAAGTAGCCGAAATGCAATAGCACCTGAGCTAGATCGAACTGGAAAGGCTGTCCGCGATAGCTAGGCACCAGAGTCGATGCGAAATTCAGCACGAGCACCAACGCGATGCACACTACATAAGGCGGATCCAGTCGCAGAATGCGTTTCCACACGAACCGGAGGAAATCAGCGGGACGGTAGCCTGCCCGTTGCAGGGCGTAAGGGAGTATGAAGCCAGAAATGACGAAGAATATTTCAACCCCGATCCAGCCGTAGCTGCCCGAAGACTTTAGCAAGCCCTGTGGGAGGAATCCTGTATTTCCATTGGTAAGATGGAACCATAGGACCGCGAAGGCGGCGATACCACGGAGGCAATCAAGCGTCAGCAGGCGCCCGGAATCTTGCTGCCCCACAGCCCCTACTGCTTTTGGGTCTGTTAGCGGAGCGTTTTTCGTGATATTGCTCTGCATGTCGTAATGAGGCTGCTGATTATCCGTCAGTCCAGCTTGAAGCTCTCAATGTATTTCTTCCGCACAGACTCGTCTTGTTGCGGCTGCTCGGTGCGGAGGAGGACACAGTTCTCCAGCACCAGCACGTCCATGTCCGAGGCCATGAAACAGTGGTAGGCGTCCTCGGGCGTGCAGACAATCGGCTCGCCCCGGATGTTGAAGCTGGTGTTGATGATGACGCCGCAGCCGGTCTGGCGCTTGAACTCCTTCATCAGCCGCCAGTAGCGCCCGTGCCCCTCCTCGTCCACCGTCTGGATGCGCGCGCTCATGTCCACATGCGTGATGGCCGGAAGCGTGGAGCGCGGGACGTTCACGCGCTTGCGCAGGTCGGGGTCCTTCATCAATTGCACCTGCTCCGGCGTGAGGGGGAGCCACTGGTCCTTCTTCACGTCGGCCACCATGAGCATGTAAGGCGACTCGCGGTCGTGGTCGAAATACTTCTGCACGTCCTCGATGAGCACGCACGGGGCGAAGGGCCGGAAGCTCTCGCGGAACTTGATGCGCAGGTTCATCTGCGACTGCATCGCGGGGCTGCGCGGGTCGCCGATGATGCTGCGGGCACCGAGCGCCCGCGGACCAAACTCCATGCGCCCGCTGAACCAGCCGATGACCTTCTCTGACGCCATCTCCTTCGCCACGGCTTCCAGCAGGGCCGGCTCCTGCTCGTAGAAGGTGTAGCGCACCTGTTTGCCGTCGAGGAAGGCGCGGATTTCCTCGTTCGAGAACTTCGGGCCGAGCAGCGAGCCTTTGAGCGAGTCCTTGCCCTTGGGCGAGCGCGGCTGGTCGAGCAACTGGTGATGCACGAAGAGCGCCGCCCCAAGCGCACCACCGGCATCGCCAGAGGCGGGCGTGGCAAAGACATCGTCGAAGATGCCGGCGCGGAGGAGCTTGCCGTTGGCCACGCAGTTGAGCGCGACGCCGCCAGCGAGGCAGAGGTTCTTGCTACCGGTCAGCGCCTTCGCGTGCCGAGCCATGCGCAGGACGACGTCTTCGGTGACCTTTTGCACCGAGGCGGCGATGTCCATCTCGCGCTGAGTGATGGCGGTTTCGGGGTCGCGGGCCGGTCCGCCAAAGAGCGAGGCGAACTTGTCGTTCGTCATCGTAAGCCCCTGGCAGTAATTGAAGTAGCTCATGTCCATCGCGAGCGAGCCGTCGGGCTTCACGTCCACGAGGTGCTTGAGAATGGTGTCCACGTAGCGCGGCTCGCCGTAAGGCGCGAGGCCCATGAGCTTGTATTCGCCGGAGTTGACCTTGAAGCCGCAGAAATAGGTGATGGCGCTGTAGAGCAGGCCAAGCGAGTGCGGGAAGTGGAGAGTCTTGAGAAGCTTGATCTTGTTCCCCTGCCCGTGGCCGATGGTCGCGGTGTCCCACTCGCCGACGCCGTCGAGCGTGAGGATGGCCGACTCGTCATAGCGCGACGGGAAGAACGTGCTGGCCGCGTGGGACTCGTGGTGGCCGGTGAAGGCGATGCGCTTCGTGTAGCGGCCGCCCAGCGCCTTCCGAATCTCGCGGGGTAGGTGCAGCTTGGTCTTGAGCCACAGGGGCATGGCCATCATGAACGACTGGAGGCCAGCGGGGGCGAAGGCGAGGTAGGTCTCCAGCAGACGGTCGAACTTCTGGAGCGGCTTGTCGTAGAAGACCACATAGTCAAGCTGCTCCGGCGTGAGGCCCGCCGCCTTGAGGCAGTAGTTCACGGCGTGCGTGGGAAACTCGTGATCGTGCTTGATGCGCGTGAAGCGCTCCTCCTGCGCGGCGGCGACAATGTCCCCGTCCACGACCAGCGCGGCGGCGCTGTCGTGGTAGAAGGCGGAGAGGCCGAGGATCGAAGCCATGACCGACGCACTCACACTCTGGCGGGAAAAGTTGTTTGCATCCAACGCTCCAGCACAAAAATTGCCCACTTGCGATACCACGTCTGCGTCGGCACTGGGCAGGTGCGGTCCAGCGCTCCAAAGACTTCTCGCCATTCGGTGCCGAGCCATTGATCGAAGGGGAAGAGAAAGCCGCGTTTGGGCTGGTTCGCAATCCAGTCCGGCACTTCGGGCACGGCTTGTAGCAGGAAGCGTTTGCCCGGTTGGAGCCGCGTCGATGACGGGATGCGGGTGAGCGTGTCCATCAGAGGTAAATCGAGGAACGGCACGCGCAGTTCAAGGCCGTGCGCCATGCTCATCACGTCGCTGTCGCGCAAAAGCTGGTTCCTCATGTAACGCGTCAGCTCCAACCGGCTCACCGTGTCCTCAGGCGTCGGATCGGTGGGAAGTTCTTCGCTGGAGAAATCATTGACCACTTCCTCGCCGGTGTAATGCCGGGTCAGCACCGTGGCTTCCGCAGCAGTGAAGGTGCCGCGTAGGGCAGCGTAAGCCGTGTCCAGCCGCGCTGGCTGGCCGAGCATCTCACCAAGCCGGCGGAGTTGCGGCCGACGCGCGCGGCGCAGCACTGCCCGCACTCCCGCCCGGACAGGGCCAGTCAAACGCAGGCGGCGGTTCAGCCGTGCCAGACGCGGCACTTCACGGAAGGACTTGTAGCCGCCGAAGAGTTCGTCGCCGCCCAACCCAGAAAGCACAACTTTCATGCCTTGATCGCGCGCAAACTTGGAGACGGTGAAGGTGTTCAATCCGTCGATGCTCGGCTGGTCCATCACCTGAAGGTATTGGCTGAACAACTGCCGGCCAGCCGCTGCGTCCAGTCTCCACTCATGATGCGTGGTGCCGAAGTGAGCGGCGGTGCGCTGCGCCAGACCACCCTCATCGCCAGGCGTGCCGGGGAAGGCAATGGAGTAGGTGTGCAAGTCCGCACGCCCCACCGTCCGAGCCAGCCCCACGAGCGCCGTGGAGTCAATCCCGCCACTGAGAAAGACCCCCACCGGAACGTCGCTAATAAAGTGGTGCGCAACAGAATCCAGTAGGGCCTGGCGGACGGTTCGCGCAGCCTCGGGTGCCGCAACCGCCTCGGGCTGGAAGCGCAATTCCCAATAGCGGCGGGTTTGTAGCCTGCCTGCCTGCCAGATGGCCAAGTGCCCCGCTTCAAGACAACGCACACCGCGCAGCAACGTCCGGGGTTCAGGCACTGAGCCGGTGCGGAAGTAGCCGTGGAGTCCTTGAGGGTCTAATTCCCGCCGCACCAACCCAGAAGCGAGCAACGCCCGAACTTCCGAGGCGAAGACTAGCTGGCCATTCGCCTCGTGGAAGTAGAGCGGCTTGATGCCGAACGGATCGCGGGCGAGGAGACAGGTGCGCTCGCGTTCATCCCACACCGCAAAGGAGAACATGCCTCGCAGTTTCGCCACGCATTCGGCCCCGTAGGCCCCATAGGCCCGGAGCACGACCTCCGTGTCTGAGTTAGAGCGGAAAACCACGCCGTCCTTTTGCAACGGCTCACGCAGCTCCCTATAGTTGTAGATTTCGCCATTGAACACGATAGTGAAGCGCCCGTCGGGCGTGCTCATCGGCTGGTGGCCAGCAGGACTGAGATCCAGAATGGCGAGCCGTGCGTGTGCCAGCACCGCGTCGCCTCCCGGTGAGTGAAAGCACCCTTGATCGTCCGGGCCTCGATGCCGAAGCGCGGTGAGCATTCGAGGCAATGCGGTCACGCTGCCAGGCAACGCGGAGGCGTTCAGGATTCCGGCGATGCCACACATTTAGGGAAGTTTGCGGAACTACGGCCAGACGGGGCGGGACGATCTCAAGCCTTCGCCGCTTCGCCTCGCTTGAGGAGAATACCCGCCCGCCGGGCAAGGAGATGGCCCGGCCGTTCCACGAGCAGGTAGAAGGCGTAGGAGGCGAGCAGGATGAAGGTGGTCATGATGAGCCAGTTGAGATTGAAACCGAAGTTGGGCAAACCCAGCATGCCGAACCCGCTCTGAGCGATCATATGAACAAGGTAGATTGAGTAGCTCCACTGGCCAGCCCATTCCAACAGTGGGTTGGCTCCGTTCACCCGGGCGGCAATGATCTCGACGCGCAGCCAGCAGAACACCGGCAGGGCGAACAAATCCATCGTCCATGGGTAACCCAGCGGTGAGTGAAAACGCAACACACTGCACACCCAACTCAGAAACCAAATGCCACCCCGCCACTGCCACACACGCCGCGCGATTGATTGAGCAGCAGCGGGATTCAGTTCGACTTCCGCCAACCGGCAACCGAGCAGCCAGCATGGGAACGCAATCATCCAGTTCAACTTAAACCCGAATGGCGAATAATCCTTGGCCCCGGGCTCAGTCAGAACCGCGCAGCCAGCCAGAAGGTAGGCAACGCCAATCAATTTGTCCCAGCCAAACCTCGTCCGCAGAGGGAGCAGCAGGGGATAAAGCGTGTAGTAGATCAATTCAGCCGCTAGACTCCATAGGATGGAGTTGTGGAACAGGGACAACGAGACGTTTAACGGCGCGGCCAATAGCACTGCTACTGCCAGTGGAATCCCAATTCGAAGGTAACGCCGCAATAAAAACGGCAGCACCGCGACAGTGCTGGCATTCCGCTGCGGATAGTGGACACAAAATCCGGAGATGACAAAAAAGACGATCACCGCTGGCACTCCGGCGAAGAGATTGCCATAGACCCCCTGCACCACTAAGCCCACAGTGCGGGATCGGTCAAGTCCCTCGGTGAGCGGAAAGGGACCGCAATGAGCAAACATAACCCACAGTGCGGCAATGAAACGGAGCGCATCCAAGCCAACTATCCGTGGTTCTTGCTTTAGGGGTTCCGTTGCCACAGCTTTTCGCGTTCTTTGCAGGCGGTGGAAAATCAACGGTCGCGGTTCGTTGCAGATAACCGCGCAAAGCTTTGGGCAGACCCCAGCAAGGCTTGAATTCTGCGATTAGAATACCAGTTGATCAGCAACATGACGAGACTGGTGGTGAGAATAGCCCCAAACAATTTGGACCCGGTAGTCGCGAGTGCCTGGAGCGTCGTGAAGAGTGCCGCAATGGCCAGCGCCACGCCCCACATCCGCGAGATCCCGGAAAAGCTCAGACCGCGATAGAGGTGTCCGATAACGTAGCCTAACAAGAAAACGGGGGCAAACATGAGCACTTCACCGAAATCCGCATAACTTTCCGCCATGTAACCGATGCCAATGGAGGTCCCCTCCTCGCTGCCACTCAACGTCCGACCGGTGAAACGCCTGGCACGTTCGGAATCATTGATCTCTGCCTTATTGGGGAAAAGCAACCGAGGCATCAAAGGATGCAAAACTGCCCCTTTCCACAACTCACCCCCGGCGAAGGGCTCATTCGCGGGAACCCACTGGAGCGTTGCCGCGAACAGCTCGGTATAGCCAACCCGCTCCACCAATGTCTCCATACCCTTCTTGAATGCAGCTAGATCCAGCGCCTCCAACAATTGCTTCAGCTTCTCGATCCGCTCCTCCACGGAGACTCTGACCGCTTGATCTCCAGCTCCCTGGTTCAAGAACGCGCGATACTCAATTTTGACTGCCTGCCAGAAGATCATGAGGCAAATCAACCCCACCGTCGTCACTCCCATTCCAAACCGAACGGTCCCGGAAAGCTTTCGACGAACCGAAAACAACGCAATCCCCAGCATGAAAAACGCCTCTTTGAAGGTGGCAAAAAAGCCCAGCAAACCCACTCCAAACTCGAGCAAGAGCGCGGCCGCCGCAAACCCGTAACCTCGTCCCTGAACGACGGAGGCGGCAATTAAAATCCATAGCATCGCCCATTTAAGGGAACCCACTGCCAAGACAAGCTGCCCCAGGCCACCGAGCTGCCAAGTGAGTGTTCCGCACACACTCGCCAATGCAACGCTGGCTAGAAATGCCATGAAGACGCGCGGCAAATTGAGTCCGCCCAACTCCTGTTCCAACTGAGGCGCAATTGATCCCAGGCGATGCTTTAGGGCAAGCCGCATGCCCACAGCGACCGCCAAGACGCCGACAAGGCTAAGCCAAGTGGCTTGCTCATGCATGGGCACTTGGGAGATTGATTCCAACGGCTCTCCATTTAGATCTGCGTCGAATACGGGTGTCATGACTTGCAACAATTGCATCAGGCAGCAGGCCAGCAGGATCGGCGGCTCTCCCGGACGCCAGAGCAAGCTTACCAGTAGCGGAACTGCCAAGATACCAAGGGAAGTCAGCGCTGGGTTCTCGGAGAGAAGTCCCATCACGGACGCCACCAAAAACACTGGCCATAGCCAGACGGGCAGGAACGCGCCGCTGAGTGAGGGCAAACTTCGTGTTCCCATCCCTGATGTTGTCACACTGGCTACAGAGGCTGGCTGACTAGGAACCACAGCTTCCTTCCCCATCGTCACACTGTCATACGGCTGCATGGTTAGCTTTAGATCGAAGCTTGGGAAACTTCTTCTCCAGCGCTCAAAACACGTAAAAAGTCGGCGACGAACCGCTCGCGGCTGAAATGCTCCTGCGCTCGCTTACGGGCCGCCGCGCCCATCTTCTCCCGCAGGTCGGCGCTGCGCAGCAGTTCCCCCAGCCGTTGGGCCAGTTCCTGAGGTCGCTCTGCCTCGACCAGATAGCCGGTCATGCCGTCTTCAATGATCTCCGGCAACCCCCCGCGCCGGGTCGCGACGACCGGAAGTCCGAAGAACGCCGCCTCAATCGCCGTGGTCGGCAAGGGATCCGCCGACCGACTCGGCACCACGCAGATGTCCATCATTGGATAGATTTTAGCCCGGTCACGGACAAAGCCGCGCCATACAAGGCGCGGGGCGATCCCCAAGTCCGCTGCCCGTCGCTTCAAGTGACCGGCAAACTCCCGGTCGTCTGGGCCGAAGATGTGCAACCTAGCCTCCGGATACTGCGCCGCTATGAGCGCAAACGCCTCCACCAAATCCTCGTGCCCCTTCCAAGCGCCTATCTGGCCGACGATGCCAATGTTGACTTCGCTTCCTCGCGCGGGGCGCGCGGGCAACCCCGCCGACGGGTCACTCAGGCCGTTGTGGATGACCTGGATTTTGGCTGCGGGGATTCCGATCCGGCGCAAGGACTCTGCCACCGCTTCTGAGACCCCGATGAAGCAGCGCAGGCGCTTAGCCAGCCAGCCGAACACCCGGACATACTGCGGCTTGTCAGGCACCACCTCGTGCAGCCAGAGCAGATCACGCTCGGGCCGCAACCAAGGCCGCAGCAACAGCAAGTGATGCCAGTTGGTATGAATGATATGCCGGGGATTTTCCTCATGCAGAAACCGCCGGTAGTCCCGCACCAACCCGGGCCAGTGGCACAACTGATCGGCGGTCATCCGCAGACAATCCAAGCTCAAGGTGGCAGAGATGAAGCCCAGCCGCATGCGGCGAAACGGGAAACCCAGCGCCTCCAGCCGCACACTAAAATCCCCGTCGCCCCACAGGCTAGTGACATAGTTTACCGAACGGCCTCGCGAGCGCAGCCCTTCGCCTAGTTCCAGCGCCATGATCTCCTTACCGGAGACGATGCCTGCACCGCACACAATGGCAGTTTGCATCAAGGTCACACGGGGGATTGGACCGGGCACTTGTGCCCAAAGAACGAGCAGTGCCGGCCAAACGGGAAGGCCAACCGCCTCGCCACTGGATGCTTAAACTGGTCGGTGCAAAGCTTCGCTGGGTTCACCCGTGGCAGCAGCAGCCACTGGTGGTGACTGCTCTCCATCTTTGCCACCACCAACCCCGCCGCCTGCAGATAACTGTGCACCATCCAGAACAGGAAAAAATTCTCCCGCGGTTGCACCCCGGACCCGGAGTTGAACGGCACGCGCCGCAGCCAGCTCATCAGCCAGCCCAGCAGCATGCCGTTGAGGTAGTTTTCCGTGGTAAGCAGGAAGCGTCCACCTGGCTTAAGCACGCGGGCGAACTCGCGGGCCATCACCGGCGGATGCGGCACATGCTCCATGCACTCACAACTGATCACCACGTCAAAGGTGCCGTCGGCAAACTGGAGGGCCTCGGCATCCCCTTGCACAAACTCCACGTTGACTTGTTGCGCGGCGGCGGACTCTTTCGCAATCGCGATGGCCGCGCCTGAAAAATCTAACGCCACGATGCTGAACTGGGGCGCGTTCTTCGCGAGCCAGATGGCAAAGCCCCCGCGTCCACAGCCCACTTCCAGCAATCGCCCGCCGGGATAGTTTCGTAACTCCCGCCACACGGATTCATACCACGGATGGTTCAGGGGGGACTCACTGCAGTCCGCGCTGCGCATGTGCTCGTGCCACTTGTCGTAGTCCTCGCGAATGGATTCCGGCTGGTTCGATGTATTCGTTTGCATGGGATTCGTCAGTCAAGCGTGGACTTGCGCTGCCAGGCTTCAGTCGCGGCTTGCACGCTGCTTTCAAAGGTGAAGCTCGCCAAAGCTCCCGGCGCGACGCGTGGTCGTTCCACCGGTTGCGCCAACCGCTTCAGCCGGTCAACCAAAACCTCCGTATCGCCACAGGGAAAAATCTGGTTCGGTGGGATAACGCCGAGGTCCTCCGCGCAGCCGCAGTGGTCACTGATCACGCACGGCAGGCCGCTGGCCATTGCCTCGTTGGCCACTAGGCCCCATGTCTCGCCAAAGTCACTCGGCAACACCAGACAATCCGCCGCCACGTAGGCCCGGGAGATTTCCGTCTGGTTCAGGAAGCCGGCGAAGGAGGCGGGAGGGAGGGCAGAGCTGAAAGTTGAAGGTTGAAAGTTAGGACGCTCGGCGTCGCTGACCACTTGGCACGCCTGCCGCAACTCGCCACCCAGCTCCCCTGCCCCAACGAAAAGTAGATGCACCTTGCGGCCTGCCTGCATCAGCCGGGCGGCAGCGGCGACCAGGTCCAGCGGGCGCTTCTTGGGAATAAACTTGCCGCAAAACATGACGCAGAACGCATCCTCCGCGATACTCCACTGCTTCCTGATCTTCGCTCTCTCCTTTCTGGCTTCAGTGGCTTGCTGGGCAAACCGGTCGTTGTCCACCGCGTAGGGCGCAGGGTGCAAACGGGACTCAACCACCCCGAACTTCTGGTAGAACCGCCGGTTGGCCGCGCCGATGCACAGAAAGCGGTCCACGCGCCGGAAGAACTGGCCGAGGAGAAGGTGTTTGATGGGCCGCTTCCACCACGCCACCGGGGCGAGGTCGTTGCTCTCGCCGCGCAACCATACCTCGCAGCCCGCCCGCTTCGCCGCCCACACGGCCTGCCAGTAGGCCTGCACCTGCCAACCTTGGACCCACACAGCCTTGGCTCCCGCCTGCCGCAGCAGCGGCTCCAGCGGCTCAGTCACCCGGCACTGACGGAAGCTCGTGGGCGTGGCACCGGGTGCGACCGGCAGCAAGCGATGCGGATAGCCGCCAAGCATGTCCAAGTCCCACGCAAAGGCCTTGCCAAACTCCGCGTCGTGGCTCGTCTGCACAGCGTGGTGCGTGAGATACCACACCTCGAAAGGCACGCGCCCGTCCTTGGCCAGCGCCTGCCAGAGCGGCACTTGATACTGGATCGGGTGGGTGGTGAGGATGATCAGCATGCGAGCGGACTGCGGCTCACCCCTTCGCGTCGAAATTGAACCGGCACTTCAAAATCTTTTGGATGCCGACGCGCAAGGGCGTCAGTTCCCGGCCCAGAATCGCCCGCATCTTGGAAATGTCCGGCTGCCGTCGCGTCATGTCGCCTTCCGGGAGCGCCGGCAGGTGGACGATGGCCGATTTGGACCGGGTGATCTCCTTCACCAGCCGCGCCACCTCGAGGATGGGATACTCGAGGTCGCTGCCCAGATTGATGACCGTGTTCCGGCAGAGCTCTTCGTTCAGAATCTTCTCCGTCACCTCGATGTTGTCGCCGATGTAGCAGAAGGTCCGGGTCTGGCGGCCGTCCCCGAAGAGCGTGAGGTCGCTGCCACTCAGCGCCGCCTCGATGAACTTCAGGATGACGAAGTCGCTGCTCTGGCCGGGGCCGTAGGTGTTGAACAGGCGGAACACGGTGTAGTTCAGCCCGAATTCCTGCTGAAAAGTCCGGCAGAACGCCTCGCCCACGTTCTTCACAATGGCATACGGAAGCCGCGAGTTCAGCGGCGTGGTGACCTCGTGCTGCGGGAACTCGACCGGCTCGCCATACACCTCGGAGGAGGAGGAGTAGAACACGCGCTGGACGCCGGTATCGCGAGCTAGGCACAGCACATTTTTGATGCCCTCGATGTCTTCGAGGACGCGCATGGGGTTTTGCAACGTCCGTTGCACACCCACCAGCGCCGCGTAATGGAACACGTAGTCGAACTTCCCGGCGGTCATCACCGGCGCAAGTTCGCTGTAGTTGTTCACGTCCGCTTGGATGAACTCGTAACGGCCCGGCTCCCGGCTGGGCAGTTTGGCGAGCGAACTTGTGACCAAACTGTCCACGATGCACACGGAGTTGCCGGGATCCTTGATCAAGGCCCGGACCAAGGCCCCGCCCACGTTCCCCGCGCCGCCGGTTACCAAGATTCTTTTCACAGTCTGGGGCCTACCGCTTAGGCAAGGTGGCGAGCCTCACGGTAACTCGTCCAGCAACTGCGCCCAGCGGTCGCCATAGACCCTCCAGCTCAACTGCTCGCGCTGGGCGAGCACGGCCTGCCGCAGCGCCTCCAGGAGGCTGGGGTCGCGGGCGATCCTTTCCATGCAGTGGGCCGTGGCCGGGGCATCTCCCGCCGGAACCAGATACCCATTCTTGCCATCCTGCACCAAGTCCCCCGCGCCGGCTTCATGGGTGGCGATCACGGGCAACCCCGAGGCCAGCGCCTCGACCTGCACTTGCGCCAACCCTTCAAAGAAGCTCGGGAACACGAACACATCCGCCTGGCGCATCAAGGCCGCCACCTCCGTCCGGCTCTTCGGGCCCAGCAGCTTGACCGAGGGGGACAGCGCGGCGCGTTCTCCCTCCGGCATCGCACCGGGGCCGACGAGCCACAGT
>Ga0255095_1000574_pt1 | contig 18156 bp, 10 predicted proteins | sample Colum_Law_RepC_8_2_FD_188435 | JGI IMG/M metagenome (GOLD analysis project Ga0255095, IMG submission 188435) | Freshwater microbial communities from Columbia River, Oregon, United States - Colum_Law_RepC_8d | ecosystem: Environmental > Aquatic > Freshwater > River | place: USA: Oregon...
CACCAAGGCGCAAGTCGTTCAGGTCACCCGCGTCTTCCGCACCCGCACCTCGGAAGTGAAGAACGTCGGCAAGATCCTGAGCGAAGCCCTGACTAAGACCTTGCCCAACGGCCAGAAGGTTCCGACCGCCAGCGTTTCGGTGGAACCGGGCAGCCAGAGCATCGTGGTCACGGGGTCCCCCGGCGACGTGCAAACTGCCACCGACATCATCTCGCAACTGGAGACCGGCTCCACCAATCCCAAGCCGCAGCAAACCCGCTTCATTGACCTCGGCAGCGTCTCCGATGCCAAGCGCATCGTCCCGCTGGTCGAGCAAATCTACCGCAGCGAGGTCTCCGGCGACAACGCAGGCGGAGCTGCCCATGCCAAGATCATGGCCGAGCCCAACACCAGTCGCCTGATTGTCACCGCCTCCGAAGAGCACCTGACCCGCATCGAGGAAATCGTCCGCAACCTGCGCGCCGAGAAGTCCAAACCCCTTCAGCGCTCGCTGCACATCCTGGCGTTGCGCCATGCACGACTGGAAACCGCCTTCACCAGCCTCAACAGCCTGATCAACGAGCGCATGGCCGACCGGCGTTTTGAAGACCAGCCGAAGCCTTCGGTGGTCCCCGACAACACCAACAACCGGTTGTTGGTCACGGCCACCGAGGAGCAGAAAAAGGAAATCGAAGCCATCCTGGCCGTGGTGGACCTCGCCCCGGAACGCCAGAAACGCCAGATGGCGGTCATCCCGGTCAACGGCAAGTCCCCCGCCGAACTCATCACCCTCGCCGGACAGATGATGAGCCAACTAGGCGAGCAACCGAGCAATCCCCAGCTCGAGCCCAAGCTCATTCCTGACGCCTCGGGCAAGCAAATCATCGTGCTGGCCACCGACTCCGACATCCAACGGGTGCGCACCCTCATCCAGCAACTCGACGCCACCACGACCTCGGCGGTCAGCCGTCAGTTCCGCAACGTCGAACTGCACAACCGAAACGCGGCCGAACTCACCCCGTTGGTCCAGCAACTCTATCAGGAGCAAATCAAGGGCAACAGCGAGCCCCCCGGCGGCCCCGCCACCCTCATGACCGATGCCAAAAACAATCGCATCATGGTCAGCGGTGCCGAGCGGGAAATCACTCGCGTAGAGGCCATCATCCGCCAGTTGGATCCCGCAGGTCAGAAGAGCGCCAAGGAGGAAACCCGCATCATCCGTCTCAAGACGGCGGTCGCCTCGGAAATCTCCAGCCTCGTGGAAAAGAGCCTCGGCTCCCAAACCCAAGCCGTGAAGGTGCTGGTTGATACCCGGAGCAACAGCTTGGTGATCACGGGCGAACCAGCCGCCGTCGAAGCCGCGGCCAAGATCATCCGCGAACTCGACGTGCCTTCCGACGTGCAGCCCCGCGAGATGAAGGTCATCGAACTCAAGCAAGCCGACGCGGCGGCACTGGCCACTCTGGCCACCACCCTCTCCACCGACCTGCTCAAAAGTCAGCGCGGTGCCGAGTACACCCCCAAGGGCCGCATCATGCCCGACCCGGCGGCCAATCGGGTGATCATCTCCGCTCCGCGTGAGGAGATCACCCTCATTTCCCAAGTGGTGGAACGCTTGGACCAAGCCCCGGAAGCGGCCGGCGGTGCGCGGGTGTTTCGCCTGACCAACGCCGATGCGTCCCAGGTGGTCAGTGTGGTCTCCAATGCCATGGTGAAGTTCGATGCCCGCAATCAACCCATCCGCCGGGCCTCGGTTTCCCTGGATCGCGAATCCAACAGCATCGTGGTCTCGGGTTCCCGTCAGGATTTGAAGGATGCCGAGGGCATCATCCAGCGCCTCGACAATGAAGGAGTCGAAGGCTCCGGCGGGACTGGAGGCGGCTCCAAGAACCGCAGCCTGAAGATGGTGGAAGTGGTCGGCGAACCCGACACGCTGGCTCAGGTGGCCACCCGAGTTTTTCTGGCTCAGAACGCAGGACGCTCGGTGACCAACTTGGTGAGCATCACCCCGGAACCCAACGGTCGCCGCCTCATCGTGCTGGCCCCCGATTCGCTCATGGCGCAGGTGGAGACGGTCATCTCGGCGCTCGACGCCCGCCCGGATCAATCGCAGCGCCAACTACACACCATCGAACCCCAAGGCAGCCGAGCCGCCGACCTGCTGCCCATGGTCAACAAGATCTACGCCGAGCAAAACCAAGGACGCACCACCAAGCCAGCGACCTTGTACACCGATCCCTCCGGCGATCGGTTGATGGTGTTTGGCACGGCGGATCAAGCGGCGGCCGTTCGACAAATCGTCACCACGGTGGCCACCGAACTCCCAGAGGCCCGCACCAACCGGGTGTTTGAAATCGGCAAGCCCGCCGAGGCCCAGCGCCTGCTCCCCATCATCCAGCAACTGTACAAAGACCAGGCCTCCAGCCGCCCCTCCGACGGCCCCGCCGACACCCAACTGCTCACCGAACCCCGCTCCGGACGCATCATCGCCTCGGGCCGCGCCTCCCACCTGGACCGCATCTCTGAAATCATCAACAACCTGAAGGCCACCAGCGGCACCAACCTCGGCCGCGAGACGCGCACCTTTGAGGTCGGATCGGCCAGCGATGTCCAGCGGGTGCAACCGCTCCTCCAGCAACTCTACACCGACCAGTGGAAGGAACGCGCCGACACCGACCCGGCCGACGCGCAAATCCTGGGCGACCCCCGAAGCGGCCGCATCATCGTCACGGGCCGCCCCGACCACCTGCAGAAAATCGAATCCATTCTCCAACAATTGGGGACCAGCCCGGCCAAGCCCGGTGCTGACTCCCGAGATGTCCGCATCATCGATCTGGCCACCGCCACCGCCTCGGAACTGGCCACGACGGTTCGCTCCCTCTACCTCGATCAGGCCAAGGCACGCTTTGGCACCACCCCGCCCGACACCACCATCACCTCCGACACGGGCAGCAACCGACTCATCGTCGTGGGCGAAACCAATGAACTGGCCGTCATCGACGACCTCGTTCGCAAGCTCGACAAGGTGGGCTCCCAGAGCGCGACGGCCCGGGTGTTCAAGATCAAGTCTGCCGAACCGGAGAAGGTGGCCGAGGTGCTGTCCACGGCGCTGGTGCGCTACGACGCCTTCGGCCGGGCCCAGAAGCGGGCCACGGTTTCCGTGGATGCCAAAAGCCGAACGATCATCGTCACCGGCGACCCGAAGGAACTGCAGGCCGTCTCTACGATCATCGAGCAGCTCGACACCTCTTTGGGCGCACGCCCGGACCGCCGCATGAAGGTGGTGACCCTGCGCCAAGGAAAGGTGGGAGAAATGTCGGCCCGGGTCCGCCAACTCTACAACGACCAGTCCCGCAACCAGCCGGACTTGGCTCTGTCCGATTTGCTCGTCTTGGATGACGCCACCAGCAACCAACTCATCCTCGCCGGCAGTGACGCTCAAATTACCCTAGTCGACACCATCCTGGAACAACTCCAGAAGAGCACCGCCACGCTAGGCCCTCGTGAAACCCGGACCATCACCGTGGGTCAACCCGACGACGTGATTCGGGTCATGCCCTTGCTCCGCCAACTGTACACCGAACGGTGGAAAAACCAGGACGCCGCCGACCCGGCCGATGCGGTGTTCACGCCCGACGCCCCCAATGGCCGCATCCTGGTCACTGCCCGGACCAATCACATTACTCCTGAGCGTCATCCAGGCACCCACGGCCACCCCGGCAGCACGCGAGACCCGCGTGCTGAATCTGGCTGAACGGCAAGCCACCGAATTGGCAGGGACGCTCCGCTCCCTCTATGAAGAATCACTGAAAGCCAAACCGGTTCCGCCTTCCGAACAAGCGATCATCCGAGCTGATACCGAAGGCAACCGCCTCATCGTCACCGGCCGCACCAATGATCTCGATCAAATCGCAGCCTTGGTGCTCAACCTCGACACGGCCAATCAGCGCTCGGGCAATTCTCGCATTTTCCGCCTGACCAACGCCGAACCTGCGCAGGTCGCCGCGGCCCTGTCGAACACCCTGGCCAAGGTGGACCCCTCCGGTCGCCTCACCCCGCGAGTCACCCTCGGTGTGGACAACAAGGCGCGCACCCTCGTCGTGTCGGGCGAGGCCAAGGACCTGCAGGCTGCCGAGCAAATCGTCACCCAACTCGACGCCACCACCAGCCGCGAGCCCCGCGACCTGCAGATCCTGGCCATCCCGCAAGGTTCCGCCTCGGAGGCCGTCGCCCGCATCCGCCCGCTGGTGATGGATCGCCTTAAGGCCTCCGGCAATGCGGCTGACCTCGTCCTGATTCCCGACGACAACCAATCTCGGGTGCTGGTGACCGCCAACGAGTCTCAATGGAAGGCCGTTCAAGACATCGCCTCCCGCCTGCTCACCACCGAGACCAACCTGATCCGCGGCGTGCGCACGCTGCCCTTGCAACATGTGACGGCCGCACCGGTCATCACCCTGCTGGGGCAACTCTTCGCTCGCGAGATGGCTCTCACCGAATCTGCCCAGCGTCTGGTGGTGACGCCGGCACTCGACGAGCGCTCCCTGCTGGTCAGTGCGCCGCCGGCCCTCTTCGAGCGGGTTCAATCGGTCATTCAATCGGTGGACGCCTCAGATCCGGGCGGCTCATCGGTGCTTCAAACCGTGTTACTCCGCAAGACCGTCGCCGAGACCGTGGCCGAATCGGTCAACAAGGCCATCGCCGGCAAGGGCACCGACGCCAAGCTGCGCCGCGTCAGCATCACACCGGTCACCGGGGCCAACGCATTGTTGCTCAATGGCCCGGGCGAGGCCGTCCAGGAAGTGATGAAGCTGGTCAAGGAACTCGACGCCGAGAGCGCCACCGGTGAAGTCGAGGTGCGCATTTACAAGCTCAACAGCGCCAACGCGACGGACATCCAACCGGTGCTCTCCCAATTGCTGGCCAATGTCAGCACACGGCTCGAACGTCGTGGGTTCGGGTCCCGAGCCCAACCGGCCATCGCCATCGACCCTCGCTCCAATAGCCTGCTCATCACCGCCTCGGCCACCCACTTCAAGCTCATCGAGCAACTGCTCCCCACGCTGGACAAAGCGCCGGAGCGTTCTGATCGGGATGTCCAATTTGTCTGGCTGCAGAATGCTCGCGCCGCCGATATCCGCATGAAGGTCGCCGCCGTCTATGAAGAGCGCCCGCGGGGCGAACAACCCGTCCTGGAAGTGGACCGCGAGGCCAACACCCTGACGGTGATCGCCCGCCGCTCCGACATGCCGCAAATCCAGGACTTGATCCAACGCCTGGACACCTCCGCCCAGGACAACAGCCTCCAAGTCCGACTGCTAACGGTCGACGACGTGCCGGTCGAACAAATGATCGGGATGCTGACCAATATTTATCCGCAGATGTATGGGGCCTCGATCAAACTGGTGGATCGCTTGCCATCGCTGGATCGGACCAAGACCAACAATCCCGCCAAGACGCCCGAGGTCACCGTGGCCCTGGACCGGAATGCCAACGCTTTGATCCTCTCGGGCCCGGCTCCGGAACTGGACCGGATCAACCGCATGGTCACCGACCTTTCTTGGAAGGCCACCTCGGGCGAAAGCGACTTGCGCATTCTGGCCCTGAGCCAAGCCGACCCGGTGGTCATGGCCCGCACCCTGAACAACGTCTTCCGTGCCGGTGGCGGTCGGGGTGGTCAGCCCGAGCCCCAACCCCAGCAAAGCCAACGCCCGCCGCGCTTCACGGTCGTGCCCGAACCCCGCTCCCGAAGCCTGCTGGTCCGGGCCTCTGCCAAGGATTTCTCCATCATCGAGACGCTGGTCAAACAACTCGACACGGCCAATCCCGCCGCCGACTTGTCCCACCGGCTGATCACCCTCACCCACACCCCGCCGTCCAAGATCACTCCGCTGGTCCAGCAACTGGTGCAGCAACTCAGCGCCCAACATCCGGGGGATCCGCTCACGGTATTGCCCTACGGCCGGTCCAAGGGACTGCTGGTGGTGGCTCGTGAACCGCTCATCGCCCAGGTGGAGAAAATGATCAAGACCCTCGATACACCGAGCGAGGATGCGGAAGCCGAAGTCCGGGTCTTCACGCTGAAGCAAAGCGCCGCGCCCGCCATGGCGACGACGCTCCAGAACCTCCTGCGCCCGGGAGCCGCCGGTGAGGCAGGATCCGAGGCTCGTGAACTCCAGGAACAGGTCCGCAAACTCAACATCCGGAGCGACTCGGGAAGCCCGGTGGCCCTCGACCTCCAGCGTCCCATCAAGATCACGGCCGACCCCAGCGACGGCAACCGCCTGCTCATCACCTCCACGCCGAAGAACCTCGAGGCCTTGAGCAAGGTTGTGGAAATGCTCGATCAGGTGGGTTCGGCCGAAGCGGCCGACTTCGCGGTCGTGGCCTTGCTCCACGCCGATGCCCGCACCACGGGCCAGACACTGACCACCATCTTCACCCAAGGAGCCAGGCTGGGCACCCGGCAAGATGGCCCCGGCAAACCCGAGGCCGGATCGGCCCGGGCACTGGCCAGCCAACTGAACGTCACGGCCGATGCCCGGCTCAATGCCCTGATCCTTTCCGGCCGCAAAGACTCCATCGAATTGGCCCGCAAGCTCATCAAGGACCTCGACAAGCAATGGGACTCCGCCGTCACCGAGGTGAAGGTATTTCGGGTGAAGTACGCAACTCCCTCGCGCCTGCTGCCCATGCTCCAATCGGTGTTCACCGAAGGTCCGTCGGTGCCGGGAACCGAAGGACTCAACAACTACGTCAGCCGGCTGCAAACCCGCCGCGAAGGGGGCAAGGCTGTCTCCACCGAGCAGGCCAAGACCCGCACGGCACTCACCCTTCAGGCCGATGACAACGTCGGTGCACTCATTGTGGCTGCCCGCGCCGACACCCTGCCCCTCATCGAAGAACTCCTCACCCAACTCGATATTCCAGACGCCTCGGGCCTGAGCACCGTCCGCATTTATCCCCTCAAGCACGCCGACGCCACGGCCGTGCAGAAGATCATCACCGATCTCCATTCCGGGGCGCGGAACGCCAATGCCAAACCCAGCGACCGGCCGACCATCACGCTGGATGACCGCAGCAACTCGATGATCGTCTCCGGCAACGACAAGGCCTTCGCCATCATCGACAACCTCATCGCCCAACTCGACAAGCCCATGGCGCCCGAGTTCCGCGACATCCGCATCCTGCCCTTGGCCCATGCCGATGCGGCCCAATTGGCGGCGACATTGCAGCGCCTGATGGATCAGCGCGTGACCCGTCAGGGGAGTCTCGGCAAAGGCCAGGGCGACGGCTTGAAGGTGCTCGTGCTGCCCGAACCCCGTTCCAACAGCCTGCTGGTCGGTGGTGGCAAGGACGCCTACGAACTGGTCGAATCCCTCGCCCGCAAGCTCGACGACGCCGCCCCGAGCCTGACGGGCGGAGTGCGCATTGTGCCCCTGGAATACGCCGATGCCCGCATCCTTGCCGCCTCCTTCAACCAACTCTTCACCCAGCGCTATCAGGCGAGCACCTCACCGGAGGTCCAGCGCCAGAAGCCGGTCATCCTGCCCGACGCCCGCGTCAATGCGCTCATGGTCTCCGCCGGTCGCGAAGACAACGAAACCATTGATGCCCTGCTCAAGAAGCTCGATCGCAAGCTCGACAACCCCTCGCTGGCCCTGACCGTGCTGCCCCTCAAGCACAACGACGCCGCCAAGGTGGCCGTGACTCTTGAAGGCGTCTTCGCCGCCCGCATGCAGGCGCGAACCTTGCCCGGCCAGGCCCCCTCCCCCACCGACCGGGTGGAGATCCAAACCGACAGCCTCAACAACTCGCTCATCGTCTCGTCCAACAAGGAGAACCTCGACCTCATCAAGGACTTGCTCACCCGCATCGACGTGGAACCCACGGTCGCCGAGGGCGTGTTGGAAACCTTTGTCCTCAAACACGCCGACGCGCAGCGCGTGTCCACCATGCTCAAGAGCCTGGTGCAACAAGGCATGTACCGACCCGGCCGCTCCGACGTGAAGATCCCAGGTCAGGCCAGTCGCGATGCCATGGCCATCGCTGTCGATACCCGGAGCAACACCCTCATGGTCTCGGCCAGCCCCGACAATCTGGGACTCATCAAGGAGATCATCGCCAAGGTGGATACCCTCGACTTTGTGGCCGCCACCGACTTGAAGGTCTACAAACTGGAACACGCGCGGGCCTCCAACCTGGCTGGCGTGCTCACCCAATACTTGCAGGCTCGCAAAGCGGCCGATACGGCCTCGCTCAACGCCCCTGAGCGCAGCATGCCGGTGGCCGTCATCGCCGACACCCGCCTCAACGCCATCCTCGCCACCGGATCCAAGGAAGCCATCGACATGCTGGACCGCATCGTTCCTCAGCTCGATGCCGAGGATCGTCTCGCCCAACTGAACTTCCGGGTCTTCCCCCTCAAAGAGGCCACCGCCATCCGGTTGCAAACCACCTTGCAAAACCTCTTCGCCAACCGCCCGCCCAAGGCACGGGGTGAGCCGGTGGACCCCATCACCGTCGTGGCCGACGCTTGGGTGAACGCCCTCATCGTCGGAGCGGTCGTGGAAGACATGTCCATGGTTGACGGCCTCATCAAACGGCTCGACACCCAGCAAGCCGAACTCGGCCTGAAGGTGGAAGTGATTCCCCTGGCCAAGGCCGATGCCCGTAAGGTGGCTCAAACCGTCCAGGGCCTCTTCCGTGAAGGCACCCAAGGCGGACCGCTGCCCATCGTGGTCACCGCCGATGAACGCGTGAACGCCCTCGTCGTCTCCTGTGGCAACACCGACCTCAAACGCATCCGCGACGTGGTGGCCAAGCTCGACACCGACCAGACCGCCCGCGTGAGCGAAATCCGCGTGATTCCCCTGAAATACGCCCGCGCCGAGAACCTGACCCAGGTGCTGAACACCTCCCTGAATTCGAAGATCGCCCCGCTGTCCGACCTGAGCCCGAACGCCCAATCGGTGCTGCAGTTCGTGACCCGCACCGAAGACGGCCAGGAACTCGTGACTGCCGCCCTCAAGGAAGCCATCTCCATCACCCCGGACCCTCGCATGAACGCCCTCGTGGTGTCGGGGCCCGTCGACTACATGGGCCTGCTCGAACAAATCGTCGGCCGCCTCGACAACAGCTCCTCGCGCGAGGCCAAGATCCGGGTCTTCTCGCTGCGGAACGCCGATGCCCAGCAGACGGCGCAACTGCTCCTGTCGATGTTCCGCATGCAGGCCACGGGTGCGGCCGTGGCCGGCACAGGCCAGCGGACCATCCAATACACGCTGATGAGGCCGGCTGCCGACGGCACCGAAACCCCCTCGGCCACCGCCGTGATCGGCTCCGAGGAGCAAACAGCCTTGAGCGTCAGTGTCGACCCTCGCACCAACACCTTGTTGATCGGCGGCACCGAGCATTACGTGGCCCTCGTCCAACAAATCATCGAGACGCTGGATTCGTCCGAAGCCTTGGAGCGTAAAACCGAGGTGTATCGCCTCAAAAACGCACAAGCTCCGGATGTCGGCACCGCCATCCGCAGCTTCCTCGACCAAGAACGTCAACGGGTCACCCAAGTGCTCGGCACCGACGCGGTCGGCACGGCCCAACGTCTCCTCGAACGCGAAGTGGCCATCGTGCCCGAGCAAGTCAGCAACACCTTGCTGCTGTCCGCCAGCCCGAGGTACTTCGAGCAAATTCACCAAATCATCGAAGAACTCGATCAGGCCCAATCGCAGGTTCTTATCCAGGTCTTGCTGGCGGAAGTCACCCTCGACTCGAACCGCGACCTGGGCTTCGAGTGGAGCTTCACCAAGAACATCGGCAACGGATGGAATGTCGGTTCGAAGACCGACTTCGGCGTCCCCACCCAGATGCAGAACTTCGGCGGCTATTCCGCTCTGGTCACCGGCAACAACATGAGCTTCCTGATGCGGGCTCTGGAAAATGACGGTCGCGTGGAAGTGTTGAGCCGGCCGCAAATCCTCACCGCCGACAACAAGATCGCCTCCATCAACATTGGACAACGAGTTCCGATCATCACTGGAAGTTCCACGACCCCCCAAGGTGGACAAATCAACACCTTCGACTACCGCGACGTGGGCGTGAATCTGACGGTCACCCCACGCATCACCGGCGAAGGTTTTGTGAAGATCGACGTGGGTGCCACCAACAGCTCCCTGGCCAGCTCCAGCGTGGAGATCAACGACAAGGCCACGGTGCCCATCATCAACGAACGTCGTGCCTCCACCACGGTCACCGTGCAAAGCGGTCAAACCGTGGTCATCGGCGGACTCATCGGCACCGTCGATGACATACGCCGCAAGAAGACTCCGTTCCTCGGCGACATCCCGGGCGTCGGTTTCTTCTTCCGCAGCTCTTCCAAAAAATCGGAGCGCCGAGAACTCCTCATCATGCTCACCCCTCAGGTCCTCACGGCCAATCACGAGCAAGAGCCCAAGATCACCACCATCGGGAACTACTCGACCCGCATGCTGGAGAAGTCGACCCTTCGTGGAGCCGAGCGCAAAGACCCCTTGAAGATCCAGTTGATGGATTCGATCTTCCCCAACGACATCAACGCCTCCAAGACCAACGCGCCCGCCGACAAAAAGTGATGGTCCTTCACCGATCTCAACTCCGCATCCCCCCCGGCGCTCGGACGCTGGGATTGTCCCTGATGCTGGCTGCGAGTCTGGGCTCCGGTTGCTCAACCGGCAGCTCGGGCGGCTCGGTGGCCGGCAGCACCCAAAAACGATCCCACCGCTCTTCCGGCATTGTGGAATTGCACCTGCTCACCATGCCGGTGGCATTGAATCTGGACGGCGTTCCCGGTCCGGACGGTGTGGCCGTCAAGCTGTTCGCCAATGTCGGCAACGCCACCAAACCTGCGGCCATCCGCAGCGGTGAGATTGAAATCGTGCTCTTCGACGGATTGCTCGACGGCAACAGCAATCCCCTTCCCAAGCCAGCCCACATCTGGACCTTCACAGCGAAAGAGCTCAAGGAATTCGAGACCCAGGCCATGGTGGGCACCGGTTATCAACTGACCTTGCGTTGGGGATCCTTCAAGCCCAAGAGCGACCGCGTCAGCGTGATCGCCCGTCACCCCATTGGAGAGGGGCGCTACTTGTACTCCACCCCCGGAGTCATCGCCTGCGCTCCGTGATCGGAGCTTGGTTCGGGGTTCCTGCTCTCCTGCCCGAGGCGATTTCACCTCGGTGTCATCAATCACTTCTTAGGCCAGGCACCCACAGCCCCCTTGCCGGGCGCTTGGGCAATGGCCGCTTCGGTCGGGTCACTGAGTGAACGCAGCACGGCCTCGGCCCGGCCTGAATCGCCATAGCCGAGGTGACGCATGGCCTCCCGGAAAGCATCCAACCGGAAGTCGGCATCCCCCTCAGCCCGATCCACCCGATCCAGGAACGCCGCGATTTCGATCAACTTGCAGCGCGCGTCCATGAAGTAGAGATCCAACACCTTCTGACGAGTCATGGCGTCGATCTTACGCGAGTGAGCCTCATACTCCAAGCCGTACCGAGCCGCACCGAGACGTACCAAGCCCTCCCCCACCATTCGCCCCGGATTTTGGCGGTAACGGCTGCTTGAACCATTGCCAGATCGTCGCCTCCTCAGGCAATTTCACAACACGCACCGCATGTCTCTGACCCTTGATTCGAAGATTTACGTCGCGGGCCACCACGGTCTGGCAGGGAGCGCCATCTGGCGCAGTCTTCAACACCGCGGCTACCGAAACCTCATCGGAAAACGTTCGCGGGAGGTCGACCTCCGTGATGCCCAGGCTGTTGAAGCCTTCTTTGCCAGCGAACGTCCGGAATATGTCTTTTTGGCAGCCGCCAAAGTCGGCGGCATCAAGGCCAACAACGACCTGCCGGGGGAGTTCCTCCTCAATAACCTGACGATCCAAAACCACGTCATCGACGCGGCCCGACGCCATGGCGTTCGAAAACTGCTCTTCCTCGGCAGTTCCTGCATTTACCCGCGCTTGGCCCCTCAACCACTGAAGGAAGAGTACCTCTTGAGCGGCCCGTTGGAGCCCACCAACCAATGGTATGCCATCGCGAAGATCGCCGGCATCAAACTGTGTCAGGCCTACCGTCGTCAGTACGGCTGCGATTTTATATCGGCGATGCCGACCAACCTTTACGGCCCCGGCGACAACTACGATCCCTTGGGATCTCACGTCCTTCCGGCCATGATTCGCCGCTTCCATGAGGCCAAGGTTTCCGGTGTTCCATCGGTCACCTGTTGGGGCACGGGAAGTCCTCTCCGGGAATTCCTGCATTCGGATGACCTCGGAGATGCCTTGGTCTTCCTCATGGAAAATTACTCGGACGAAGAATTCATCAACGTGGGCTCCAACCAGGAATTGAGCATCCGGGAACTCGCCGAGCAGGTGTCACGAATCATCGGATACCCCGGGACGATCCATTGGGATTCTTCCCAACCCGATGGCACGCCCCGCAAACTCATGGACAGTTCCCGACTGCACGCCCTGGGTTGGTCGCCGAAAGTCGGCATCGAAGACGGCATCCGCGGCGCTTATCAGGATTTCCTCAGAATTGCCCCGAACAAGCCCGAGACAACTCGGTGACCACCTGTTCCATCAAGGGGCGCCAATCCCCGCGATGGCTTTGCCGGAACAACCGGAGCGTCGGATACCAAGGCGAATCGGCCCGATTCAATTGCCACCGCCAATCCGGCGAATCTTGCACCAACAACCAAACCGGCTTGCCCATGGCCCCGGCGAGATGTGCCACCGCGGTATCCACCGCGATCACCAAGTCCAACCCGACCAGGTATTCGGCCGTCACCCTGAAATTGGTCATGCCGGAAGTCGCATCCACCCATCGCGGCCACCGGGTCACAAGCGCTTGGTGCTCGGGCCGAATGGGGGCCTGAAGGCTGTGAAACTCCACGCCATCGAGGGAGACCAGATCGCCCAGCAGCTCGGGATCAATGGACCGCAGCGAGTCATCGTCGTGCGTGGGGTTGCCAGACCACACCAAGCCCACCTTCAACCGATCGCGCCTTGAGCTAGGCTCCGGATCATTCGCCCTCACCCGCAAATACGGAACCTGATGTGCAAGCAGGTCAGTCGAGATGCCCAACGCCTGGGGCAGGCTCATCAGCGGGATAAAGGTGTCGAAGGTCTGAGGCGACTTGGAAGGCACGACCCACTCATCGGCCAAACCGCTATCGGCCATCAACGGCAACAAGGCCGCAGGGCACTCGACCACGATCCGCCCTACCCGCTGACGGGCCATCGGCAAGAACCGCGCAAACTGAATGAAATCACCAAAACCCTGTTCACCGTGCACGAACAGCGTTTGGTCGGGCACGATTTCTCCGTTCCATCGCGGTTGCGTGAACGGCCTCGGGGCAAACTGCGGCCCTGCCCCGCCCTTCCAACGCCATTCGTATTCCGCGAAGCCTTCGCACAACTCTCCCAAGCTCAACAGCAGGATGGCGCGATTCCAATGGGCCAACGGGTGTTGGGGCGACAGCGACAGAGCCCGGTCGATCAGCTCCAACCCCTCTCGGTGTCGATTCAAATACTTGCAGACGATGGCCAGATTGGACAGGGCCTCACAATCATCCGGACGAACGACCAGTGCTCGCTCATACCAAAGAGCGGCCGCCTCGTACTGCCTCATTCTCTGCTGCGTTACCCCCATGTTGTAATGGGCATCCGGGCATCGGGGATGGATCTTGAGCGCAGCGACGAAAAATTGCTCAGCCTCTTTGGGATCATGCCCCAACGCATTGGCAACGGTGCCCAAGGCATTGAGGGTTTCCGCCGATCGGGGGGCGATTTGAACGGCGCGCTGAAGACACCGAAACGCCTCGTCATGGGCACCCTGCCGAGTCAAAGCCATTCCTAGAACGAACCAAGGCTGAGCCTGATCGGCACCCGATTCGACCAACCGACGACATATCGCCTCAGCCACCAGATAACGCCCCTCGGAAAACGCTCCGACGGCTCGTTGCAATTCGAATGGGTGATCCTGAGTCATCAGATTTCAAAAGCGGCGCTCAATCCTTGAAAAGTGAAGTCCAAACAGATCCGACGCACTACGGTCTTCGAGAAGTCGGATCAGCTTTGGATACAAATCTCAACGGGGCCAAGTTCTGGATCATCACCGAGGCTGCCCCAAATTTGAACCCTGTTTTACTGCCCGACGACGACTGAGGCTGAAGGTCAACCGTTCCAAGTCTCTCAGGCGACTGAAGCGACTTCGTTGGACGTCCGCTCAACCGCCTGATCGCCAATCAGCCACTTTGAGGCCAGGCAAGCGTAGCAGGTCACTGTCATGGGTCACCAGAGTCAGGTCGTAAACCAGTGCGGTGCCGGCAATATGGCAATCTGCCAAGGCGATGCTAAGGCCTTTACTTTCTATACTGGCCCGCAGGCCCCCAGCGCGCTCGGCGGTCCCAGCGTCAAAGGTCAGAATTGAAATGTCGCTCAGGAATGCTTCCACCGAGGCAGTGAGTTTTGGCGACTGCCGACGGGTTGCCCCGTAGCGAAGTTCCATGACAGTGATGGCGCTGACGGCGACGTTGGACGGCCGGACCCTCTGAATGCGCTGGACCACCGGTTCGACGCCGCGCAGGTAGGTGCTGACGGCACTGGTATCCAGGAGGAATTTCACGCGAAAGGATCCCGAGCCTTTTCGTCCCGGCCCGGACGTTCAATGGGTTCGTCCCAAGCGCCTGCGCTGGCGAGGAAGGCCGGGGACCATTTGTCGAGCAGCGGCTCGATGACGATAGTCTTACCCTCCCACCGTTCACGCACGCGCGTGCCACGGGGAAGCCGACAATCGCCGACCAAGCGAACAGCGAGGCTGTTGCCCACCTTGAAAACCACGGTTTTGCCGCTCATAGGTGTCAAGACATCCAAAGAGGATATACTGACAAGGGTGATGGATGGGTTGACACCGCCATCCTTAGCCGGCCCCGCAGGCACTGGCCAACAGTCGTTTCTACAAGAGTTCAAAGCCGCAGCCCTCACGCTCCATCTGTTTCAAATCATGGAAAGCGTGAGCCAGACCGTCGTTTCTACAGCGGCTGGCGTTGAGTCTGTTACTCTGCCCCCTAGCGGCAGGTGACCCTAATTCCGCCGCCACCAGGTCGTGGATCCAAGTCGGATAGACAGCGGCCGCCGAACGAAATAGACGCCATCAATTTTATGATGCAGTGGCCCCTTTTGTGTAAATAGGTGGGACCGACCCCGCCGCCGACTCGCGCAGGACGCCCAGCAATTGGCGGGCAAATCCGGCGTGATCCATGAGTGGGGAGGCTTGGAGGCGGGGGCGCAGTGAGGCGCTCAGGGATTGGATGGCGCCGGGGGTTTTGGCCAAGGCCACGGCCCGGGTAATCAGAGCTTCGGGCGAGGGGCAAATCCACTCCTCGAGGCCCATCGCCCGCGCAATCATCCAGCCTTGGCGGCTGTGGTAGCTGTCGCCGCAAAGCCCCAGCACCGGCACCCCCATCCACAGAGCATCGGCAGTGGTCACGGCCCCATTGTACGGGAACGGGTCGAGCATCACGTCCACCTGATGGTGGTATTGGTTATACTGCCGCGAGGTTCCCGGCAGCACAAAGATCCACTGCTCAGGCCTCGCTCCGGCCGACATCAATCCTTGATGAATTCGTTCGCGTGACTCCGCATCATCCCGCACGAGCAGCACCAACTGCGACTCCGGCACCTCCTTCAAAATACGCCCCCAAACCTCCAAACAGCCCGTGTGCACCTTGGCGGGATTGTTCAGACAGCCCCAGGTGAACCGCTCGCCGCGGGCGCTCGGGCGCGGCAGCACGGGCAGACTCGGTTCGGTGGGCTGATAAACCCACGCGACCCGAGGCAACCGGATCAGCCGTTCGGAATAGCGATCTTCGACCCCCGGCGGATCGGCCTCGCCATCCGTCAGGCGGTAGTCGACCGAAGCCAGCCCGGTCGTATTGGGGTAACCAAACCAGGTCATTTGCACCGGCGCCGGCCGACAGTGCAGCACCCCCAACCGATGCCCCGAGGTATGCCCTGAAAGGTCAATCAGCACATCGATTTGATCGGCAGCGATTTGATCAGCAGCCGCCTCATCGCTCAATCCATCGAGCCGTCGCCAGACGTCTGCCCGATTGCGCAATTCGCGGGTCAGGTCATCGGCTGGGCCCGCGGTTTCATAGGCATGGATCCGCACCTCATTCGCGAGCCATTGCCGCCAGACCGCCGACAACAATCGACCGACTGGATGGCTCCGGAAATCGCCCGAGAGAAATCCCACACGGATGGGGCCCTGATCGGAACGGCGAGTAGCCCTATTCTGCGACTGAATTGAGGTCGAAACCGGCGGGGCGTGCCGCTCGGCCCACCGCTGGTGCTCTTGCTTCAAGCGGACCGGAGTTCCGGCCAGATCGTAATGCAGCGTGAGCAGCAAATTGCTGTGCGCCGTCATCGCCTGAGGAAAGACGCGCAAGGCCGCCTCAAAGTATCGGATGGATTCGGCGATTTGGCCTGAGTCACCCAGCACCACCGCCAAGTTGCTCAAGAGAAAAGGGTCTTCTGGACTCAGAAACACCGCTTGTTGGAAACAATGTCGGGCCTCACCCGTCTGGCGGCGATCGCGGCACAACAGGCCTAAGCCCATCCAGGTGGCAGCCGCACCCGGATTGAGTTCGAGGCTGGCGCGGAAGGCGGCGTCGGCCTCCTCAACATGCCCACTTGCGGCAAAAATCTTACCCAAAACCCGCAGCGCATGGGCGTTGGCAGGCTGGTGACCGATCACGGCCTTGATCTTCAGGAACGCGGCCTGAATTTGACCGGCTGCCAAAAGTCGATCGGCCTCGATCACGCTCTGATCAACCTCTGAATGGGAGGCGTCTTCGCTTATGCCAACTGGGGCATCGCCTGCTTGAATAGGTCGCTTTTCGATCACCGATGGCCTTGATTGAGGAATCAGAAGGCTGAATCCTGTCTCTGGAAAAGTCCGACTGCCAAGGCCTAATATGCGAAAAGGGGCGGCTTTCGCCGCCCCTCTGAAGTCACTGACTAAGCCGATTACGACAGCAAACGCAAGGCCGACTGCGGCAGCGAGTTCGCCTGAGCCAACATCGCCGTACCGGACTGGACGAGGATGTTGTACTTGGCGTACTTCGCGCTTTCCGTCGCCACGTCCACGTCCTTAATGCGGCTGACCGAGGACTGGAGGTTCTCGGAGAGAACGCTCAAGTGCTCGTTGGTCATCATCAAGCGGGACAGGTCGGCGCCGATAGCAGCACGGTGACCAGCCACGGTGGTGATCGCCGATTTGACCGCAGTCAAAGCAGCCGAAGCACTGGTGGCACTAGAAATCGCGGATGCAACAGTCCCGTTGCTGACCGACAACGTTGTGAGGTTAAGATTAATATTACCACTGGAGAACGCACCACTAGTGTCGTCCTGCAAAACACTCATCGCAGTGGAACCAAACAGCACAACGTCGTTGAACGTCTGGCTATCAACCACGTCGAGATAGCTGTACAAGGTTTCATATTCCTTGTTGTACAAAGACAAGTCAGTGGTCGTCTTGGTTCCGTCTTGAGCCAACGTTGCCAATTCGCTCATCCGATCCAAAGCCTTGGCCGCCTTGGACAAGAAACCATCCTGAGTTTGCTTATAAGAAATCGCGTTACCGATATTCGAGCGAGTCGCCTCGGTTCGATTGATCTGTGCATCCATCCGAGATGACACAGCCAATCCTGCTGCATCATCTTGAGGCTCCACGATCTTCGAACCCGAAGACAAACGAGCGAGGGACTTCTGAAGGTTACCGCTGGCCTCGCCGAGGAAACGTGCACCGCGAGCTGCTGAAGTATTTGTATTGATGACCATATGACAATCCGTGTCGTAGTTGCAGGCCAGCATCCATGCCGACCGAAGGAAAAGGGTCCTTCAACCCCGTCAGGAAACATTCCCAACTACTGAACCTATGCGGCAACCCCGCTGAGGCCTTAAGCGAATTTTCCACCCAAGCCCAAATCATCGTCTCTGGGGCTACAGCCAAAAGCCCGAACCTAGCCCGCTTTTTGCTGCGCTAAGGCCGGTTGAAGTCTGATCCGCCCATAGCCCCCCCTCGGTCCTCGCCAGCCCCACTGACCAGCACCGGGGTCCGCCCCCATTCC
>Ga0255095_1000575_pt1 | contig 18142 bp, 10 predicted proteins | sample Colum_Law_RepC_8_2_FD_188435 | JGI IMG/M metagenome (GOLD analysis project Ga0255095, IMG submission 188435) | Freshwater microbial communities from Columbia River, Oregon, United States - Colum_Law_RepC_8d | ecosystem: Environmental > Aquatic > Freshwater > River | place: USA: Oregon...
GTGGGGCAGGCGGGGGCAAATGGCTGCTGCTGTGTCCGGTTCGGCAGGTGACTTGCCGTCAGGATGGTGCTAATTCGCAATTTTTCAGTCTTTTTCGATTTTTTCGCGGAATTTGTGATCGGTTTCGCCGCGGGCTCGTTTCTGTAAGCCAGGTACATCATTGGGTGAATCGGTGTTTTTCCACCGGGTGCTCGGGGTTGTCAGTGGCAACGGGAGCGGGTTTATGTCAGATCTGGTGCGTGTGGTGGTGCAGGAGTCGCCTGACGAAGGTGGCGAATCGGGACGTGCGGCCAAGGGTGGCGGGGGGCGAGGAAATCGGTCGGGCCGCGGAGTCTCTGGTGGTGGCTCGAATGGTTTTGCCGGTGGCGTGATGCTGCTGGGACTGGTGCTGCTGGCCATTCTGGGCTTTGTGGCGTGGCAGATTACGCTGATTGACGTGGGCAGTGGCCAGATCGCTGTGCTGACTCGCAAGGTCGGTCTGGATCTGCAGAATTCCGACGAGATTGCTCCGACGGCTCAGCACAAGGGCGTCCAGCGTGAGGTGCTGACGGAGGGGCGTTATTTCCGCAATCCGTATGTCTGGTCGTGGCAGGTTGTGCCGCAGATTGAAATCGCATCGGGTGAGATGGGTGTGAAGGTCAGTCTGACGGGTGAGGATCCCGGTTACGGTGAGTTTCTTGCGAAGGTGGATGAGCGGGGTGAGGCCACCACCAAGGGCATCGTTCCGGGAGTTCTGAATCCCGGTCGGTATCCGATCAATCCGTTTCTGTATCAGGTTGAGGTCCACAAGCCGACCACGATTCCTGCGGGGTACAAGGGTGTTGTGACGAATCTTGCGGCACCGCTGGCGAAGGAGCCGAACCGACTGCTGGTGGAATCGTCAGAGCGAGGCGTCCAGAAGACAACTCTGGAACCGGGAACTCACTATCTGAATCCTTATGTGACGCGTGTGGATCTGGTGGATTGTCGCAGTCAGCGATTCAATCTGGGTCAGGAGGATGACATGGGATTTCCGTCGAAGGACGGGTTCTGGGTCAGTCTTGACGGAGTGATTGAGTTTCGGGTGAATCCTGAGAAGGCGGCGGACGTTTATGTGCTGTTCAATCGTTCCGAGAACGGTCCGCTGATTGACGAGGAGATTGTGCAGACGGTGATCATGCCGAATGCTCGCAGCTTCTGTCGTCTGCAGGGTTCGAATTCTTCGGGTCGTGAATTCATCCAGGGTGAGACTCGTTCGGCTTTCCAGAAGGCTTTTGAGCAGGAGATGCGGCAGGCTTGTGAACCGCTGGGGATTGAAATTATCCAGGCGCTGATCACCACCATTCGGCCTCCGGAAAAGATCGCCGAGCCGGTGCGTCGTCGGGAAATCGCGAAGCAGGAGGAGCTGCAGTACAAGCAGCAGGTGCTGCAGCAGGAATCTGAGCAGAAGCTGGCTGTGGAAAAGGCGATGGTGGAGCAGAAGCAGGCTCTGGTGACCGCTGGCCGTGATGTCGTGAAGTCCACGACGAAGGCTGAAGAGGAGCAGCAGGTGGCATTGACGCTGGCCAACCAGCAGCTGGCGGTGGCGCAGTTGAAGCTGGATGCATCGCAGGACGAGGCGCTGGCGATCGAGGCGCGAGGGCAGGCTGTGGCTGATGTTGTGCGGTTTGACAATGAGGCCGAAGCGGCTGGCTGGAAGACAGCGGTGCAGGCTTTCGACGGCGACGGTCACGCATTCGCCCGCTATGTGCTGTATCAGAAGCTCAGCACAGCATGGCAACGGATGATGGTGAATACGGCTGACAGTCCGCTGATGAAGATTCTGGATTCGTTTACTGAACCATCTGCCAAAGCCTCTGCTGAGCAGAAAAACTCGGTCCCGGCAACGGAACCGGCGGCTGGCGGTGTTCAGGAGTAAAGGGTGATGGGTGGCGTTTGAGGCCGGTCTGAAACAGTCACGGTGCGAATTTTCCAGTCAGGGTGGTGTGGTATGGGAATCAATGACGTGGTCAGTGGCATATTGCGTGGACGTGTGGCGGGTGCGGCAGCGGGTGTGCTGGGGCTGGCGGCGGCGCTGACGGCGTTCGAGTGGACATTCAACCGGCACTATGTCCCGGATGGTTACAGTCTGGTGCTGCGTTACAAAGGGCCCCCACTGCCATTTCTGCCCGGAGAACGACCGGTTTCCGTTTCCGGTCAGTTCGCGAAGGTGGATGATCGCGGCCAGCCTCTGGAGAAGGGAATTCTGAAGGATATGCTGGGGCCTGGCAGGCATTTTCTGTGGTACGGCTGGTGGGAGACCAGTCTGGTCAGGGACACAGTGGTAAGTCCGGGCGAAGTGGCGGTGGTCACCAGCCGGATGGGCAGCGACCTGACCAATGGCCAGTTTCTGGTGGATGGAGATCTGGACAGGACGACAGAAAAGGGGATTCTGCGGAAGGTGCTGGGGCCGGGACGCTATCGCATTAACGATTATGCGTACACAGTCAGAATTATCAAGCAGGAGGTTGTGCAGTCGGACCAGCAGCAGAAGCATGTTGGCTGGGTGTCGATACCGGCGGGGTATGCGGGAGTGGTGACGAATCTGGCGGCCAATCCGGCGACCGGGCTGCAGGCGGGAATTCAGGACAGCGTACTGCAGCCAGGCCTGTATCCGATCAATCCCAGCGAGCAGCATGTGGATATCATCGGGATCGGCTACACGGATCTGTCGGTGAAGTCCAACTTTGTCAGCACGGACGGCAAGCCGGTGCTGGACGAAAGTGGCGAGCCGCTGGTGTCGGATGACGAGAGTGGCATCACGTTTCCATCGACGGACGGTTTCCGGATCCACATGGACTTTACGGCTGTGTGGGGCATTATGCCGGATCAGGCGGCGGATGTGATTCGGAAGTTTGGCAGTCTGGAGGCGGTGCAGACAAAGGTTGTGATACCGCAGATCGAAAGCATCTGTCGGAACGAAGGATCTTCGCTGGGCGCGGTTGATCTGCTCGTCGGGGATACTCGGCAGAAATTTCAGGAAACCGTTTCAGAGTCTTTTCACAGGATTCTGGAGGAGAAGGGGCTGACACTGCTGCATGGTTTTGTGCGGAACATTCATATCCCGCAGGACATTCGCAAGCCGATTCAGGAGAAGTTCGTGGCCGACGAATTGAAACTGACTCGGGACCAGGAGCAATTGACGGCGCGGACGGAGGCGGAATTGCGGGAGGCGGAACGCAAGGTGGAGCTGGAGACGGATCGTATCGGTGCTGAGACCACGAAGCTGGTGGCTGAGGCGGTGGCCGAGGGGCAGAAGCTGGCTGAAGAGACTCGGGCCGAGACATTGAAGCTGGTGGCCGCGATAGAGCGTGAGACGGCGGAGCTGGAGGCTCAGGCGACGGTGAATCTGGGCCGGGCGAAAGCCGACGCGAAGAAGGTGGAGGCAGAGGCAAAGTCGGAACGGTTCGGGCTGGCCGTGGGGGCCTTTGGATCCGGCGAAGCGTGGAATCAGTGGGTCTTTGCGAACGGGTTGCCGGACGATCTGCGACTGGATCTGTTTTATGCGGGTTCCGGCACGCTGTGGACCGACCTCTCGAAATTCACGGATGTCGCTCTGGGATCACAGTTGCAGCAGCGACAGCAGCGACAGCAGCCTGCTGCGGAGCAGCCGGCAAAAAAATGACTCCCGTTTACTGCGGCCCTTCGCGTGACCGCACATGCTGGCCCTGGTAGACTTCAACGACTGCCAGCACTGCAGTGTGCAGCGTGGCGTGGTCGTCAGTCGCCGAGGGACAGGGGCATGGGTGGTCTGCCAGAAATGGTGCTGACTGGGCTGCTGTTGTGGACCGCTGTTCAGGCGCCCGTGTCAGCAGATCAGAACCGGACCGAGCTGTTGTTCGTGCGGCGGATTGCTCCGTTGCTGGCAGCAAAATGTTTGCCCTGCCATGGTTCTGACAGGCGTGAGGGTGGTCTTGACCTGCGCACTCAGCAGTCGGCGACTGCGGGCGGCGACAGTGGGCTGCCGCTCATGCTGCCGGCTGATGTGGAACAGAGTCCATTGCTGCTGGCCGTGCTGCGGCAGTCGTCAGACTGGTCCGCGATGCCACCGAATGAAGGCGATCGCCTGACGGAACAGCAGGTTGGCTGGGTTCGTGCGTGGCTGGCGGGAGGTGCTGCGTGGCCGTCGGCCGATCGCCAGCGGGAAATTGCAATGACCCATGCCGCTGCGTGGAATGCCGAGGACGGTGTGCAGGTGGCAACCAGTGGCGGATTGAGTGCCGACTGGACTGCCCGGCGATACGTCCCGGAATCATTGTGGGCGCTGCAACCGGTGCGGCGTCCGGTTCTGCAGGATTCGTCTGAGCATCCGATCGATCGTCTGCTGACGCTGCATTGTCCTCCGGAGCTTCCGTCGGCTGCTGCTACAGACGTCCGTACGTTTTTGCGCCGCGCCACGTATGATCTGACCGGTTTGCCTCCTGCGCCGGAAGAGGCGGATGAGTTTGTCGCGGCGTGTGGTGGCGCGGACAGTATCGCTCTGGAGTCTGATCGCGGAAGGGTGGCCATCAGCGGGTTGATTGAGCGACTGCTGAGCAGTCCGCATTACGGGGAACGCATGGCTCAGCACTGGCTGGACGTGGTGCGTTATGCGGACAGCAGCGGATTTGCCAACGACTACGAGCGGGGCAATGCGTGGCGTTATCGGGATTATGTCGTACGAGCCTTCAACAGTGACAAGCCGTGGAATCAGTTTGTGATGGAGCAGCTGGCTGGTGATGAGCTGGATCCGGGCAATGCCGAGAATCTGATTGCTGCGGGCTTTCTGCGGATGGGGCCATGGGAACTGACCGGCATGGAAGTTGAAAAGGTCGCCCGTCAGCGGTTTCTGGACGACGTGGTGAACAGTGTTGGTGAGTCGTTTCTGTCGCAGTCACTGCAGTGTGCCCGCTGCCATGATCACAAATTTGATCCCGTGCCCACTCGCGATTACTACTCCATTCAGGCGGTCTTTGCCACGACTCAGATCAGCGAACGAGCCGCTCCTTTTCTGCCTGTTGAGCGGACTGCTGATTTTGAGGAGCGGCAGTTGCTGGAGGAGCGGCAGGCGGAGTATGTGCAGGTGCTGCAGACGCTGGATGAGTTACTGTTACGGAATGCAGTGCAGTGGTATCAGCAGCGGGGGCAGGATGCGGGTTTGTGGTTGTCGGTTGTGGCGGAAGTCAGGCAGGACGGTCAGGTGCAGTCGGGTCGGGGCGGTGCGGCGAGCCGTAAGTCTGCTGACGTGTACTCGCGAGTTCGGAAGCTGATGGGTGAGCGAGGTGTTCCGGAGGACCAGTATCCTCCGAAGCTGGTGGGCTTTACACCGGCGGAGTTTGGGCTTGAAAGAGTGGCTCGCAAAGGGCTTGAGCGGTTGAAGTGGGAGTTTGACCGTTATGAGCCGTTTGCGCTGTCGGTGTATTCGGGTGCGACGCGCGAATTTCGCACGGTCAATGCACCTGTGCGGCTACCGGTCGATCCCCTGAGCCCGGGTGCGGTTGAGGAAACCTGTATTCTGACCGGTGGAGATCCGTTTGCGGCTGGTGAGCGAGTGCGGCCGGGCGTGCTGAGTGCTGTGTCGCGGGGTGCCGATGCGGCGATTTCTGAGGCTGTTTTTGGACGGCGTCTGGCATTTGCTCGCTGGGTGGCCAGTGCCGACAATCCACTGACGACTCGATCGATTGTCAACCGGTTGTGGGGCTGGCATTTTGGCCGTGCGATTGCGGCGAATCCGAATAACTTTGGCAGCACCGGTGGGCGTCCCGTGCATCCGGAGCTGCTGGACTGGCTGGCCGCGGAGCTGGTGGACAGTGGCTGGTCAGTGAAGTCGCTGCATCGTCAGATCATGTCGAGCCGGGCGTATCGCCGCAGTTCTCGGCCAGCGGATGCCGGGCTGGTGGCTCGGCTGGATCCGGAGCTGCGATATCTGAGCTGCTTTCCGGCTCGCCGGCTGACTGCGGAAGAGCTGCGGGATTCGATGCTGTCGGTGAGTGGTGAATTGAATCTGCAGGTGGGCGGAATTCCGAATCGACCGGAGCTGCATGCTGAGGTGGCTTTGCAGCCGCGGCAGGTGATGGGCAGTTTTGCGGCGGCGTGGGTTCCCAATCCGCTGCCAGCTCAGCGACATCGCAGGTCGCTTTATGCACTGCGACTGCGTGGGTTGCCGGACCCGAGTCTGGAAGTCTTCAATCTGCCGACTCCCGATTTTTCCTGCGAACGACGCGATTCCAGCACAGTGACGCCGCAGGTTTTTGTTCAGTTCAACAGTCAGAACTCGTGGTCCCGAAGTCTGGCGATGGCCAGTCGCGTACTGCGTGAGACGACAACTGAGGAGGCGGCGATGGATCGCTGTTTTCGGTTGGTGTTTGGCCGCCCCGCCGCGGCTGCTGAATTGCGATTGTGTCTGCAGCACTGGCATGAGCAGGTGGCAGTGCAGGGGGAGGCTGTGTTCAGCACGGCGGTTGCACCGCAGGAGGTGATTCGGGATGCGGTGGAGGAAAATACGGGTGAGCGATTTCAGTTTACTGAGAAGCTGTACGGGATGGATCGTTTTGTGCCGGATCTGCGTGCCGAGGACTGCGACGCCCGTACGCGAGCCCTCGCTGATGTGTGTCTGGTGCTGTTGAATTCCAACGAGTTCGTCTATGTGCAATGACTGCTGCGTGGGGAGGCGTTGAGGATGAGTGATGTTGGGTCGAGCTGTGCCGTGGGGCGTCGTCAGGTGGTCTGGAGCACTGCCGGGCTGCTGACCAGTCTGGCGTCATCGGCATTGCTGTCTGCTGAGGACTCGGTAGTCGGTGGAATGCCGGGGGGACCCCATTTCGGAAATGCTCGAGCGAAGAATGTCATTTTTCTGATGATGGAGGGTGGCCCCAGTCACCTTGACACGTTTGATCCGAAACCGGAGCTGTCGCGGCGGCATTTGCAGCAATTTGTGCGCAGTGGCCGTGAGAAGTCGGCCATGGAAGCCGGGCAGCGCTATTATGTTCGCAGTCCGTTTCGCTTTCGGCGGGTGGGGCAGAGCGGTGCAGATATGTCAGAAAACTGGCGATATCTGGCCGGGGTGGCGGACGAGTTGTGTTTCTTCCGCGGTTGCACTGTGGACAGTGTCAATCACCCGACAGCGATGTATCAGATGAACTGCGGGAACCGATTTGGCGGTGATCCGGGGCTGGGTGCGTGGATCTGTTATGGACTGGGTTCACTGAATCAGAATCTTCCCGGGTTTATCGTGTTGCCGGAAGTCAGTTACCCGCAGGGCGGTGCCGCCAACTGGGGAAACGGTTTTTTGCCGCCCCAGTATCAGGGAACGCCACTGCGTGCGCGGGGATCGGCAATTCCCGACCTTCATCCTCCTCGGGGCGTCACGCGGCTGGAGCAGCGAAAGAATCTGGATCTGCTGGCACGTTTGAATCAGGAGCATGCGGATCGGAATCCGGGAAACAGCGAACTGCAGGCACGTATGGCCGGTTATGAGCTGGCATTTCGCATGCAGGCGGAGGTTCCGGAGCTGCTGGATCTGTCCGGAGAGACACGTCAGGTGCTGGCGCAGTATGGCGTGGGTGAGCAGCCGACGGACGCTTTCGGTCGCAAATGCCTAACGGCGCGACGGCTGGTCGAGCAGGGGGTCAGGTTTGTGCAGCTTTACAGCGGGTCATGGGACAGTCATGACTATATAGAACGAGCGCACGGGAATCTGATCGAGGCCACGGATCGGCCGATTGCCGGATTGATCGCCGATCTGCGGCAGCGCGGGCTGCTGGACAGTACTCTGGTGGTCTGGTGCGGTGAATTCGGCAGAACTCCGGACAACGGAGTTCGTCAGGGAACGGCCTACGGTCGCGACCACAATCCGAATGCAATGACGATCTGGCTGGCTGGTGGCGGATGCCGGGCCGGCAGCACGATTGGCGCCACGGATGAGCTGGGGATGGAGGCTGTGGAGTGCCGTGCGCACGTTCGGGATCTGCATGTGACACTGCTGCGTCTGCTGGGACTGGACGACAGTCGGCTGACGTATTATCACGCCGGGCGTTACAAGCAGCTCAGTCAGTTTGGCGGGAAGGTGATCGAGCCGTTGCTTGGCTGAACGAACATCAGTGCTGCGACCAGTGACAGATCATTTTGCGGCTGGTGGCTGTTCGCGTAGACTGCGGATCCGCAGCCTGCCTCTGTTCGAATGGAGTTCACAGCAATGCCCCTGACAAGCGAACAGATTACGAAGTTCTTCCGGGTTGCTCCGGGCAAGCCTGTTCGGCTGTCGGAACATCACACCGGCTGGGCTCAGACGCCTGAACTGGAGTCATTGGGCAGAGAAACGGTGCGGGAGCGGGCTGTTGAGATGCTGCAGTCCGAGCAGCGTGAGCTGTCCGAACGTCAGAATCTGCTGTACGCAGACAACCGTTATTCCCTGCTGATCATTTTTCAGGGTATGGATGCATCCGGCAAGGACGGTACCATTCGGCATGTGATGTCAGGAGTCAATCCTCAGGGGTGTCGTGTGACGAGTTTCAAGCACCCCAGTGACGAAGAGCTGGATCACACGTTTTTGTGGCGTTATGCGAAGTGCCTGCCGGAGCGTGGCAGCATCGGGATTTTCAATCGTTCGTGGTACGAGGAGGTGCTGATTGTGCGAGTGCATCGCGCGGTGCTTGCCGATCAGCAGTTGCCACCGGGAAAACGCGGGAAAGCCTTCTGGAAGCAGCGGTTTGAGGATATTAATGCTTTTGAGCAGCACCTCGTTCGAAACGGTACTGTTGTCGTCAAGATTCTGCTGAATATCTCGAAGGCTGAGCAGAAGCAGCGGCTTCTCGAGCGGCTGAAACGGCCGGAAAAGAACTGGAAATTCAGCGCGAGTGATGTGGGTGAAAGGCGTTACTGGGATGACTACATGGAAGCGTATCAGGACGCGCTGGAGGCCACCAGCACGGAATTCGCCCCGTGGTATATTGTGCCGGCTGACCAGAAGTGGGTGGCTCGCAGTATCGTGGCCAGCATCGTTACGGATACGATCAGTCGGCTGGATCTGAGGTATCCCGAGCTGTCGCAGGCGCAGCAGGCGGAGTTCGCTGCGGCGCGCGAGGAGTTGCTGAACGAAGGGTGATTCTGATCAATTGGAACATCGACGGTGTGACGGATTTGTCAGCCTGCGATTCAATGGAGAGAGATGATGCTGCGATTGTGCTGTATCGGATGTTTTCTGGTCACGTTTTCCGGCCTGCTGCCCGCATGCATGGCGGCTCCGCAGACGCCTGCCGGGGCTCCGGTGGTTCCTGTCGACCAGTACATCCGCGAGAACTACATCAAGCAGGAACACATGATTCCGATGCGTGACGGAGTCAGGTTGTATACGGCTGTGTATCTGCCGAAGGCGACAGATCAGAAGTGGCCGATTCTGATCAAAAGGACTCCGTATTCCTGTGCCCCCTATGGTGCGGACAGGATGCCGGGTGCGCTGGGGCCCAGCGAGCATTTTGTGCGGGCGGGTTATATTTTTGTGAATCAGGACGTGCGTGGCCGTTTTCTTTCCGAGGGTCAGTTTGAGCAGGTGCGACCGCATCTGCCGGAGAAGCGTGGTGTGCAGGAGATTGATGAAAGCACGGACGCGTGGGACACGATCGAGTGGCTGACGAAGAACATTCCGAGCCACAACGGAAAGGTCGGGATGGCGGGGATTTCCTATCCCGGTTTCTATGCTTCGGCCGGGATGATTGATGCGCATCCGGCATTGGCGGCGGTTTCACCGCAGGCGCCGGTGGGTGACTGGTACTTCGACGATTTTCTGCATCATGGGGCATTCTTTCTGGCGCATGCATTTCGCTGGCTGAACAGTAATGCTCAGGAGCGTCGCGGTCCGACAACTGAGCGAACTGTGGCCAACAGTGTGCCGTCGCTTGATGGTTATCAGATGTTTCTGGATGCCGGTACGATCAGTGAGATCAATCGACGTTTTCTGAAGGATTCAGTGCCGTTCTGGAACGACATGATGGCTCATCCGAATCGGGATGAATTCTGGCAGCGGAGGGCGATTCTGCCGCACCTGAAGAATACGGCTCCGGCGGTGATGGTGGTGACTGGCTGGTTTGATGCTGAAGACCTGTATGGTTCGTTCAAGACGTATCAGTCGGTGGAGCGATTGAATCCGACGGTGAACAACGTGCTGGTGGTGGGGCCGTGGGTGCACGGTGGCTGGGCATCGACCGAGGGAGATCGGCTGGGTGCCGTCACGTTCGGTTCGAAGACGGGGCCTCATTATCGCGCTGAGATTGAGTTTCCATTCTTTGAAAAGTACCTGCGAGGGACAGCCGCAGCGGCGCCGGCGGAGGCCACTGTTTTCGAGACCGGTGGAAATCAGTGGAGGACATTCAGTCACTGGCCTCCTGCTGAATCCAAAGCTGCGCGTCTGCGTTTGCAGGCCGGTGGTCGACTGCTGCTGGAGTCCGCTGACGGCCAGCCATTGTCGGGCAGCGCTGTCAAAGATGTTCAGGGTGCCGCAGATTCCGGTTTTGATCAGTATGTCAGTGATCCGGCAAAGCCGGTACCGTATTCGGAAGCCATCACGAATCGGATGACGAACGAGTATATGACGGATGACCAGCGTTTTGCGGGACGACGGCCGGATGTGCTGGTGTATCAGACGGATGTCCTGACGGAGGACGTTGTGATGGCCGGTCCGCTGCTGGCGCAGTTTTCTGCGTCAACCAGCGGCAGCGACGCAGATTTTGTTGTGAAGCTGATTGATGTCTTTCCTGATGGTGCGGATGCAGCAAAGCTGCCGAATTATCAGATGATGGTTCGCAGCGAGGTACTGCGGGGGCGGTTTCGGAATTCCTACGAACACCCGGAGGCATTTGTTCCGGATCAGCCGGCTGCAATCAGTCTGGAGCTGCTGGACGTGCTGCACCGCTTTCAGAAGGGCCATCGGATCATGATTCAGATTCAAAGCACGTGGTTCCCGCTGGTGGATCGTAATCCGCAGAAGTTTGTGCCGAACATTTATTTTGCGAAGCCGGAAGATTTTCAGGTGGCCGTGCATCGGGTGTATCGCAGTGAGCAGCATCCGGCGACGATTTCGTTCGGGCTGGTGCCGTGACGAGGCGGCGCGGTCCGGCGTGTGTGCTTCGGCGAGGCCCGCTGTCCTGCGGCGGGCTTTTCTGTTTTGGGCGGTCACGGTATGCTGGGGATTCGTCAGCGGCGACATTCGTTGAGCTGCGGTGGTCTGTATGGCCGGTTCAGGCGCCCAAAATATGATCTGGCAGTGGCGACGATTTGTTCTGTGTCTGCTGTGGGGCTTTGCGGCTGGTGCCGTGGGTCGCGCAGAGGAGGCGGGGGCGGATCGGCCATTGCAGTCGCTGCTGACACAGCACTGTGTGGCCTGCCACGACGGTACAGAACCGGCTGGTGGTTTGCTGCTGCCTGTCTGGGATCCGCAGCAGGTACATCTGCAGCGGCAGGTTTGGGAGCGGGTGCTGCGCAGGCTGCAGAACGGCGATATGCCGCCGGCAGTGGAAGTTCAGCCTGAGCGGCGATTGTATCAGGCGGCCACGTCAGAGCTGACCGATCATCTGGACGCTGTGTCGAGGCGGCAGCCGTTTCGGGGTCCCACAGAAACGCTCCGCCGATTGACTCGCACTGAATACCGCAATGCGATCCGAGACCTGCTGGCGGTGGAGATTGATGTGACGGCATTATTGCCGGCGGATGAGTCCAGTCAGGGGTTTGACAACATTACTGTCACGGGGCTCAGTCCGACGCTGCTGAACCGTTACATCGCTGCGGCTGAAAGGATCAGCCGGCTGGCTTTGGGGCGTCCGGAGCTCAGTCCGGGCGGAGAAACGTTCCGTGTTCCGGGCGACCTGACTCAGGATCGCATGCGTCCTGCCGGTGCACCACCGGGATCGCGCGGTGGGCTCGTGGTGGACTGGCACTTTCCGCGTTCGGGGACGTATCAGGTGCAGTTGCGACTGATGCGGGACCGCAATGATGAGATTGAGGGCCTGCGTGGTCGGCATCAGCTTGATGTTCTGCTGGATCGGAAGCGGATGCAGCGTTTTGTGATTGAGCGTCCGCAGTCGGGGCAGGATGATCGTCAGGTCGACGCTGATCTGACGGCATCCGTGCAGGTGTCGGCCGGGCGTCATCGGCTGACTGCTGCGTTTGCGGACAGTGGCCGGTCGCTGCTGGAATCGGACAGGCAACCGCTGAACGTGCACTTCAATTTTTATCGTCACCCGAGGCTGGGACCTGCGGTGGCTGAGCTGGTGATTTACGGCCCGGTGGGTGAGTCTGTGGCTGGTGATTCCGCAAGTCGTCGGCGGGTTTTGCAGCGGCTGCCGGGGGCTGCGGCCAGTGTCTCGGACTTGCAGGCCTGTGCGGCGGAATCCTTTCGTCCGTTACTGCGGCTGGCCTATCGTCGACCGGTAACGGATGAGGATCTGGCGATGCCACTGCAGCTTTTTCAGCAGGCCTGTTCAGAATCCGGGGATTATGAAGCCGGGATCGAGCGTGGTTTGGCGGGGATTCTGGCCAGTCCGCATTTTCTGTTTCGTGTGCAGCAGGCGGCAGACAGTCCGACGGTGGGGGCGACGGCTGATCTGGAGCTGGCGACTCGGATGTCATTTTTCCTGTGGAGCAGTCTGCCGGATGACGAGCTGCTGACGGTGGCTGAGAGCGGTCGATTGTCAGAGGTGGGCGAACTGCGTCAGCAGACTGCCCGCCTGCTGGCGGATGAGCGAGCAGTATCGCTGGCGGAGAATTTTGCGGACCAGTGGCTGTATCTGCGAAACCTGCAGGCGGCGGCACCCGATGCGCGGTTGTTTCCTGATGTTGACCAGAATCTGAAGGATGCGTTTCGGCGTGAGACGGAGCTGTTGTTTCTGGATGTGCTGCGGGATGACCGCAGTGTGCTGGAGCTGCTGCGTCCGTCATCGATCTGGCTGAATGAGCGACTGGCGCGGCATTATGGGATCCCGCATGTGCTGGGCAGTCATTTCCGCCGAGTGGATCCGGATCCTGCTGATCATCGTGGCGGGCTGCTGCGGCAGGGCAGTGTGCTGCTGGCCACCTCCTACGCGACTCGCACTTCCCCGGTGCTGCGAGGCAAGTGGGTGCTGGAGAACCTGCTGGGTGCACCGCCTCCGCCACCTCCGCCGGGCGTATCTGATCTGGCGGATAATACGGTGGCAGCCGGATTGTCTGTGCGTGAGCGGCTGGCAGCTCATCGTGAGCATGCGGCCTGTGCCATCTGTCACGACCGGATTGACCCGGTGGGTCTGGCGCTGGAGCATTTCGATGCCGTGGGTCGCTGGCGTACGCTGGAGTCTGAGCGTCCGGTGGTGGCTGACGGTGGCCTTGCCGGGGTGGGTGCCTTCACGGGTGTGGACGGTCTTGAGCAGGCGCTGCTGGCGCGTCCGGAGCTGTTTGTGCGGACACTGACAGAGAAGCTGCTGGTGTATGGTCTGGGGCGTGGACTGCAGCCGGAGGACGGTGCAGCGGTGCGGCAGATTGTGCGGCAGGCAGAGGCAGAGGGTTATCGTTTTTCGGCACTTGTGCAGGCGATTGTCGCCAGTACGGCGTTTCAGCACAGGCAGTGAGTGTAAGGCGGGTGTTGACCATGTTCAGAAAACATCTTCCGCGGCGAACTCTGCTGCGTGGCGCGGGCGTATCGCTGGGACTGCCGCTGCTGGATGCGATGGTACCGGCTTTGACGGCACAGCAGCGTACAGCGGCCGCGGAACAGCAGTTGCGGCGACTGGGTTTTGTGTATATTCCAATGGGTTGTGATCACAGCCGGTGGACTCCGGCTGCCCAGCCCGAGCTGCAGACGCTGACACCGATTCTGGAGCCGTTTGCTCCTGTTCGGCAGCAGATCTCCGTGGTCAGTGGTCTGGAGTTGCGGAATGCGTGGCCGGGGACTCATGCGACTTCGAACGCCTCGTTTCTGAGTGCTGCGCGGGCGAAGCGGACGGAGAGCAACGACTATTATCTGGGGACCACGGTCGATCAGCTGGCGGCGGCGACACTGGGGCGTGACACGGCACTGCCATCGCTGGAACTGTCGATGGACCTGATAGCGGCAGTTGGGCAGTGTGACAATGGTTATGCGTGCGTGTATCAGAACTGTCTGTCGTGGTCTTCTCCGACAACTCCGCTGCCGCCCGAGCCGCATCCGCGGATGGTGTTCGAGCAACTGTTCGGTGAAGGTGGTGGCTCAGAGGCCCGGCGGGCGGCGTTGCGGCGGCGGGCCAGTCTGCTGGATGCCGTGCGGGGTGAATTTCAACGGCTGAAGAAATCGCTGGGGCCGGCCGATCAGCAGCGGGTGGAGGAGTATCAGTCTGCAGTGCGGGACGTGGAGCGGCGAATTCAGCAGGCTGAGAGTGCGACGGCGGACGACCGGCTGCCGGATCTTGACCGACCTCGCGGCGTTCCCGCCCTCTACAGTGAGCATGCAAAGCTGATGTTTGATCTGCAGAAGCTGGCGCTGCAGGCGGATTTGACCCGAGTGATCACGTTTCAGATGTCGCGTGAAACCAGCAATCGCACGTATCCGGAAATTGGTGTGGCGGAGCCGCATCATCCACTGACACATCACGGGAACGACCCGGAGAAGATAGCGAAGGTGGCGGAGATCAATCGGTTTCACGTGTCACTGTTTGCTCAGTTTCTGCAGAGCCTGCAGCAGACGCCCGAGGCGGGTGGAACGCTGCTGGACCATGTGCTGTATCTGTACGGCAGTGGGATGGGAAATCCGAATCTGCATGACCACCTGAATCTGCCGATTGTGGTGGCGGGTGGTGCGGCAGGTCGGATGCGTGGAGGCAGGCATCTGCAGTTTTCCGAGCCGACTCCGCTGGCCAATCTGCATCTGACACTGCTGGACAGAGTGGGGATCAGTCTGGACAGTTTTGCCGACAGCAATGGCAGGGTGGACGGGTTGTTTGAGCCGGCGTCGGTGTGAGTCTGGAGGCGAAGTGATGTGGCTGCTGCACTGGGCAAACTGGCGGGTTGTGTTCTGTGGGCTGGTCCTGTCGTCTGTGGTCTGCGGGCAGGAGAGCCTGAACTACGGCTGCGGTGGGGCTGGTGTGCCGGGGCCAACTGTGTTGTGCGGTCTGGCAGCGGATCAGGCAGCGGATCAGGCAGCGGTGGCGGAGTCTGATGCAGCGGTGGCGGATGCGGCGGAGTCTGGTGATTGGTCGCGTTTGCAGCGGTTACTGGAGTCAGGTGCATCCGTACTGCAGGCGCAGGCGGACGGGATGACGGCGTTGCACTGGGCGGTGCTGCATGGTGAGGCGGATGTGGTGCAGCGGCTGTTGCGGTCGGGGGCGTTGGTGGACGCTGAGAACGCCTATGGTGTGCGGCCACTGGCGTTGGCGTGTGAAGCGGGTGCGGGGGAGCTGGTGCAGCAGTTGCTGCGTGCGGGAGCGGATGCGGGTGCGCGGGGGGCAGGTGGTGAATCGATGTTGATGCTGGCAGCGCGAGCCGGTCGGCTGCCGGCAGTGTCGGCATTGCTGGCTGCGGGAGTTCCGGTGGATGCCTGTGATCAGAAGCAGCAGACGGCACTGATGTGGGCGTCGGCGGAGGGCCATGTGGCGGTGGTGCAGCAGCTGCTGGTGGCGGGCGCGAATGTGCGGGCGACGGCCAATGCCGGCTGGACGGCGCTGTTGTTTGCAGTGCGTGAGGGGCGAACGGAGACTGTGCGGTTGTTGCTGGGGCAGGGGCTGGATGTGAATGCTCCGCGGACGTCTGACAAGCGTCCTCCGGGTCCCAATCCGCTGTTGCTGGCGGTGTTGAACGGGCATTTTGAGACGGCAGCTGCGTTGCTGGAGTCTGGTGCTGATCCGAATGCGCAGCCCACAGGTCAGGGGGCATTGCATGCCGTGGTGACGGTGCGGCGTCCGGTGCGGGGTGACGGGGATCCTCCGCCGGTAGGTTCCGGTGGTCTGGGTTCGCTGGCGTTTGTGCGAATGCTGGTGCAGCGTGGTGGTGACGTGAATCTGCGGCTGCGTCAGGGCGTGTCGGGGTTTGCGGATTTTACGACGACGGGTTGTACGGCCTTTGTGCTGGCGGCACAGACGGGCGATCTGGCGTTGCTGGAGCTATTGCTGGAACTGGGTGCCGATCCGCAGATTCCGAATGCGGATGGTGCGACGGCTGTGCTGGCGGCGGCCGGGGTGGGGGATCTGGGCAGTGGTCTGGAAGCGGCGGGTTCTGAGTCGGAGGCGATCGCAGTGCTGAGACGGCTTGAAGCTCTCGGGCTGGATCTGAATGTGGCGGACGAAAATGGAGAGACGGCGGTGCATGGTGCGGCGTATCAGAACTGGCCGGGTCTGATTGAGTACCTGGACGGGCGGGGTCTGAAGCCGGAAATCTGGAATCGGTCGAATCGCTGGGGTTGGACGCCGTTGATCATCGCGCACGGGTATCGGGAAGGCAATTTTCGGCCGGACGTGGCGACGATTGCGAGTCTGGAACGCGTCATGCGGGCACGGGGGCTGCAGATTCCGCGGGATCCCGGGCGGGACGTGGAGGCGAACCAGCAGAGCTGGGATCGCAAACCGAAGTCTCGATGAGGTCTGGGGAACGCGATTGTCGGTGATTTTGTGTTGTTTTTTCGCAACAAGTCCGTTTTTTCGACGAATTTCGCTGATCGCCTGACGCAAGTGGGCGGATTTTTGTTGAAATTTGCGGGTGTCTTGATCTTCGGCGACATCCGGGAATTCGCCTGCTGCTGCCGTTTTTTCCCCGGAAAAAGTCTCGCAGAAATCCCCTGATTGACTGATAATCAGCGGCAGAATTTTTTCCGGGGCGTGCTTGTGGTTGGAGGCAGTCGGATGCGTCGTCGTGGATTTACGCTGATTGAGCTGCTGGTGGTGATTGCGATCATTGCCATTCTGGTGGCTTTGCTGTTGCCCGCCGTGCAGCAGGCTCGCGAGGCTGCGCGCAGAACGCAGTGCAAAAACAATCTGAAGCAACTGGCGATAGCCGTTCACAACTATCATGATACTCACAAGGTGTATCCGTTTGGCAAGGGGGCCAGTTACCCGGGTGCCCCCGTGTATGCTCGCTGGTCGCAGCATGCGATGCTGCTGCCGTACATTGAGCAGGCGAATCTTTATCAGTCGATTGATTTCAACAACCCTCCTGAGACTCCGGGAATGGGTGGCGTGATCAATTTCATGCCGGCGTATGTCAGTCCGGCGGGGATCAACGCGGCGGCCAGTCGCACGTCGGTGGCGACATTTTTCTGTCCATCGGATCTGGGTGTCAGTGATCCGTGGAAGGGGCAGAACAACTATGCGGCGAACCAGGGCGGCTGGTTGTGTGACCGCAGTGACAGTCCGGGGATTGCCGGCGACACGGCTCCTGCGGAACTTCAGACGGGCGTATTTTATTATCTCAGCAAATGCGGAGCGCGGGACATCACCGACGGCATGAGCAACACGGCGTTTTTCAGTGAGCGAATTCGTGGTCAGGGGCGTCCTGATCCGAAATCGGACCTGCTGGTGATTCCGCATCAGACCAGTCTGGATGCCACGTTTCAGGCCTGTCGTGCGCTCAATCCACTGACTGCGACTCCCCTGACCAGCAAGTGGGGATACAGTTGGGTGATGGGCGAGAACTGCTGTACTCAGTACAATCACGTAGCGGTTCCGAATACAATTTCCTGTGCAGGCACGGGTTTTCCGGGATCCATGACCAATATGGCAATGCAGGTGTCTGCCAGCAGTCGTCACACGGGCGGTGTGCAGGTGATGATGGGGGACGGTTCGGTACATTTCTGCAGTGAGAACGTGGATCTGGGAGTCTGGCGTGCTCTGGGGACTCGGGGCAGTGGCGAAGTGGTGCAATTGCCGTTCTAGGATGCTGCGAGTGTGGTGATCCGGACTGCTGCGGGGGCTTGTGCTGATGGCTTCATTCAGTGCGGAGCGGTTGGGTGAGAACCGCAGTGTCTGGCAGCGTTCGATGCCTCGCTGGGTCTGGATTTCGCTGGTCTGTGTGTCGTCATTGCTGGCGGGCTTGGGCTGGTGGTTTGGCGGCACGGCGGTGGTTCGCAGTGACGCTGATTTTATTCCGGCCGATGCCGTGTGTCAGGAGGCTTTGCGGCGGGCTCTGGAAGCGTGGGTGGCGGGCGCTGCAGCGGGGCCGG
>Ga0255095_1000578_pt1 | contig 18088 bp, 18 predicted proteins | sample Colum_Law_RepC_8_2_FD_188435 | JGI IMG/M metagenome (GOLD analysis project Ga0255095, IMG submission 188435) | Freshwater microbial communities from Columbia River, Oregon, United States - Colum_Law_RepC_8d | ecosystem: Environmental > Aquatic > Freshwater > River | place: USA: Oregon...
GGGGCCATGTGATTGCCTCGTTCGCAGCACGGCGCGCCCTGATCGCCGAGCAACTGCAGGCCCAAGCCGCCGCGTTGGGTGCCTCCCTGGGCAGCGATACCCCAGTGATCGAGGCTCTGCTCGATGAGGTCACCGCCCTGGTCGAGTGGCCTGCCGTGTATGTGGGCGGGTTTGAGGATGCATTCCTAAAGGTGCCTCAGGAATGCCTCATCCTCACCATGCGCACCAACCAGAAATACTTCCCGCTCTTCGATGCCTCGGGCAGCCTGCTGCCCCGGTTTCTGATCGTCTCGAATCTGGCCATCGACGATCCGTCGCTGATCATCGACGGCAACGAGCGGGTTGTGCGTCCGCGCCTGGCCGATGCCCGATTTTTCTTCGAACAGGACCAGCGCCACACGCTGGCCAGCCGTGTCGCGGCGCTGGGGTCGGTGGTCTATCACGCCAAGCTGGGTACCCAGGCCCAGCGCACCGATCGCGTGCGGCGTCTGGCGGGCAGCCTGGCGGCGCATGCGGGAGCCAACCCGCAGTGGGTCGAGCGGGCGGCACTGCTGGCCAAGACCGACCTGCTCACCGGCATGGTGGGCGAGTTTCCCGAATTGCAGGGCAACATGGGGCGCCACTACGCGCTGCATGACGGCGAACCCGCCGAGGTGGCGCAGGCGATTGCCGAGCACTACCAGCCGCGTTTTGCGGGCGATGCCCTGCCGGCGAGTGCCACCGGCCTCGCCCTGGCTCTGGCCGACAAGCTCGAGACCCTCGCGGGCATCTGGGGCATCGGCGCCCATCCCACGGGGGACCGCGATCCCTTCGCCCTGCGTCGCCATGCCCTGGGTGTGCTGCGCATGCTCATCGAGCGACCGGCCGCTGGCAAAAGGCCCGTCAGTCTGGGCGCCCTGCTCGAGCAGGCCTTTGGCGTCTTTGACGACCAAGCCAGTGTGAAGGCCGATGGGCCCGGGCTGGCTGCATTCTTTACCGAACGATTGCGTGGCTATCTGCGCGAGCAGGGCCACGGGGCCGAAGACATCGATGCGGTGCTGGCGGTCGATGCCGATCGACTGGATCGGATTGCCGCGCGCCTGCAAGCGCTGGCCCACTTCAGAACCCTGCCCGAAGCGGTCAGTCTGGCGGCGGCCAACAAGCGCATCGGCAATATCCTGCGCAAGGCGCAGGACGGTCATGCCACCGCGGGACCGCTCGATGAATCCCGTCTGATCGAAGCCGCCGAGCAGGCGCTGTATCAGGCCCTGCTGCAGGTCGAGGCCGCAGCCGGCCCGTTGCTCGCCGAACAGAACTACACCGCAGCCCTGCAGGCGCTGGCCGCCCTGCGAACCCCGGCCGACCGTTTCTTCGACGAGGTCATGGTCAACGCCGAAGATCCGGCCCTGAGAGCCAACCGCATCGCACTGCTCGCCCGCGTGCATGCGGCCATGAACCGGATCGCCGACCTGTCCCGCCTGCCGGCTGCCAACGCGTGAAGCTGATCATCCTCGATCGCGAAGGCGTGGTGTGCGAGCCCGTGCGGGGCATGAACTGGTCGGCCCAGGGTTTTCGTCTGCGCGATGGCGCGGCCGAGGCCATTGCCCGTTTCAACCATGCGGGCTACCAGGTCGCGCTGCTGCAGGACTGCGAAGCGCTGCATCGGGGCGTGTGCGATATGGACCACCTGAATCGCCTGCATGCCGATCTGCTGCAGCGCCTCGCACAGCGGGGGGCCCGCGTCGATCTGCTGCTCTTTACCGATGCGCTCTCACAGCGCCTGACCGATCTCATGAGCCGATTGCGGGCCACCGCAGCCCAGACGCTTCTGGTCTCGGGTTCAGCCGAGCATCTGGCCTGTGCACTGCAGGCCGGCTGCCGGGCCGTTCGCCTGCTGAATCTGGGATCTCCCCTCGATGCGGATCAGGCGCCAGGTGCGATTCCGGAAGATGCACTGCTGCGGGTCGATCTCGGCGCGGTGGCGCGCGAAGTGGCACACTGAAGCCATGCTCAATGCCCTGCGGTCTGCCCTGTTCCTTGCGATCCAGGTCGCAACCGTCATTCCCTACGCACTCGTCCTTCTGCTGCTCGCGCCAGCCCCCCTGCGCTGGCGCTACCGGTTCGCCATCGGCTGGCCTCGAGCCATGATCGCCGTGGCCCGTGCGGTGTGTGGCATCCGCTGGCAGGTCAAAGGACTTGAAAACCTTCCCAAGGGTCAGGCGATTTTGCTGTCCAAGCACCAGTCCACCTGGGAAACCTTCTTTCTGATCGCACACATGCCGCGCGATCTGTGCTTCGTGTTCAAGCGCGAGCTGCTCTGGCTGCCCTTCTTTGGCTGGGGTATCGCCCTGCTCGACATGATCCACATCGATCGCTCCAGAGGCCGCGACGCCTTTGAATCCGTGGTCAGTCAGGGCCAGCGCAAACTCGATCAGGGCAGCTGGATCATCATGTTCCCCGAGGGCACGCGCGTGCCTCGGGGCTCACGCGGCAAGTACAAGACCGGTGGTACCCGACTCGCCATTCGAACCGACACACCGGTGGTTCCCATCGCCGTGGACAGTGCTCGGTGCTGGCCCAAGCGTCCCTGGGTCAAGCAGCCGGGTCTGATCACGGTCTCGATCGGTCCGGCCATCGCCAGCACGGGCCACAGCGCCGACAGCCTCATGGCTGAAGTCGAGACCTGGATCGAATCCGAAATGCAGCGCAGCGATCCGCAAGCCTATGCGAGGGCGGCATGAGCGCGCTGGTGGAGTCACCGGCAGCCCTGCAACTCGATCTGCCGCTCTTTGATCCGCCGGCCAGCCCTGCGCCTGCGCCAGTGGCGGGGGGCACCGCCCGGCGCATTCTGATCGACGGTCAGTGGATTGCCTATGAGCTGGTCCGCGCGCGCCGACGCAGCATCGGCTTCATGATCGATGACCGGGGCCTGCGGGTGAGTGCGCCGCGCTGGATTACCCTGGGCCAGATCGAATCAGCGGTCCACGAGAAATCTCGCTGGATCGTGCGCAAGCTCATCGAATGGCGCGAGCATGCCCAGCGACGCGAGCGGCTGGCCGTTCGCTGGGAGGCAGGCGGCACCGTCACCCATCTGGGTCGAGCGCTCACCCTGCGCCCAGAGCCTCATGCCCGCGGCGTAAGGCTGGAATCCGACGATGCCCTGCGCATCGGTCTGCCACCGGGCGCCGGTCCGGCCCAGATGCAGGATGTCGTGCAGGCCTGGCTGCAAAAACAGGCCCGCCAGATCTTCGGCGAGCGGCTCGCCCACTGGTGCCCGCAGCTGGGCGTGCAGCCCTCGCGCTGGCAACTCTCTTCAGCCCGCACGCGATGGGGCAGCTGCACCGCCGAAGGCGCGGTACGCCTCAACTGGCGCCTGGTCCACTTTCCCCTTGAGATCATCGACTACGTGATCGTTCACGAACTCGCGCATCTGCGCGAACTGAACCATGGGCCCCGGTTCTGGGCCACGGTGCAGTCCGTGTTGCCCGAGTTCGAATCGGCCCGTCGTCAGCTCAAGGATTTTCCTGACGACCTTCACCTGAGCTGAACCATGCGACTGCTTCACACCATGCTGCGCGTCGGCGACATGCAGCGTTCCATCGATTTCTACACCCGCGTGCTCGGCATGAATCTGCTGCGCACCACCGATCGTCCCGACCAGAAGTACTCGCTCGCCTTCGTCGGGTTCGGCGCCAATCCCGACCATGCCGAGATCGAACTGACCTACAACTACGGCGTTGCGAGCTATGAACTCGGTAGCGCCTTTGGGCATCTGGCGATCGCCGTCGAAGACGCAGCGGCCACCTGTGAACGGGTCAAGGCGGCGGGTGGCACGGTCACCCGGGAGGCCGGGCCGGTCAAGGGAGGCAACACCATCATCGCCTTCCTGCAGGACCCCGACGGCTACAAGATCGAGCTCATCCAGCGTTCGTTCGACTGAGCTCAAGCCCGTCGGCCAGCCGACACCAGGTCTCGACATCAATCTCTTCGGGGCGGGCGGTCGGCGCAATCGCCCAGACCGGGTCATCGGCATCGATACCCTGCTGAGCCAGCCAGGGCCACAGCGTGCCGCGCAGCATCTTGCGGCGCTGCGCAAATGCCCGCTCCATCAGCCGCTCAAGCGTGGAAAGGTTTCGGCACAGTGCCTGCGTTCGCGGGATCATGCGCACCACTGCGGAATCCACACGGGGCGGTGGGTCGAAGGCCTCGGGCGGCACCTCGAACAGGCACTCCACATGATGCGCAGCCTGGAGCATGACCGACAGGCGTCCGTAGGCGGCCGTGCCCGGAGCAGCGACGATGCGGTCGATGACTTCCTTTTGCAGCATGAAATGCTGATCCTGGATGCGATCGCGCCAGGCCAGCAAGGCAAACAGCAGCGGGCTTGAAATGTTGTAGGGCAGATTGCCGACCAGCCGAAGCGGCGCGCCATCGGCGCCGACCAGCGTGGCATAGTCGAAGGCCAGGGCATCAGCCTCATGCAGTCGCAGCCGCGAAGCGGGCCATCGGCGCGCCAGGGCAGCCACCAGATCACGGTCGATCTCCACCGCATCCATCTCGGGGATGGCATCGAGCAGATGCTGAGTGAGTGCACCCAGGCCTGGCCCGATTTCCACCACATGATCCCCGGGGCGCACCGCGATGGCCCGAACAATGGCCGCCAGAACACCCTGATCGATCAGGAAGTGCTGCCCGAAGCGCTTGCGAGCCTGGTGTTTCAAGGAAGTGCGCCCGCGCGGCGCTCAGCGCTCGTCAAGGCGGATCTGCACAAAGGCGCGGTCGCGAGCCAGCGAGACCCACTCTTCAAACGCCTCGGCTGACTTGCGAGCACGGATGACGCCACGCGCCTGGGCGCGAAGCCGATCCGCAGAGGCGGAATCGGTCCGTCGCTCCAGGACCTCGATCAGGTGAAATCCAAAGGGCGAGCGAACGGGCTCGCTGATTTCGCCGAGGGCCAGAGCATTCATGGCGGCTTCGAATTCGGGCACGGTATCCCCGGCATAGAGCCAACCCAGGTCTCCGCCCTGAGAGGCACTGCCATCCGCCGAATATTGGCGGGCCATGTCGGCAAAGTGGACTGTCCCCGCCTGAATCCGCTCGCGCACTTCGGAGAGACGACGCTGCACCTCGGACTCCGGGTTGACTGCATCGACACGGACAAGAATGTGACGGGCCCGTGTCTGCCGCACCGGTGCGGCCATCGTGGCATGGGCACCTCGTCGCTCGATCACGCGAAGAACATGAAAGCCCACCGGACTGCGCACAACCTCGGAGGTTTCGCCCGCAGCGACACCCTGAACCGCCTGAATGAACAGCTCGGGGATCATGTCGATGGGGCGCAGGCCGATCACGCCGCCACTGATTCGCTCCCCCGCTGCGGTGTAACTGGCAATGATCCGGCCAAAATCGGCCCCACTGCGCGCACCACGAGCAATCCGGGAGGCAAGCTCCGCAGCCTGATTCTGCTGCTCGGCTGAGGCCCCCTCAGGTACGGGAACGAGAATCTGTGCCAGATTGATCTGGGGTGCTGCGGTCTTCTGCTCTTCCAGCCAGGCGTCGATCTCGGCTTCAGAAACCTGGATCCTGGAGTCGACATCCCGCTCGCGAATCCTGCTCATGGCCAACTCGAGCTCGAGTTCCTTGCGCAGCACTTCGGGCGGAACGCCTTCAGCGCTGAGGCCCTGGATGAAGGCCTCAGGGCTACGGCCGGCATCCGCTGCAACACGGGCCAGTGCCCGATCGATCATCGAGGGGTCGATGCTGATCCCGACGTTGCGTGCGGCCTGCAGTTGCGCTGAATCATTGACCAGCTTCTCGAGGACCTGTTCACGAAGCGCATCGGCGGACGGGATTGTGCCTCCGTCTCGCTGGATGCGTCGACGGATTGCCTCGGTTCTGAGGTCGAGCTCGCGTTCGGTGATCACTTCGGTATTGATGATGGCCACGATCCGATCCACTGAACGCGCCGTGCTTGCCGCAGCCGGGCTGGCGCATGCCACCAGTGCGGCAGCGATACACAACCCGGCAATCGGAGGCATCCAGGACATAGACAAAGCCATCATTCGTAACCGTGAAAACGTGACGCGCCGGTGGGACGCGCGGGAGCAGGCCGGTAGCCCGGAATGCCTCTCGAGAGTATATCCAAGGGGTCGATGCCGAGCCGCGCCAAACCATTGAACTCGAATTGAAGAAAGACCGTCGTGGTTCGCAGGGCGCTGGTGGTCAGGAAGCGCTGTGCAACGAATCGCGCGCTCCAGCAATCGGCCTGGTACTCAAAACCCAGCAGACCTTCAAGCAATTGCGGCGATACAGGCTTGACGGTTCCGGTGAGGGCATCGGCCTGTTCGCGCAGCACCGAATAGTTGATCCGGCCAAGTGAACTCCAGCCCCTCGATACCGGCCAGCGCCAGGACGTGTCGAGCTGAGCATAGTCTCTGGACTGATAACGCAAGGCAACGTTGAACAACTGGTCGTATGCCGGCCACCATCGCCAACCGATGCCCGCGCGCGGCACCGCTCCGTCACCCACCGAAAATTGCAGCGCCGCATCGATGTACTGGTCTGAACCCAACCCTCCAGCAACGGCAAACAGCATGTCGGAGCGTGAATCGGAGCGTAATGCCACCCCGGGCAGACTGACCCGCTGAGGCGTGAAATAAAACCGCTGGCCCACCGCCAGGCGCAGACGCTCTGCTCCGGTATCGGTCTGGATGAAGCGCGAGATTGCGCCCACTGTCATCTGATTGGCATCGGCAATCCGATCCCCGCCCACGTAGAGATTCTCGCTGAACAGCGAGGCAAAATTGAGATTGATGACCGAAGAGTCGAAGACCGGCACTGCGCTCTGATCGCGATAGGGTGTACGCACATAAAGCAGTCGCGGCTCGAGCGTCTGGGTCATGGCCTGTCCAGCCAGCGTCGCCGGTCGTTCGAAGACCAGTCCCGAATCGATCGACACGGTGGGAATGACGCGCTGCAGTTCGCTTGGCCCGAGCGGATTCGCGCTCAGCTGATACGCCGACCAATGGGCCCCCACCTTGGGAGTGACAAACCAGGCTGGACCGCCCAGTCCATAGGAAAGTGCAGGATTGGCTGTCAATCGCCAACCCTCGGCTGTCGCGGCGAGACGTCGCTGAAACTGACTGAGATCAACCGTGGTCAGAACATCCAGGCCACTGAGGTCACGGCGGGCATGGCTCAGCGTCAGCTGAGGCAATCGATCATAGGGCGGAGCATTTCGCGCCTCGAGAATGTTCTGGTGCTGAAGCACCCCCAGCCGAAAGGTCCAGTCGCCCCATCCTCGGGCCATGAAGGCACTCCGCGGCAGGCTGCGATCGGCACTCTGGGCAATGCTGCGGGCATAGTCCACATAGTAGTTGTCATCTGAGACGCCTCGCAGGGTCCAGCCCCCGGACCAACCCGCCAGATGATTGACCACGCCAACACTGTTGAGCATCCAGCGCGAATCCTGGGCCACGGGATCATGCGGCGTGAACTCGAATTGGGTGTTCGTGGTGCCAAAGGGATCAAGCGTGCGCGCCGTACCGGCGATCTGCAAACTGCGTCGTGCACTCAGATTGGCCGACCAGAGCAGATCGCGGTTGGGCGCGATGTTCCAGTAGTAGGGCACCCTCACTTCAGCGCCGAGACGACTCGACTGCGCGAGCATGGGCGCCATGAAACCGCTGCGACGCTCGTCGGTCAGTCCGAAGGCCAACCACGGCAGGCCCAACACGGGAACATCCTTGAAATACAGGGTTGCCCCGCGGGCCACGCCCTCGTTGGCGGTCTCATCGAAGCTGAGTTCACGGGCCTTGAGCATCCAGTCGGGATCATCGGGCTTGCAGGATGTGTACACGGCATCGCGCAGGACAGCGCGGTGTCGGTCGATGAACTCCAGCAGGGTGCCCCGACCACTTGTGCCGTTTGCCGGCATCGTGAAGCGGGGGGTTTCCATCAGGCCGGTCATGGCATCCAGGCTCAACTGCAAGCGAGGCCCGGTCACGACCTGGCCATTGTGGCGGATGCGCACATCCCCCACAGCCACGACCTCGTCATCGGCGTCGTAGCGCGTCAGACGATCGGCCCGGATGACCGTCGGCCCACGCCGCAACTCCGAACGCTCTTGCAGGGTGACCTCGCGCTCAACCCGTCCATCCGCCTGCCCGCCCCGCATGAACAGCGGTCGCGGGGTCGGGTCAGTGAGACTGCGCTCCTGCAATTCCGTCTCGAGGCGCAATTGGCCCTGGGCAACAGGCAGTGCCATCCATCCGGCGAGGAAGGCCGCACCCCAGTGCCCTCGGGTCGTTCGACGTGACGCCGCAGAGCGTTGACTGAGCCGGCGCAGAAAAGAAAGGGGCCAAGGCATCCCGTATTATAGGGAGCGTGATGGATGCTCGAATCGAACAACTTCAGCGCTGGGTATCCAGCCTTTGCGGCGCATGGCAACTCGAGGCCGCGTCGATTGCACCAGCCTCGGGCGATGCGAGCTTTCGGCGGTACTTTCGCATCGCAAGTCCGGGTCTCGACCATGGCACGGCCATCCTCATGGACGCCCCGCCCGACAAGGAAGATTGCGCCCCCTTTGTGCACGCGGCCGAGGTGCTGCACGTCGGTGGCGTCACCGTGCCACGCATTCACGCGGCCGACCTCGCGCAAGGGTTTTTGCTCCTTGAAGACTTCGGCTCGGTCACCTACCTCGAAGTGCTCGACGAGCGCACGGCCCCCGCCCTGTACAGTGAGGCCAGTGCAGCCTTGGTGAAACTTCAGGTCGGCGCTCCGGCAGGTCGCTTCGCGCCCTATGACGCAGCCCTGCTCGAACGGGAGATCGATCTTTTCATCCCCTGGTATGTCGAGTGCCATCTGGGGCTGAGCCTCTCGGCCACCGAGGAACAGGCTTTTGCGCAGGCCCGCCGCCGCCTGGTGGACTGCGCGCTGGCGCAGCCGGTGGTCACCGTGCATCGCGACTATCACAGTCGAAATCTCATGCTCTTGCCCGGCGATCGCAATCCGGGCGTACTCGACTTCCAGGATGCCGTGGCCGGGCCGATCACCTACGACCTGGTGTCGCTGCTGCGCGATGCCTACATTGCGTGGGATGAGGAACAGATGCTCGATTGGTGCATCCGTCACTGGGAGCGGGCAAAAAAGGCTGGCCTGCCGGTGGACTCCGACTTTGGCGCCTTCTACCGCGACTTTGAGTGGATGGGCTTGCAGCGCCACCTCAAGGTGCTGGGCATCTTCGCGCGCCTGTGCCACCGCGACGGCAAGCCGGGCTACCTGAAGGACTGTCCTCGCGTCATGGGCTATGCCCAGGCTGTGGCCCGTCGTTATGTCGATCTTGCCCCGCTGGCGGCCCTGCTCGATCGAATCGAGGGCGTGGAGCATCGGGTCGGGCACACCTTCTGAGCGGGGATGCGGATGCACGCCATGATTCTGGCGGCAGGTCGGGGCGAACGCATGCGCCCGCTGACCGATCACACGCCCAAACCCCTGCTCACGGTGGGCGGCAAGCCCCTGATCGTCTGGCATCTGGAACGGCTGGCTCGGGCTGGATTTCGGCAGGTGGTGGTCAATCATGCCTGGCTGGGCGAGCAGCTGGTCGAGCAGCTCGGTGACGGATCCGCCTGGGGCCTGCGCCTCATTCATTCGCCTGAAGTGCGTGCCCTCGAAACCGCGGGTGGCATCGTGCAGGCGCTGGCCGCACTCGGGCCCGCCCCCTTTCTGGTCATCAACGGTGACATCTGGTGCGACTGGGATGTGCGCCGCGCCTTCACCCTGGCCGACCGGCTGCAGGCACTCCATGCGCCCTGCGCCTGCGTCCTGGTGAACAATCCCGACCATCATCCTGAGGGCGACTTCGGACTTCGCGGCGGGCGCCTGGTCAACGAGGCACCGCGCCTCACCTTTGCGGGGATCGGGGTGTATCAGCCCAGTCTTTTCGCGGCCCTGCAGGCGGGCAAGCCGGCGCCCCTGGCACCGTTGCTGCGAGCGGCCATGGCGCAGGGATTGGCGCTCGGTGAGCATCATGCCGGGGTCTGGTGCGATGTCGGCACCGTCGATCGACTCACTCAACTGCGCTCACAATGGGGCTCATGAGACACCCATCCTCAATCAGCCGCAGCATCAGCGTTCATCCCCTGGGTTTGCTGTCCATCGTCAAGATCTGCAACCCCGCTTTTCCGATCTGAATTCCGACTCTGGAGACCTTGCCGTGCAGGTTCATGCCCTTCGTCGCAAACGACTCGCCGAACAGATGCGCCAGCGTGGTGGCGGCGTTGCCGTTCTGGCCACTGCCCCCGAAGTGATCCGCAACCGGGATGCACACTATCCCTACCGCAGCGACAGCTACTTTCATTACCTCACCGGATTCCCCGAACCCGAGGCCGTGCTGGTGCTGGTTGTCGATGCGCAGCAGGAGCGATCCATCCTCTTCTGTCGCGACAAGAACGAAGAGCGCGAGATCTGGGATGGCTTTCGATTCGGTCCGACTGCCGCGCGCGAGCGCTTCGGCATGGATGAAGCCTGCTCGATCAGCGAGCTCGACAGCCGCATGGCCACGGTGCTCGCCAATCAACCGGCGATCTTTCATCCGCTGGGTGAACGTGCCGAAACCGATGCGGCGGCCCAGCGCTGGCTGGCGGCCGTGCGAGCCCAGGCCCGCGCAGGCGTCTCAGCACCCCATGCCGCCTTTGATCTGCACGGACTGCTCGATGAGATGCGCCTGCTCAAGGACGACCATGAGCTGCAGATCATGCAGCGCGCCGGCAGCATCTCGGCCCAGGCGCATCGCCGGGCCATGCAGACCTGTCGGCCGGGCATGAGCGAATACCAGATCGAGGCCGAACTGCTGTACGAGTTCTATCGGCATGGATCGGTCTCGCCCGCCTACGGCTCGATCGTGGCGGGTGGTGCCCATGCCTGTGTGCTGCACTACCGTGACAACCGGGCCACCCTGCGCGACGGAGATCTGCTGCTGATCGATGCCGGTTGCGAGCTCGATGGCTATGCGTCCGACATCACCCGCACCTTTCCGGTCAGCGGTCGCTTCAGCGGCCCCCAACGCGCACTCTACGACCTCGTGCTTGCTTCGCAGTCGGCCGCCATTGAAGCGACCCGCCCCGGTCTGCGCTTCAATGATCCGCACGATGCGGCCACCCGAGTACTGGCCCAAGGCATGATCGACTGCGGTCTGCTGCAGGGTTCGCTCGACGGTGTGCTGGAGTCGGGCAGCTACCGGCGCTTTTATATGCACCGCACCAGCCACTGGCTGGGCATGGATGTTCACGACTGCGGGGAGTACCGCGAACCGGGTGAAGTCGCTCAGGGCCCTGAAAAGCCCTGGCGCGTGCTGCGCCCTGGCATGGTGCTCACCATCGAGCCCGGAATTTACGTGCGTGCGGCCGATGACCTGCCTGCGGCCTTTCATGACATCGGGATCCGGATCGAGGATGACGCCGTGGTGACCCCAGACGGGTGTCGCCTGCTGACCCGTGAGGTGCCCGTCAATGCCGATGAGATCGAGGCCCTGATGCGGGATCGCCCCTCGCATTCATGACGCAGGACCAGGGCCAGCCCGCATCGCAAGCCTGGGTCCGACTGCAGGGCAGCGGACCGGTGGCGCTTGCCTGCGCGCTGTTCATGGCGCGCCAGGGCATTCCTGCTCACCGGATCGCGCTCGATGCGAAGCCACGGGAAATCCCTGCCGCCCTGAATCACCGCATCCTCGCCCTGTCGGAGGGCAGTCTGCAATTGCTCGATCGGGTCTGTGCCCGTCCGGTGGGCGGCGCCATCCGTACCGTGGATGTGTCGATGCGAGGCCACTGGGGCAGCACGACCATGCGCGCAGACGAACTCGGCGTGGCGGCTCTTGGCTGCGTGGTGAGATATCCCGAATTGCTCAAAGTCCTGAGGCAGGCCGCGGCCGCCCAGGCCTGGCACGGTCAGCCCACCTCAGATCCGCAGGCCCTGTCGGCCTCGGATCCGCACGCCCGGCCAGCCGCGCAATCGCTGCATTCCATGGACTCGACTGCAGCATCCGGTTCACCCAACCGGCAGCCCATGCTGCTGATTCACGCCGAGGGCGACCCAGGTGAAGACGCGCAGGTCAGAACCTTTGACCAGGCAGCTCTCCTTCTGGAGGTAAACGCCCCACAGGCGCCGGCGCAGGCTGCCGGCAGCGCCCACGAAAAATTCACCGCCCAGGGGCCCCTGGCCCTGTTGCCGCTTGCCGAACCCGGACGATGGTCCGTGGTCTGGTGCGACACGCCCGAGGCCGGTGAGCGCCGCCTGCACAGCGACGAGGCCAGCCTGTCGCACGAACTGCAGCACCTGTTTGGTCACCGACTGGGCCCGCTTCACATCCTGGGCCCGCGGCACCTGGCTGCGCTGGTGCGCAAGGCACGAACCGAGACCGTTCAGGACCAGGATCAAGCCGAGATCTGGATCGGCAATGCCGCGCAGGCCCTGCATCCCGTGGCCGGACAAGGCCTGAATCTGGGCCTGCGAGATGCATTCGAGCTCGCGCAGTGCCTGGGCGAGGCCTGGCGGATGGGACAACCCGCGCGCTCGGTGACAACCCGCTGGGCGAGGCAACGCCAGCGCGACCGCCGGGGTCTGATCGCCCTGACCGACCTGATGGCCCGCAGCTTTACCTGGCCTGCGGCTCGCCCGGTGCAATCGATCTTTCTGGGCGGGCTCGAGATCATCGGCCCTGCCCGACGCGCGCTCGCCCGCACGCTGATGTTCGGTCTGCGTTAGTTTTTGCGTTCAGGCCCGCTTCGGGCCTCGTACAAGGCAGTCCCAAGAGTGCAAAGTCGTGCAAATCGGTCTGCTCACTTTTTGGGCAAATGGTTTTTCGTTAGAATCCGCCTCCCGCTGCGTTTTCCCTCATTCCTTTCATGCAACTGGGCCCTTACCGCCTGCCCAATCCGGTGTTCGTTGCGCCCATGGCGGGCGTCACCGATCGACCTTACCGGCGCCTGTGCCGCCGACTGGGCGCGGGCTATGCAGTGAGCGAAATGGCAGCCTCCAACCCCAGGCTGTGGGCCACCGTCAAAACATCGCGACGCATCGATCATGCAGGCGAGCCTGGGCCCGTGGCCGTTCAGCTCGCGGGCGCCGATCCGCAGATGATGGCCGAGGCTGCGCGATTCAATGTCGATCGGGGGGCGCAGGTCATCGACATCAATATGGGCTGCCCGGCCAAGAAGGTCTGCAATGTGGCGGCAGGCTCCGCACTGATGGGCGATGAAACTCTGGCCCTGCGCATCGTGCAGGCTGTGGCTGCTGCGGTCGATGTGCCCGTCACAGTCAAGATGCGAACCGGCATCGATCGCACCCGTCGCAATGCGGCATCACTGGCGCGCAGCATGCAGGATGCCGGTGCCGCATTGATCACGGTGCACGGTCGCAGCCGCGCCTGCGCGTTTCAGGGCGAGGCCGAGTACGACACGATTGCGCAGGTCAAGCAGGCGCTTCGCATTCCGGTGGTCGCCAATGGCGATATCGACACCCCAGCCAAGGCCGCCTGGGTGATGGCCCGAACCGGCGCCGATGCGGTCATGATCGGTCGGGCAGGTCAGGGCAACCCCTGGCTCTATCGGCAGGTGGCTCATTTTCTGGCCTGTGGCGAGTTGCTGCCAGCCCCGAGTCTGAACGAGATCCGTCAGGTGCTGCGCGAGCATCTTGAGGATCACTATGCCTTTCACGGACCCGTGATGGGCCCCCGTGTCGCGCGCAAGCATATTGGCTGGTATGTCGGGCACTGGGGTGATCGGTCGGGCGGCAACGCGCGGGCCTTGCTCGCAGCCGTCAATCAGGCTGAAGACCCTGAGCAGCAGCTCAGGCTGCTCGACGAATTTCTGTGTGCATCCGAAGATGAAATCGCTGTCCATTGACGAGGCGGTCACCCGCAATCTCGAAAAATACTTTGTCGACCTCGGCGGCTCCCGCCCGAGCGCCATCTACGACATGGTGCTCAGTGCCGTTGAGCGGCCCATGCTCGAAGTGGTCATGAAGCATGCCCAGGGCAATCAGCTGCGGGCAAGCGAGATGCTCGGCATCAATCGCAATACGCTGCGCAAGAAGCTGCAGATGCACGGTCTGCTTTGAGTCTGCCGCATTGGCCCCATCGCCTCGCTGTCTCGAGGCCTCACCCCCAACTGACTCACCCCTGCCTCGCGGTCTGATTGCACCAGGTCGCACCCAGCCCCAACGGAGCCCCTCATGCATCGCGTCACCCAGGCCCTGATCAGCGTTTCCGACAAGGAGGGCGTGGTCGAGCTCGCCACCCAGTTGCGTGCCCTGGGCATCCGGCTGCTGTCCACCGGAGGCACGGCCCTCCTGCTGCGCAATGCGGGCATTGAGGTGCGTGATGTGGCCGACATCACGGGCTTTCCCGAAATGCTCGATGGCCGCGTCAAGACCCTGCATCCCCGCGTGCATGGCGGTCTGCTTGCGCGTCGTGATGTGCCCGCTCACATGCAGGCCCTGCAGGAGCACCAGATCGAGACCATCGATCTGCTGGTGGTCAACCTCTATCCCTTCCAGCAAACGGTGGCACGCCCCGACTGCACCCTGGATCTGGCCATCGAGAACATCGATATCGGTGGTCCGGCCATGCTGCGAGCAGCGGCCAAGAACCATGCGGGTGTGGCCGTCGTGGTCAATCCGTCGGACTATGCCCGGGTGCTGGCCGATCTGCGCAGCACCGGCGGGGTGGGCGATGCCCTGCGCTTCGAACTCGCTCGCAAGGTGTTTGCGCACACTGCGCAATACGATGGCGCGATTGCCAACTACCTGGGTACTGCAGCCGGCGCCCCGCGCCAGGGCGGCGAAGCCCCGGGCCTCTATCCCCAGACCTTCACGATGCAGTTCGAGCAGGTCCAGGGCATGCGCTACGGCGAAAACCCGCATCAGAGCGCAGCCTTCTATCGGGATCTGGCCCCGGCCGCTGGGTCGCTCGCGCACTATCGCCAACTGCAGGGCAAGGAGCTCTCCTACAACAATGTCGCCGACAGCGACGCAGCCTGGGAATGCGTCAAGGTCTTCGATGAGCCCGCCTGCGTGATCATCAAGCATGCCAACCCCTGCGGCGTGGCCGTAGCGGCCAACGCGGCCGAGGCCTATCGCAAGGCCTTCACGACCGACCCCACTTCGGCCTTTGGCGGCATCATCGCCTTCAACCGGGTGCTCGACGGGACCACGGCCGAACAGGTGGCCAAGCAGTTCGTCGAAGTGCTGATCGCCCCCGGATTCGAGGATGGTGCCCTGCGGGCCTTTGCCGGCAAGCAGAATGTGCGTCTGCTCGAAATTCCGCTCGACAGCGCCAGCAACCGCTACGACCTCAAGCGGGTCGGGGGTGGCCTGCTGATCCAGTCGCCCGATGAGCATCGCCTCACTGAGGCTGATGTGCGGGTCGTGACCCGCAAGTCGCCCACCCCCCAGCAGATGCAGGATCTGCTCTTTGCCTGGCGGGTGGCCCAGTTCGTGAAGTCCAATGCCATCGTGTTCTGCGGCCAGGGTCAGACGCTCGGTGTGGGCGCCGGTCAGATGAGCCGGATCGACTCCGCGCGTATCGCCTCCATCAAGGCCGAGCATGCCCGCCTGTCGCTGCAGGGCTCGGCGGTGGCCTCGGACGCCTTCTTCCCCTTCCGCGATGGCCTGGATGTGGTGGTGGATGCGGGCGCCACGGCCGTGATCCAGCCCGGTGGATCCGTGCGTGATGATGAAGTGATCGCCGCCGCCGATGAGCGCGGTGTCGCCATGGTCTTCACGGGGGTTCGCCATTTCAGGCACTGAGTCTGAGCGGCCAAGCGGCACGCATTCGGCCCCTGGCGCTCAGACTCCCGGCAGCGGCGTGGGCCCACAGAGAATTCTGGGAATCGACCCCGGGCTTCGCATCACGGGATTTGGCGTCATCGATGTGCTGCCGGGCCACCGCCTGGCCTATGTCACCTCCGGTGTCATCCGGGTCCCTCCGGGCGATCTGGCAGACCGACTGGCCCTGATCTTCACGCAGGTCCAGACCATCATCACGCAGACCCGGCCTCAGGCCAGCGCCATCGAGAAGGTCTTCGTCAATGTCAACCCGGCCAGCACCCTGCTGCTGGGCCAGGCCCGCGGTGCGGCCCTCACGGCGCTCGCGGTCAGCGGCCTGCCCGTGGCGGAGTACACCGCCCTGCAGCTGAAGCAGGCCGTGGTGGGTTACGGGCGGGCGGGCAAATCCCAGATGCAGGCCATGGTGATGCGACTGCTGTCGCTGCCGGGCGAGCCCTCGCCCGATGCAGCCGACGCGCTCGCCTGCGCGATCTGCCATGCCCATGCGCAGGGACGGCAGGTGCGCCGGGGTAGACTGCAGGCCTCATGATCGGTCGCATCTCCGGCACACTGCTTGGCAAGGAACCCCCTCAGGTCCTGGTGGACGTCGGGGGCGTGGGCTATGAGCTCGACGTTCCCATGAGCACCTTCTACGATCTGCCCGGGTTGGGTGAAAAAGTCTCGCTCCTCACGCATCTGGTCGTGCGTGAAGATGCGCATCTGCTCTACGGCTTTCTCACCCCGGACGAGCGCAACGCCTTTCGCGAGCTGATCCGGGTGTCGGGCATCGGTCCGCGTCTGGCCCTGTCGGTGCTGTCGGGGCTGAGCGTGAGTGATCTGGTTCAGGCCGTGTCGCTTCAGGAGTCGGGGCGGCTGGTCAAGGTGCCCGGGATCGGCAAAAAGACGGCCGAGCGGCTGCTGCTCGAACTCAAAGGGCGCCTGGCCCAGGCCATCGGCCCGGGCGGCTCGGCGGCCACGGTGGCCGCGGGCGATGCATCGGCCGATGTCCTGCGCGCCCTGCTGGCGCTGGGCTACTCCGAGCGAGAAGCCGCCGCTGCCGCGCGCCAGGTGCCTGCGGGCACCGGGGTGTCCGAGGGCATCAAGCAGGCCCTCAAGCAGCTGGCCCGAGGCTGAGGCGCCCATGATCGAACACGACCGCCTGATCACCCCGGCCGCGGCCTCGCCCTCCGAAGAGGCGCTCGAGCGTGCGCTGCGCCCCAAGACCCTGGCCGATTACGTTGGGCAGCCGCGCGTGCGCGAGCAGCTCGAGATCTTCGTGACCGCCGCACGCAACCGCCGCGAGGCCCTCGATCACCTCTTGCTCTTTGGCCCGCCGGGTCTGGGCAAGACCACGCTTGCCCACATCGTGGCCGCCGAGATGGGCGTGAACCTGCGCCAGACTTCCGGCCCGGTGCTTGAGCGTGCGGGCGACCTGGCCGCCATCCTCACCAATCTCGAGAAAAACGATGTGCTCTTCATCGACGAGATCCATCGCCTGAGCCCGGTGGTCGAAGAGATTCTCTATCCCGCACTCGAGGATTTCCAGATCGACATCATGATCGGCGAAGGCCCGGCGGCGCGTTCGATCAAGCTCGATCTGCAGCCCTTCACGCTGGTGGGCGCCACCACGCGGGCGGGCATGCTCACCAATCCGCTGCGCGATCGCTTCGGCTGGAGTTCTACGATGTGGCCGACCTCACCCGCATCGTGACGCGCTCGGCCGGCCTGCTGCAGGCGGCCATCGATGAGCCCGGTGCACGCGAGATCGCCCGCCGCTCGCGCGGCACGCCCCGCATTGCCAACCGGCTGCTGCGACGCGTGCGCGACTATGCCGAGGTCAAGGCTTCAGGTCATATCGATGCGAAGGTGGCCGATGCGGCGCTCACCATGCTCGATGTCGATCCGATCGGTCTGGACACCATGGACCGACGGTTGCTTGAGGCCATCATCCACAAGTTCTCGGGCGGGCCGGTCGGCGTCGACAACCTGGCTGCAGCCATCGGCGAGGAGCGCGAAACCATCGAGGACGTGCTTGAGCCCTACCTGATCCAGCAGGGCTATCTGCAACGCACCCCGCGGGGGCGGATTGCGAGCCCCGCCGCCTGGCGTCACTTCGGGCTGGCTGCGCCTTCGGTCGCAGGCTCAGGCAGCCTGTTCGATGGATCCTGAAGCATGCGTGTACCGGTCGATGCCCGTGAATTCGTGATCCGTCTGGTCGAGGCCACCCCCCGTACCTGGGTCACCACCCTGCTGGTCGCGCTCAATGTGGGCGTGTGGGGCCTGAATCTGC
>Ga0255095_1000580_pt1 | contig 18054 bp, 13 predicted proteins | sample Colum_Law_RepC_8_2_FD_188435 | JGI IMG/M metagenome (GOLD analysis project Ga0255095, IMG submission 188435) | Freshwater microbial communities from Columbia River, Oregon, United States - Colum_Law_RepC_8d | ecosystem: Environmental > Aquatic > Freshwater > River | place: USA: Oregon...
CCGATAACCCCGTGCGCGCAGCAGCTTCACGGCCGCATCGCTCGTCTGGTAGGCCGGATAGCAAAAGCTCACCGGCCGTGGAATGCCCCGCTGGAGGCACTGCTGCTCGATGTATTCCACATCGGCGGCCAAGTCCTCGGGTTTCTGCCGCGGCACGCCCAGATGCCGGCGCGTGTGGTTCCCCACCTCAAAGCCCGCGTCGTGCAATCCCCGGATCTGCTCCCACGTCATGTAGTTGGTCTTGTCCGTGGCGAACTCAAAACCCTCCGTGATGAAGAACGTCGCGCCAAAGCCCAACCGCTTGAGCAGGGGCGCCACGAACGTGGCGTGACTTGCCACGGAATCATCAAACGTCAGCACCACCAAGCGGTCCGGCACCCGCTCTTGTGCCCTTCCCGCAGTGACGCACGCAATCAACAGACAGGCAGCGAACCAGTGTTTCATGCCGCCGATTCTAGGCCGTGGCTGGATTGCCGCGCCATGCCAATTAACTGTCAAGCCAGTCGCTCTTTGCAGCGACCACCCAATCAAGTGACCGAGGGGCAAGACAGAGGTGGAAAATCGGTGAGCGTGGAGCACCGGTCTCCGACCCGGCGCGCTGATTCGGCAGCTTGGCGATACAGGCGCTCGACATTCGAATGTCGAGCTACGCGGCAAGCCTGCAAGCGAAGCGGGCAGGAAGCTTCAATCTTCCTGCCCGTAATTTTCCTGTCCAAGCACTTCGCTGCCTGGCTCGGCGTGCCGCCTCACTTAGACTGCAACCGGAACTCGCCGTTGTTCCCATTGGAGGCCTTGTAGCTGCCGTTGAGCCCCTTGCCGGCGACAGTCGCGGACCACTGGTAGTCGAAACCGTCCACCTTGGTCGTGCCGGTCAAAGCGGTGTTTGCCCCGTTTGGCTTGGGCGTCATCAACGCGGTATAGCTGATGGGCTTGCCCAGCGCAGTGCCGGTGAACTTGGCGATCCACTGCCCGTTCTGCTCGCCGATGACGGTGCAGATGAGCTGACCGGAGGTGTTGTATTTGCGGTTGTTCCAAGTGCCGGACCAGGCCTGATTCACCGGCACATTGCCCTTCTTGGGCGCGTCGGCTGCGCCGACCGGGCGGCTGGGTGTGATGAAGAAGATGAGCGCGAGCAGTCCCGCCAGCAGGAGGGTGGCGCGCTTGGCGGGGTGGGAGCTGGGCGTGGCGTGCATCGGAGGGCAAATTGTGCTCATGGGCTTGGGGATTTCGACGTTGGCCGGGATCATAGCAGCGCGGCGCGACTCGCGCGCTACAGAATTAACCTCAGGGCTGGCTGCTGGTCGACGGGGGATTCGTGGCAGGGCTAGCAGCGCCGGAGTCGGGTCGTGCGCGGCGGAGCGGATGTTCCTTCATCAGCGTTCCGGACTTCAGCAGGACGAACACCGCGAACGCCAGCCCCAGCGCGAGGCCCAGCATCAACACCCGCGCGTGCCAGGTGCGGCTCCACTCGCGCAACGCCGCTGCCAGTGTGGCTCCCAGCCCTGGCCCGCGCTCGCCCGCTGCCGGCCGGTAAGCCCATCCCCCCTGGCCAGCTTCGCGCAACGCCTGACGCAGGACTTCGTCGGCGGACAGTTCTGGCCCCGAGATGGGTTTCGCGCTGGACGGCGGGTTCGGAACCAAAGCCGGTGCCGGCGCGGAGGTGCGCAGCAGGACCCCCAGCGCCGCGAGCCGATCGGGGCCGAACGCCCGTCGCGCAGCCCCAGGATCGCGTGCCAGTTCGGCAGCGACACGCGCGCTTTCTTCCGGAGTCAAAGTGCCGTTGAGCAGGCCGAGAATGTTTTCCTCTGTCAGCATGGCAGGCCCCGTCTCCGCTCACTTCGCCATTTCCCGCAGCGTGGTCTTGAGAACCTTACCGGTGGCGTTGCGTGGGAGCGCGGGGAGGACGCGGAAGTGGCGCGGCACCTTGTAGTCCGCGAGTTTCTCGCGCACGAAGTCGTGCAGCGCCTTCTCATCGAGCGACACGCCTTCGTTGACCACCACGAAAGCCAGCGGCTGCTCGCCGCGCCGTGCGTCGGGCACGCCGATGACCGCCGCGTCCTTCACGCCGGGGAAGCGGTGGATGACCTCCTCGACCTCGCGCGGATACACGTTGATGCCGTTGACCAGCAGCATGTCCTTCTTGCGATCGGTGATGTAGTAGAAGCCATCGGCATCGCGGTGGCCAATGTCGCCGGTGTAGAGCCACGCGTCGCGGATGGTTTTCGCCGTTTCCTCCGGCTGGTTCCAGTAGCCGCGCATCACATTCGGGCCGCGGATGCACAGCTCGCCGGTCGTGCCCACGGGGAGTTCCTTGCCGTCGTCATCGCGGATGCTCAACTCCACGCCCGGAATCGGCAGGCCCACGCTGCCCGCCTTCGGAGTGCCGTGAATTGGGTTCACAGTCGCGACCGGGCTGCTCTCGGTCGGCCCGTAGCCTTCGATGAGCGGCAGTTTCGGAAAGCGTGCGTGGAACTGCTTCAGCACCTCCATCGGCAACGGCGCGCCACCGCTGATGCACAGGCGCAAGGACGGCAACTCGATGCCCGCCGGCAGGCCCGCGAGCGCCCGATGAATCGGCGGCACGGCGGGCAGCATCGTCGCGCGGCGGTGGATGATGTCGTCGAGCACATGCTTGAACGGGCTGACGGATTTCACCAGCACCACGCTCGCACCCTGGAGCAGCGGGCAGAGCGTGCCCACGGTGAACATGAAGCTGTGGAACTGCGGCAGCAGCACGAGCAACCGGTCGTCGTCACAGAAGTCCAGACAAGTGATGCAACTGCGGACGTTCGCGAGAAAGTTGCCGTGCGTGAGCATCGCGCCCTTGGGATGGCCCGTGGTGCCGGAGGTGTAGAGCAGCGCGGCGAGGTCCGACTCGTTCAAGTCCACCGGAGACGGTGCGTCCACCTCCGACAACGCGGCGAAGTCCTCGACGTGGAGAAACTTCAACTCCGACTTGAGTGCGACGAGCTTGGCCTGGTTCTCCGTAAGACTGTGGTCGGTGATGACCACCCGTGCGCCGGAGTCACGGAGGATGAACGCGACTTCCTCGGGCTTGAGGAAGTTGTTGATGACCGTCACCACGCCACCCGCGCGCCAGACGCCAAAGAGCGCGGCGGGAAACTCCGGGCAGTTCTTGAGCCACACCGCCACGCGGTCGCCGCGCTGGACGCCGAAGTCCTTCGCCAGCGTGCGTGACAACCACGCCGCCCGCTGCGCAATCCAGTCGTAGGCGAGTTGTGCCTCACCCCAGAAGATGGCGGGATGATAGCGGCGGCGCACGACAGTCTCGGCAAAGGCAGCGAAGAGGTTCACGGGCGCAAAGTTAAAAGAAGAAATCCCCGTCTCCAAGCGCCAAGCTTCAGAACCACCGAAGGCCGGTCACCCAGCGGGACGCCCCGGGCAGGCGCGGTTAGTTCGGGGGATTTCTTTGGAGCTTGGAGCTTGGGATTTGAAGCTTATCATCGGCGACGTGATTGACACTGCGGAACGGCTCTCCGAATTCCTCCCCCGTCTTGGGGCGGCGGAGTGGATTGCCTTGGACACGGAGGCGGACAGCTTGCACGCCTATCCGGCCAAGCTCTGCCTGCTTCAGTTCAGCATCCCCGGTGCAGACGTGCTGGTGGACCCGCTCGCGGCCCTCGATCTCACCCCGCTCTGGGACACGCTGCGCGGACGCGAGCTGCTGCTGCATGGCAGTGACTACGATTTGCGCCTGCTGCGCGAGCACCACGAGTTCGTCCCGCACAAGATCTTCGACACGATGATCGCCGCGCGCCTGCTGGGCGTGATGAAATTCGGCCTGCAGGATCTCGTGGGCCAGACACTCGGCGTCGCCCTGGAGAAAGGCCCGCAGAAGGCCGACTGGGCGCAGCGCCCGCTCACCGAGCGGATGGAGAACTACGCCCGCAACGACACCCGCTACCTGCACCCGCTGGTCAGCCGGCTTCGCGAGCAGCTCGTCGCCAAGAACCGGCTCGCGTGGTGCGAGGAGAGCTGCGCCGCGCTCGTGGCCGAGTGCGCCATCCTCCCGCCGCCGGACCCGGACCGTGAATGGCGCATCAAGGGCGCGGCCCGCCTCACGCGCGAGGAACTGGCCGTGCTGCGCGAATTGTGGCACTGGCGTGAGAAGGAGGCCACCCGCTGCAACCGCCCGCCGTTCTTCCTCCTGAGCCACGATGCACTGCTGGATCTCTCCATCGCGGCGGTGGATGACGTGCCGTTGGACCCGCTGCTGCCGCGCCGCTTCGCCCCGCACCGCCGTGACGGGGTGCTGAAGGCCGTGGCACGCGGTCTTGCCATACCATTTGCGGAGTGTCCGCAAAAGCTGCGCGGTGTCTCCTACCACCCCACGGACGCGGAGCGGACGCGCTTCGACCGGCTGAAGGCAAACCGCGACCGCCGCGCGGCGGAACTGGTCATCGATCCGACTCTCATCGCCAGCAAGCAGACGCTGGAGTGGTTGTCCCGCAACGGCAGCGATCCCGGTGCGCTGTTGCTCAAGTGGCAGCGTGAGTTGATGGGAATATGAACCGGCTGACCGGCGGTGCCCACCCGCCTGGCTAAACCTCTTCCAGCGGCTTCTTCGCGTCGCCGAAGGTCTTCGGGCGCACGTCCATCTTGTCCATCATGGACAGAAAGAGGCGGCAGAGCTGGCGCTCGGGCTTGTCCTTGTAGTCGAGCGCGCGACCGCCTTTGAGCCGGCCACCGGCACCGCCGAGCAAGATGACCGGAAGCTGGTCGTTATCGTGGCGGGCACCGGCCATCATGCTGGAGCAGTGCATGAGCATGGTGTTGTCGAGCAAGGTGCGCGGGCCCTCCTGAATCGCTTCGAGCTTCCGGGCGATGTAGGCCACTTGCTCCACGAAGAACTGGTTCACCTTCAGCCAGTCCTCGCCGTCGCTGTGCGAAAGCAGGTGGTGAATCATGTAGTCAATGCCGTTGCCCTTCTGCTGCACGCTGGGGAGATTCGGGAAACGCAGAGCGCTGTGGTCGTTGTTCAGCTTCAACGTCGTGATGCGCGTGGTGTCGGTCTGGAAGCCAAGCACGAGGATGTCGCACATGAGCCGCATGTGTTCGGCTACGTCCTGCGGGATGCCGTCGGCAGGACGCGCGATGTTCGGCTTGGCGAGCGTGGGCCGCCAGCCTTGCACCTCGCCGCGCTTGCCCGCGCTTTCGATGCGCTTCTCCACGTCGCGGACGGAGTCGAGATACTCGTCGAGCTTGCGCTGGTCGGCGGGGCTGATGTTGCGGCGCAGGCTGCTGGCATCAGCGAGCACGGCGTCGAGCACGCTCTTGTCGCCCGGCGTGGCGGCATCCTTGAACAACCGGTCAAAGGCCAGCGCGGGGTAAAGCTCCAGCGGCGTCGGCGTCGTGGGCGAACTCCACGAGATGTGCGAGCTGTAGAGCATCGAGTAGTTCTTGTGGACGGACGGATTCGAGTGCTCGCAGCCCAGCACGAGGCTCGGCACCTTCGTCGAGCGCCCGTAAGTCTGCGCCAGCAACTGGTCGAAGCTCGTGCCCGAGCGAATCTCCCCACCGCTCGCGATGGGCGCGCCGGATAGCATGTTGCCCGTCTGCGAACTGTGGATGTTTCCCTTGCGCGCCTCCTCGTGATACAGGCCGCGCACGAAGGTCAGCTTCTCGCGGAAGTCAGCCAGCGGCGTGAGCACGCGGCCCAGTTCCATGGCCTTGCCCTCGCCCTTGGCCCACCACTCTTTCGAGTGAAAGCCGTTGCCGGAGAACAACACCGCGAGGCGCACCGGCGCTTCGCTGGCGGGCTTCTGCTTCGGCTCGTCGCCCCAAACGTTGAAGGATTCCATCCACGGCAGGGCCATGGTGACGCCGACACCGCGCAGGAAGGCGCGGCGGTTGAAGCGGTGGGAGGTGTTCATAATTCGTTCAGGTTACCAGATGCGGGACGCGCCCAACAAAGACAACGGCGTGTCAGGCGAAAGGATGGTCAGGCCGGACTCGATGGCTTGCGCCGCCAGCATCCGGTCGAAGGGGTCGGCGTGCGTGCGGGGTAATTCGCCACTGCGGAAGATGGCTTCGCGGGTCAGGGGAAGCGCTTGGACATGAAAGAAGGCCAGCCGGCTGGGCAGCCACTTCCGTGGCTCGGCGGGCAAGGCCAGCTTGCCGGTCGAATGTTTCAGGCTGACCTCCCAGATGCTCGCATCGGAGAAGAACAGTTCGCTGGCCGGGTTGTTCAACGCCTCGGTGGCGTTCGGAGACAGCTTGCCCTGCGGCAGGGCCAGCCAGATGAACGTGCACGTGTCGAGGAGGTATCTCACAAACCCCATTCCTTGAGTTCAGCGTCCGTCATCGGTGCAAAAGCCGAATCCGGAATCGGAAAAACACCGTCGAGCGTTTCCCCCACCTTCGGCCGCCGCTTCAGCTTGGCCGGCTTCACGGGCACGAGCTTGGCGACCGCCTTCTTGCCGCGCGCGATCACGTATTCCTTCCCCAACTCCACCTCGGCGAGATAGCGGGAGAGGTGGGTCTTGGCTTCGTGCGTGGTAATCGTCGTCATGCTGGATGTGTAGTGGTGTTGACTAACTTAGTCAACCGCCGCAAATCCGCGAATTTCCCGGAACTGCCGGCTTCGCACAATCAACTCCACCGCCGTGCCGACACGGTGCTCGTTCGCCGCGAACTGCTTCAGCATCTCTTCAATCAACGGCTGGTCGCTCAACTGGACGCTCCGTCCAAGCGCGAAGCCCAGCAGCTTCCGGCAGAACTGCCGCTCGAAGGCCTCGCGCCGGATCGTGAGCAGGTAGTTGCGCAGCCCGTCGAGACCGTCCAGCTCCGTGCCGTCGGCTGTGCGCGTGCGGGTGTCAATCGCCAGGCCCGCCGCGTCCTTCGCGCGCAGGCGACCTATGGCGTCGTAGCGCTCCAATGCGAAGCCAAACGGGTCAATGCGCGCGTGGCAGCCGGCGCACTTCGGGTCGCCGCTGTGGCGCTCGATGAGTGCGCGCTCGGTGAGCCCGGCGGGCGCTTCCTCGGGAAGCACGGGAACGCCCTTGGGCGGACGCGGCAACCGCTCGCCGAGCAAGGTTTCACTCAACCAATTGCCGCGCAGAATCGGACTCGTGCGCGAGGCGCCGCTCTGCTTCGCCAGCGTCGCGCCGAAGCCCAGCACGCCGCCGCGGCCTTGCGCGCGCACGCCCTCTATTCGGAGCCAAGTGGAGTCAGAAGCCAGAAGCCGGGAGTCGGGAGTCATGCCGTAGTGCTTCGCGAGCGTGCCGTTCACGAACGTGTAGTCCGCGTCCAGCAGCGCCAGCACGGAGCCGTCGCGCTGGAAGAGGTCGGTGAAGAAGCGAATCGGCTCTTCGTTCAACGCGCCGCGCACGGTCTTGAACGTCGGGAAATGCCGCTCGCTCTTCTCGTCGAGCGTGTCGAGGTCGCGCGTGTGCAACCACTGCGCGCCGAACTCCACGGCGAGCCGCCGCACGCGCGCGTCTGCCAGCATCCGCCGGGTTTGCGCCGCGAGCACGTCGGGATTGCGCAACTTGCCAGCCGCCGCGAGCGCGGCCAGCTCCGCATCCGGCGTGGAGGACCAGAGGAAGTAACTCAAGCGTGTGGCCAGCTCGGTGTCGCTCACGGGCGACTGCGCCTTGCCGGGCGCAGGCTGCTCGAACTTGTAGAGAAAACCCGGCGCGACGAACACCCGGGCCAGCGTCATGCGGATGGCCGTTTCGTGCGGCAGTTCCTGCGCGCGGAGCCTGCGGTAGAGCGTGCTCAACTCCTCCCGCTCCGCGCTCTTCAGCGGGCGACGCCACGCGCGCTCGGCGAAGTTCACGACTGCTTGCAAGTGCTTCGGCTCGGCGGCGATCAGTTCTTTGCGGAACGCCTCGGCGCGTTGCTTGATGGGCTCGCGCATCGGTGTGAAGGCGCTCGGGTCAGCGTCCTGTGTGGCGTATTGCCAGAGCTGCTCGAAGGCATCCACGAGCTTGAGCGGGCTTTGACTGACGAAGTGGAGCTCCGCCCAGAGCCGCTCCAGCTCGGCGGTCTGCGCGTCGTCCAGCAGCAGCCGGCGAAGCTGGTCGTCCTCGCGGTAATACAGCGTGAGCGTCACGACTTCATCCACCGGCACAATCTTCGTGTAGCAGAGCGCGGCGGGGAAAAGCTGGCGGAACTGGTCGAGCGCGGCCTCGGTGCGCTTGCGCGCGGCGCTGCCGTCAGTCACGAGAATGGGCGTGTCCGAACCGATGGGCCGCTCGCCGTCGGACCAAGTGCTCTTGCCGCCGAGCTCCTTCGCCGCACCGGCGGCGAGGCCCGAGGCGCTCGCGGGCTTGGTCGTGAGCACCTGCATTTGCACGCTGCCCTCCGCGCCGGTCTCGCGATGCAACGTGGCCGTGGCAACGAACTCGCACCCCTCGACGAGGTCGGCCGGCAGGCGGACTTCAAGGAGTGAAGGGGCGCGGACGCAGAGGTTCGCGGCGGGGAGCGCAGAGCCGTTGGGGTGCTTACCGAACAGCGCAGGGTCGAGGCCGGGGGAATTGCGAATCTCCGGCGCGGGCGCGTTCGTTGAGTTCGCGAGCTGGCTCTTGAACAGCGGCCCGCCCAGCGCCGTGATCTGGCGGTGCAGCAGCGTGTCCGGCGCGTCTTTCGCCAAGCCGGTCGGGCCGCTCTCCAGAAGCTTCTGCACTGCGGCGGCGAGCTTGCCCTTTTCCGCCGCGTCGGCCGCGCCGCGCCACTTCGCCAGCAACGAGCCAGCCGGGACGATGGAGTCCGCGCCGCCGCCGGTATCGGGCTCACTGTAGAAGTGCCAGACGCCGGGATTGCCCAGCAGGTCAGCGTGCGGGTTGCCGGCGAGGATGTTCGGCGAAACGTCCCGGGCGAGATTCCACTGCTTGCCGTCGGTGGCCTTGAAGTCGAGGGCCACCGCTGTCATGTCGCACGAGTGGTTGCCGTCGCGCGGGCCGATGACGATGGAGAGTAAATCCCCCGGTTGCACGGCGAGGCCTTCTTGCGGCGGGACTTTCACTTCTCTCGCACCCTGCGCGATGCCGGAGGCGAGGCGCTGGCGCGTGCTGCCGCGCCGGAGTTCGAGCGACCACGTCACACCGTTGCCGCACTCGGGATGCACGGGCTGCACCGTGGCCTCGACGCGCACGGTCGCGGCGACGGGGCTGTTCCAGCCGATGCACACGCGCAGCTTCGGCGAGGGATGCACGCCGACGCTGTGCGGCTTCATGTGGCCGGGGATGCGGACAGCGTTGTCGGAGGAATTCGCGAGGACGCTCAAGGCTTCCGCGCCGGTCCAGCCCTTGATGAAGTCGTAGTTGTTCGCGCTCTCCAGCTTCTTGGTCATATGCGACGTCACGCGCACGGGGCCACCGCCGATGCCGAGGTAGTCCAGCCACGCGTTGAGCAACGCGGGCTCGACATCGTGCTTCTGCGCGAGAGCGGCGACGCCGCTGCGGTCGGGCAGCGCGCTGGCTTCATCCGCCGCCGCGAGGCACTTCGCCGCGCTGGCTGCGACGCGTTCGCGCTGCGTCTGGAAGGCCAGCACGGCCTCGCGCACGTCGCGCAAGTGCAAGTCGGGGCGGCCCGGCGCGACGAGGCGCGGGTTTTCCCAGACGGCGAAGTCATGCTCGTTGCCATCGCCGGCGTCGGAGGCAAGGAGGTAGAGGATGACTTCGTTGCCGCTGGTGGGCGCGGGGAGTTTCAGGCGGACTTCCTGCGACGACGCGATAGGAAGCACGGGCATTTGCCACGCGCTCGGGCCGTTGCGCTTGCCGATGTGACCGACGGTGGTGAAGCGCCACAAGGCGCGCTGCCATTGGGCGATGCTCGCGGCGAGGGCGGGCGCGTCGGTGGGTTTGGCTGTGCGCCACTGGGCGCGGATGAGATCAAGCACGAGCGAATGCTCCGAGCCGTTCAGCGCCGCCCAAAGCGTGCCGAGATACTTCGCGTTGAGGCCGCGTTCCTTGGCCACGTCGGCGAAGGTCTTGCGTTTGGCTGACAAGGCGTCGCGTTCGGCGAGCGTCGCGGTGAGATACTTCTCCAGCGGCAACACGCCACCGTCCTTGGTGTCGAACTTTATGCCTTGCAGGTTTACTGCCAAGCCGCCGCCCTTCTCCGTGAACTGCGCGTAGAACGCCCGGATGGCTGCGAGGCGCTCCTCCGTCCAGTCGCGCTGCGACGTGCTTGGTGAGAAGGCGAGGCCGTCCGGCAACAGCACGGCGTGGGCGGCGAGGTCCTTCGCGGCGTCGAGATACTTCGTGAGCAGCGCGGGCGACATGACAAGCGCCGCGCCGGCGTTGGAGAAGCCCTCGCCCGCCGCGCCGTCCGTGGGAAACTCGCGCGCCGGGTTCAGCGCCTCGACGCCCGTGAGGTCGCGAATGGTGTAGGTGTATTCCGCGTTCGAGAGGCGGCGCAGCACGACGGGGCCTGGGTCTCCCGCATTGGCCAGCGCGACTTCGTGGAGCGTGCCCCGCACCCAGGCGAGGAGCTTCGCCTTTTGCGCGCTGGAGAGCTGGGGCTTGTCCTTCGGCGGCATCTCGCCGAGTTCGAGTTGTTCCTCGACCTGCAGCCAGACCCTCGCGTCGCGCTTCACTGCGTCGAGGGATGAGAAGCGTTGGAGGTCGAGGTCGCCCTTATGGTCCTTGGTCGAGTGGCACTTAAGACAGAACTCGTTCAGGAGGGGGCGGATTTCCATTTGAAAATCCGCCGTGGCCGCGCGCCCACCGAGCGAAGACAGGGTAAGGGCCGCGGACAGCGCAATGACTTTGGCGGTGTGATTCATGCGAGCACTTCTTTGACGACGTTGGCGCCCTCCACCCCAGTCAGCCGGAAATCGAGGCCGGCATGTCGGTAGGTGAGCTTCTCGTGATCGAAGCCCATGAGGTGCAGGATGGTGGCGTGAAAATCGTGGACGTGGACGGGATTCACAGCGGCGCGGAGGCCGATCTCATCGGTGCTGCCGTGGACGATGCCGGGCTTCACACCGGCACCAGCGAGCCAGGAACTGAAGGCCCAGGGATGATGCTCGCGGCCTTTGGCATCGGCGGTGTTGTTGAAGGGCGTGCGGCCAAACTCCGTGGTCCACACGACGAGCGTGTCGTCCATCATGCCGCGTTGTTTCAGATCGCGCAGCAGTGCGGCGATGGGTTGATCGACATTCTTCGCGAGCGGCACATGCGTCATCATGTCGCCATGCGCGTCCCAGTTGCCGGAGGAGCCGGTGTCGATGAGTTCGACGAAGCGCACACCCCGTTCGATGAGTCGTCTTGCCGCGAGGCATTGCCAGCCGAAGCCGCTGGTCTGGCCGCGCTGAAGGCCGTAGCTGGCGAGCGTGGCGTCGGTTTCCTGTTTGAGATCAAACGCATCCGGCACGGACATCTGCATGCCGAAGGCCGTCTCGAAAGTCTGCATGCGTGCGGCGAGCAGCGGATCGTGTGCTCTGGTGGCGAGGTGCTCCTCGTTCACCTGGCGCAAGGCGGCGAGTTCGAGTTGCTGGCGATTCGTGGGCACACGTGGCGCGACGTTGGCGATGGGTTCGGCCCCGGGCACGACGAGCGTCCCCTGATACGCGCCGGGCAAGAAGTCGCTCGCGAAGACCTGCGTGCCCGCGTAGGTCTGCCTCGGCGCGATGACGACAAAGCCGGGCAGATTGCGGTTCAGCGTGCCGAGGCCGTAAGTCGCCCATGAGCCGATGCTGGGCCGCGACTGGGCGAACGAGCCCGTGTGCATGCCGAGCGTGGCGTTGTAGTGGTTCGAGTGCGAGGTGTGCATCGAGCGGATGAGCGCGGTGTCATCCACGCAAGTCGCCATGTGCGGAAACAGCCCGCTGACCTCCGTGCCGCATTGCCCGTGCTTCGCAAACTCCCACTGCGGCCGCTTCAAATATATGCGCTCATAGCCGGGGCGTCCTTTGATCTCGGGATGGTCGGCCTTGATCTCCTTGCCATGGCCTTTCACCAGCTCCGGCTTCGGATCCAAGGTGTCCACATGAGACACGCCACCCGTCATGAAGAGAAAGATCACATTCTTCGCCTTGGTCGGGAAATGCGGTTGCTTCGGTGAAAGCGGGTCCGTGCTGTCAGCGAGCAGCCGCTGCACGATGCCGGGAAACAGGAGCGATCCAGCCGCTGCGGAGCGGACGAACTGGCGGCGGGAGAGCGGTGTGTTCGCAATCATTTGGCTTGGTGCTGCTTGATGAACATTTCCGCTTCCTCGGCGGAAATACCTTTGTTGTTCATGATCTGCACGTCTTTGGATTTCTCAACGAGGATTTTTGGCGTGCCTTTGGGCGCACTCTCAGCGACCGGGCCAAACGTGTTACCGCGAATCATGACATGGGCCGCGCAGGTGATGGTAATTGCCGGGCCGACGGGCCAGTTCCACCCAAAGACACTCGGAGTGGTGCCGAAGCCGGAAAACGAGTTGCCGTCAATCAGGATGTTCGTGCTGTCGTGCGAGATGTTTTCCGGCGCATCGCTCACGATGGGTTTGGTGCCCGGAACTCCCGAAAGTGGAGACGCACCGATGACAATGTTGGGGTGATTGTTATCAGTGAACGTGCAGTCGCGCACCGTGAAGTTGCGAATCGTCGATCCTTCCTCGAAATACCATTCGGGCGCGGCGGAAATCGCGGGCTGGAAGCTATTGCTGAACGTGCAGCGCTCAATCGTGCAATGGGCGGCTTTCAAGTTGAGGCACTTCGCGCGAAAGACCTGGAACTTGCTGTCGCGGATGATGGTTTCCTGCCCCACCGTCGCCACGTTGATGAGCCGGTCTATGCCGTCCGTCATGGACTCGCGGCTGAAGTTCATGCCGGCGCCCACGCCGACGCGCTCGGTCACGACATCCCGATCCAGAGCAATAACGAAAGTTCCGCCGGGGTTGCTCGTGGCTGTTGTGATGATGGCGTCCGACCGCATTCTTTTGTGCAGCCAATCCCAGAGTTCCACCCGGTCGCCCGCACGGTAATCGCTGTTTTTGGCCTGCACGACCAGCGTCCGCTTGTCTCTTTGCTCGGTGATGCGCGTGTAGTTGGACAAAATATCAATGCCGTCGTCGTCTATTTTGGAAAAATCGCACTGATCGAGCAGAAGCTTTCCGCGCAGGCCGCTGATCTGGCCGCCGCCCGCGCAGGAATAAAGTCGAGCTGAGCCCGGCGGCACACCGATCACGAAGCGCCGGAACGTCGTGGCGCCTTCCAGCCCGTTGACGTAGAAGCCCGCGTTGGCCCCGCCGCCCCAGTAATTGATGTCTTCCAATGTCGTGTCGCGCAGATTGCTGAGGATGAAAGCGTGGCTGCGGCTCTCAGAATAAATGAAGAATCTCTTGCCGGCCCAGTTTTCGATGTTGGGCGGCCCTTGCAGCTTCCAGCGCCAAGTGTGCTCACCGGTTTTTACCATTTCAGATGGGTTGGGCCAATGGCGATCCAGTTGATAGTAGTTCTTCTCCGAGAAAACGAACGGATGCACCTGCGAGCCCTTGAACGTCGGATCGTTTGGTGCGGGATAGCCTGGGTCAATCGACACTTCGCAAGTCATGTTCGGGATATCCACACTCGTAATCGTGCCCTGCGTGTAGCCCAGAGGGTCATGATCAATGGAGATTTTGCGGACAGTTATGCTCTTGCTGTCAACGAGGCGGAACACCGGCTCATCCAGATCACCCGATACGATGGTCGTGTCGCCTTCGCCCTGAAACGTCAGCCCGTCCGCACCCGTGATGCGAATGGACTTTTCCTTTCCCAGCGCCGTTTTGTATCGCCCTGAAGGTAGAGAGACGACAGCGCCCGCTCCCTGTTTTTGTGCCGCGACAATGGCTGCGTTGACAGCTGCCGTGTCGTCGGTCACGCCGTCGCCTTTGGCACCAAAGTGTTTGACGTTAACCGGTTTCAGCTCGGCTGGTTTTTCCGCCGCCGCCACGGTGGCAATAGCCAACAGGGCGAGCGCCACCACCACGAGGGATGAAAAAGCACATGCTCTGCGTGGGGTGGGTGGCAGTTTCATCTTGCTTGCTCTTCTTCGTCGGTTCTTGCCGGGCAACCAGGAACCGGGAAGGTGCCGCCATCAGTATTTCGGAAAGATGGCGGGCGTTGGGAAGCGCTCCTCGGTGTTGGCACCGTCGTTGAGGTATTCCTCGCGAGGAACCTGGGCCTGTGGCCAGCTCGCAGGACGGACGCGAACGACCCGAGTGGGGCGGATGCCTTCGATGATGAGGTCAGTCTCAAAGCGGATCTGGAGGCCGCTGCTGCCGAGCGGAGCTTCGCCGGGCAGCTTGATGACGTCGATGATGGTGCCTTTCGAGGCCATGTGGGCGGGGCCGTAGGCACCGTGGGTGTGCTTCAGGGTATTGGCTACGGCATTCATCAGGGCGGGGCTGCCCTTGGTGAAATCGGCGTAGAGAGATGGGTCCATGCCGCCGAAGAGGGTCGCGGTCACGGTGGCGCGGCCAAACTTGCCATACTCGACATGGTCAATCCACGCGGCCATCCACCGGCTACGAATGAAGGCCTTGTGCGTTTCGGCTTGGTTATGGGCAGCGCGTTGGTTCGCGGTGTCGTCGAGCCAGATGTCAGAGATGTGAAAGCGGGTGAAGATGCCGTCGGGTGTGGGTTTCCAAGTGAGTCCGATCAGGACGGACTGGCCGTTGAGGGCTTTTTTTCCTCCGGCAGGCCACGTGCCATCGGTGATCAAGTCCTCGATGCCGAGACATTCACGGCCGCGCCAGATGCGGGTGGCGGCATCGAAGGTCAATTTTTCCTCGATGGCCTTCGGATCGCCTCCTTTCTTGGGCTCGCGAGTGGCGATGATCATGCCTGCTTGGCTTTTGATCTCCAGCTCCTTGAGTTTCCAAGTCAAACCCTGGCGCTGACAGTGACTGGGCTCGTCTTCCAGGAGAAGCACATGATTCTGGGCGGGGAAGATGCCTGCGCCCCGATTGTGATTGGCATCCTGCTTCCCGCTATCCACGGGCAATACCGGCACGGCGGAAATCTTCGGGTCCGGCGGCAAAAAGGCGTGGACGTGCATCACGCTGCCGAGCGGGACATCCCGCAGATCCGCCGGCGCGCCATGGTAACGGACGAGGCCATAAGGCAGCATGGCAAAGGGATGCGGATCATTGCGGAAAAACATGCCCGATCCCTGCACACGGATGCTGCCGCGGCGGTTCGCATGATCCACGAAGATAAGTTCGCCACGGTAGGACTGCGCTTTTTCCAAAGAAGGGAACTTGCCGGCTTCGGGGCGGAAGGGTTGGTCTGCGGCGCTGGCCGCGCACCAACCAAGAATCAGGAGCGAGCAACCAAGAACAAAAGGGCAGCGTGTCATGGCGGGTGGTGGTGAGGATCAGTATTTCGGAAAAATGGCCGGGGTCGGGAAGCGCTCTTCGAGGTTGTCGTTGACGTATTCCTCCCGGGGCACCTGCATCTTGGGCCAGCTTTCCGGGCGGACGCGGACGACTCTCGTGGGCCGGATGCCTTCGATAATAAGTTCGGTCTCGAACTTGATCTGGATGCCGCTGCTGCCCAGGGGGATTTCTCCGGTTGCCTTGGCGACATCAGTAATTCTGCCACTGGAAGCTATGTGGCCGGGGCCGTAGTGGCCACCGGCATGCTTCAACGTGTTCTCGGATCCGTTCATCTGGGCCTGAACGTCTTTCCTGAAGTCGGCATAGAGGGAGGCATCCATGCCGCCGAAGAGGGTGGCGGTGACGGTCGCGCGGCCGAACTTGCCATACTCAATACTGTCAATCCACGCGGGCATCCAGCGGCTGCGGATGAAGGTTTTGTGCGTCTCGGTCTGGAAATGAGCCGCATCCTGGATGGCGGCGGCGTCCAGCCAGATGTCGGAGATGTGAAAGCGGGTGAAAGCACCGCTCAGCCCATCCCCTGGTGCGGGCTTCCAAGTGATCCCGAGCAGAACGGGCTGCCCACCGAGGCTCTTCTTTCCGCTGGAGGGCCACGCCTCCTCGGCAATCAGGGTTGCGACTCGGATGCGCTCGCGGCCGCGCCAGATGCGGGTGGCGGCGTCGAAGGTCAGCTCTTCCCTGGTCGCTTTGGGGTCGCCAATCTGCTTCGGTTCGCGGGTCGCGATGATTGTGCCTTCGCTGCCGTTCATCCCCACCTCCTGGAGCTTCCAGACGAGTCCTTCGTGCAGGCAGTGACTGGGATCGTCCGCGAGCAGCAGCACGTGGTTCTCGGCAGGAAAGATGCCGGTGCCACGATAATGGTTCGCGTCCTTCATCTTGTTGTCAGCGGGCAATACCGGCACAGCCGAAGTCTTGGGGTCCGGAGGGAGAAAGGCTCGGACGTGCATCACGGTCCCGAGCGGGATGTCCCGCAGATCCGCCGGCGCTCCCTGATACCGGATGATGCCATACGGCAGCATGGCGAAGGGGTGAGGATCGTTTCGATAAAACTTGCCCGTTCCCGCCACGCGGATGCTGCCACGGCGGTTGGCGTGATCAACAAAGACGAGCTCGCCCCGGTAGGTGTGCGCTCTTTCCAACGGGGGGAACTTGCCGGCTTCGGGGCGGAAGACGTTGGCTATGTTTTGCCCTTGGTTGTTGGCACTAGAACCCTTGTTGGCAGCAACAGCCTGAACCACGAACAAGCAGGCGAACATCGCCAGACCTGCACGAGGCAGCAGCCAAGAACGACGATCGGACGGCTGCTTCATAGTGTGATGATTTTGTTGCTGTCGCCGAACTTGTCCGTCTCCACGCCCATGCGCTGGGCCATGAGGAGGAGGAGGTTGCTCATGTGGGCATCCGCATTCACCGGGCGGCTGCAAAGCTGGTAATGCGCGGTGGTGAGCGCGCCGTCCGGTCCAAGGATGTAGCCCTGGAAGCCTTTGACTGATTTATTGAAGTCGAGGTGCGTGCCGTGTTTCAGGCCGAGGTCGGAGCCACCTGCAAGGACGAGCGGGAGATTCGCATTACCGTGGCTGTGGCCGTAGCACATGCCGCTGCCGAAGAGCGCCATGGTGGAGCCCAAGAGGGGCTTGCCATTGAGATCCTTGGTTTCCGTGAGCCGGGTGAGGAAGTAGCTGAACTGCTCGATGGCGAAGGTGTCATAGTTGGTCAGCTTCTCCATGTAACCGGCATCGCCACCATGGTGGCTGAGTTGATGACGCGACTCGGTGATGCCGATCTCTGGAATGGCGAACGCGTCACCCTCGCCGCCGAGGCTGAAGGTGGCCACGCGGGTCACGTCCGTCTGGAAGGCGAGCACCATGAGGTCATAGACGGTGCGGAAGTAATCGCCCGCCAGCGTGGCGGCGATGTCACGGTTGGTGCGCTTGCGGTCGGCGTCGGAGATGGCGGGCAGCGGGGTGTCGAGCCAGGCGTCAGCGCGGCGCGTGCGGATCTCCGCCTCGCGCACGGACGTGAGGTATTGCTCCATGCGCCCCTTGTCCGCAGCGCCCATTTTCTGCTCCAGCCGGCGCACCTCGGCGAGGTTCGCGTCCAGCACGCTGCCTTTGCGACGCAAGGCCCGCCTTTGGGCTGTCTTGCCGCCCTTGGGCTCCTCGAAGAGCGAGGCGAACATTTCACTGCAACGCCGTAGCGAGGGCAGCCGCACACCATCGGCGGTCCAGGCGAGGGATTCCCCCGTGAGCGCGACCTCCATCGAGGGGTAGCGGGTGTGCGGCGCGGTGAGCTCGGCCATTTTCTGGTCCACGGAGATGGTGTTGCGGTCCGATGGCCCGAGCTTGCCGCCGGTGAGCCAGACGGAGATGCAATTGTGGTGATGCCCGAGGCTTCCGGGATGATGCAAGCCGCTGATCGGCGTGATCACGGCGCGATGCTTCTCCAGCGGCTTCAAAGAACGCGAAAACTGATAATCGCGCCCCTCTTTGGTGATCTGGTAGTTCAGCGAGTGAACGCCATTGGCCAGATAGATGAAGGCGCTGCGCTTGGGCGCGATGGCGGCGGCCTTTTCAGCTGCTCGGAGCGGCACCATGCACTCCAGCATGGGCAATGAAATGAAGCTGCCGAGGGCTTTGAGAGCGTGGCGGCGATTGAGGAGCCAGGGTTGAGAGAGGTAGTTCATAATCGTTGTTGGTTCTTGGTTCGTTGTTCTTGGTT
>Ga0255095_1000583_pt1 | contig 17991 bp, 8 predicted proteins | sample Colum_Law_RepC_8_2_FD_188435 | JGI IMG/M metagenome (GOLD analysis project Ga0255095, IMG submission 188435) | Freshwater microbial communities from Columbia River, Oregon, United States - Colum_Law_RepC_8d | ecosystem: Environmental > Aquatic > Freshwater > River | place: USA: Oregon | collected...
GAACACTGAAAACTGAGCACTGACGTCCGGCTCGGCGGGAAACGATGGCCGCGGAATGACGCGGAAAAACGCGGAAATTTGAGGGTTTTGTGTGTTGGTGTTGTCGCGCTCCCGAGGGGATTTTGCGATCACTGAACACTGAAAACTGAACACTGACGTCCGGCTCGGCGGGAGCCTCGCCCTCCCAAGGGTTTGACGGCTCGGCGGGAGCCTTGTCCTTCCAAGGGTTTGGTGGCTCGGCGGGAAACGATGGCCGCGGAATGACGCGGAATGACGCGGAAATTTGAGGGTTTTGTGTGTTGGTGTTGTCGCCCTCCCAAGGGGGGGCGGCGGTGAGTCAGTTGCCCGGGCTGAAGCCCAGGCTACGGTTTTTGTCCTCAGTGTCAGGAATGGCCGGGCGACGGTGTCAGGAGGGGCCGAGGAGTGGGAGGGATTCTGTGAGGAACCGGGTGAGCTGCGGATCGGTGGCGTGTTCGGTCTGCGTCAGGCGAATGCGGATTTCATCACAGCCTGCGGTGGGGGTGATGGATCGCTGGCTGCCGAAGGTGGAGATACGACCGAGGGAGATTTCTCCGGGGCTGCCATACAGGCACAGCTCTGCGCCGTCGCTGCGTTTCGTGTGCAGTTCCACCGCCAGTTTGCCGGTGCGCGGGTTGGTCCAGTTGATCTTGGTGCGAATTGCATAGTCAGGCTGCAGTTTGCCAAGTGTGGATTCAAGGACCGGCAGCAGCTCTGCAAGCAGATCAAAATTCCACGGGATGCGGCCATTGCCGGGCAGGCCTTTTCGCAGCAGATGCCATTTGCGGCCCAGTTTCTTCCAGGGCATCAGATCTTCCGGGTTGGCTGCTTCTGCCTGGCCGAGGGCGACAAAGGACTGGCTGGCCTGCTGCAGAAAGCTGCGGAATGCGGGTGTATCGACTTCCGATCGATTCCAGATGCGGACCGTAACTTCCTGCCACGCGCTTTTCAGGTTCCGTGCTTTGACTCGCGGTTCACGTCCGTAGGCCGGGATTTCCTGCATCTCATCCAGTGGTGGCAATCCCAGTTCGGCGTCGAGATTTTCCGTGGTGAACTGGTCACGACGAACTCGGAAGCAGAGTGTCAGCAGCCATTCAGCGGCTGTGCGTGCATGCAGGAACCAGCCGAGGCCTTTGGCGGGGCGGACTTCCACGGTGGAGCGATCGTTCCAGTTGGCTGCGGCAAAGGCCGGATTTTTTTCAAGCAGATCAATGACGTATTCGAGCGCGCGTCCGTCCCAGTGACAGGGTTGTCCGTTGTGAGCAATGCGATCCTGCAGGTGCCAGCGACGCCCGTCGGTTTCCCATGGCAGTCTGGCGGCTTTGCCCAGTTGTTCCACGCTGACGTCGCCTTCCCGCTGGGCGGTGGCGGCTGTGGGGTCGAACGTGTCGATCCGTCCGGTCTGTGATTCGGCAAGTACGCGGGCCAGCAGTTCGCCGGTCCACGATCGCAGTCGCGGTGCGGTTGCCGCTGCAGTTTTTTTACGACTGGTTTTGCCAGCATTCGGGGGGCTGTCTGTGATTGCTGCGGTACCGTATGCGGCCACTGTTTCCGGGGTGCCCTGCACCACTATGCGTCCTCCGCCGGCACCGGCTTCCGGTCCGAGGTCGATGATCCAGTCGGCGGTCTTGATGACGTCCAGATTGTGTTCAATCACAACAACCGTGTTGCCCTGATCCACGAGGCTGTTGAGGACACTGAGCAGTTTCAGAATGTCGTCGAAGTGCAGTCCGGTTGTGGGTTCATCGAGCAGGTACAGCGAGCGTCCGCGGTTTGGTCGACACAGCTCGGCCGCCAGTTTGATCCGCTGAGCCTCACCGCCACTGAGTGTGGGAGCGGACTGTCCCAGTGTCAGATAGCCGAGTCCGATGGCATCGAGGGTGGCGAGGGGGCCGCGAATTTTGGGTACGGATGCAAACAGTTGCAGAGCTTTGCTGACGGACATTTCCAGAACATCGGCGATGCTGCATTCGTTGAAACGTACGGCGAGGGTTTCGGTGTTGAAACGCCGCCCGCGACAGGTCGGACATTCGACCCAGACGTCGGGCAGAAAGTGCATTTCAATTTTTTTCTGTCCCATGCCTTCGCAGTCTTCGCAGCGTCCTCCGGGGCGATTGAAGCTGAAGCGGCCCGGTCGATATCCGCGGACTCGGGCATCGGGCATGCGACAGAAGAGTTCTCGAATTTCATCGAAGACGCCGACGTAGGTGGCGGGGTTGGAGGCGGGCGTGGTGCCGATGGGGTTCTGATCAACGATGACAATTTTACTGAGGTGCTCAACGCCCAGCAGTTCGCGAAAGACTCCGGGCGATTCAGTGCTGAGGCTGAGTTTTTTGGCGACTGCGGGTGCCAGCGTGTTCATGATCAGTGAACTTTTACCCGATCCGCTGACTCCGGTGATGCAGGTGAGAGTTTTCAGGGGGATGCGCAGATCGATCTGCCGCAGATTGTTCTGAGAGGCTCCCAGCAGCTCGATGAACGGGCCATCACCGGCATTTCTGCGCTGGGGTGGCAGTGGAATGCTGCGGGCTCCGCTGAGGTATCCGCCGGTCAGAGAAAGGGCGGCCTGTTTTTTCAGTTCGGCTGGTGTGCCGGAGGCCACGATGGTGCCTCCCAGTCGTCCGGCTCCGGGACCAAAGTCGTAAAGTCTGTCGGCAGCGTCGAGGACTTCGCGGTCATGTTCGACCAGCAGGACTGTGTTTCCGAGGTCGCGGAGGCGTTTCAGTGCGGCCAGCAGGCGGCCGTTATCGCGGGGATGCAGGCCGATGGTGGGTTCATCAAGAACATAGAGGACTCCGGTCAGTGATCGTCCGGCCTGACCGGCAAGGCGAATGCGCTGTGATTCGCCACCTGACAACGTTGGCATACCACGATCGAGCGTCAGGTATTCGAGCCCGACATCGACGAGGAAGGTCAGGCGGTGGACCGCTTCGTTGAGCAGGTCGCCGGCGATTTTCTTTTCAGCCTTGTTCAGTTTCAGATTGTTGAGGAAGGCGAGTGATTCCGCCAGTGGCATGCGGCAGAACTGCGGCAGCGTGGTACCGCGAAGCTGGACGGCAGCGGCAGTCGCTTCCAGTCGTGTGCCGCCGCAGGCTGAACAGTCACGTTCGCCAGCCATTTCTGAAAGTGAATGCCGATGGGCATAAGACAGACGGGAAGCCGCTTCGATGGAGGGGTACAGACCGCGATAAAGAAAGCGGAATGGTGTCGCTGATCCGGCTGCCTGCAACTGCGTGGCGGTGACCTGCACCCATTTTTCGTCGTCGCCGTGCAGCACCAGTCGCTGCTGAGTCGGGTTCAGCCGGTACCACGGTTCGTCGAGCGGCAGGCTGAAGGTTTCAGACAGGGCTTCCAGCATGGCGGCGAAGACGGGGTTGGTGGCCGGGTCAGGCCATGAGCCCACGGCTCCGTCGCGGAGCGATCGTTCGGGGCCGGTGATCAGTCGATCCTGATTGGCGCCGAATTCCCGTCCCAGACCTTCGCAACTGCGGCACCAGCCCAGCGGGCTGTTGAAGGAGAATTTCTGGGGGGTCTGCAGTTCGAATGAGCGTTCGCAGCTGCTGCAGGACAGGTTGAGGCTGAATCGCAGTGATTTCCAGTTCTGTTCGGGCGTGGCCTGATCGGCGAGCACCACCTGAATGACTCCGCGACCCGCAGTCAGTGCGGCTTCGACTGAGTCGGTGAGGCGACCGCGCTGGGCCGGATCGACAGAGATGCGATCGACGACGACGGCGACGCTGTGCTGGCGGCGATGATCGATCTCCGGAGCTGCTTCAAGACTGTGCGTCACTCCGTCCACGCGAACCCGGGCGAAGCCCGAGGACTGCAGTCGTTCCCACAGTCGACTGAAGGGGATGGTGCGATCAATTTCGACGGGTGCCGTGATCAGCAGTCGGGTTCCGGCAGGCTGCTGCAGAATGCGTTCGACGATCTGATCGGTGGTCTGCTGTTCGGCCGGTACGCCGCATGCGGGGCAGTAAATTGTGCCCAGTCGGGCAAACAGAACTCGCAGGTAGTCATAGATTTCGGTGACAGTGCCGACGGTGGATCGCGGGGTGGCTCCGACGGTCTTCTGTTCGATGGCGATGGCGGGGCTGAGTCCGTGGATGCTTTCGACTTTGGGCTTGGGCATTTGTCCGAGGAACTGACGGGCGTACGCAGACAGGCTTTCGACGTATCGTCGCTGACCTTCGGCGTACAGCGTGTCCATGGCCAGCGACGTTTTGCCGCTGCCACTGGGGCCACAGAAGACGCTCAACTGTTCCCGGGGCACTTCGAGGCTGACCTGCTGCAGGTTGTGCTGCCCTGCCCCGACGATGCGGATGGTTCGTTCGGCCGCGAAGGGATCGGCTTTTTTCCTGCGCTTTGGCAGGGCGTTGCTGCGTTTTTTGCGATGAAATCCGGGGAGCACATCGCGGAGTGCCGCGCCGGTATACGACTGTTCGCAGGCGGCCACCTGTTCCGGGGTACCCTCGACGATGACCTGTCCACCGCCGGCACCGCCTTCCGGTCCGATGTCGATCAGCCAGTCGGCTGTGCGAATCACATCGAGGTTGTGTTCGATCACGATGACGGTGTTGCCGGCTTCCACAAATCCCTGCAGAACTTCCAGCAGTTTGCGGACGTCGGCAAAGTGCAGTCCGGTGGTGGGTTCGTCCAGCAGGTAGAGAGTGCGGCCGGTGGAGCGTCGTCCGAGTTCGCGGGCCAGTTTGATGCGCTGAGCTTCGCCCCCGGACAGTGTGGGTGAGGCCTGTCCGAGCTGCATGTAATCGAGGCCGACATCGCGGAGCGTGTGCAGCAGCTGGCGAATTTTCGGAAAGGCATCGAACAGTTCGATGGCTTCCCGGATTTCCATATTGAGTACATCAGCGATGCTTTTGTCGCGAAACTTCACTTCCAGGGTTTCTCGGCTGAAGCGGCGACCTTCGCAGACGGTACAGGGGACCCAGATATCGGCGAGGAAGTCCATTTCCAGCTTTGTCGCGCCGTGGCCTTCGCAGGCTTCACAGCGTCCGCCTTCGACATTGAAACTGAAGCGACCTTCCTTGTATCCGCGCAGTTTGGACTGCGGCAGTTGTGTGTACAGTTTGCGGATTTCGTCGAACACTTTGACGTAGGTGGCCGGATTGGACCGCGGCGTGCGGCCGATGGGGGACTGATCGATATCGATGGCTTTGTCGATCTGGTCCAGCCCTTCAACTCGCGCATGCAGCCCGGGTTCTCCGACGCCCCCATTGACATCCCGATTGACGACCTGCCAGAGGATGTCGTTGACCAGCGAGCTTTTGCCTGAGCCGCTGACGCCTGTGACGCAGATCAGTCGACCGAGCGGGAAGCTGACGGTGACGTTCTGCAGATTGTTGTGGCGTGCGCCGTGGACCGTGATGCTGCCGCGTTCGGGGGCGCGACGCACTTTGGGTGTGGCGATGACCTGGCGTCCGGACAGAAACTGACCTGTGACACTGCGTTCGGATTTCAGAATGTCCTCAAGTTTTCCGGCGGCGACCACTTCTCCACCCAGAACTCCGGGCCCGGGTCCGAAGTCCACGATGTGGTCGGCAGCCCGCATGGTTTCTTCGTCATGTTCCACCACGATGACGGTGTTGCCCTGATCCCGCAGTCGTTCCAGGCTGCTGAGCAGCATGGTGTTGTCGCGGGGGTGCAGGCCGATGGATGGTTCATCAAGGATGTAGACGACGCCCACCAGTCCGCAGCCGATCTGTCCGGCCAGTCGAATTCGCTGGGACTCACCACCGGACAGCGTGGGGGCGGAGCGATCGAGCGTGAGGTAGTCGAGGCCGCACTGCAGCAGGAATCCCAGTCGTCCGCGGATTTCCTTGAGAACTTCTTCAGCGATGAGCTGCTGGACTGGATCGAGAACGGGTTTTTCGAAGAACAGGGCGGCTTCCTGGACGGACAGGGCGCAGAGCTGCGGCAGGCTTAATTCTGCTGGTCTGTCCGCTTTGCCGAAGGCCGGGTGGGCTGTGCGGATGCGGACACTGCGTGCCTGCCGGTTGAGGCGTTCGCCGTTGCAGGCCGAGCAGGTGACGACTTCCATGTGCTTTTCCAGTTGTCGTCGTCGCATGGGGTTGGCGGCGGTGCGCCAGGATTCCAGCAGGCGATTGGACCAGCCTTCCCACGTGCCACCGTGCTTCCAGACACCGCCACGACTGCGCCAGGAGAAGGTGACGTGGCGGCTGCCGGTTCCGTACAGCCAGAGGTCACGGGCCTGTTGCGGCATGTCCTGCCATTTCATTTTCAGCAGAGAATCGGCGGGCAGTCCGCAGTCTTCTTCAATGGCTGCTGCTGCGCCGGCCAGAATGTGTTTTGGCCAGCGTCCCAGTTTGGACCAGTCCAGCAGCAGCAGGGCACCTTTCTGAATGGAGCGAGCTGGATCGAGCACCATGCGGTGGAGTGGGAAGCCGTGTCGCATGCCGAGTCCACCACATTCGGTACACATACCGAGCGGGCTGTTGAAGCTGAACAGCTGGGGACTGGGGGGCTCGTAGCTCATGCCGCTTTCCGGGCAGGCATATTGAGAGCTGTAGAGGCGGTCGACAGTTTTGCGGTATTCGGCGGGTGTTTCAGCCACCATATCGGCGGAGGAATCGGCGGTCTGGCGACGACTGGCAGCAGCGGTGCGGCGTTCGGTGCCACCTGCAGAGGCCCGGGTACTGACGGAATCGCTGCAGCAGATAAGTCGTCCGTCACCCAGCTTCAATGCCTGTTCCACAGCCTCGGCGACTCGGGTTCGCTGTCCGGGCCCGGCCGTCAGGCGATCGACCACGACGTCGATGGTGTGTTTATGGTGTTTGCGGAGGGCGGGGGCTTCGGCCAGATTGATGTTTTCGCCATCGACGCGAGCGCGGAGGTAGCCTTTCTTCATCAGGTCCTCGAACAGATCCCGGAATTCGCCCTTCTGGTTGGCAACGAGTGGAGCAAGGATCTGAAAGCGAGTTCCGGCGGGCTGGCTGAGCAGGCTGTCGATGATCTGATCGGCAGACTGTGCGCGAATGGGCAGGCCGGAGACGTAACAGTAGCCCTGTCCGACGCGGGCATACAGGACTCGCAGGAAGTCGTAGATTTCCGTGATCGTGCCAACCGTACTGCGGGGATTGCGGCTGGTGGACTTCTGCTGGATGGAGATCGAGGGAGCGAGGCCTGTGATGGAGTCAACATCCGGCTTGGGCATCTGGCCAAGAAACTGCCGAGCATACGTACTGAGGGACTCGACATAACGTCGCTGTCCTTCGGCATAAAGGGTATCGAAGGCCAGTGAGCTTTTGCCGGATCCGCTGACTCCGGACATGACAATGAGCTGGTTGCGGGGCAGCGAGAGACTGACGCTGCGCAGATTGTGCTCTCGAGCGCCCCTGATCACGATATCCCGAGTCGTCATAGATTGCACGCCAGCCAGGCCGCTTGATGGTACTGAGCTTCGGGGCGCGACGAACCCGAATGCTGCTGATTTTGGTTCTTGTGGATTGTAGGCATTCCGTGGCGGTTTGCCCGCCTGCGGGGCTGAACTGGGGGGATTCTATTTGGCGTGGAAAAGCGATTGGTCGTGCGGGACTCGCAAGTTGCTGCCAAAACGGCAGCAAAAAGCACTGGGCGATGGGTGCCTTGTTTTTGTGCAGGTGCTGGGTGCACAAAAAACAGGCACGGGGTTGGGTTTGTGGTGTGCGTGAAAAATATGCAGGCGGTGGTTGTGGGGGGCTGGCGTTGCTGTTGGGTGTTGTTATCATTCTGACGGCGGTATCAAAATGATGACGGGTGTCCGGTCTTGATATTGCTCGGCGGCTGCAGGCTGTCGTTCAGGGATGACGGATTTGCACAAGGAGAAGGGAATGCTGGTGCTTTCGCGGAAGATGAGTGAGCGGATTCTGATTGGGGACGAGATTTCGATAACGATTGTCAGGATTGGCCCCAATTCGGTCAGGATCGGCGTTGAGGCGCCTCGAAACATGAGTGTTGTTCGCTCTGAGCTGTGCCCGCTGGGGTCAGTTCAGGAAGAGGTTGCCGCTGACGACTGCGTACCGCAGCGTTAGTTGTGTGCAGCAGCCCTTAGGTTGCTTGCGATTTCTATGATGCGAGCCGGTTCAACCCGGCTCGTTTTTTTTTGATCAACTCGAAATCCTGAGCGCGGTTGCAGGTGGCATTGCCACAGGTGTTGACAAAGAGTGGTCCGCGCAGAACCGAGACGATCCCGAAACGAGGGTTTCCGGCGTCAGTTTTTTCCTCCGTTGGGAGGGCGAAGCTCCTGCTGAGCCGAGCACCTGTCTGGCGGCCCCTTGTGAGGGCGAGGCTCCTGCTGAGCCGAGTGTTTGTCTGGCGGCCCCTTGTGAGGGCGAGGCTCCTGCTGAGCCGAGTGTTTGTCTTGCGGCCCCTTGGGAGGGCGAAGCTCCCGCTGAGCCGAGCGTTTGTCTTGCGGCCCCTTGGGAGGGCGAAGCTCCCGCTGAGCCGAGCACCTGGATCGCATGGCTCGGCAGGAGCCTCGCCCTCCCGAGGTGTGATCTTGCGGCTCGGCGGGAGCCTCGCCCTCCCGAGGTATGATCTTGCGGCTCGGCAGGAGCCTCGCCCTCCCGGAATGGGATCTTGCGGCTCGGCGGGAGCCTCGCCCTCCCGAGGTGTGATCTTGCGGCTCGGTGGGAGGCTCGCCCTCCCGAGGTGTGATCTTGCGGCTCGGCAGGAGCCTCGCCCTCCCGAGGTGTGATCTTGCGGCTCGGCGGGAGCCTCGCCTTCCCGAGGTGTGATCTTGCGGCTCGGCAGGAGCCTCGCCCTCCCGAGGTGTGATCTTGCGGCTCGGCAGGAGCCTCGCCCTCCCGAGGTGTGATCCTGCGGCTCGGCAGGAGCCTCGCCCTCCCGAGGTGTGATCTTGCGGCTCGGCAGGAGCCTCGCCCTCCCGAGGTGTGATCTTGCGGCTCGGCGGGAGCCTCGCCCTCCCGAGGTGTGATCTTGCGGCTCGGCAGGAGCCTCGCCCTCCCGGAATGGGATCTTGCGGCTCGGCGGGAGCCTCGCCCTCCCGGTGATGTTGAGCCGTTGTTTTTGTTTGCGATTGATGCGGCAGAAACTGCCGAAATCTGCTGCGTGAGTGTTCCGGGCTTGCAGGGAATTGGCGGATCTGCGGGAATTGTCTGCAGCGTCGGGTTTCGTGACGGTCATAATTCCGGCGAGACATTCGGCATGGAGGTGTTTTATGGAACCGTTTGCAGAGCAGCAGAAGCCGTCTGTTCCGTGGCATCTCTGGTTGACCGCGGTGGCAGCGGTTTTGTTTTTTGTGTGGTGTTTTGATTTGTATCCGCGTGTGCTGACGGATGGTCGCGTGGTAGTGCGGACTGAATCCGGTGCTGGTCAGCGTCGGGCTGCGGGTGTGGAGTCCGGGGACTGGTCTGACATTTCGGGATCCGAGAGTGAATTGTCGGAGCAGTCATTGACGGGAGGTAAGGCGCGGCAGTCGTCGGACGACCAGTGGGTGGGTTTGACGGAGCCTGAGTCGTTTGAGTTGAGTGAGCCGGAGCCTGAGCCTGAGCCATCGACCGACAGTGGTGTGCGTCGTGCCTTCTTTGAAGTTGAGCAGTCTGCGGCTGCTGCTGTTCAGCGGGCCTTGCCGGCTGAGTTGGGGGCGGGTCTGAGCAGGGCTCGTGAGCTGCGGCAGCGGGATGATGTGCTGGAATCGCATGCGGAGTTGTCATCGCTGTACTGGAAGTATCCGGAGCAGAGGCAGTTGCTGACGGGTGAGTTGCAGGAGTCGGCGCGGGTGATCTTTTTATCTGCGGAGCGGCAGTTCAGTGACCCGCATATTGTGGCCTGGGGTGAGACTCTGGAGTCGATTGGTCGGGAGTATGAGCTTCCGTGGCAGTATCTGGCGCGACTGAACGGGGTTGAGCCGAAGGAATTGCAGGCAGGTCAGAGTCTGAAGGTGGTGCGTGGACCGTTTGGTGCTGTGGTGGATTTGTCGGCGTTCACACTGACGGTGCACATGCATGGCTGGTATGTGCAGCATTATCGAATCGGGATTGGTCAGGACGGTCGGACTCCGACGGGCCGTTTTACTGTTGGTGAGAAGCTGGAGAATCCGACGTGGTACAACCCGGATGGTGGTGTTGTGGAGGCGGATGATCCGGAGAATCCTTTGGGTGAGTACTGGCTGGGTCTGGGTGACCACATAGGGATTCACGGGACGATTGATCCCGAGTCGATTGGGCGTGCGGCATCGCGGGGCTGTGTGCATCTGGGGGACGAGGACATTCGCGAGGTGTTTGGGTTGCTGGGGACTGGATCTGAGGTGGTCATTCGCCGTTGACCAGCAGTTTCTCCGGGTTGTGAGAGGCTGGCGTGCCGGTTGAAAGTGGCTGGCTGCTGCGGGTACTCTGGTGGCACTTCTGCCGATGCTCGGCTGAAGTTTCAGGGGCATTACTTTGCGAGGAAGGTCTGGTTTGTGAGCATGTCCATTCAGCCGATTCTGTTTAATGGTGCGTGGGTACCATCGCAGGCTTCAGGAACATTTCAGGCGGTGAATCCGGCTGTTCAGCAGCCGATGCCGCAGGTGTTTCCGGTGAGTTCGTGGTCTGAGATTGATGCGGTGATTGGTGCATCAGCGGCTGCCGCTCGGGAGATGCGGGGCTGGCCGGGTTCGCGTTTTGCTGAGTTTCTGGAGGCGTATGCTCTGGAGATTGAGGCTCGTGCGGACCAGCTTGTTGAGACTGCGCATGCAGAGACGGGTCTGGCGAAATCGCCGCGGCTGAAGGATGCGGAGCTGCCGCGAACGGTGAATCAGATTCGGCAGGCGGCTGCAACGGCGCGTAATGAATCGTGGCGAGTGCCGACGATTGATACGGCTGTGAATATCCGTTCGATGTATGGTCAACTGGGTCCGGTGGTGGTGTTTGGTCCGAATAATTTTCCGTATGCGTACAACGGGATTGCGGGGGGAGATTTTGCGGCAGCGATTGCAGCGGGGAATCCGGTGATTGCCAAGGGTCATCCCTGTCATCCGGAAACGACTCGGATTTTCGGTGAGGCGGCGGTGGCGGCTGTGCGCAGCACGGGGATGCCGGCGGGACTGGTGCAGTTGATCTATCGCACGTCTCATGAGGATGGGTTGCGGCTGGTGTCGGATCCGCGGATTGGGGGAATAGGTTACACGGGTGCTCGTCAGACGGGGCTCAGGCTGAAGGCGGCGGCGGACGCTGCGGGCAAGCCGATTTATCTGGAGCTGTCCAGTATCAATCCGGTGTTTATGCTGCCGGGTGCTCTGGCGGAGCGAATGGAGAAGATTGCGGACGAGTTCACAGCGAGCTGTCTGATGGGTGCCGGTCAGTTTTGCACCAATCCCGGGCTGGTGATTGTGCCGTCCGGAGCGCAGGGTGCGGCACTGACAGCGGCAGTTGCTGCGAGGTTTTCGGCGGCCGCTTCCGGTACGATGCTGGCAGAGGGTGTGCGGAGCAGCTTCCTGAAGGCCGTGCAGGCGATTCTGGGTGCGGGTGCTGAACTGGTGACGGGTGGTCAGGCGGGTGGAGGCGTGGGGGTTTGCTGTCAGAACACGCTGATGCAGGTTTCCGCGGCCAGGTTCCTGCAGCATCCGGAGGTGTTTCAGACGGAAGCGTTCGGCAATGGTTCGTTGTTTGTGCATGCGGATTCGCCGGAGCAGATGGTGGAGCTGGCCGAGCATCTGGAGGGCAATCTGACGGGTTCCATTTACTCGGAGACTCAGGGAGCCGACGATGCGGCCTGCGATCGTCTGGAGAAGGTGCTGCGTACGAAGGTGGGGCGGTTGTTGAACGACAAGATGCCGACGGGCGTGGCGGTGGTGTCGGCGATGAACCATGGCGGACCGTTTCCGGCGACCGGTCATCCGGGCTTTACGGCGGTGGGTGTGCCGGGCTCAGTCACGCGGTTTGGGATGCTGCAGTGCTATGACGCAGTGCGTCAGCATCGTCTGCCGCCGGTGTTGCAGGATCGGAACCCGGGAGGGGTCTGGCGGCGAATCAATGGTCAGTGGACCACAGCGGACGTGTGAGAATCGGGGCTGGATCTGTCGGCCGGTGCTGCTGTCACGAAAACCTCCTGCAGTTTCTGCTGCAGGAGGTTTTTTTGTGGTTGAGGCCGGTCTTTCTGAGGATTGCGGCGGGCAGCACTCTTACATGTGCGGTACGACTGCGGCCGTTGCTGTGCTGAGAGTTTCAAGCGTTGAGCCAACGGTGCCATCCGGATCCGGGTAGCGGAAGACTCGTCCTTCGAAGTTCTTCAGCAGCAGATCGTTACCATCACGTCCGACGACGGTTTCGGGCTGCAGCACAATCTTGCCTCCGCCACCCGGTGCATCGATGACGTAGGTAGGAGCCGCGTAGCCGGTGGTATGTCCACGGAGTCCTTGGATGATTTCCAGTCCTTTGGAGACCGGAGTGCGGAAGTGGGCGGACCCGCTGATGGGGTCGCACTGATACAGGTAGTACGGTCGAACTCGCATCAGCAGCAGTTTATGCACCAGTTCCTTCATCACCTCGACGCTGTCGTTGACACCCTGCAGCAGGACAGTCTGGGATCCCAGCGGAATTCCGGCATCTGCGAGGCGAGCACAGGCGCGAGTGGCTTCGGGGGTGCATTCGTCGGGATGCAGGAAGTGCACGCTCATCCAGAGCGGGTGGTACTTTCTGAGCATACTGCACAGTTCCGGAGTGATTCGCTGGGGCAGTACGGCCGGCATTTTGGTGCCGATGCGGACGAATTCGATATGTGGAATCGCGCGGAGTCGTCCGAGGATCCAGTCGAGTTTTTCGTCACTGAGTGCAAGCGGGTCGCCACCGGAGATCAGCACATCGCGGACCTGGACTGCATCTTCCAGATAGTGGAAGATGGCTTCCAGTCGCTGCTGATTGGGTTGAATTTCCCCATGCCCGACGACTCGCGACCGTGTGCAGTAGCGGCAGTAGGTGGAGCAGAAATCGAGTGGGAGCAGCAGGACGCGGTCGGGGTACCGATGAACGAGTCCGGGGACCGGGCTGTGGCCATCTTCTCCGAGCGGGTCATCTGCCTCACCCGGCATGCGAACGAATTCGCGGGTGGTGGGTACCACGGTTTTTCGCAGTGCCTGCAGCGGGTCATGCGGATCCAGCAGGCTCATGTAATACGGAGTCACAGCGGTGGGCAGGAGCGTTCCGCCCATGGACAGGCAGTCGCGTTCTTCGATTGACAGATCCAGCACGCGTTCGAATTGTTCGAGGGTGCGGATGCGATGCCGGGACTGCCAGCGCCAGTCATTCCAGTCGTTGTCTGTGGTGTCCGGAAAGAATCGCGCTCGGAACAGAGCGGTGCGTTCATTTTCCTGGGGTCGGACGGGCACACGAGTGGTGTGTGCGGAGTCGAATCTGAGTCTGGAGTCATCAGCAGCGGATGCGGGTTTTGCGGGGTCGCTGCCACGAGCTGCACGGGCGGGGCCGGCGGGCTTTCGCAGGGCCCCGCTACTTCCCGGGGGTTCTTCAAGATCCGGACCTGCAGCGACGTTTGCTGCACCGTCTGCCGCATCAACCTGGATGTCAGCCACCAGCGATTACTCCGGAAATCTGATTCGGTACCTGTGAAGCTGTTGCGTTCGCGGGACCGGGCTGAAGTCGGCAAATGCTGGTCAGTTCCGGCCGACTCCATCCCGTACTGACGCTGCTGTCTGAGTTTCGATCCATCTGCGAGGGCGGTTGCGACTGACGGTTTGTCAGTCGGCAATTCCCGCCGACACCGACCGCGCGGTTGTATAATTGTCACGGATTCCATTGCAATAGGGATGGAATGATTTCTTTTCGCAAACAGAAAAAATTTCCCATCCGGATTTTGGGTGTTCCGGGTGTGCAGAGGGGTTTTGTGGCAGTGGTCTTTGGGGATTCTGCTCAATCAGCGACATTGACTTTACCGATTACAACGCACAGACGGATTTTGCGACGACCGATTTCCAAGGGGGGAAGCAGGGGGTCGCAATCCGGGTGCTGGCGGATCAGGCAAGTCGGGCGTTTCTGTCGGCGATTGGCAGAAAGGCTCCGGCAGCGCCCTCCGTTTGTCCGGTTCTCGTTTGACATGCACAGCGTGTCCGGGGATTCGTTGCGTGCATGCTGCAGGGAATGGGGCGGGCATGGAAGTCATACGGGGGCGGAATACTCCGCGGCACTGCGACGCTGAGTCGCAATGGCGCTGCTGCGTGAGGAGGCTTTCGCTGGTCGGCCGTTTGGCCTGTGCCTGCCTGTTGGCTGTGGTCTGGCCAGGCTCCCTGCATGCTGATCAACTGGAGGAACTGGCCCGGCGGGCAGGCATTCAGATTGTTGAGTCCGGCGTTTCCGCGGCGAGCGTGCAGAAGGCAGCAGCGGCAGACGTTCCGCTGGATCGGCTGAGCCCTGAGAAACGGGCTCGGGCAGCGGAGGTGATCCAGAAATGCAATCAGTACCGTCGCCTGCCGGTGCTGCGATACGCTGTCGATCAGCCGGTCTATCACTATCTGATTAAACATCCGGATGTGGCGGTGAGCACGTGGCGAGTGATGGAAATTTCGCATTTCGAGATGTGGCAGACGGGTCCCACAGAGTACGAGGCGGAGGCGGTGGATGGTTCGGAGGGAATTGCCGACATTCTGTATCAGGATGAGAAGCAGACGCTGATGATCTGCGAGGGCAGTTACCATCACATTCTGCTGCCGCGTCCACTGCAGGCATCGGCGCTGATCTGGTTTCGCAATTCGCTGACGCCTCATACCGGAGGCACGCACGTTGTGACTCAGCATGTGGATGTGTTTGTGCATTTTCCCTCGCCTGCGGTCGCGGGTGCGGCCAAAGTTCTGACACCGGTGACCAACAGTCTGATGGATCGCAATCTGTTTGAGGTGTCTTTGTACGCGGTGATGATGTCGCGAGCGGTGCGGGATGATCCCGAATGGATTGCGGATATTGCTGCGGACATGGAGGGCGTGCTGCCGCAGCGTCGGGCCGAACTGCAGCAGGTAGCTCGGCAGAATCGTCCGGGGGGCGCACGTGAGATCCGCAGCGGGGATGCGGCAAAGATCGACAAGTCTCTGATTAATTCGCCGCAGTTGCTGTTTCTGGATCCTCCGGAACAGGGCACGGAGATTGTGGTGGATCCGCAGACCGGTGCTGCCGTGCTGCAGAATGTGTCTCAGTCGAATGATGCCCGTCCGTCCGGACCGACCGCAACCGGTCCGGGCGGGCGTGGCAACCGTCGTGCGGGGTCAGCGTCGGAGTGAAGGTGTGTGTGGGAGTTCTGTGGGGTCGGCAGCTTTTGCCGATCTCGGCGGTGGCGGATGCGAAAAGTGTTCCGCCGGCTGACTGGCATGCCGGAACGGCGTTGAGTGTCAGGGGCAGAACCGGGTAGCCTGAAGGCCGGCCGCTGCGAACAGGGCTGCAGTCTTACGGATCGGGTCCGTGGCAGACTGCAGCCGAGTGACTCGTGCGGCAGGGGACTGCCGACATGAACAAGCTGTGGTTACTGAGCTGGCTATTGCTGCTGCCGTTTCTGGCGGGAGAAAGGTGTGCCGCCCAGGGCCTGAGAATCTCGACGCAGATTCGCGCAGTGGATCCGGCAACTCCGGCTGCTGAGGGGACCGTGGTCAGCAGCAGTCTGACACTGTGTCACAATGGTCGGATTTTTGACTATGTGGCACTTGCCGATGAATTGTGTGTGTTCGACCCGGTGCAGAAGCATTTTGTCGTGGCCAGTGCCTCGCGGAGGATTCAGACGCTGGTGACCTTCGATGAGATCCGGCACCATACGGAAACGCGTCGACTGCGGACTGAGGAGTACCTGCAGGAAATGTCTGCCGGCTCGGCGACAGTGGGCGGGGCGGAGCTGCAGTTCATCAGGTTTCAGTTGAATCCTGAGTTTCGGCAGTCGTTTGAGCCTGCTCGAAATCTGCTGGTCCTGGCCTCCCCGGCACTGACTTATCGGATCGAGTTGTGTCGGTGGGAGGATGCGGAACAGGTTGATCGCTGTCTGACGTGGCGCGACTGGACGGCGCGACTGAATTCGGTACTGCATCCGGATAACCTGTTCCCGGAACCACGTCTTGAAGTGCATCGGGCGATTCGCGAACGTGGCGACAGTCTGCCGGTGGTGGTGGAGCTGGACCGTCGTCCCGCAGTGAATACACTGTTGCGGGCTGAGCATCAGATCACCACCGGCCTGTCGGATGATGATCACAGTCGCATTGCGAAATGGGAATCGATGCTGCGTTCAGCGGACCTGCAGACGGTTCCGCTTCGCCGATATCAGCAGACTGCCCTTGTTTCGCGAAATCGCTGAACGGAAAAGTCCGCCTGGATTCACTGACCGGCAGCGCTTTACCGGGAAGATTCTCAGGCAGAATCAGAAACTGCGTTGCAATCGCGTTCTGTGCCGATTTCTACAGGGCCGGCATGCATCGACTTACGGAAGAGTCCGTGGGCGTGTCCGGATATGGCCCTGATTCGCGCAGGTATGGACATGGTTCGGGTGCCTCTGGAAGAGCAGAGTGAAACTGAGCAGGTGGCAGCAGTCACACCGCAGCGAAAACGGAGTTTTCTGCGGTTCCCGTTGAAGGTCCTGCTGTTGCTGACGCTGCTGGTGCTGCTGGCACCCAGTCTGATCACGTGGACCGGTGCAGCTCCTGCCGTACTGCAGAAATTTGCTCCAGCGCTGGCTGGTGCCGTACATTTCCAGAGCTGCACGCTGCACTGGTGGACTCCAGTGGAGATTCGCCAATTGACGGTGGAGGACCTGAGTGGGAGCCCTGCTGATCGGCAGGAGCGACCATTGCTGGCGGTCAATCGCATTTCGACAACGCAGCCACTGTGGCAACTGGCGCGGGTTCTGGGAGCGGGAACGGAAATCCTGATCGAGGATCCGGAGCTGTCGCTGCGGTCAAGCGCGGCGGGCAGCAATCTGCTGACCACACTGGAGCGACTGGCGGGTGCAGACAGTTCAAGTGGCAGCAGTCCTCGTTTGCCCGAACTGCGGATCAGGATTCGTCGGGGCACTGTAGTGGCTGTTCATCAGGCCGGTGCAGTTTCTGCGGCGGATGAGGGCGAGTCATTGTCTGCGGTGCTGCGGGATGTGGAGTGCAGTCTGCGTCTGCAGTCGGTTGACCAGTTTCCGGCTCTCAGTCTCACCGCCCGACTGGAGGATTCCGCGGGCTCTGCAGACCTGGAACTGCATTTTGATCCGCAACTTGATGAATCCGGCCGGCAGAAGCTGCAGGCCGGTGCCACAAAACTGAAGCTTGCGGCGCTGCGACCATTTCTGGAGGCTGCAGGCGGAGGTCTGGAAGCGGAGGGAGAGATCAGTGGTGGCCTGGATGCTCGACTGGCTGGAACATCCCTCAGCAGTGGCGCTGCAGGTCGCCTGCTGCTGAATGGGACGGGGATTCGGGTGCGGAGCAACAGTTGGGCGGACGGGGAGTGGATCACCCTCGGTACGGTAACGGCCGAGGGGGCCCTGGCGCTGGCGACAGACGGGCTGGCGATTGATGAGCTCAGCATTGCTTCGGACTGTCTGACGGTTTCGGGCAATGGGGAATTGCGTGCGGCCGGAAGTACTGCCGGGAATGCCGGGCAGCTGGAACTGGTCTGCACGGCCTCAATGCCTGAGCTGATCAACCCACTGCGGGAGACATTGGGGCTGGCCAGTGGCGTCAGTCTGTCGTCCGGGCAGTTGACGGTGTCTCTGAAAGCTCCGGGTGGCGCGGCGGGACACTGGGATTTGTCGGCGGGAACAAGTGAGCTGCAGTTGCTGAATTCCGCGGGGCGACAAATGGTGCCTTCGTTGAAGCTGGAGGCGGCCGGAATGCTTGCGGATGGCGCACCCCGTCTGGCAACCGCCCGGCTGACTGCACCCTGTGGAACGCTGGATTGTCAGCCGCAGCAGGAGCTGTGGAAGGTTGCCGGTACGCTGGATCCGCAGCAGTTGTGGCAGCTGTTGAGTCAGTTCAGTGATCTGCCGGCGCCT
>Ga0255095_1000585_pt1 | contig 17970 bp, 9 predicted proteins | sample Colum_Law_RepC_8_2_FD_188435 | JGI IMG/M metagenome (GOLD analysis project Ga0255095, IMG submission 188435) | Freshwater microbial communities from Columbia River, Oregon, United States - Colum_Law_RepC_8d | ecosystem: Environmental > Aquatic > Freshwater > River | place: USA: Oregon | collected...
AGAAAGTACTGGCAGTGGCTGAGATCCCTGACCGGGACGCTGCGGGTCTGAGCAGAGGAACTGAAACGAGTGGGCCGGCGAAATCCGGAGGCCCCGGATTTCGCCGGTCGACAAAAAGCCTGTTCAGTGATTGAACTGGAATTCCTTGGTGTTGATCAGAGCCCAGACAATGTCTTCGAAGCCGCGTCGAGGATTCTCTTCATGGCGTTTCAGATAGCTGACAGCCACTTCGAGTTCGTCAGGCTGCGGTTCGCGGGCGAATACCCAGCGGTAAATTTCGCGGATCCGCTCTTCGATGGCGCGAGCGGAGTCGCCGGCCAGTTTGGCCGTACGCGCTCCATCTCGAGCAATCTTGTCCTGAATTTCGCGGCCATTCAGCAGGTGCAGGCTTTGCGCCAGGTTGGCATCGGCACTGCGTTCACATTCGCAGGCCGTGTCACCCTTGGGCTGTCCGAACACCTGCAGGAAGTAGGTGGCGTTCGAGGAATCGGCCAGTTGCATAGCGCGAGTCCCGGCAGGCATGCCACCGAAGTTTTCGCTGGTTTCGGTCACCTGATGGAAGGCGTCGTAGAGAACTTCAGCACTGAGCCGCCGCGGGTAATAGCGCGAGAAATTCTGCTTGTCGCTGGCATTGTGCTCATTGGGCAGGGCGCTTAACTGGTAGGTTTTGGATCGGCAGATGGTGCGTACCAGTTCCTTCAGGTCGAAGCCCGACCTGATCAGATGCTGCGACAAACCGTCAAGGAGTTCAGGATTGGACGGCGGGTTGGTGGCCCGCATGTCGTCTTCCGGTTCCACAATGCCGCGACTGAAGAAGTGTTTCCAGTAGCGGTTGACAACGGACTTGGCGAAGAACGGGTTTTGGGGATCAGTCATCCAGTCGGCCAGTTTGACGCGCGGATCCTGGTCCGGAGCAACTTCGTAGGGAGCGGACCCCAGTCCGGTTGGCTTGAGGCCTTTTCCGGAGCGGGGATTGGCAGCGGAAGCGGCACCTTCGTTGTGGAAGACGCGACGGTCTCGCATGTTGCCACTGGCATTGGGGATGGCTTTCCTGCCGACGCGGCTGTAGAAGGCAGCCATCCCATAGTAGTCGTCCTGACTCCACTTTTCGAACGGATGGTGGTGGCAGCGAGCACACTGGATGCGCAGTCCGAGGAACAGCTGGGCCGTATCCTCGACCTGCTCTTCCACTGTATCCACATCGCGATACCACGTCACAGCCGGATTGATCTGCGGGTCCCCGGACGCCGTGACAATCTGACGCACGAACTGATCATACGGGGTGTTGTCGTAAACGCGGTCCCAGATCCATTGATGAAACAGCAGTGTTCCGGGAGCATCTTCGCCGTTTTCGCGACGGTTGCGAAGCACGAAGTTCCATTTGTTGGCGAAGTGGTCGGCGTAGGCGGTGCTGTCGAGCAACTGGTCGATCAGGCGATCGCGTTTGTCGGCGCCTGTATCGGCAAGAAATTCGCGAACCTGCTGCTCGTTGGGCAGCAGTCCGGTAATGTCCAGGGAAACACGTCGCAGGAAGGTGGCGTCGTCACAGACATCGGAGGCCGGGATTCCCAGCAATCGCAGCTTGCCGAAGACGGCCTGATCCACCACGTTGGTGGGCTCGGGCAGTTTGGAAGTATCGGCACCCAGCGGAATCGTGGCTCGGAATGTGGAGACCTGTCCCTGGTAGCGAGCCATGATCGCGACTTCACCGGTGAGGTCGAGCGTACTGACCAAACCGGTGACCGAGGACTCAGCCATTTCCGCTTCGTTGGGTTCGAAGAGGGCCATGCGGGTGACGTCTTCGGTGGTGCCGTCCGTGTAGGTGGCAATCACCGCAATCTGCTGCTGGGAATCCCGCTGCAGTGTGCGCGCCTCTGGCAGGCACTGAATGGAGGCCACTGAGGGATCTGTTTCGGCACCGTAGGGCATGCCCTGTTCAATCCACTGGCACAGCAGGTTGTATTCGAAGCTGCCGGCTTCCATCCGTTTGCCGCCACCGTGCGGGCTTTGGCCGACGGCTTTCTTCAGCAGCAGGCTTTCCTGCGGCATGCCCGGGAAAATGCGGCGGCCGCGGGATTCCTTGCGGAGAAACTCGTAGTCGTCTTCCGGGTAGAACCCCAGCAGTGACAGGCGAAAACCGTTCTGGCCCCCGGATTTGCCATGACAGCCACCACCGTTGCAGCCCAGCTTGGTGAAGATCGGCACGACCTGATTGCGGAAATTGATGGGCAAAGGTGTGGCAAAACCCGAAATGGACACATTGATTGCGGCGGACTGGCCTTCGAAGGCTGCGGTCACGGTAATATCCCCATCACCACCCGGGATGGCCATGCCGGTGGCATCCACCGACAGCAGAGCCGGATTGGAAATCGTCCACGTGGCTTTGCGAGTCACATCCTGCATCGTGCCATCCGCCATGACTGCCGTGGCGATCAGTTGCTGGCGCGCGTCGCGACTGCGGATGATGACCTTGTTGTCGGTCGCGGGGGAAATTTCCAGACGACTGACCGCCGAAGCAGTGGCTGCATTGGAGCCCGCAAGCACGGCCGGAGCGGCGGCGGTGCTCAATCCACTGGTGACCAGCAGGGCGAACAGGAGGGCAAAGCGACGCTTTGCTGGCTGCCGGGTCAACGTTGAGCGAAACATCGGACCACTGAGTTTCATGGAAGTTCTCCTGCCTGGAGGGCCGAGCCGGCATCATGCCGACACGCGGTTGGGATGGTTGCAGTGTGCAGTTTTGGTCAGAGTCGTGTGCCTGCAGCAGCAGTAAGTGACCTGACCGAAGATTGCGACGCTGGACTGTGTTGGAAAGTGGAGCAGGGAAAGACGGAACGCGGGAGGACAAGTCGGGAGGGATGTTGCAGTTGTGGGCTGTCAGAACGCCGGAGCATCGGACAGTACCAGAACCTGCGACGTGATCACATCAGCAGTGTGACGTGGAGCCAGCGCACTCACTGCCAGGGTTTCGCTGACTGCCGAGATTATCGGCAATGTGCAGGCTATTACGTTTCCGTTACAAGTCAAGCCCTGAGTGGAACTTCAGGAGTTTGTGCGGGAGGGTGGTACAAATTCGAATGATTTTCTGTTGACAAAGGTGCAGTTGGCGATCTGAGGGGGCAGTATTTCCAGATTGTTCGCTGAAAAAACGGGGAACTGCAAAAGTTTGGCTGGCGAAATCGGGACTACGTTGTCCGGATTTTTGTGGGGGACAGTGGCTGTGGCCGGTGTGGAATTCCTGAATCCGGGAGAACCGAGTGGGCCTGGTGGTGGGGTTGGTGCGGGAGTGGGCTGATTGACCGCTTGATCCGGGTGACGGTAGGATTCGGGGGTTGCGTGGTGGATTTGCGGGTGTGGTGGTCAGGTGTTGTGTGAGCGGGGGTGCTGTGATGTTTCGTCGCGGATACATCCTGAGCTGGCGTGAGGATTTGCTGTGGTTCTGGTTGTTGCCGTTTCTGGCTGTGGGAGTGGCGTTATTGTGTCAGCAGTACCTGTCGGCGATTGCGTTGGCGGCTGTTGGTGTGTGGGTGACGTTGCCGCATCAGTTTGCGTCGTGGTTGCGGACGTGGGGCATTGCTGATGAGCGGCGGATGTGGGGCGATCGTTTGTACTGGGGGCCGCTGTTGATTTTCGGGGGCAGTCTGCTGGGGTATGGGGTCGCGCCGATTTCGACGGCATTACTGGTGATTCTGTGGGATCATCAGCACAGTATTATGCAGCAGCACGGGTTTGCGCGGATTTATGATTTTCGCGGGGGGACGGGAATTCCATCGACGGGATGGTTTGATCTGGTGCTGGGTTGGCTGTTGTTCAGTCACATGCTGTTGACTTCACCGATGTTTGTGTTTCCGCTGGTGCGAGAGTTGTATCGTCTGCGTTTGCCGGTGTCAGCGGGGCTGGTGGAGGGTGTGGCAGCGGTCAGTTTCTGGCTGTTGGTTGGGTATCTGGTGGTGTATGCGGGGCATGTGATCTGGACGTTGCGGCGGGGTGGGTCAGTGAACCCGCTGAAGTATGTGTTTATCGCGACCAGCTATTTCCTGTGGTATTTCTGTGCATGGCATACGGCAAGTGTGCTGGTGTGGGGGATTGCGCATCGGATCATGCATGGGGTGCAGTACATGGTGATGGTGTTCTGGTATCTGCGTCGTCAGACGGCTTCGGAGCGGGTGTCGTGGAGTGTGGCGGGGTTACTGGTGCGGCGCGGCTGGATGTGGATGTTTTTGCTGTCGGGGGTTGTGTATTCAGGGCTTGTGCAACTGCTGACGGGCGGTCAGTTGGGGGCCTTTTTGTTCGGCTGGGCGCGATTTCCGACGTTGTACGAAGCGATTCCGGTGCTGGGACTGGGGGCGATGACGGCCGACGAGGGTTATGCGTTTGTGACGCTGGCCCTGCTGAATACTCTGGGCATGACCCATTACTACTTCGATTCCTTCATCTGGAAGGTGCGTGACCGGCGGATTCACGGGGGGCTGTCATGATTCGTCGTGTCAGGCCGGTCCGATTGACTGTTGAGGGGCGGATCGTGCGGTGGGGATATCTGCTGGTGCTGCCGCTGCTGGTGTACGGTTATCCGGCGGGCTGGCCGGCGTGGTTACTGCTGGTTTGGCTGCAGTTGCCTGTCTGCGTGGCCTCGAGCGTGAGGGTGTGGCGTGGCTCGTGGCAGCGTTTCCGGATGCTGTGGTTCATCGGTGTGGTGTTGCTGGTCAGTGGTGTGTGGGAGGCGTGGACCTCTGGTCGAATACCGCGTTCCGTGGCGGTCAGTCTGCAGTTGCCTCCGGGGCCGGGTGAACCGAATCTGTATTTTGAGTATGACCTGCCAGCGGTGGAATCGCGGTTGTTTCCGGGGCTGGCTGAGGCACTGTTGCTGCAGGCGGTGCAGTTGAATTACTGTGGCAGCGGGCTGGCCGGGCTGAGTGCTCATCCGGCATGTCGCAAGTACGCGTCTGTGGACGCTGCGGCGGTGCGGGTGGTTCTGGAGGCAGCTCTGCGTCAGCAGCCAAAGACAAACGAGGACATCTACTACAGTTACATCGAAGTCCTGCGGGGGACGGGTGCGACTGCCGCGGAGATTGCGGCAGCGCGAGCGGAGTGGCGTCGCTTGTTTCCGTTTTCTGACCGTCCGGATCCGCTGGCGGGTGACCAGTCAGCGGGTGTGCTGGACCGGCGTGGGGTCGCCGACTGAGCTGATTGCCGGTCTGTGGCCGGCTGGGTGATATGCAGGGTTTTGGGTGGCTGTGTGTGTGGGTCGGACTGGCCGGGTTCAGAGTGGCTGGTGGGACTGTTCCGACCCTGTGGTGTCGCGGCCTCATTTGCTGCCGTCGGCTGGGCTGTTTGTCAACCGAATTCTGGCCGGAATTCTGGATTTCAGGCGACGACTTTTTTGGACAATTCGCGGAAAAAACTGGGCCAAACGAGATCTCCCGGACGATGCATCAGACATACAACAAATAGTGTTGACAGAATCCGGAAGCACAATATACTGCGTGCAGTGGCCCCCGAGACGGCTCGCCGATCTGTCGTGTGAACCGCTCGCAAGCTGTTGTCCTTCAACGGGTTGGAGTCATGTTGTCAGCGAGTGTTGACAGACGGCTGCAACTGAATATTCTGCAGCCGGAAATGGACGTTCGAAAACGCTTCGGCAGGAGGTCGAAAACTGGGCTCAGGGGGCGTCAGCCCGGGGTAACTCAGGGGTTTGCAGACAGCGTGTGCAAGTCTCTCTGCCGGCGACAATTCCGCCTGTGGCTCCGCTTCCTGATGACAGCGACGATTTGGGTAAGTGAAACGGTGTATTGAGTCGGTCTGGCGATTGAAGATTTCCGGAACGACGGGGTGTTGGTTCGCACGGTGTTGGTGACGTGAAGGCCGATCGAAATGCAGCCCGGTTGGCGGGCAGAGGATGGTGTTTCGGTCGGGGGTAAGCAGGCCGTCAGGAAAGTTCAAGGGAGAGCGTCGAATGATTCGAGCGGTGAATGAATGGATTATCCGGAAGCGTGACGGCAGGACAGTGCCATTTGAATCCAAGCTGATTTTCAAGGCGATCTGTAACGCGTTCCGGGCGGAACTGAACCTGGCTGTTGGGCAACCGCTGGATCTCGACATTGAGCGCGAGGTTGGGGCGATTACGGAAGATGTGGTTCAGGAGGCGGCTTCCGATGCTGCCACTGACCGCGGTGTGGGTGTGGAGCAGATTCAGGACCTGGTGGAAATGCAGCTCATGAAGCGCGGCCACTACAGGGTCGCCCGCAGGTACATCGTGTATCGTGCCGAGCATGCGAAGATTCGCTCGCTGCGCCAGCCGGATGCGCTGGAAGCGGCAGAGGTGTCAGTAGCGCCGCGGATGCACGTGCGTCTGGAGGATGGTCTGCGGGTTCTGTTTGACATGAATCGCATTCGCAGGCGGTTGGATCTGGCCTGTGCGGGACTGACCGACTGTGATGCGGAAGATCTGCTGCAGGAAGTGATCAAATCGGTATTTGACGGGATCTCGGTCGGAGAAATCTACCGGGCGATGATTCTGGCGGCGCGGTGCCGGATTGAGTGTGACCCGGCCTATGACATTGTGGCGGCTCGGCTGCTGCGAATGGTGATCAGCAACGAGGCTCTTGGCAGTTCACCGGCGAATCCGGCCGAGTATGCGCGGCTGTACCGGAACCAGTTTGAGCATTACATCATCGACGGGATCAATTCTGACCGTCTGAGTCCGGAATTGCGGACTCTGAATCTGACGAAGATTGCAGCGGCCCTGCAGCCGGAGCGTGACGGCCTGTTCCGTTATCCGGGTCTGCAGGCGGTGTACGATCGGTACCTGCTGCACATTGAGGGTCGTCGCATCGAGATGCCTCAGTATTTCTGGATGCGCGTGGCGATGGGTTTGGCGCTGCGTGAGAGTCGTCCGGAGGAGCGGGCGATCGAATTCTACAATCTGCTTTCGACGATGCGTTTCACTTCAGCGACTCCGACGCTGTTCAACGCGGCGACGAATCACCCGCAGCTCAGTTCGTGCTATCTGTCGACTGTGAAGGACGATCTGGAGCACATCTTCAAGTGTGTTTCTGACAACGCGCGGCTGTCGAAGTGGGCCGGCGGTCTGGGCAATGACTGGACGAACATTCGTGCCACCAATGCTCACATCAAGGGCACAAACGGTCGCAGTCAGGGTGTGATTCCGTTTCTGAAGGTGGTGAACGACACGGCTGTGGCGGTGAACCAGGGTGGCAAGCGGAAGGGTGCGGTGTGTTCGTACCTGGAAACGTGGCACATGGACATCGAGGAGTTCCTCGATCTGCGCAAGAACACCGGGGATGATCGTCGCCGGACTCACGACATGCACACGGCCAACTGGATTCCTGACCTGTTCATGAAGCGGGTCGAGGAAGAGCGGGACTGGACGCTGTTCAGTCCGGACGAGGTTTCCGACCTGCATGATCTCGTGGGCAAAGCGTTCGAAGATCGCTACATGCAGTACGAGAAGATGGCGGAGACTGGTGAGATCCGCATGAGCAAGCGGATCCCGGCAGTGGATCTGTGGCGGAAGATGCTGACGCGTCTGTTTGAAACCGGTCATCCATGGATTACGTGGAAGGATCCTTCCAACCTGCGGTCTCCTCAGGATCACGTGGGTGTGGTGCACAGCAGCAATCTGTGCACAGAGATTCTGCTCAATACGTCGCCCACCGAGACTGCGGTGTGCAATCTGGGATCGATCAACCTGCTGGCTCACATTCACAATGGTCGGCTGGACGTGACATTGCTGGAGCAGACGGTTCGCACGGCGATGCGGATGCTGGATAACGTGATTGACATCAACTACTACCCGACGGACGAAGCGAAGAATTCGAATGGTCGTCATCGTCCGGTGGGGTTGGGCATCATGGGCTTCCAGGACGCGCTGGCGGCGATGAACATCAGTTATGCCAGTCCGGAGGCTGTGGACTTTGCGGACCACAGCATGGAAGTGATTTCTTACTACGCCATTCTGGCCTCCACGGATCTGGCTGCAGAGCGTGGTGTTTACAGCACCTATGCCGGCTCGAAGTGGGATCGCGGTCTGCTGCCGATCGACACGATGGACCTGCTGGAGCGTGAACGGGGCTGTCGAATTGACGTGGACCGTTCGACGCGAATGGACTGGTCTGTGGTGCGTCAGGCGATTGCCCAGCACGGCATGCGAAACAGCAACTGCATGGCGATCGCGCCAACAGCCACCATTTCGACCATCATCGGTGTCTCGCAGTCGATTGAGCCGATGTACAAGCACTTGTACGTGAAGAGCAATCTTTCCGGCGAGTTCACTCATCTGAACACGGCCCTCGTCAGCGAACTGAAGGAGCGTGGCCTGTGGGATGCTCAGATGCTGGAGATGCTGAAGTACTACGACGGGACTCTGATGGAAATCGAGCGAATTCCGGCCGACATCAAGGCTCGTTATGTCACGGCCTTTGAGTTGGATCCGCGGTGGCTGATTGAGTGTGCTTCGCGTCGGCAGAAGTGGATCGACATGGGGCAGTCTCTGAATCTGTACATGCGGGAGCCCAGTGGTCGCAAATTGCACGACATGTATTTCCTTGCCTGGCGCAAGGGTTTGAAGACTACCTACTACCTGCGGACTCTGGCTGCGACTCAGATCGAAAAATCCACCGTGGACATCAATAAGTTTGGTGTGCAGCCGCGGTGGGTGAAGTCGAAGAGTGCTTCCAGTGACATTCAGGTGAGTCGCGCGGATGACCCGCGTGAGACCGGTGCGGACATTGTTCCGGCACCGCACATTCTGCCGGTCACTGAGGCATCTCAGTACAAGGCCTGCAGTATTACTGATCCGGACTGCGAAGCCTGCCAGTAAGAGTCTGGCGCAGTGTGGTTCTGCCTGCTGAACCGGAAAATTCTTCAGTTCAGCGGTGAACCTCGCAAAGCTTCTGCGGTGTCCACTGCAGCATCAGGATTTTGCTCGTACCTTTTCTGCGTTCTTTTTTTTCGCGACATCGCTGAATCGACGTTGCTGAGTGATTCTCAAGGAGTGAGCTGAATATGTCCGTACTGACCTTCGATGACGCCCCGGCCGAAACTGCTGCTCCTGCTGTTCCTGTTCCGCCCGAGGGCGGTCGAGTGAAAGCGACGGAGAAGCGACTGATCAATTGCGCTCAGGTTGACGTCAACCAGTTGATGCCCATCAAGTATCACTGGGCGTGGGAGCATTACCTGAATGGCTGTGCAAATCACTGGATGCCGACCGAAGTTCCGATGAACCAGGATGTTGAAATCTGGCGTTCGGATAAACTGACGGACGACGAGCGGTTGGTGATCAAACGCAATCTCGGCTTCTTCTCCACCGCGGAATCGCTGGTTGGCAATAATCTGGTGCTGGCGATCTTCAAGCATGTGACCAACGCGGAGTGTCGTCAGTACCTGCTGCGGCAGGCCTTCGAAGAAGCCGTGCATACTCATACATTCCTCTACGTTGTCGAAAGTCTGGGCCTGAACGAGGGCGAGATTTTCAATATGTACCGTGAGGTCCCTGCGATTGCTCGCAAGGACGATTTCGAGATGGAACTGACGGCGGAAGTGCTGTCTGACGGCTTCACCACGGATACTCCGGAAGGCCGTCAGATGTTCCTGAAGAACCTGATTGGCTATTACGTCATCATGGAAGGGATCTTCTTCTACAGCGGGTTTGTGATGGTGTTGTCGTTCCATCGTCGCAACCTGATGAAGGGGATTGGTGAACAGTTCCAGTACATCCTGCGGGACGAGACGACGCACATGAACTTCGGGATTGACCTGATCAACGGGATCAAGTCCGAGAACCCCGAATTGTGGACTCCGCAGTTCCAGTCCGAGATGCTGGAGCGGGTGCGGAAGGCCGTGGAACTGGAGATTGCGTATGCGGAAGGCTGTCTGCCGCGTGGCATTCTGGGTCTGAATGCAGAAGCGTTCCGTGACTATGTGCAGTACATTGCGGACCGTCGTCTGGAGCGAATTGGCCTGCCGACTCAGTACGGGTCTTCAAATCCGTTCCCGTGGATGAGCGAGACGATTGACCTGTCGAAGGAGAAGAACTTCTTTGAAACGCGGGTGACCGAGTACCAGAGTGCTGGCGCTTTGAACTGGGATTGATGGATCACAACAGGGTTGACCGGGCTTTGTGATGCGAGGGGACAGCAGGCATTTTCCTGCTGTCCCTTTTCTGTCAGCGATTGATGCGAAGTCATGAATGGTAACGTCTACGCGGTCATTGACATTGAGACATCGGGGCTGTCACCGCGGCTGGGCGATGGGATCTGCGAAATCGGTGCGGTGGTTCTGAACGAACGGTTTGAGGTGGAGCGTTGTTTGTCGCTGCTGCTTCATCCGGGCTGCCGGATGTCGTGGAGTGCGATCAATGTGCACAGGATTTCTGACCATGCTGTGCGAGACTGTCCGTCGTTTCGCGAGATTTTGCCGGGTTTTCTGTCCTTCCTGCAGGGAGTGACGCATCTGGTGGCCCACAATCTGTCGTTTGAAACTCGTTTTTTGAACCACACGCTCTGTGAGCATGGAGTCGGGGTTTCGGATTTATTTTCCACTGTGTGTACGATGCGGCATGCTCGTTCGCTGAAACTGGCAGACAATGCGCGGCTGGCGACTCTGATGCAGCATTTTGGTATTCAGACAACATTTGGCATGCATGCAGCGCTGGTCGATGCGGCTGCCACCTCGATGCTGCTGCAGAAGATGTCCGATTCGATGCAGTTTCCCGTGCCGCGTAGTGTCAGCGTGCCGTCCATCGGCAGCGGACAATTGTGCTGCCTGCCCGATCCGTGTGTCAGTCGGACTTCCGAATCTGACCTGCGGCGTCTGTTGCAGCAGATGGGGCTGACCGCCGCTCGCGCCGATCATGTAGTTCCGTTGAATAGTCTGCAGTAGGATCCTGGGGTCCTTGCGGACAGCGACAGGATCTGGCTCTCTGGATTCCCGGTTACTTTTGGGTGGGACGATCCAGACAGGTAGAGTCAGGGCAGAGTGAACTTCGTTTCGAGGCTTTTACGCAGTCTGCCCCATGTTGTGATACAAACATTTTTTTGTCTCTTGAATGGTTCCCTTTTGTCAATGATTCCTGGCTTGGGACGCCCTCCCAGGGCAATGACGCCGCCGGTGGTCTGTAACAGCGGCAGACTCGAAATTGCGAAGGTTTTCGTGCCTGATGTCTTTGGTGGATTCAGAAACAGAAGGACAGCATCAGCACAGGATTTCACCTCGCCCAGGAAGGCGTCTGCCACGCCCGGTATCATCGCTGCGGTTTCCAGAGTTTTCCCCTGGATTTCAAGGTCCCTGAGCAGTTCCATTTGAGCTGAAGACACTCGACCGACACTTCTGATCCGCTGTTCTGTTATGAGAATATCGGCGAGCAGTATTCCGGTCAGCTCGTCGAGGTCTGATGTTGAAACAGCATCGGTCTGTCCAATGGCCGTTTTCTTTGCAGATTTCAGCAAACTCAGCTCTGTTTCGATCATCGCGTGCTTTGCTCGGAAATCGGCGAGTGAGAACAGGCGTCGCATTTGGTCAGCGTCAAGCAGACGGTTCTCCTGCACGTTCTGGACTGCAGCCATTAATAGTCCGCCATCTGTCAGTGGTGTCGGCTTCGTTGCAGCGTAGGCTAAGAGTCGTTCCGTGAGCAGTTGGGCCAGTTCGCGGCTCACGTTCAGATCAGCAGCACTGAGGCAGCGTAATGCCGTATGCATTTTCATTTCGCTCTGTGGATCCTTGTTGTTGCCGGCTTGCACGTTTGCCAGCACGACACGCAACACGTCTGCTGTGGGAAGTTTCCTGACCTGTATCGCCGCGTCTGTGTGATATTGGGGAGTATCATCAGCGAAGTAAGGCACCAAACGGTCCGCGGAGACTGTATCAAGGATCGGGACGTTGCGGGGCGCGTCGAGTAGTTCCCCAATCTTAATGCACGCGACGATCGAAAAAAGAGAAAACAAAGTAAAGAAAATCTTGAATTTGTCCCACCTGGACAGGGCTGTCGAGGATGTCTGTTGATGGTGGCACGGTTGTGAATTCGCCGTATTCCGACGAAACAGGTTGGGCATGAACTGAGTTCCCTTGAGCGTTCGAGGGTGGGGGGCGTTATGTTCCTGGGTCAGAAGTCGCTGCAGCTTCCGAATTATTGACAGGAATATTGGAAATTTCCCACCGCAAAGGGGAAGTTTGGCTGCGGTGGCGAAGACTGATGGCCCACGTGTGCTCCCTGCAGTCGAATCATCAGTGTTTTGAAGATTTTTTGAAGTCCACGATCGACAGGCCTGACCTGTTGAGTTGGGTCTTGCAATCCGGCCTTCGGCGGGTGAGAATTGCGATTCATCAGAATACTCATCCTGCCGGTCATTCAGGACGCCCGTTGCGGGTCCCCTGCCCTGTTGTTCTTCACGAAGGCCCACTATGTCTGTTTGTTTGGTGCCAGTGCAGCGCCTTGTGATTTCTGCGGCTGCTGTGCTGTGGGCTGTTATGGTGTTCGCAGTGCCCGCCGCTGGTGCTCAGCAGGTGCCTGCTCAGGCTGATCCTCAGGATCCGCCGGATCCTGCGGGCGTTGCTTTTTTTGAACAGCACATTCGTCCTGTGCTGGTGCGTGACTGTTACGCTTGTCATTCGCAGGAAGCAGCCGCCAAAGGGGCTTTGAAGGCCTCGTTGTTTCTCGATTCAGCAGCCGGTATCCAGGCGGGTGGTGAATCTGGGCCGGTGATCGTCCGCGGTCGCTCGGCTGACAGCCCTTTGTTAAAGGCTTTGCGATATGACGGCCTTGAGATGCCGCCAGCGGGCCGGCTGTCTGACGAGGTGGTGGGGCATTTCGCGAAGTGGATCGATCTGGGTGCTCCTGATCCGCGCAGTGGTGGGGTGCCGCAGGTGCCGCGTCGGGAAATCAACGTAGCGACCGGGCGTGAGTGGTGGGCGTTTCGTCCGTTGCAGCAGTCAGTGCCTCCGGATCGGCAGAAGCCAATTGACAGCTTCATTCGGGCGGGCTGGCAGCAGCAGGGCCTGACTCCGGTCAGGGTGGCCGAAAAGCAAACCCTGATTCGCCGGGCGTGGCTGGATCTGACCGGGCTTCCTCCGGCTCCTGAGAAGGTCGCTGCCTTTCTGGCTGATTCGTCGCCGGATGCCTTTGCCAAAGTGGTGGATGAGTTGCTGGCCAGCCCTGCTTACGGCGAACGCTGGGCTCGGCACTGGCTGGATACAGCGCGGTTCGCTGAAAGTGGTGGTTATGAGTTTGATGGTTTTCGGCCCGGTGCGTGGCATTACCGTGACTGGGTGATTCGATCTTTGAACGAAGATCTGCCGTGGGATCAGTTTTTGCGAATGCAGTTGGCCGGTGATCTGCTGGAACCGGACACGCTGGCGGGTGCTGCGGCCTCGGGATTTCTCGTTGCCGGTCCTTATCCCGGGCAGATCACGGCCAAAACGGTAGAGCGAATTCGCTATGATCAGTTGGACGACATGCTGATGACAATCGGCGGATCGATGCTGGGCCTGACTCTGGGATGTGTCCGCTGTCATGATCACAAGTTTGATCCGATACCGCAGCAGGACTATTACGCTCTGGCGGCTTCGCTGGCCCGCACTGCTCACGGCACCCGGAACTACGACTATGATCCGGCGGTTACTGAGCAGCGTCTGCAGCAGCACAGGGCCAGGCAGGACGAATTGACAGCCATCCTGACGACGTTTGCCCGACAGCAGTTACCGGGGCGATTTGAAGCGTGGCGAAAGGAACAATTGCCGGGATTGGCTGATGTTCCCCGCTGGCAGATTCTGGACCCCGTCATTTTTGAAGCGGAGCGTTCGTGGCTGAAGGTGCAGTCCGGTGGCCTGATTGTGCATGATGGGGCGATGGTACCGGGTGCGACCATTGCGCGTCGCGGGCAGCGGAGAAATGTGGCGAACGAGGAGCGGTATCAGTTGCAGTTTCAGACGCATCAGAAGGATGTGCAGGCGCTGCGTCTGGATGTGTTTACCGAGAAAAGTCTGCCGCAGAAGGGGCCGGGGCTGAATGGAGACGGCAGCTTTCAGCTCAGTGAGATTCAGTTGACCAGTCGGCCGCTGCAGAGTTCAGAAGCTCCGACGGTGGTGCCGCTGAAACTGGCGTTTGCGGCCTTTGCGGATGACGGGCAGGGAGCTGACCTCGCACTGGATGGCAAGCCGAACACGGCCTGGGTTGTCCGCGCCACGGCTCGAAAAGATAACTCGCTGATTCTGGAGCTGCCTCAGCCTTTGTCGGGTTCTGAGCGTGGATTGGAACTGACGCTGACTTTGCAGTTCCGCGATGGTGGGATGGGTCGTTTGCGAGTCAGTTTTTCGAATGAACCGAATCCAGCCACGTGGGCGGGCGGTGTGGGTGACCAGCATGGTGGTGAATTGCGGGCGCTGGCTGCGGCTTATCCGCAGGGTTTAGCGGACGAAGTTCAGTTGTCCGCGGCACGCTGGCTGTCAGCGTTTGATCCGGCGACGGCAGAAGTTTTCCGGCCGGAGCAGGAGCATCTCGCGAACACTCCGCGACCGGATTTTCGGGAAGTGTATACAACCGTGGCGGGCGGTCAGGACGTGTTTCTGCTTCGTCGTGGCGAGGTTGATAACAAGCAGGGGCAGGCACAGCCCGGTTTTTTGCAGGTTTTATGGCGTGACAGTCAGCCGGCGGCGCCGCGGACGGATCCGGCTGAGCTTCCGCGAGTGGCCCTCGCGCGGTGGATTACGGATGTTGAGCATGGTGCTGGTCCGCTGGCAGCGCGGGTGATTGTGAATCGCGTCTGGCAGCATCATTTTGGAGAGGGGCTGGTGGGGACTCCGAATGACTTTGGAGTGCAGGGTGAGGCGCCGTCGCACCCGGAACTGCTGGAATATCTGGCGGGTGAATTTGTGCGATCGGGCTGGAAGCTGAAGTCGCTGCATCGGGCGATTCTGCTGACCGATGTCTGGCAGTTGTCACACGAGGCCTCGGCTGAGAATGTGGCGAAGGATCCTGGAAATCGCTGGTTGTGGCATTTTCGGCCACGGCGTCTGGAGGCTGAGGCGATTCGGGATGCGTTATTGTCGGTGGGGGGCAGTCTGGATCTGACGATGTATGGCCCGAGTGTTCTGGATGCGACGCCTCGGCGGAGTGTTTATCTGCGCGTGAAGCGGAGTGAATTGCTGCCGATTATGACCGTTTTTGATGCTCCTGAGCCGACTCAGAGTATCGGCGAGCGGAGTGTAACGACGGTGCCGACGCAGGCATTGACGCTGTTGAATTCGCCGATAGTGCGTCAGCAGGCTGAAAAGCTGGCTCGGTTGGTTCGTGCTGATGGAGCACGTCCGCTGGAGGAGGCGGTGCGTGATGCGTGGCAACGAGCGTTGTCGCGGCAGCCCGCGTCTGCTGAGGTCAGTCGGATGCTGTCGTTTATTCAGCAGCAGTCCAGCGCGGCGGGCGTTTCGTCACCGGCGACGGAACAACTGGCGTTTGAGGAATTCTGTCATGTGCTGTTGTGTCTGAATGAGTTCGTCTATATCGATTGAGCCGACTTGTGCCGGGTGAGTGTTTTCAAGTCTGAAGGGAAGTTGATTCGAAATGTTTGGCTACTACTCTGCTGCCGAGGTGCAGTTGCCTGTGCGGCGTCGTTTTTTGCAGCAGACCGGACTGGGTTTTGGGTCGATTGCGCTGGCCAGTCTGCTGCATGAGGAGTCGCGGGGGCAGGACGGCGAGGCGGCAGCCACTGTGGCGTCGGGGGTACCGGCTGACCCGCTGGCTCTGCGGCCACCGCATTTTCCGGGCCGTGTGCGTTCAATCATCTGGTTGTTTATGACGGGCGGTCCATCTCAGGTGGACACCTGGGATTACAAGCCTGAGCTGCAGGCGCGGGATGGTCAGGAACTTTCCGGGGCGGATCCCAAAACCGGATTCTTCACGACCAGTGGCAAGTGTCTGGCATCGCCGTTCAAGTGGCAGCAGCATGGGGAGTCGGGAACGTGGGTTTCTGATTTGTTTCCCCGATTGTCGCGGCATGTGGATCACATGTGTTTTCTGCATTCGATGCACCTGCGACAGAACAATCATGCTCCGGCGTCGATTGAACTGATGTGTGGGACGAATCGTCCCGGGTTACCGGCATTAGGGGCGTGGATGACATGGGGGCTGGGATCTCAGAACAGCAATCTGCCGGCGTGTGTAGTGATGCACGACACGCGTCCGCGTGGCGACGACCAGATCTGGTCGGCGGGTTTCCTGCCCAAGACATATCAGGCCATGGCACTTGATGCGCGGCGGAACGAGGCGATTGACAATCTGCAGAGGGACAGTCGTCGCAGCGAGTTGCAGCAGCGGGCGCAACTGGATTTGCTGCGCGAGCTGAATCAGGAGTATGCGACGGGGCGTCCGACGCAGGGGGATCTGGCTGCGCGAATCAATTCGTTTGAGCTGGCATACCGGATGCAGATGGCGGCACCGGAGGCATTGAATCTGCAGGCTGAGACGAAGGAGACGCATGCGATGTATGGACTGGATCAGCCGGAGTGTGCGACATTTGGTCGGCAGTGTCTGCTGGCCCGGCGGCTGGTGGAGCGTGGTGTGCGGTTTGTACAGATTTTTGCGGGCAAGGGAGTGGGGGGGGATGGGAGTGTGAATGATGTGCCGTGGGACTGTCACTCGGATGTGCAGACGAATCATCGGTCATGTGCGCTGCATACAGACCAGCCGGCGGCCGCCTTGCTGGCTGACCTTGAATCGCGGGGGTTGCTGGAATCGACATTGGTAATCTGGGGTGGCGAATTTGGTCGGACTTCGGATTCACAGGGGGCTCGTGGTCGAGACCACAATCCGAACGGGTTCACGATCTGGATGGCGGGGGCCGGGGTGAAGGGTGGATTTCATTACGGTGCGACGGATCCGTTCGGCTATAAGGCAGTCGAGAACAAGGTGCATGTGAATGATCTGCATGCGACGCTGCTGCATCTGCTGGGGCTTGACCACACACAATTGACGTGGCGTTTCAACGGCCGTGATTTCCGGCTGACGGATGTGGGTGGGCAGTTGTTGAGCGATATTCTGGTGTAGTACTTGCCAAAGAGATTCGCCAGTGAAGTATTCGTTCGATACCCAGCTCTCGTTCGATGTGAGCCGGTTTGTGGGATGACGAAAATCGCACCGTCACTGTCGTGAGGCAGAAGGTGGATGGCACCTGCTGTCGCTAGGCCTGTGTGTGGCAGGATGTTTGTTGCAGGACGAGTCTTTTCGCTGCAGGATTTTGATTTCTGTTCAGGATTGTTTCCGGGCCGATGATTGCAGACCGAAACCATCGGCGAAAGTTGAGCACGCTGTCGACCCATAACTCTGCAGGGATTTCCAGGCGGTCAAAGAGTGGCGAGATTTGGTCCGGTGGGGCATTACGTTGATGGGTGGAAATCTGACAAGCCGTCCAGTCAAGCAATTGAAGATACTCCCCCAACTCCAGCGCCAGGAAGCCCTTGTTCGATGCGCGACGTGATGTGGATGCAACGCGCACAGCCTGTTGCTGTGGTTCCAGGGGCACCGGAGACAGCCAACCGGCTCGGCTTCCATGCTCCACGGCGAGATCAAAATGGTTTTGGTCCGTAGCCCTTGCCTCTGCACAATCGCTTACAGGGGCCTGAGCCGTATTCAGCGCGGCTGCAGGTAACGGGTCACTGGCGTATGATGAGGTGGCGTCTGAGGGTGCGGCACCTGTGGCATGCTGGGCGACTGCGTACTGCAGATCGCGAATTCTATCCTGCACGCTGGTGAAATCGCTGTCTTCGATCGTCCTCGCGATACCTGCGCGAAGAGGGTTCAGATCGACATACTGCAGGCAAGCCAGAATTGCTGCGTCGTTCTGCAGTACCTGGGCCTTGAAGCGACCTTCCCAGAATCGCCCTGTGCAGTTGTCTTCCCGATTGGACTGTCGGGCGATACGTTCACAGACAAAACGCATGCACCATGAAATGCTGGAAAGTCTGCGA
>Ga0255095_1000588_pt1 | contig 17865 bp, 10 predicted proteins | sample Colum_Law_RepC_8_2_FD_188435 | JGI IMG/M metagenome (GOLD analysis project Ga0255095, IMG submission 188435) | Freshwater microbial communities from Columbia River, Oregon, United States - Colum_Law_RepC_8d | ecosystem: Environmental > Aquatic > Freshwater > River | place: USA: Oregon...
GTGGTGGGTGGTGGGGATGACGACTGGGCACGATGAGGGCATCTGGTACCGGGAGCGACACTCTGGCAGGTGTTTGGCTCGGCAGGAGCTTCGCCCTCCCAAGGGGACGCAGCGCAACAAACCTGAGAGGGAGAAAAACCTGAGGCCGGAAACCCTGATTTCGGCGGCGTTTCAATTCTGCATAGACCACTCTCTGTCAACACCCCTGGCAATGCAATCTGCAACTGCGCACAGGATTTCGCGTTGATCCGAAAAGTTTCGAGTTTTCAAATCTCAACTTTCTCGCATCCAGTTTTCTATTTCATGGCTGTGGGGGCGGTAATGGCTTCCTGTCGGTAGTTTGTACCCGGTCTGAGTCCCCCGGAGAATCTTTGGCTCTGCTGATCACTTCCTGCAGTCGATCTCTTGTGGCGCTGTTCAGCCTGCCAATTCCCAGTTTTCGAGCGAGCGCGAGTGGCGGATCGGCATCCTGAAGAATCTCCCGATGACTGATGGCAAGATCGCAGAGTTCTGCCAGTGAAATCTGATCGACCGTGCGTCGGGAATCTTCTGAAGTCGGGTGCCGGTAATCGGTTGATTCCAGCGGGGAGCCGGGATACCACAGAAACCTGCCAGTTGACTCGTCGGTGAAAGCGACATTCGGCACCAGCGACAGAACACGATCTCGAAGTTTGCCGCTGGTTCGCGAGATATTGTGCAGCCGGGCAATCCGCTGGCAGAGGATGTCGTCTCGAACAGGGGATTCCAGTTCGAGTGCTGCGAGAGTGATCTGTCTTAACGTATCGGTATAGTTTCCGTCATAGAAGGCAGCGGGTTGGATGGCGAAGCCTGAGCCGTCGAAAGCACGGTATCGCATCTGCACATCGCCGTCGGTCTGGTCGGTCGTATTGGTGTCCGAGTTACCGCGTTCGTGGGGGTGATCTGATTCGACGGCAACCTCATCTTCAGAAGACTGTTGGTCGGGCTGTGCTGAAGCATCCTGCTCGTCCTGCAACCGATCTTCCTCACGTTTTCGTTCCAGCAGTTCGGTCAGTGTTTTGTGCAGTTTCTCGGTGGCTGTTTTGTGGTCCGCCCACCAGTCCGTGGACCAGATTCGCAGGATTTCCCAGCCCAGGTGCCGCAGGGTTTGTTCGCGAATCCTGTCGCGGTCCTGGGCCGTTGCTGATCGGTGATAGGTGGCACCGTCGCACTCGATTCCGGCGAGGTACGCGCCTGGTTTGTCGGGGTGGACAATACCCAGATCAATGCGAAACGCCGAGACACCGATCTGAGAAACGACCTGCCAACCGCGGGACTGCAACTGCTGGGAAACAGTCTCTTCGAACGGCGACTCGAACCCTCCGACCGAACCTCTGTCCTGCGCATGCAGAGCCACTGGTCCGCGTTCGGCGTAATCGAGAAAGGCTTTGAGATGACGGACACCAATATGTTTAGCGCCGTCTGCATTCAACTGGTCTGCTTTGAATGACGAGTAGACCACCAGTTCCTGGCGGGCACGAGTGACAGCGACATTAAGGCGTTTTTCGCCACCTGCGCGACTGAGTGCTCCGAAGTTGAGCGGGATCCTGCCGGTTGCGTCGGGACCAAACGCGATGGAAAAGAGCATGACATCCCGTTCGTCACCCTGGACATTTTCGAGGTTCTTCACGACGGTCGGTTCAATTCGTGCATCATCAAAGAACCACTCGATTTCCCTGGAATCCCGAAGTGCCTGATCAAACAAATCCTGAACCAGAGTCTGTTGCTGGCTGTTGAATGTAATGACGCCCAGTGTCCTGCGTTTTTCCGGAGGAAGTTTCATCCACTGTTTCATGCGACCAACGGCATCGGCGACAATCGCCCGGGCTTCTTCCCGATTGGTGCGGCTTTTTCCGCGGTCAAATGACCCATTTGGCAGATACTTCAGCGACACTCCGCGGTCTGCTGTGACGGCGGAAGGGAACGTGATCAGTTCGTTTCCGTAGTAATGGTAGTTCGAGAAGGCAATGAGCGATTCGTGTCTGCTGCGATAATGCCAGTTGAGCTGCATGGTGGGAATGCCGGATGCTTTGGCTTCATCCAGAATGCTGTCGAGGTCTTTTTCGTGATCTTCCAGCTCTTCGTTGTCGGTATCGCTTTCTGTACGCCCGAAGAAGTTTGTCGGCGGCAGTTGTCTGGGATCGCCCACGATAATGGTCTGACGACCTCGCGCAATAGCTCCTATGGCATCCCAGGTTGTGATCTGAGATGCCTCGTCGAAGATGACAACGTCAAAGACGGCCTGACTGGACGGAAGATACTGGGCGATGGAAAGCGGCGACATCAGCAGGCATGGAGCCAGCCTGCTGAAGTTTTCGGGCATCCCACTGATGAGTTCCCGGATCGTTCTGCTGGGTCGCTGCAGCTGCGACTGGTGGCGCAGCAGCCCAAGTTCTGATTGTCTGGGGACAGTGTTGGGATCGGGCAACTGGTGTGTCAGCGCGCGGCGAACGGCGGCTGATGCTTCGACACGAGCCGCGTCGTCCAGTTCCCTGAACTCGCGGATTGCGTCCTCGTGCCGGTAACGCTGAAACTTTTTCAGAGCGGAACTGCTGTCGATCGCAGCAGGCAGCCACCATCGCACCCAGGCCAGCCTGAAGGCGGCGGGAGCGTCTTCAGGGGTCAGTTCCCCGGACTCCATGGCTTTGACGAAACCGGCGAGGCCCAGTCCGGAAGCTCGCTGAGTGATCTCATGCCACGCAATCCAGTCACGCAGTGAAGCGCGGCCGGCCTGCAGTTTCGACAGCTGTTCTTCCGTATCTGCAAGAACCGTGCTGGTGTCTTTTCCAAAGGGACTTTCACCGGCGCAGGTACGGAATTTCTGAACGGACTCGGCAAAAACGCTGAGCGCTGCGAGAAACGTTCCGGCAAGCGTAATGACGGGATGCGACATCGCGTCCCTGCTGATCACCGGGTGCAATTTTGCCGACATCGGATTCAACTGGCCATTCAGTCTGGCAAGCTCGACGATTGACTGCCGCAGTTCCCTGCCCCGTGCCAGAAACTGGCGTATTTTTGCCGGATCTGAATCACGTCCGTTCCAGGGTACAGGCTGACCTGCCAGCGGACTTGCGTCAATTTTCTGCAACTGGTGCTGAATCGCACGAATGGCGGGCAAATCCGCAGCCGGGTCGACGTTGCCCGAGGATGCGTACGTCTGCAGCAGCTTCTGCACACGCCGTTTTGCCAGCAGCGAAAGTGGCCAGAACTTTGCTGAGGCGATACGCCACTCCTTTTCAAGATCAGCGACAGGAATCGTTGTCAGCACTTCCTGAGTGTACACCCCCTTCAGTCGCCTGGTCTGCTGTCGCACAATACTGATGGATGCTTCCAGTGCGTCCACGTGTGTTGACAGTTGAGCAAACTCTCTGTGAAAGATGACTGCAAAGTTCTCTGCTGCGGTCGAAATCAGTTTTTCAGCGACCCTGCCGTACAGCTGCAGCGACTCACTGGAACCATCCAGCACATCTCCGGCACCAATACCGACAGCAAACAACTGCAGTTGTTGCCGCAGGTCCGCGCAGGCCTGCTCAAGGGACGCCGCCTGCTGGCAGAGATTCTGCTCCCAGACTGCGGACCATTCCGTGACTGTCAGGAATTCGGGCTTTTGAATGCTTCCCACTTCCCTGCGAGTGAGGCTTAGCTCGGCAATCGCCCCTGCCAGTTCCTGATACTTTGCCTTATCGAGCTCGCGAGTTCGTGGCCAGTCGAACGCAGGAGTTATTTTCTGTGCACCCTTCACCGACTCACCCATCGCGCGAAAGACTGTCCAGCCACTGGCATGTTCCCTGTGCAGCGCCTCGACGTAAGCATTCAACTGGTCGCGACGGGCTTTAATGCGGGCGTTGAGATCCAGCCACCTGTCAGCGTTTGCCTTTTCAGAAGCTTTCCAGGCTGTGTTCAGTTGCTCGATGAAGCGCTTTCGCTCGGCTTTGCTGGAATGCAGCTCAAGGCAATAGTCGCCGAGTCCATGCTGCTTCAGGCGACGATGGACGACTTCGAGCGCCGCGGTTTTTTCGGCTACGAACAGCACGGTCCTGCCCTTTGCGAGACAATGCGCGATCATGTTGGCAATCGTCTGGCTTTTTCCGGTGCCTGGCGGCCCGATGAGTACGAAATCCTGTCCAGCATCTGCGGCGGCAATCGCCGCAAGCTGAGAGGAGTCGGCGGGCAGAGGATGAATGAGATCACCGGGCGAGTACTTTCGATCAATATCCCGACAGGTGGGAAATGGCGATGAAACGGCCCGCTCAAACTCCTTATCAGGGTTCTGGACGAGGTGCCGAACGACTCGATTCTGTGTCAGTTGATCGAGGCGGTCCGTCAGATCCTTCCACATGAGATATTTGGAAAACGAAAATGTCGAGAGCGCTATTTCATCGACGACTTCAAAGCCCGGCACCTGTCGAATGGCTCGTCGAACCATCTCGAACACCTGACTTACGTCAACCCCGTTCTGATCCGTCGGAAGATTCGTTTCCAGAGCAGCCAGATTGAGATCAAAGTCCTTTGTCAGCATCTGAATCAGAGTTGCATTGAAGCAGATCTCGTCTTCGTGACTGGCGAGACAAAACGGTGAGGCAGCGGAGGCCCGTATCAATTTCACGGGCACCAGAAGCAAGGGTGCTCGGCAGGCGGAAGCACCCTCCGCTTCCTTTCGCCACGAGAGGAAGCCGACAGCGAGAAACAGGGTGTTGGAGCCACCTTCGGCAAGGTCATTTCTGGTTTTGCGGTAGAGTTCAATCAATCTGGCATCGAGGTCTTTCTTTGACAACGGCGAGGCCAGTTCACAGCGGGCGAGTGCAGCGCGGGCAAATTCGGTATTAAGGCCCTTCCGGGTGCTTCGCTGATGCAGCTCCTCATCGCGGTCGCCGACAGGATTTTCTTCATTCAATGAGATGACTCGGATTTTTTTTCCCGCAGCCAGATGGTCTTCCAGAAGCGGCAGATCGGGGCAGGCGAATGGTATGACCTGTCTGGAGTCCCTGAAGTTCAGCAGCCGATTTCGCAAAGAGAGGTCGAGCAACCTGCTTTGCCATCGTTCGATGCGTCCCCGGGGCGTGGTCGGAAGTTCTTCAGTCGAGGCGATTGTCAGGTCGTCCGGCAGATCGGGCATCTGCGGTAGTGGAATGATTCCCGAATCGTGGTAATCCGCGACCTGGCGCTGGTTCTGGGGGGCATCGTGAGACGCCAGCGGCCTGATCTGAGCCATCCGTGCTCTGCGGATGTCGACGGTGGCCACAAAGCGTTCTTCATTTTCCAGACTCAATGATCTGGTGGCCGTGGTTTCCGCGTCTTCAAAACGAGCGGGGGGCGAATGAGTGATCAGTGTGGTTTCAAAGACGACGAGCTCTTTCGCCTGGATTGCCTTTCTCACTTCACTGCTGTCGGTTTCGATGAGTTGCCTGAAGGTTGTTTCTGCCAGCCAGACACCGGCGAAACAGTGCCCCTGCTGGAATACCACAACGGGATTCAGGCCGATTCCTTCGAGCACGGAGGCGAAGAGCAGCGTGGTATCCAGACAGGTCGCCAGCCCACCTTGCAGAACAGTCGACGGCCGTCGAGTTTTCTGACCGGACTTTTCAAAGCTGGTGGGAGGATTTGAGTACGTCAGCTTTGCGGCTGCGACTGCCGACCAGACTGCCGCGGCAAGCATATAAGCACGACGCCGATCACGGCTTTGATAGCCATCCAGTGCGGTTGGATGGCCATGCAGGCCGAGAGTCTCGGCGGTTCTTTTCATCAGTTGTGGTACCGCTGGATCATTCGGCATCACGAAGGCTGCGAGCAATTCCGGTCCGGATGAGAATCCGCCCCATTCGTCCCGTGCCAGTACGCGGATTTCAGAACTTAAACGGGCCAGTTTCTGATTCGCACCAAGCAAAGTGAGATCAATTCTGCCAAGTTCAGCTTCGTTCAGTACATGCAGATAGCCCGGCTCCAGTTCGACAAGGCGATCAGAGATTTGTATGTCTTCGCCAGGCTCAATTCGCTCGATGTGCCAGACGCGACTGCGGGCAAAGGCGGGAGTGACCTGCAGCGAAAGTTTTACGTTGCGAAGTGTGGTCGCCCCGTTATTCCGGACTGTCAGAGACTTCAGAATCGGTACGGAATTCTGGTGACACGCGTAGTTGATGCTGCCTGCAAATTCCGCATGAATGGAAATTGACTTTTCGGTTTCATCCGCGGTCACTTCGTTCGCTCCTGGCACCGGAAGATGTGGGGCTGTGTTGCTGCTTACCATTGTGGCCGCTGGTTGCAGTAAAAATATACTGCATGAGGAGTTTCAGTGACGGCCGGTCATTTTAAAAGTTTCGCTTTGGTTCGGCAACCAGTGGCAAGTACCGTCTTTATGGGGATCAGGGCGTAATCCTGTGCGTGGCTGCGGATTGTATTGCCACTGGTGTTGACAGAGCGTGGTTTACGGCGTCAGGGGTGTCATCCTGCGGGAGTGCGAAGCTCGTGGTGAGCCGGGCACGTGTGAGTCCGCTGGGGGCGCACGGCTCGGCGGGAGCCTCGCCCTCCCAAGCCTCGCCGTTCCAGGTCTGGCCGTTCCAGGTCTGGCCGTTCCAGGTCTGGCCTTCCCAGGTCTGGCCTTCCCAGGTCTGGCCTTCCCAGGTCTGGCCTTCCCAGGTCTGGCCTTCCCAGGTCTGGCCGTCCGAGGGGCGGGTAGTGCAGGATCAGTGGGCGGGTGGCAGCAGGGTCCACCATGCGAGTGCGACGGGTCCGGCGTAGAGTGGGCTGTCGACGAGGTCGAGGAGTCCGCCGAAGCCGGGCATGAGTGCGGCTGAGTCTTTTTTTCCGACATCGCGTTTGATGAGTGATTCGACGAGGTCACCGACGAGTCCGGCGAGTCCGGTGGTGAGTCCGTAGAGGAGTACGACGGGGAGGCTGGCGGGTTGAGGCGCGTTTTGGAACAGTTGTCCGGCGAAGGTGAGCCAGAGCCATGTGCCGGCGATGCTGCCGAAGACAGCGCCGACGAGTCCCATCCATGTTTTTCCGGGGCTGAGTCTGGGTGCCATTCTGCGTTTGCCCCAGAGGCGTCCGAAGGTGTAGGCGCAGGTGTCTCCGGACTTGACGCAGATGATCATGGAGGCGAGTGCGAAGTAGCCGTTCTCTGCGGAGGGGTACCAGCGGAGCTGAGCGGTGACTGCGAGGAGGGCTCCGGCGTAGAGCACAGTCACCATATTGGCTCCGACTGTTTCCATGGAGCGACCTGGTTCCTGAAACTGTGAGGCTTCCCATGCGAGGAGTCCGAGGAAGCTGGCGATGGCGGCGGCGGCGATGCCGGTGAGTGCGGTGTGGAGTGGTGGGGTTTGTCCGGGGTGCAGCAATGCTGGCAGCCATGCGGCGACGACGAAGAGTATGCTGAGGCTGCCGGTGAGGGGAAAGCAGGGTTGAAATGAGCGTGTTTTCAGGAGGTCCGTCAGTTCATAAGCGCTGCGGCTGGCGATGAGCAGGCAGAGTGTGAAGAGGATCCATGCGGGCGGTCCGAGCTGCAGGTCCATGCGAAACAGGACGCAGACGAGTGGGATGAGGATTGCGGACATGAGCAGGCGCCAGCCGAGCATGATTGATTCCTGAAAACGTGTGTGGCCGGTTTCAGCCGTCGGTGGCTGTGTGATCGGTGGAGAGTCCGCCGAAGCGGCGATCGCGGTGTTTGAAGTCTTTGAGTGCAGTGCGGAAATCTTCGGCTTTGAATTCGGGCCAGTGACGATCGGAGACCCAGAGTTCGGAGTAACTGATCTGCCAGAGCAGGAAGTTGCTGATGCGGAATTCGCTGGCGGTGCGGATGACGAGGTCGGGGTCGGGCATGCCAGCGGTCATGAGTGCTGAGGCGATGGTGTGTTCGTTGATGCGGAGCGGGTCGAGTTGGCCGTCTTTGACGGCTTGAGCGAGTGTTTGAACGGCGAGTGTGATTTCCTGACGGGCGCCGTAATTGATGGCGAGGCAGAGTGTCATGCCGGTGTTGTCGGCGGTGAGTTGTTCGGTGGCGGCGATTTCCTGCTGGATGACGGGATCGAGTCCCGAGATGACTCCGATGACGCGGAATCGGAGTCCCTGGCGGTGGATTTCGCGGCGTTCTTCGACGAGGTACTGTCGGAGGAGCTGCATGAGGAGTGAGAGTTCGCGGGGTGGGCGTTTCCAGTTTTCGCTGGAGAAGCAGTAGAGGGTGAGTTGCTGGAGTCCGAGTCGTGAGGCTTCTTCCACGATGGCTCGGACTGAGCCGACGCCGCGGCGGTGTCCTTCGATGCGGGGCAGTCCTTTTTTCCTGGCCCAGCGTCCGTTTCCGTCCATGATGATCGCCACGTGCCGTGGCAGTCGGGTTCGATCGAGGTCGAAGCTGGCCAGTTGGGCGTCGGTGTAGGGAACGTCTTTTGACAACTGAGAAGGCTCCGATGTGTGTCTCGGGGGATGCGTGGAGTGCCGAGGCGAAGGGGGGAGTGTAGCAGAATGCGGGTTCAAGTTCATGTTGAGGCGGTGTGTTCCGGGGAGAGTGCGGCTGGACGTCTGAGTCTGTTCAGATTGCCGAGGCTGTGCAGGGTGCCTGTTTTTCCTGTCTTTTTTAATTGGCTGCAGGGGTGGTGTTCAGGTCTGCAGAGTGTGCTGGTTGATTGATTTTCCCTGTTCCGGACGATACGGTCTGAAGTTGTGTGATTGATTTGTGTGGGGAGTGGACCTGTCCTGTGGTGCCTTCTGGAGGTACCAGTGGGTGGCGGGTTTGTGGATCCGGGGTTTCCCGGTGGCAGAACAGCAATTCGGGCGCAATCGATGCTTTTCAAACGTCTTGGAGATCTGACTGCTCGACACGCCGTGCTGATTGTGGTGGCGTGGGTGGTGCTGTTGGCGGTCAGCGTGCGGGTTGCGCCCCCGTGGGAGTCTGTTGTCGCGAACGGTGAGTTTGCATTTCTGCCGGAGAATTCTGACAGCGTTGTCGCGAATGGTGTGTTTCGTGAGGCGTTTCCGGATGACCAGATGCGCAGCACGGTGGTGCTGATTGCGCGTCGTGAGAGTGGTACCGAGGGTTTATTGCCTTCGGACTTTGATTTTGTGGCCCAGCAGGTGGTGCCGGAGCTGCATCGGATTGCGGAATTGCCGGTTCCGGGTCAGGAGGAGGAGCAGTCTGCGGAGGGAGAGTCCTCCGGGGACGTGCCTGTGCCTGAGGACGCTGCGGGAACGAAGTCGGTGGTGTCTGAGGTGGTGGCTGCTGGTCAGTCCGAGCCGAAGCAGCAGATTGTGCAGAGCATTGCATGGTTTGAGGATCGCAAGGTTGGTGAGTTGCTGGTGAGTGAGGACAGGCAGGCAACGACGATTGTGCTGTGGCTGACGACGGAATTTCTGGATCAGGCCAACGTGAAGGTCGTGAATGAGGTGGAGGAGTTTGTCAAGCAGATGCAGCGGGTACCGTCGGGTCAGGCGGGTTCATTGCCGGCTGGTCTGGAGATCGCGATCAGCGGCAGTGCGACGTTTGGTCGTGACATGATGATGGAGTCGCGAAGGAGTGCGAAATCGACGGAAGACTGGACAGTGATCCTGGTGGTGGTGCTGCTGATCGGCATCTACCGTGCTCCGGCATTGGCCTTCATTCCGCTGGTGACGGTGGGAGTGGCGACGGCAGTCTCGAAGCATCTGCTGGCGATTGGTGCTCAGTTGGGAATCGTGTCCCTGTTCAACGGGATTGAGACTTATGTGACGGTGCTGGTTTACGGAGCAGGTGTGGACTACTGTCTGTTCCTGATTGCCCGTTATCGCGAGGAGCTGGATTCCGGGCTGACGATTGAGGAATCGATCACGGGTACGATGCAGCGGATTGGTGCGGCCCTGACGGCGAGTGCCGGGACGGTGATGTGCGGCATCGGGATGATGTATTTTGCAGAGTTTGGCAAGTTCAGTCAGGCGGGGGTGGCGATTACGTTTGGGCTGGGTGTGTGTCTGCTGGCTTCACTGACTCTGACGCCGGCGATTCTGCGTTTGTGTCGATTGTATGCGTTCTGGCCCGCGATGATGACTCGCCCGGCCGACACGTTTCCTGCGGGTCGTGGGGTTCTGGCGCGTCTGAAGAATCTGCGACTGTTGTCGATGGGATGGCAGTGGATGGGTTCTCTGCTGGAGCGTCGTCCGTGGTTTGCGTGGCTGGGCAGTATGGCGGTCCTGCTGCCATTTGCTGCGGCGGGTGTGATTTTCTTCGGGGATCTGAGTTACGGGTTATTGTCTGAGCTGCCGAAGACGTCAGCGAGTGTGTATGGGGCGGAGGCGGCGCAGAAGCATTTCCCTGCGGGCGAGGTGTCACCGATTACGCTGATGATTGAGGCAGAGGGCCTGGATTTCACGACGATGCAGGGCACTTCGTTTACTTTGATTCGGGAGTTTACGGAGCGTCTGGTGGCTCAGAAGGGCGAGCTGGGTCTGGATTCGGTGCGTTCGCTGTCATCGCCGCGAGGTCAGCGTGAGTTTCGGACTCGGCCGAGCATTGCGGTGCGTCAGGCTCAGAAGCTGCATGCTCGTCAGTATTTCGTCAGCCCCAACAACCATTCGATAACGCGGGTGAATCTGATTCCGAAGAACGACCCGTTTGCGCGGAGCAGCATCAGTGAGTTTCGGATGCTGCGGGATCGGATTCGGAACGAGTTGCCGGACGGTCTGCGGGAGGCGCGTCTGTGGTTTGTGGGGAATACGGCGGAGATCAGTGATCTGAAGGCGGTGACGGACCGTGATCAGATCCGGATTGATGCGCTGGTGATGCTGGGTGTGTATCTGATTCTGTGGGCATTGCTGAAGAAGCCGGGGATCTGTGCGTATCTGATGTTTACGGTGCTGTACAGTTATTTTGCGACGCTGGGTTTCACGTATCTGGCGTTCTGGGCGATGGATCCGCAGGGATTTACGGGTCTGGACTGGAAGGTGCCGATGTTCCTGTTTACGATTCTGATTGCTGTAGGGGAGGATTACAATATCTTCCTGATGGCTCGAATTGATGAGGAGCAGAAGGTGCATGGTCCGTTGAAGGGCATCACGGTGGCACTGGAGCGAACGGGCAGCATTATTTCCAGTTGTGGTGTGATCATGGCGGGGACATTTTCGTCGTTGATGGCTGGCAGTCTGGTGGGGATGGATCAGCTGGGTCTGGCACTGGCGACGGGTGTGGTGCTGGACACGTTTGTGATTCGTCCGATTATGGTGCCGTCGTTTATGGTGTTGCTGGCGACGATGCGTCTGGGCGTTCTGAGCCGTCTTGCCGGATATGGCAAGAAGGAACCTGTTTCGCAGGCAGCCTGAAAGAGGCTCGACCGGGCCGGCATTGCGCTGTACTCTGCTGTCCGAGCCAGTGGCGGTATTGGACTGTTGCTGTTGTGTCGAGGCTGTCGGTTCGAATCTGCCTGCCGAGCAGGTAATTAACATCCATGCTGCAGTTATTGCCCGCGATTGATCTTCTGGAAGGCCGCTGTGTTCGTCTGCGGCAGGGGAATTACGAGGACAGCACGGTGTTTTCGGACGACCCGGTCGAGATGGCTCGTCGGTGGCAGCAGGAGGGGGCTGAGCGTCTGCATCTGGTGGATCTGGACGGTGCTCGAGCGGGCCGTCCTGTGAACCAGGGTGTGGTGCGTCGGATTGTGGAGGCGACGGGTCTGCCGTGTCAGCTGGGCGGTGGGATACGGGACGAGCAGTCGATTCGGTCGACTCTGGAGCAGACGGGTGTGGACCGTGTGATTATTGGCACGAAGGCATTGCGTGAGCCGGACTGGTTTGCGGGGATGTGCGGGTTATTTCCGGGTCATCTGGCTCTGGGTCTGGATGCTCGGAATTCGATGGTAGCGACGGACGGCTGGCTGTCGGTTTCTGAGGTGTCAGTGCTGGAGTTGGCGGGTCGATTTGTGGGATTGCCGCTGGCGGCGGTGATTTACACGAACATTGCGAACGACGGGATGATGCAGGGGATTGACGAGGGGACTCTGCAGGACTTTCGGACACTGGCGGCGATGGGATTACCGGTGATTGCATCGGGTGGTGTGACGACGATGTCGGATCTGGCGGCGTTGCGGTTGATAGCGCGGGAGCAGCCGAATCTGATTGGAGCGATCACGGGTCGGGCGATTTACGAGGGCACGATTTCTGTCAGGTCGGCGGTGGATTTTCTTCGCGGAGCCGGGTGATGCGAGCGGATTTTCTGACGCTGGAGTCATTGGAGTCATTTGACCGTGACGGGTATCTGGTGGTGGAGGGTCTGCTGGATTCGGAGGAGACATTTCTGCTGCGTGAGATAGCGAAGCAGGATCGTTTGTTGTCGGAGCGTCGGACATCGCGAGCGGACGGTGAGGGTGGCGCGGTGGAGCTGGTGGTGGAGAATGAGTTACCGGCGGACAGCATTTACAGTGCGATTGTGCAGTGTGCTCCGCTGGTGTCAGCGATGGAGCAGTTGTTGTGTGACGAGGTGTATCATTATCATCACAAGATGATTCTGAAGGAGCCGCGAGTTGGCGGGGCGTGGACGTGGCATCAGGATTACGGGTACTGGTACAGCAACGGTTGTCTGTTTCCGGACATGGCCAGTTGCATGTTTGCGGTGGACCGGGCGACTCGGGAGAACGGTTGTCTGCAGGTGCTGCGTGGTTCGCAGCGGATGGGTCGGATTGATCATCTGAAGCGGGGTGATCAGACGGGAGCGGACATGGAGCGTGTGGAGGCGGCATTGCAGCGTCTGGAGCTGGTGCATGTGGAGCTGGAGCCGGGTTCTGCGGTGCTGTTCCACGGGAATACTCTGCATCGTTCCGATCAGAATCAGAGTGAGCATCCGCGGTGGGCGTTTATCTGCTGTTACAATTCGCGGAGTAACGATCCATACCGGGACGGCCGTCATCCTCGTTATTCCCCGCTGCAGCGGATTGCGGCGGACGAGGTGGTGCTGACTGGTCGGCGACATCTTGCGCAGGTGCAGCGTTCACTGGGCTGAGTCGACTATGCGTGGATCGGAAGCGTTATCGCGTGAGTTGAAGCGTCTGGCTGTCGAGCAGGGGTTTGCGGATCTGGGGATTGCCCCTGCAGTGACTCCGACGGGCTTTCATTCCCTGCTGCAGTGGCTGCAGCGTGGTTATCAGGGCGAGATGTCGTGGATGGAGTCGCGAGCTGAGCTGCGGCGTCATCCGGAGTCATTGCTGTCGGGTTGTCGCAGTGTGCTGATGGCGGCGATGAATTACCATGACGGTTCAGTGGGTGTGGCTGCTGGTGGTGCGAGGATATCGCGTTATGCGTGGGGCAGTGAGGATTATCATGTGGTTCTGAAGCGGCAGTTGGCGCCTGTGGTGGCGCATCTGCGAGCTGCCCTGCCCTTGTGTCGAGCGCGAGTGGTGGTGGATTCTGCGCCGCTGCTGGAGCGTGATTTTGGTCGGCTGGCGGGTTTGGGCTGGTTTGGTCGGAACACGATGCTGATCAGTCGGGGTTTTGGGAGCTGGTTTTTTCTGGCGGGGATTCTGACGGATGCTGAGCTGGTGTGTAACGAGTCTGAGGAGCGGAGCTACTGTGGCACGTGTACCCGGTGTCTGGACGAGTGTCCGACGGATGCCTTTCCGGAGTCTGGTGTTCTGGATGCGCGGCGGTGCATCAGTTATCTGACGATAGAGCTGCGGGATCGCGGGATCCCGCGGGAGTTGCGTGCGGGGGTGGGTGGGTGGCTGTTTGGCTGTGACGTGTGTCAGGAGGTATGTCCGTGGAATCGGTTTGCACCGAGTGAGTGTCAGTCGGAGTTTCGGAACCGGACTGGTGCGTGGCCGTTGATGGTGGATCCGGTGAGTTTGCTGCGGATGGGTGAGGTTGAGTTTTTGCGGCTTTTCAGGGGGACTCCACTGGAGCGAACGGGTTGTGAGGTGTTGCGGCGGAACGCGGCGATTGTGCTGGGAAATCTGCCTGATCTGGGTGGTGAAGCGGAGCTGGTGGCTGCGCTGGAGGATGAGTCCGGGCTGGTGCGTGCGGCTGCGGGTTGGGCTTTGTGTCGGCGTGGTGGCGGTGTAGGTCCGGCGGCGGTGCGGGAGCGATTGTTGCGGGAGTGTGTTGTGGAGGTGGCGAGTGACCTGCGTCTGAGTCTGGCGGAGTGCGGGTGAGGGGTTGCAGGGGGAGTGGTTTTGCCGGGGTGCAGGGTGCGGTCTGCCCTGTTTGGAAGATTCGGTGGGGCTGGGGCTGTTTTCCGGTGGCGAAGAAACGGGGGAATTGTGCTAGAATCGCAGTCAGGCGACAGTGCGCAGCGTGCTGTCGAATCACCATCAATTACTGACTGGTCAGCGGTATGGGACGAAGTTTCGAAAATCGCAAGCATGCCATCTTCAAGACGGCTGCCATTAAATCCAAGCTGTATTCTCGGTATGGCAAGCTGTTGTATGTAGCGGCCAAGAACGGGGTACCGAATCCAGAGAACAATCCGACGCTGCGGCATCTTGTGGAGCGTGCGAAGCGTGAGCAGGTTCCGGCTCACGTGATTGACCGAGCGATTGAGAAGGCAGCGGGTGCGGGAGGTGAGGACTTCGTGACGGTGCGTTACGAGGGGTTTGGTCCGGGTGGCACATCGGTGATTGTGGACTGTCTGACGGACAACAACAACCGGACGATTACGGACGTGCGGAACTGTTTCAATCGCACGGGTTCGCGGATGGGTCCGACGGGTTCGGTATCTCACATGTTTGACCATGTGGCGTTGTTTCAGTTTGTGGGTGATGATGGTGATAAAGTGCTGGAAGTGATGTTGAATGCGGATGTGGACGTGGATGATGTTGAGGTGGAAGAGGGTCAGGTAAGTCTGTACGCGAAGGCATCTGAGTTTTTCAAGGCGAAGACGGCACTGCAGGAGGGGTTTCCGGGTCTGGAGCTGGAGACGGCTGAGGTGACGTGGCTGCCGCAGTCATCGAAGCAGATTTCCGGCGAGGATGCTCAGACGTTCAAAAAATTTCTGGACCTGCTGAACGAGTGTGACGACGTGCAGGAGGTGTATCACAACGCGGTACTGGCGGAGTGACGGGAGTTTTGTCAGACAAAAATCCCGGGAGTGTGTGTCTGTTGGCAGTGTGTTTGTGACGTTGTTTGCGGGGGTGGCAGCGGCGGTTCAGGATCCGGGGGCTGGCGGCGATGTTGAAGCTGGTAGCGCTATTGATGGGTGTCTGTCTCTGTCAGCCGCCGCAGTCTGTTGTGCGGTTGTCCGTAGCGGAAGCGGCGGCGGAGGTGGATCGTTTATTTGAGCGGTCGTGGCAGTCTGCGGGTGTGCGGCCTGCGGCGTTGTCGGCGGACGAGGAGTTTGTGCGTCGTTTGTATCTGGATCTGGCGGGTCGCATACCGGCGGTGTCGGAGGTGCGTCAGTTTCTGGGTGATGTTCGTGCGGACAAGCGATCCGTGCTGGTGGAATCGCTGCTGGACAGTCCGGCCTTTGTGCGTCATTTCACGATTCTGTGGCGGAATGCGTTGATTCCGGAGGCATTCAGCGATCCGGCCAATCGTCAGCTTGTGCCGGGTTTTGAGGCGTGGCTGTGGTCTCAGTTTTCATCCGGGGTGCCATATGATCGGATGGTGCGTGATTTACTGACGGTGCGGCTGGACACTGCGGCGGATGGTGGTGCGGCGCTGCGTGCGGCCAGCAGTCCGGCGGCATTTTATGTGATTCGTCAGCAGCGTCCGGAGAATCTGGCGGCTGGTACATCGCGGTCTTTTCTGGGTGTGCGGCTGGACTGTGCGCAGTGTCATGATCATCCGTTTGACCGCTGGAAGCAGGGTCAGTTCTGGAGTCTGGCGGCGTTTTATTCGGGATTGAGTCCGCTGGATGATGAGGTGCAGATGCGGACATCGGCGGTTGAGCGTCGTGACAGCCGCAGGATTTCGATACCGGACCGGGATCAGACCGTGGAGGCGGCGTTTCTGGAGGGTGAGTTGCCTGACTGGAGCACCAACAGATCTGCTCGAGAGGTCCTTGCGGACTGGGTGACATCAGGGAGGAATCCGTGGTTTTCGCGGATGGCGGCGAATCGGGTGTGGGCATTGTTCATGGGTCAGGGGATTGTGCATCCGGTGGATGATTTTTCGGAGAACAATCCGGCGTCGCATCCGGAGGTGCTGCAGTTGCTGGCGGACCAGCTGGTGGCTCATGATTTTGATCTGAAGTTTCTGGTGCGTACGATCACAGCGACTCGAGTGTATCAGCTCAGCAGTCGTCAGACGGATGATTCCCAGTCGGATCCGCTGCATTTTGCGAGGGCGTCTGTGCGCGGGTTGACTCCTGAGCAGCTTTTCGACAGTCTGGCTGAGGCGACGGGTTATTATCAGCCGTATCGTACGGAGAATCCCTTTGTGATTTCCGCAGAGACTCCGAGGGCCACCTTTCTGGAGTTATTTCGGGACGAGGGGGATTCGCCGCTGCAGAAGGAGACAACGATTCTGCAGGCGCTGGCGATGATGAATGGTGAGTTTGTGGATGCGGCGACCAGTCTGGAGAACAGTCAGACTCTGAGTGGCATTGTGGATTTTCCGCTGATGACGGATGAGGAGCGTCTGGAGACCTTATTTCTGGCGGCATTGAGTCGTCGTCCGTTGCCATCTGAGCGTGCTGCGATGCTGCAGTATGTGCAGCAGTCGGAGGCTGCGGGAGCGGCGCTGGCGGATGTATTCTGGGCGTTGCTGAACAGTTCTGAGTTCATGCTGAATCACTGAGTGTTGGTGGCACTGCGTGGCGGAATTGGGAGGGGTTGTGATGACGATGCAGCGGATATCTCGAAGGCGTCTGAGTGGACTGAGTGGTCTGTCGCTGCTGGGGGCGTCGCTGTCGGGCTGGTTGCCGCGTCTGGCGGCGCAGGTGCAGCAGTCGGGCCAGCGTTCCGGTCGTTCGTGTATTCTGTTGTGGATGCCGGGTGGTCCCAGTCAGATGGAGACATTTGATCCGCATCCGGGTCATGAGAACGGCGGGCCGACGAAGTCGATTGAGACCAGTGTTCCGGGGATTCGGATTGCGGAGCATCTGCCGAAGCTGGCGGGTCAGATGCAGGATCTGGCGCTGATTCGTTCGATGACCACGAAGGAAGGCGATCATAGTCGCGCGACCTACTACCTGCGAACGGGTTATCTGCCGCAGGGTCCATTGACGTATCCGGCGCTGGGTTCACTGGTGGGGAGGGCTTTGCAGCGTGAGGAAGCGGATTTACCGGCGTGCATCAGCATCAATCCGTTTCGTGCTCTGAGTCCGTCTGCGTTTACTGCCGGTTTTCTGGGTCCGGCATGGTCTCCGCTGGTCGTTGCTTCGGAGACGTCTGCGGACGCGGAGGTGTCATTTCGGGTGCGGAATCTGAAACCTGCGGCGCGTCTGAGTGGTGGCGAGGTGGACGAGCGTCTGCGTCTTCTGGGGGTGCTGGAGCAGTCATTTCTGGCGGACCGTCCGGATGTTCCGGGGCGCAGTCATGTGCAGTCATATGAGCGAGCGGTCCGGATGATGAAGTCGGAGTCGGTGGAGGCGTTTGAACTGGAGCAGGAGGACGAGGTTCTGCGTGAGGCGTATGGTCGGAATCCTTTTGGTCAGGGTTGTCTGCTGGCGCGTCGTCTGGTGGAGCGTGGTGTTCCGTTTGTGGAGGTATCGCTGAGTGGATTGACGGATGGTGCTGGTCCCGGCTGGGATACTCATGCGAACAACTTCGAGGCGGTGGGGGATTTGTGTGGTGTGCTGGATCCGGCGTGGTCGACGCTGCTGACGGATCTGCGACAGCGGGGTCTGCTTGAGAATACGCTGGTGGTCTGGATGGGTGAATTCGGGAGGACTCCGAAGATCAACGAGAATTCCGGGCGTGATCACTGGCCGGGCAGTTGGTCGGCGGTGCTGGGTGGGGGCGGGAT